>JAABUQ010012197.1_pt1 | contig 10740 bp, 10 predicted proteins | sample 5560001 | NCBI WGS metagenome assembly JAABUQ01 (sample SAMN10711888, study PRJNA513371) | rock metagenome | isolation source: Antarctica rocks | place: Antarctica: Victoria Land, Finger Mt nord | collected 2015-12-18
CGAGGCCTTGACGAGCACCGTGTCCCCCGGCTCGAGGAGCTCGGGCAGGAGCGCGGCGGCCTCGCGGGCGTCGGCGACCGGGTGCGCCTCGCCGCCGAAGCGCTCGGACATCGCGGCGGCCAGCACCCCGACCGTGACCAGCACGTCGACCCCGGCGGCGCCGGCCCGCTCGCCGATCTCCAGGTGGTAGGAGCGCGCCTCCCGGCCGAGCTCCAGCATGTCGCCGAGAACCGCGATCTTGCGGGAGCGCTCCTCTCCGGCGGCGGTCACGGCGAGGTCCTCGAGCGCGGCACGCATCGACACGGGGTTGGCGTTGTAGCAGTCATCGATCACCGTAATCGCCCCCGGAAGCGACACTCGCTGGCCCCGCCCGGGCGAGAGCTCGAGGGCGATCCGCCCGGCGGCGAGCACGCCCACCGCCTGGGCGGCGGCGACCGCGGCGAGCAGGCTGCTGCGCAGATGGGCCTGCCGGAACGGAACCTCGAGCGTGAGCCGGCGCCCGCCGAGGTCGATCTCGACCCGGTCATCGACCGCGCCGAGCAACCGCACGTCCCCCCCGTCGCCGAACCGGACGTTCACGAGGTCGGAGCGCAGATGGGGCTCGAGCAGGGGCTCCGCCGCCGGGATGATCGCCGTAGCACCGGCGGGCAGCGCCGCGATCAGCTCCCCCTTCGCCGCCGCGACGGCCTCGACGCTGCCGAGCAGCTCGAGGTGCACGGGCCCGACGGTCACGATCACCCCGACGTCGGGTTCGGCGATCGCCGCCAGTTCCGCGATCTGGCCCGCGCCGCGCATTCCCATCTCGAGCACTAGCACCTCGGTGCCGGCCGGCGCGCTCAGGATCTCGAGCGGAAGCCCCACCTCGGTATTGAAGTTCGCCCGCGACGCGACGGTGCGGCGGTGGGGCGAGAGCACCGCTGCCAGCAGGTCCTTGGTCGAGGTCTTGCCCGTCGACCCGGTGACCCCGATCACCTGGGCTCCGAGCTCACGTCGCCAGGCGGTGGCCAGTCGCTGCAGCGCGCCGAGCGGATCCTCGGCGACCAGCAGGACCCCGGCGAGCGCCCGGCCCGCTCCGCCGGACGGCGCCGCGACCGGTATCGCCCGGCCAGCGGCCGCGGCGTGCTCGGGCGCCACCAGCGCCCCCCACGCGCCGCCGGCGAGCGCCTCCCGCGCGAAGGCACCGCCGTCGACCCGCGCTCCCGGCAGGCCGACGAACAGCGCGCCCGGATCGACCCGGCGAGAGTCGACGATCACGCGCTCGGGGCCGGCGGCGCTCGCCGGAGCGCAGATCAGATGCGCGCCGGCAGCCTGGGCGACCCGCGCGGCGCTCCAGTCCCTCATCTGGAGAGCGAGGAGGCCTGGAGGGTCTCCCGCGCCACGATCACGTCGTCGAACGGGATCGTGCGCCCCCCCTCGAGCTCCTGCCCCTGCTCGTGACCCTTGCCCGCGATCAGGACCACATCGCCGCGGCCCGCTCCCGCGATCGCCTCGGCGATCGCCGCGCGCCGGTCAGGGAGCGAGAGCACCTCGCGGCCGCTCCCGGCCAGGATCTGGTCGATGATCGCCTCGGGATCCTCCGAGCGCGGATTGTCCGAGGTGACGATCACCCGGTCTGCGAGGCGGCTCGCGATCGCGCCCATCAGCGGGCGCTTGGCGCGGTCCCGGTCGCCGCCGCAACCGAACACGACGTGGAGCCGGGCGCTCGTCAGCTCACGCGCCGCGTGCAGCACGTGCTGCAGCGAATCGGGGGTGTGCGCATAGTCGACCAGCACCGCGAACTCCTGGCCGGCGTCGACGGGCTGCAGCCGACCGGGCACCTGTGCCGCGCCGGCCAGCCCCTTCGCGGCCGTCTGCAGGTCGACCCCGAGCGCGTGCGCCACGGCGAGGGCGCCGAGTGCGTTGTAAACGTTGAAGCGGCCTCGCAGCGGCGAGCTCAGCGCGATCGGACCGTCCGGGGTGTCGACCTCGAAACGCGACCCCTCGATGTCCGTCTCCACGTTTCGCGCCCTGAACGTGGCGGTGCGTTGCACCGCGAAAGTGACCGGATGCTCGAGCTCGGCCGCGAGCCGGGCACCATAGGGGTCGTCGGCATTGACGATCGACGCGCCGGGATGTCCCTCGGTGAACAGGCGGCGCTTGGCGTCGAAGTAGGCCTCGATCGTCGGGTGGAAGTCGAGATGATCCTGGGTCAGGTTCGTGAAGACCGCGGCGGCGAAGTGGACGGCGTCGACCCGATGAAGCTCGAGCGCGTGCGAGGAGACCTCCATCGCGCACGCGAGGTCCCCGACGGCGCGCATCGCCCGGAGATCGCGCTGGAGCTCGATCGCCTCTGCCGTGGTGCGCACCACCGGATGCTCCCGCCCCCCGATCACCCGCTTGACCGTGCCGAGCAGCCCGCAGGGCATCCCCGCCGCCTCGAGCAGCGTTCGAGTGAGAAAGCCGGTCGTGGTCTTCCCATTCGTGCCCGTGATCCCCACGACGGCAAGCTCGGCGCTCGGATCGCCGTGAAAGGCCGCCGCCGCGACCGCCATCGCCTGACGCACGCAGTCGACGACGATCTCCGGTGCGTCGAGGTGGAGCGGCCGTTGCACGACCAGCGCCGCGGCACCCGCGCGGATCGCGTCCGGGGCGTAGTCGTGACCGTCGCGAGTGAACCCGGGAACGCAGAAGTAGACCATGCCCGGCATGACGGCCCGGGTGTCGTACGCCAGGCCGGTGACCTCGATATCCCGGGCGCCGGCCGGGGTGCCGGAGATCACCTCGTCCAGCCGCATGGACCGAGTCTAATCGCGCCTCCGGCTGGACAACCGACCCGCACGTACGCTACCGTCGGACAATGCCGGTAGTCGTAGTCTTCAGGTGCACGATCTGTGGGGCGCGGCCGGACCCGGAGACCCAGCTCTCGCTCGAGCACCAGATGCTCGACCTGCGCCACGGCGAGTACCTCGACGCCGCCCCCGGCCACTGGCTGACCTGGCACGGACGCGGCATCTACGGGCCGCACCAGTACGCCTGCGGCAATCATCGCGGAGAGCTGAAGGCCTACCTGCGCGAGCACTACGGCACGCTGGGCTGGCACCCCTGGGCGGTGGGGCCGCATCCGTGGGCCGGACGCCGCGGGAGCCAGCGTGCCCGCCAGCTTTCCCGCCGGATCCGCTCCGGCTTCGGCGTACCCGGCGCGTAATCAGCCCCCCCAGGCGCACCCCAAGGATGAGCAGGCGCGGCTCAGGGTGCTCAGCGAGTCGTCTCGATCGACAACGTAGCGTCGTCGGTGCTCCTGGGTCCGGGCCCCTGCCGCTAGCCGTGCCCGAACCCGCGGGCGCCACGCGGGAGCTCGCGCCGCTCGATGACCCGGTCCACGAGCCCGTACCCCACCGCCTCCGCGCCGGTGAAGTAGCGGTCGCGATCCATGTCGGCGTGGACCCGCTCGACCGGTTGACCGCAGTGCTTGGAGTACAGCTCGTCCACCCGGGCCCGGAGGGCCAGCACCTCGCGCGCGTGGATCTCGATGTCGCTCGACTGGCCCTCGAACCCACCCGAGGGCTGATGGATCAGGATCCGGCTGTTGGGCAGCGCGAGGCGCTTGCCGGGCGCACCGCCGGCGAGCAGCAGCGAGCCCATCGACATCGCGACGCCGTAGCAGATCGTCTGCACCTGCGGTCCGATGAACTGCATCGTGTCGTAGATCGCCAGACCCGCGTAGATCGAGCCGCCGGGAGAGTTGATGTAGAGATGGATGTCCTTGTCGGGGTCGTCTGACTCGAGATGGACGAGCTGCGCGACGATCAGGTTGGCGATCTCCTCGTCGACGGTGCCCCCCAGGAACACCACCCGGTCGTTGAGCAGTCGCGAGTAGATGTCAAACGAGCGCTCGCCGCGCGCGGTCTGCTCGACGACCATCGGTACGAGTGGCATGGTTCCTCCTGTCATTGGTACAGTGCAACTGAATGGTTGCGTGGCAACATATCAGACTGTGCAACCCCTCGGTTGCGTATTTTTGTATATTGTTGGTTCGGCGAGGACACCCGATGATCTACCGGCCGTGCCCCGTGAGCGCTCCGAGGAGGCCGCCGCATCATTTACCGGTCATATCCGATCGCCCGAGGAGGCGTCCCATGATCCACCGGTCCTGCCCCGCGATCGTCCGAGGAGGCGCTCATGATCTCTGACCCCGCGGCCGCCAAGGAGGCCCGATGATTGACCGAGTGCAACGTGAGCTGGTGCTGTCAGCCTCCCCGCAGCAAGTCTGGGAGGCGGTCACGACTGCGGGCTGGCTCGCCGAGGACGTGCGCCTCGACCTCCGTCCCGGGGGAGATGCAAGCTTCCGCTCGAGCGAAGCGGTGAAGACCGGCTGGGTCGAGGAGGTGTGGGCGCCCGTCCGGCTCGCCTTCTGGTGGGCCGCCGATGGCGAGCCCGCCACGCGCGTCGAGTTGACGCTCGAGCGCGATCATGACGCCACGCGGCTGCGCGTCGTGGAGTCAAGGCCGCTCGAGCGCCTCGAGCTCGTCGCAACGCCCCTGCCCGGGGCCGGCGGGAGCTCTTTCGGTCCAGCGCTCGTGGCGGCCTGAGCGGTGCCGTCGGCTCCCGACCGCTCGGGTGCGGTGTTCGGCGCCTTGTCCGATCCCACCCGTCGCGCGCTGCTTCAGGCGATCGCCGGCCAGCCGGCCGCGACGGCGACCGAATTGGCCTCCGAGCTGCCGATCTCCCGGCAGGCCGTGCTCAAGCACCTCACCGCGCTCGCGCACGCCGGGCTGCTGGACCGCGAGCGCTCGGGGCGCGAGGTCCGCTACCGCGTCACCCCGGCGCCGCTGTCCGACGCGGTCTCGTGGATGGCGGAGGTCGGCGGGCAGTGGGACGAGCGGCTGACCTCGCTCTCGGCGCGGCTCGAGATCCCCACCCGCCGGGCACGCTAACGCGGCGAGATACCCAGGTAGGGGACCGCCCAGCCGACGATCTTCTGAAACGCGGGGGCGGCGACCGAACCGCCGTAGATTGCCCCTTGGGGGCGGTCGACGATCACGGCGACCAGCAGCCGCGGATGGCTCGCGGGTACGAAGCCGATGAACGACGCCGTGTACGCGGTGCTGGAGTAGTGGCCGTTCACGACGATGTTCGCGGTGCCGGTCTTGCCGGCCAGGTCGTAGCCGGGGATCGCCGCCCCGGACGCGGTTCCGCCGTCCGCGAACACGCCGCGGAGCATGTCGCGAAGCTGAGCGGCGGCGCCGGTGGAGATGATCCGATGACCCGGCTCGGGGACGCTGGGCCGGCCGCCGGTCGCCTTGACGACCTGGGGCGTGCGGAGGATCCCGCCGTTGGCGATCGCCGAGTACGCGGCCGCCATCTGAACCGGCGTGACCGACTCTCCCTGACCGATCGGAAGATTGCCCATCGAGGATCCGGAGTACTGCGCGGAGTGCAGCACGATCCCTCGCTCCTCACCGGGTAGCCCGATCCCCGTCCTGGCGCCGAAGCCGAACCGGTGTACCCAGTAGTCAAAGCGCTGCGAACCGAGCTTGATGCCGATCTCATCCGCACCGATGTTGCTCGAGCGCTGCAGGACCTGCGCCACCGAGAGCGTCTCGTCGCCGTGGGACTCGGCATCGTGGATCTGACGATCGGCGACCTGGAGCACCGAGGGAACGCCGAGCTCGGTGCTGGGCGTGACCGCGCCGTCCTCCAGCGCTCCGGCGATCGTGATCGCCTTGAAGGTGGACCCGGGCTCGTAGTCGTAGCCCACCGCTCGGTCCTGCGTGGCGTAGGCGGGAGCGCCGGTGACGTCGTTGGCGTTCACCCGCGGCCAGTTGGCCAGCGCGAGCACCTGCCCCGTGCTCGGATCCATCGCGATCGCGGTGGCGCCCTTCGGCGAGTACTGGGCGCCGATGCCCGCAAGCACCTGCTCGACCTCTCCCTGGAGCGCGGCGTCGATCGTCAGCTTGACGCTCTTGCCGGGATGGGCGGGATGCACATCGTCGATCGAGATCGGCTGCCCCCGCGCGTCGTTGACGATCCTGCGAACCCCGTCGGCGCCGCGGAGCGCGCTGTCGTAGCGGTACTCGATTCCGCTGTAGCCGTGGCCGTTCAGATGGACGCTCCCGAGAACCTGCGACGCCGCCCAGGACTGCGGGTAGGCGCGCATCACCCGCGGGATCAGCGTGATCCCGGCGATCCGCAGTTGCGCGATCGAAGCGGCCCGCGCCCCCGGGACCATGTGGGCAAGGTAGACGAAGCCCGTGTGGCGCTTTGAGAGGGCCGCGCGGATCTCGGTCACGGGCCGTCCGAGCATCGGGGCGAGCCGCCCGGAAACCGCCGCCGGATCCTTGATCAGGTATGGATCGGCCGCTACGTCGGCGGCCGCCTCGGAGATCGCGAGCTCGACGCCGCTCCGGTCGGTGATCGTGCCACGTGCCGCCGGAACGACCAACCTGGTCATCTGCTGGGTCACGGCGCGACGGCTGAGCGAGGCGGATTGCACCGCCCCGAGGTAGGTCGCCCGCGTCAGCCCAACCGCCAGCAGGACCACGAACGCCAGAAACATGAGCCCGATCCGGCGATCGATGGTTGACGGCAAGCGCTCAGCCCCCCCCGGCGCTCGTCGGGCTCTGGGTGGCGCCCGTGCTCGCGGCGCCCGCGGTCGAGGTGGTGCCAGCGGTCGAGGAGGCACCCGTGCTCGCGGCGCCTGCGGCGCCGGGCCCGCCGGCCTTCGGCAGCGCGGCGGCGAACGCGGCGGGGTTGGGGACGTGGATGCTCGCCGCCGCCCGCGGTGCGGTCGCGCCGTGATCGGCCGCGAGGAAGCCGATCGCGTCGGGCGGGGGCATCACCATCCCCATCCCCGCCGCGCGACGCTCGATGCGCTGCTGGTCGGAGAGCGACGCGACGCTCGCCCGCAGCATCTCGTTACGGCTCTGAAGCACGGTGGTGCGCTCGATGGCCCGGCCCATGCTTGCTCCGAGGCCCAGCACCTCCACCTGCATCGCCACGATGCCCGCGAGCATCACGCCAAGGAGCGCAATCCACGCGCGCCCGCGCACCACTCGGTCGAGCAGCGGACGGTCGGGAAGCGTGCGCACGAAGGCCGAAGCCCGCATCCCGATCACTGCGCGGGAGCTGCCGGGCGGCGGCGCGGTGGGACCCGGGCGCCGGTGGGTACGTGACGACGGGACCGTGCCTGGTGCGGCGCTCGGCAGGTCCCGTCCCGTGACCGGTCCCGAGACGCGCCGCGGGACCTTCGGCGGGTGCGCTTGGTGGGGCTTGCGAGCGTGCTTGGAGTGTCTGCCGGCGGGCGTAATCGCGCTCGGCGTCATGGGGTTGGGACCTCGAGCTTGCGGGCGGCGCGGAGATGGGCGGACTTGGACCTGGGATTCGCGGCGACCTCGCCCGGACTGGGTGCGACGGCGCGACGACTGACGAGCTCTGCCTCGGGCTCGTGACCGCAGACACAGATGGGGATCTCGGGTGGACACACGCAGCCGCGTGCGCGGGCGGCCAGGAAGCGCTTCACGCGTCGGTCCTCGAGCGAGTGGAACGAGATCGCCGCGAGCCTTCCCCCCGGTGCCAGCAGCTCCCACGCGGCGGGCAGCGCGGCGTCGAGCTGGGTGAGCTCGTCGTTGACCGCGATCCGCAGCGCCTGGAACGTCCTGCGCGCCGGATGGCCTCCGGCGAACTGTGCCGGAACCGGGACGGCGGCCTTGATCACGTCGACCAGCTCCTGGGTGCAACTGAGATCCCCGTGCTGGCGGGCGCGGACGATCACTCGGGCGATCTGGGCCGCGAACCGCTCCTCGCCGTACTCGCGCAGCAACCGCGCCAGACGGCGCTCGTCCCAGCCGTTGACGATCTCCTGCGCGGTGAGGTCCTGGTCGGGGTCCATGCGCATGTCCAGCGGCGCGTCGTAGGCATAGGAGAACCCGCGCCCCCGGGTGTCGACCTGCATTGCGGACATCCCGAGGTCGAGATACACCAGATCGGCCTGGAGGCGCTCCTCGTGCAGCTGGGCGAGACCGGTGGCGAAGTCGGCGCGGATGAATCGGGTCTCGCAGGCGAGCTCGGCCGAGCGCTCTGCGAAGCGCTCCTGCGCGATCGGGTCGCGGTCGATGCCGATCAGTACACCGGCGGGGCCGATCCGGTCGGCGACCAGCCGCGCGTGGCCGCCCCCGCCAAACGTGCAATCCACGGCTACCTCGCCCGGTCGCGGATCGAGCAGGTCGATCAGCTCTCCGGCGAGAACCGGGATGTGCGTCTGTGTCATGTCAAGCAGTGTTGCCAAGGCTCGCTGCGATGTCGGGTACGCGCGTCAGGACGTCTGCGCGGTAGCGGGCGTACTTGGGCCGATCCCAGATCTCGAGGCACTCGCCTGAGCCGGTGACGACCGCGTCCTTGTCGAGCTCGGCGTATTCGATCAGCGGTGGCGGGATCATCACGCGATGGGCTGAGTCGAGCTCGGTGTCATGCGAGTAGTTGAAGAAGAAGCGCTTCAGATCGCGCGCCTGCGGCGAGATCGGGCTTACGCCCGCCAGCACCGAGCTCGTGTACCCCTCGTAGGCCTCTGGCGTCCAGATGGCGATCGAGCGGGGCGCGCCCGGGGCGGTCTCCGGTGAGGCCGCCAGCACAACCCCACCGGCGAGCGCCGCCCGGAACTTCGACGGAACCGTGAGCCGGTGCTTCGCGTCGAGCGCGTGTTCGAAGGTTCCGCGGAAGATCAAGTTTCACCGATTTTTTGTGCCGGACCGAGCTTCGAACCCGGGTGGCTGGGTGGGAGGAGCCCTGCCACCCGGGTTTCACGCTGACTGCCTTCGCCCACAATAGCCCACCCTCTCCCACGCTGCAACCAAATTCCCGTCCAGCTCCCCACCGGGACCCCCCGTCGCCACTTCAAAGCGGGCAAACCACCGCCGAACCTCCGCGGCGACTGGCGATCGGCGACCCCGCCGTGCACCGACGCGACGTGGCCGCGCGTGAACGCTCGCGTGCAGGGCGCATTCCTGGGCGCCCAGTTGCAGAAACCCGGGCGATTCCGTCCGGTTCGTGTGCATCGCGCCTGCCTCCGGCCCGCACCCTCTCCCGGCCCGCACCCTCTCCCGGCCCGCACCCTCTCCCGGCCCGCACCCTCTCCCGGCCCGCACCCTCTCCCCCCCGAGCACCCTCTCCCGACGCGCACCGTCTCCCTGAGCGGCCCGCGGCTCGCCGGACGGGTAGTCAGATTGCCAGCACCTCGCCGTACGGGGGTGTCAGACTGCCCCCTGCCGCGTGGGAGCAGCCGGGGCTCTCAGGCCGATGAGTTTCGCAGCGCTCGGCGGTCCCAGCTCGAGTCAACCCTCATCAGACAGGAGCAGGCAATGGGCAAGGTGGTCGTGTCGCAGTTCATCACGCTGGATGGCGTGGTCGAGGATCCGGGTGGCTCTGAGAGCTTCGAGCACGGGGGCTGGGCGTTCAAGTTCGACCGGGGCGCCGAGGGCGACAAGTTCAAGCTCGACGAGGTGATGGCCAGCGATGCCCTGCTGCTGGGCAGGATCACGTTCGAGGGGTTCGCGGACGCCTGGCCGTCGCGGACGGGCGAGTTCGCCGACAAGTTCAACAGCATGCCGAAGTACGTGGTCTCGACGACGCTGCGCGATCCCGACTGGAGCAACTCGACCGTGATCGGCGGCGACGTCGCCGGGGCCGTATCAAAGCTCAGGCGGGACATCGACGGCGAGATCCTGGTCAACGGCAGCGTCAAGCTCGTGCGGACGCTGATGCAGAGCGATCTCGTCGACGAATACCGGCTGATGATCTTCCCGACGGTGCTCGGGACGGGCCAGCGCCTGTTCGGCGAGACGAACGAACCCGCCTCGCTGCGGCTCGTGGACTCCAGGCCTGCGGGCGACACCGTGATCCTCATCCTCGAGCGCGCCGCCAGCGGCGCCGAGCGGTCAAGCCCCCCCGAGCCGTCAAGCCCCCGTTAGGCCAGCGCGACTGCGCGACCGCGCGACCAGACGAAGCGTCACCGCTCTCCCGGGGGCGGTGCTGACGCAGCCGCCGGCACGCCCGGGAGCTCGAGCACGAGCCTGGCTCCGTGGTCGCTTGGCGCCGCGGCGAGCCGCCCGCCGTGGGCTTCGGCGATCGCGGCGGCGATCGCGAGTCCGCGCCCGCGCGTCCCACGGCCGCCATTCGCTCGGCGCCTGAGCTGGGCGACCGGCGCCGGCAGCCCCGGACCGCGATCGCTGACCTCGATGCGGACGCTCGCGCCGCCCGCGTATCCGCGGACCTCCACCTCCCCTCCCCCGTGCTCGATCGCATTGGCGATCAGGTTTCCCACCGCCTGTGCGAGACGGACGCGATCGCCGAGCACCCCGGCGGGCGGACCCGCCCAGTGCAGCCGAAGGTCCACCCCGCTCTTCACCGCGCTGGCACGCCACGCTTCGACCGAATCGCCGAGCAGCGGCGCGACCTCCACGGAGTCGGGCAAGCGCGGGCACTGCCGACCCTGCCGACCCTGCCGAGCGTAGGCGAGGTCCTCGAGGGCCAGCGAGGCTCGGTCGAGCTCGAGCTCGACCGCGCGCATCCGCGCGTCTGAGAGCTCGCCCGCCCGCATCCCCAGCTGCAATCCCAAGCGAGCCGCCGTGATCGGGCCGCGAAGCTCGTGACAGGCGCGTGCCACCGCCTCCATCCTGCCGCCGAGCACCCGCCAGATTGCCAGCGCCGCCAGCGCGGCGAGGATCGCCGCGGTCCATCCACCGAACGTGATGGCCCCGGTCACGAGTG
>JAABUQ010012199.1_pt1 | contig 10739 bp, 6 predicted proteins | sample 5560001 | NCBI WGS metagenome assembly JAABUQ01 (sample SAMN10711888, study PRJNA513371) | rock metagenome | isolation source: Antarctica rocks | place: Antarctica: Victoria Land, Finger Mt nord | collected 2015-12-18
CGTCGAGGCCCGCGGCACGCAGGCGCGCGGCCGAATCATCGTAGAGCGCACCTTTGGGAATCGCAATCGTGAGGCCGTCGAAATCGCCGAGCTTCATACCGTTACCTCGAGTTCTCGTACGCCGGCATCGCTCGCGATGACGACGCGCGGGATGCGCTGACGGCGCGCTTCGGCGAGCAGTTCGGTTTCGGAAAGCCGGTCGAAATCGATGCGCACGATGCGGCCCGCGGCGCGTTCGCGGGCGGCGACGACGTCGGATCCGCTGACGAGCACGTCGATTGCAGGCGCCGCGCCGAACGGTGCGTGACGACGCTCGAGTGCGATGAGGATGCGCTCGACCGCGAGCGACCAGCCGACGGCGCCCGCGGCGAAGCCGAAGCTCGGCAAGAGCGCGTCGTAACGCCCGCCGCCGCAGAGCGCGAAGCCGACGTCGCTCACAAAGCCTTCGAAGATGAAGCCTGTGTAGTACGTGAAATCGCGCAACAACGCGCAATCGACGTCGATGCGCCGCGCGAAGCCGAGATCGTCCGCGCGCGCGAGCAACTTGCGCAAGCGCTCGATGCCCGCGAATCCGGCGTCAGTGCGACAGAGGCCGGACGCGGTCGCGAGGACGTCGTCGCGCCCGCGCGTCATCACGAGTTCGACGATGGCATCGACGTCGCGCGCGGGGCCGCTCCCCGCGAGATGTTCGCGCAGTTCGACGATATTGCGGCCCGACATCAGGGTTTTCGCGCGCGCGACCGCGGTCGCATCGAGTTCGAGCCCCGCGAGCACGCCATCGACGACCGCGCCGTGGTTGACGTCGAAATGCGCGTCGCCGAGCCCGACGGCGTCCAGCGCCTCGATCGCGGTGAAAAGACTCTCGGCATCCGCGTCGAGCGACGGGGGTCCGATCAACTCGACTCCCGCCGAGGTGAACTCGCGCAGACGCCCTTCTTGCACGTCTTCGTAACGATACGCGGGTGCGATATACGAAAGCCGCAGCGGCAGGGGCGCCTCGCGCATGCGCGTCGCGACGAGCCGCGCGACGGGAGTGGTCATCTCGGGACGAAGCGCGCACGGCGTGCCCGATTTGTCGGCGAACAGGTAGAGCTTACGCGCGATCGACTCGCCGAGACCGGCCTCGAGTGCGTCGAAGCGTTCGAAATTCGGCGTTTGCACTTCGTTATACGCCCAGCGTTCGAAGACGCCGCGCAGCACGTGTTCGACCGCGCGCTTGCGGCGCAACTCGGCGGGGAGCCAATCGCGCGTGCCCTGCGGGAGGCGCATCAGAGCACCGCTTCCCACACGCGCGCGCCGCCGAAGATAGATTCGAGTTCGTTTTTCACATACACGCTGTTCGAGATGCCGCGCGGCAAGGTTTCGCGGGCGCCCGCAACGTGCAACACGACCGGCACCGCGCCCGGCGATTCGTCGAGTAGGCGCGCGAGCGCATCGATTTCCGAAACCGAGGACGCCTCCACATGCCAGCCCTTGGGTGCGGGCGGCATCTCACGGCGCTCGTAGGGCTTGGCCTCGTTGACGGTCACCGAGATTTCGACCGGCACGTCGTCGCCCGGCATCGACCCGCGACGCTCGCGGAACCGGACACGTCCCTTGAGCGTGACGATGGCGTCGGGCACGAACGCAGCTTGCAACGTCGCGTATTGCTTCGGGAACACGATGCACTCGACGCTGCCGCTCATGTCTTCCAGCGTCGCGACGAGCATCTGCTGCTGTGCCTTGGTTATCGTCCGGCGCACGCCCGTGAGCATCCCCGCGATCGTAACGAACGCGTCGTCCTCCTGTGCGCGCAGATCCTTGACCGCGACCGCTCCGCCGCGCGCGAGGGCGTCCGCGACGTCGGCGAGCGGGTGGCCGGAGACGAAGATGCCGAGCGTCTCCTTTTCCCACGCGAGTGCCTCGAGTGTCGGCGGCGCGGGCAGCACGCGCAATTGCAGTTTGAGATGATCGTGCGCCGCTTCGACCTCGCCGAAGAGCGAGAACTGACCCGACGCGCGATCGCGTGCCGAGCGCACGGCGATCTCGATCGCGCCGTCCAGCGCGTCGAGTTTCTGCGCGCGATTCCCGGTCAGCGAATCGAGCGCGCCGCATTTGACGAGCGCTTCGAAGACTTTGCGGTTGAGCAGCTTCGTATCGACGCGTTTGACGAAGTCGAAGAGATCGACGAACCGTCCGTCTTTCTCGCGCGCCTCGAGCACCGTACGGACCGCACCTTCACCGACGCCCTTGATCGCCGCGAGGCCGAAACGAATGTCGTCGCCGACCACGGTGAAATCCATCCGCGATTCGTTCACGTCGGGCGGCAAGACGGCGATGCCGACTTTCTTTGCTTCCTCGATATACTCGACGAGCTTTTCGGTCTTGTCTTTCACGGACCCCATCAGCGCGGCGAGATACGCGCGGGGATGATTCGCTTTGAGATACGCGGTTTGGTACGCGATCCAGCCGTACGCGACGGCGTGACTATTGTGCGAGACGATGCGATTGGCGATGTAATTCAGCGGACCGTCGGGAGCCATTTCGACGTCATACGTCATCGCCTCGCCGCACGGCTCGATCGACACGACCGGATCGCCATTGGTCGCATGAGCGAGGCCGAGGTGCCGTAGAACGGTCGGTTTGAAGTCCTCGGGCGTGACGACAACGTACGGAAGCTCGCCGTACTTCTCGGCAAAATAGCCGGGAGCCCGGTCCATCCCGTCCATTTCCCAGTAGATGCCGTTAAAGTAGAAGTCGCAAATGCGGCCGGTGCCGAGTACTCGATGCATCTCGAATGGAATCCCTTGATCGATCAGCCACTCGCACATGTCACGTTCGGGCGTGCTCGCGCACCACATACCGTTCGACGCGATCGAACGTCTGCCATATCCAGGGCCGGTATCGTAGCCGGCGCGCGTCGTCGCAATCGATTTTGCAATGAAACGAGCCTTCCAGCCCAGGTCGTTGACGAAAAGCCACTTGACGCGGTCGTGCATGGCGGCCACGCCGTTTCGAGTTAGCTGCGGGTACATTTCGTGCATCCGCAGCATATGTCGGCGCTTTTCTTCGGGCTCGCGCTCAGCTTGATATGCCTCGACTCGTCGGCCGACGCGACGACGATGCTCGGCGCTACGATTGCGGCGAATCATCGCGTCGCGCCGCACTTCACGCTGCTTTTGTGTCACACGTCTCGGCGCCGTAACGAGTTCCACGCCCTTCGTCAGCTCGCCGGCCTCGCGATAGCCTTCCGTCGTCAGTAATCGATGCTCGGGTGTGAGCTTGATCGACTTGCCAGAGGCGGTGCGAATGTGCAAGAGCGCTTTGCGGCCGGTGCGAACGACGCGCGCGACCCGGTGTGGCCGAATCTCCCCGTCCGGCCACATCGACATGATTTGCGCTGGAGGATTCGTATAGGCGGCGGAGAGCGTCATGCGCGTGCCGTCGATGAGTTGAATCTCCGTCGAGCCATGTGCGCACTTGTTGAATCCGTAGCCAGCGAACGGCTCGACGAATGCGAAGATATCCTCAGCGAGTTTTTCGGAGATGCCGTTGGTCTCGACGGCGCCTTTAACGAACTTCTCGCGGTAGACCGGAATCTTGTCCTTCTGCTTCTTGCCCATGACCTTGCGAAGCTCGTCCGCTTGGCCCATCGTAAACCCGGCGATATCGCGGGCGATCTGCATGACCTGCTCCTGAAAGCAGGCGACCGCGTACGTCGGAGCGAGAATCGCCTCCAATTTCGGATGCAGATAGGTCGGCTTCGAACGGCCGTGTTTGTTGCTGATGTAGAGCGGAATCCACTCCATCGGCCCGGGCCGGTACAAGGCGACGAGCGCGACGACGTCGTTGAGCGAATTCGGTTTGAGATCGGTGACCACGCGGCGCATTCCGTCGGATTCCAATTGGAAGACGCCGGTCGTCTCGCCGCGCGAGAGCATCTCGTAGGTCTTCGTGTCGTCGTCGGGGATGCGCGCGAGGTCGAAGGCGGGATTCTCGATGCGCTTGATCTCGTCTTCGGCGTTCTTCATCACCGTGAGATTGCGCAGGCCGAGAAAGTCCATCTTCAGCAAGCCGATCTTCTCGACCCAGCTCATATCGTATTGCGTATTGACGTCGTCGTCGCCGAGCTTGATGAGCGGCGTGATGTCGACGAGCTTGTCCTTGGAGATCACGACGCCCGCGGCGTGGGTCGAGGCGTGGCGCGCGAGCCCCTCGATCGATTTCGCCGTGTCCAGCAATTGCCGGACTTGCGGAAACGCGTCGTACTGCTGCCGCAGCTCCGGAATCTGCTCGAGCGCCTTCTCGATCGACAGGCCGCCCGGCCCCGACGGAATGAGCTTCGCCACGCGGTCGACGTCGCCGAGCGGCACCGCGAGCGCGCGGCCCGCATCGCGTACCGCGGCGCGGGCGGCCATGGTTCCGAACGTGACGATTTGCGCGACGTGATCGCTGCCATACTTGTCGGTGACGTAGCGGATCACCTCGTCGCGCCGTTCCACGCAAAAATCGGTGTCGATATCGGGCATCGAGATTCGATCGGGATTGAGGAAGCGCTCGAAGATCAGATCGAACTTGATCGGATCGAGATCCGTGATGCGCAGGACGTACGACACGAGCGAACCGACGGCGGACCCGCGGCCGGGGCCGACCGGAATGTCGCGATCGCGAGCGTATTTGATGAAGTCCCATACGATGAGAAAGTACGACGGGAAGCCCATCTTGTTGATGACGCCCAGTTCGTAGTCGAGCCGCTCGCGCAAGGCGGCATCGGTCGTGGCGCGATCGTCGCCGTATCGCGCGACGAGACCGAGTTCGCAGATTTCGCGCAAGTATTCTTCGGGGGTACGGTCGACGGCGAACAGCGGCGCGATCCCGTTTGCACTCGCCGGCTCGTCGTGCGGCACGGGATAGATCGGAATATTGAATTGGGTTTCCGGGATGCGCATGTCGATGCGATTTGCGATCGCAATCGTGTTATCGCAGGCGTCGGGAACGTCGGCAAAGAGCTCCCGCATCTCTTCCGCCGACTTCACGTAAAACTCGTCGGTCATGAACTTCATGCGACTCGTGTCTTGAACCGTCTTGCCCGTCCCGATGCACAACAGCACGTCGTGAGCGGAGGCGTCCGCGCGATTGAGGTAGTGCGAATCATTCGTCGCGACCAGTGGCAGCTTCATATCGCGCGCCAGCTTGATCAAACCGTCGTTGACGATGTCTTGCTCGGGAATGCCGTGCCGCATGACCTCGATGTAGAACCGGTCGCCGAAGATATCGACGAACGATTGCGCCGCCTTCTTTGCTCCGGCATAATCGTTCTTCAATAGCGGCTGCGCGCACAGTGACGACATGCAGCCGGAGAGCACGATGAGCCCCTCATGATGCTGCGCGAGCAGATCCATGTCGATCCGTGGCTTGTAGTAGTAGCCCTCCAAGAAGCCTTTCGAAATGAGTGCGACGAGGTTGCGGTACCCGACGATGTCGGCGGCGAGCAACGTGACGTGGGCTTCGTCGCGCACGGTGCGATCGAAGCGGCCGCGCGGTGCGATGTAGGCTTCGCAGCCGACGATCGGTACGAGCTTGTGATCGCGCGCCGCGTAGTAAAACTCCATCGCGCCGAACATCACGCCGTGATCGGTCAGCGCGACGCCGGGTGCGCCACCCTCGGCCGAGCGTCGACAGAGGTCATCGACGCGGCACGCACCGTCGAGCAACGAATACTCGCTGTGAACGTGGAGATGGACGAACGAACTCACGGTTGGGGCGACCTCGGGGAGACGGGTGCGCGGTGGATTCCGGGTCCTCATTGCGGCCCCTGCGGTACGCCGCCGGAGCGAAATGGTGCGCGACGAGGTTCGAATTCCTCGCCGCGCTAATTCCCTGCGACCGTGTTTTCCGGCCCTTCACTTGAGATACGTGATCTTGCGAGACGTCTGGGCGACGACGTGCGCCAAGCGGAAACGATTGCCGCCAACGGACACATCGCGCATCAGTACTCCTGGCAAAGGCGCGCGCGATCTTTCGCGAGCACGGTCGCGCGATGCGCGCCGAGATCTGCCGCCTCGGGATCATCGTGGTGTGCATCGCCCTCGGCCGCTTCGAAGAGGCGCGCGAAGTCGCGAAGCGCTGTGTGATCTCGCTGCGCGACGGACGCAACCCGCTCTATCGTGCGATCGCCTTGGGCAGTCTCGCCGATGCCGAAGCGCCTGCGGCGATTTCGATGCCGCGACCGTCCACTACCGGCGCTGCATCCTGGCACATCTCGAACTCGGGCAAGTACGCTTGGTCGATGCCGTCCTTCACAGCGTCGCCGTGCTCTTCGAACGGCGCGGCCGCGCACGTGATGGGGCGATGCTGCTCGGCTACGCGCTCGCCTGCGTCGCGGGGGGCACGATCCCGCGATCCGCGACCGACGCGGCGTCGGATCTGGGGATCGAAGACCGCCTTGCGCAAGATCTCGGCGGTGCCGACGATCAACACGGCGCACCTCGCCGCGCGCGTAATTTGCGGTCGCACTGCCAGCGCCCGAACGTCCGTGCGACGAAGGTCCTTGGGAGCCATGATGCCGCATGCCTATAATGTGAAAATAACTTTCATGCCGTTTTTGACTCTCGAGAGGCGCAGGGCTTGATTAAGCACGATGTGGTCGTCGTCGGTGGTGGGCTCGCAGGGATGCGCGCCGCGGTCGAGGCCGCGGAGGCCGGAGCGGACGTGGCGATCGTCTCCAAGATGCACCCGGTGCGCAGTCACTCGGGCGCCGCGCAGGGCGGCATCAATGCCGCGCTCGGTAACCGCGAGGACGACTCCCCGGAGAACCACGCCTTCGACTGCGTCAAGGGCTCCGATTATCTCGGCGATCAAGATTCGATCGAAGCGATGGCCGAAGATGCGCCGCGCCAGATCGTCTGGCTCGAGCATCGTGGCTGCATTTTCTCGCGTCTTCCCGACGGTCGCATCGCGCAGCGTCCGTTCGGTGGCGCCGGTTCGCCGCGCACGTGCTATAGCGCGGACGTCACCGGCCTCGTTATCCTGCACACGCTGTGGGAGCAACTCGAGCGCTTCAACGTCAAGGTCTACGAAGAATACTTCGCGACCGCGCTGTGCGTGGAAGACGGCATCGGGACGGGCGTCGTCGCGTACAACATGCGTTCGGGCGAACTCGAACTCGTGACCGCGAAGGCGACGATCTTCGCGACGGGCGGTCTCGGCCGCGTCTATGCGAAGACGACGAACGGCTATGCCTCGACGGGCGACGGCATGGCGATCGCCTATCGCGCGGGCATCCCGCTCATGGATATGGAGTTCGTTCAGTTCCACCCCACGAGCTTGAAAGAAAACGGCGTGCTGCTCTCCGAAGCGGCGCGTGGCGAGGGCGCCTACTTGCTCAATAGCGAGGGCGAGCGCTTCATGTTCAAGTACGCGCCGAACAAGGGCGAACTCGCGTCGCGCGACGTCGTCTCGCGCGCGGAATGGACGGAAATTCTCGAAGGCCGCGGCGTCGATGGCTGCGTGATGCTGGACCTGCGTCATCTCGGCCGCGAGAAGATTCTCGAGCGTCTGCCGCAGATCCGCGAGCTCGCGCTCGATGCGACGGGCAAAGATGCGATCGATACGCCGATCCCGATTCTTCCGGGCATGCACTATGCCATGGGCGGCATCGAGACCGACAAGTTCGGCGCGACGCGCATCCCCGGCGTGTACGCCGCGGGCGAAGTCGCCTGCGTCAGCGTTCACGGGGCGAACCGCCTCGGCGGCAACTCGCTGCTCGAGACGATCGTCTTCGGCGCTCGCAGCGCGAAACACGCGATCCAGTACATCAAGAGCGTCGGGAACGTCCGTACGAGCGAACGCACGCTGAAGTCGGAGCAGGACCGCATCAACGGCATCCTCGCGCGCAGCGGTGGCGAGCGTCATTCCGCGGTGCGTAAGCAGATCAACAATCTGATGAGCGACAACGTTTTCATCTTCCGCAACGACGCCGAGCTCACGACGGCGACGAATGGTCTGCGTCAGGCGCGCGAAGCTGCGGCCTCGATGACGGTGATGGACAAGTCGAAGACGTTCAACACCGACCTCGTCGGGTTACTGGAAACCGAATTCCTCATGGACGTCGCACAGCCGATCGCCTTCGGTGCTCTCAACCGTACGGAATCGCGCGGCGCGCAAGCGCGCACGGACTTCCCCAACCGCGACGACGACAATTGGATGAAGCACACACTCATGCATTACAAGGGTCAGACGGCCGACCCCGAAGCCGACTATTCCCGCAACGTCACCTACACCAAGTACAAGCCCGAAGTGAGATCGTATTAGTCGATGGGAAAAATTACGCTCGACCTCTTCCGTTTCGACGAGACCGTCGATACCGAGCCGCATCGCGAACGCGTCGATATCGATTTTCCCGAGACGCTGACCGTGCTCGACGCCCTCGAATACGCCAAGGCCGAAGTCGACGGATCGATCTCGTTCCGCCGTTCGTGCCGCTCGGCGATCTGCGGCTCGTGCTCGATGAACATCAACGGCGTCACGGGCCTCGCGTGCAAAACGCCGATCAGCACGGTGTTGCGCCACGACAACTCCGTCAAGATCGACCCGATGCCCAATTTCGAACCCATGAAGGACATGGTCGTCCACATGGATCCGTTTTGGGATAAATACTCGCGCCTCAAGCCGTATCTCCAGCCCGCCGACCGCGACGAGGATCATGCTCGCGAGCGCCTCGTCTCGCCGGAAGATATGAAGAAGCTCGTCGCGGTCGCCAACTGCGTCATGTGCGCGACGTGCTATGCGCTCTGTCCGGTCGTCAGCGTCGATCCGTCGTTCGCGGGTCCCGCCGCGATCTCGTACGCGTACCGCTTCATCGAAGATACGCGCGATTCGAAGAAAGACGAACGGCTCGCGCAGATCGCGGACGACTACCTGTGGCTCTGCGCGCACTGCTACGCGTGCTCGTACTGCCCCAAGCACGTCGATCCGCACGACCGCATCATCGATACGAAGCGGGCCGCCATCGCCGCGGGCCAAACCGATGCGCCGGGTCCGCGTCACGCGCTCGTCGTCGCGAAGACGATCAAAGCGACCGGCATGCTCGCCGAAAATGAAGTCATCGTCGGGACGATCGGCAAGTTCAACATCAAGGGACTCTTACGCACGATGCCGCTGGGCTTGCGCCTCGCCTCGAAGGGCAAGATTCCGCCGCTCTTTATGCACCCCGTCGAAAAGGTCGCCGAAATCCGGACGATTTTCGAATCCATGGAGGTCCCCGTCGGAGCATGACCGCTACACTTTCGCCCCTGAGCTCGAAACCGCGTTCGAAGAGCGCGCAGACCAAACGCTACGGCTTCTTCCCCGGCTGCGTCGCCAAAGAGTCGTGCACGGAGCTCTTCAACTCAACGATGCTGCTCGCCGATAAGCTCGGCATCGAACTCGTCGAGCTCACGGCCGCCTCGTGCTGCGGCGCATCGGTGCTCAACGACATCAATCGCGACGTCGCCCGCGTCCTCAACGCACGCACGTACGCGCAGGCGGAAGCGCTCGGTCTCGACGACGTCATCACCATCTGTTCGACGTGCACGGGCCACATGCGCGCCTCGAACAAAGAGCTGCTCGAAGAAGACGGTCGACTCGACCACGCCAACGGCATCCTCGGCAAATTCGGCGCGTCGTACAAGGGCACGGTTTCGGTCCGTCATCTGCTGTGGATGCTGATCGACGACATCGGCCTCGACGAACTCTCGAAGATGGTCGTCAACCCGCTCAACGGCCTCAAGGTCGCGCCGTTCTACGGTTGCCATATCATCCGTCCCGAGTCCGTCAATGGTTGGGAATCGGCCCGCAACCCGCACTCACTCGAAGACCTCATCACGGCGCTCGGCGGCGAGCCGATCGACTACGCCGGCAAGACGCGTTGCTGCGGCTTCCACGTGCAGCTCGAAAAAGAGGGCATCGCGGCCAACATGGTCGGCCAAAACATGCGCATGGCCAAGGACAACGGCGCAGAAGCCGTCCTGACGCCGTGCCCGCTCTGCCACCTGGCCCTGGACGGCTACCAGGCCGACAGCGCTGCGCGCTGGGGCCGCACCGATCTCCCGACCTTCCATCTCCCGCAGCTCGTCGCGCTCGCCCTCGGCGTCGATCCGACGATGCTCGGCCTCAAGCGCCACGTCGTCTCGCCCGGGCACGTGCTCTCGGCACACGATCTGGCGCCGATGCACGTCGCCTGAGCGACGTCGCGACCCCCGCGCAGACACGATGAGAGCCGGCGTATACGCGTCGGCTCTCGTCGTTCTGCAAGAGCTGGATAACCGAGCGAACGGGTCGCCTACAGGTTCGGATGGGTCCGGACGATATCTGCGATATGGAACACACGGCGCGCCACGTCCGCACGATGACCCTCGGCAACGAAGACGACGGATGCGTCGTCTTTGGCGTCGAGGACTTGTGCCGCCACACGATGATCTTCGGCTCGTCGGGTTCGGGCAAGACCACGCGCGCCTACAATCCGATGCTCCACGGCATGCTCGGCGATCTCCAAGCCGGTGCCTTCATCATCGCAGCCAAACCCGAGGCCGTCGGCGAGGCGATCGAGATCGCGCGACGCGCGGGGCGAGACGTGCTCGTCGTCGAGCCGGGGAGCGCGGTCGGTCTCGATCTGCTCAGCGGGAGCCCCGACGTCGATGCGATGTATTTTCGCGACACCTTCGGCCGGGTCGGCGACGATGCGAAGCAGTGGGTCGATGCCGCCGTCGCGCGCATGAAGA
>JAABUQ010012200.1_pt1 | contig 10739 bp, 10 predicted proteins | sample 5560001 | NCBI WGS metagenome assembly JAABUQ01 (sample SAMN10711888, study PRJNA513371) | rock metagenome | isolation source: Antarctica rocks | place: Antarctica: Victoria Land, Finger Mt nord | collected 2015-12-18
GATGTACCCAACCTCGCCATTTCGCAGGAGATCCGCCACCTCGACCTGCCAACGCCGTCGCCGTTGCGCGGCGTCGGCGTGTTGGCGGGCGGCTGGGCGCTCGAGACCGCGATGGACGAGCTGGCGCACGAGCTGGACATCGATCCGGTCGAGCTCCGGATGCGCAACGACGCGAAGACGGGTCCGATGTCGGGCAATCCCTTCTCCTCCAAGCATCTCGACCGCTGCTTCGCGCGCGGGCGAGAGCTGATCAACTGGGATCGAAGGACGCGGCCGGGCGAGCGGCGCGACGGGCGTTGGGCGACAGGCTTGGGGGTGGCGTCGAGCACCTTGCCCGCCGTTCTCGACCAGGCGTCCGCGCACGCGACTTTGTTCGCCAACGGCACAGTGGAGGTTTTGAGCGCCACGCACGAGATCGGCAACGGGGCCTATACCATCTTCAGCCAGATCGCCGCCGACGCGCTCGCGCTGCCGGTCGAGGCGGTCAGGTTCGACCTGGGCGACTCCGCCTTTCCGAATTCGCCGATCACCGCCGGCTCGCGGACGACAGCCAGTGTCGGGGCGGCGGTGCTCGACGCGGGCTACAAGCTGATCGACGCGCTCAAGGAACTGGCGCGCCACTCGAACGACGGGCCGCTGTCGGGGGCGGCGGCTGACAATATCGTCGCCGCCGATGGTCGCCTTGCGCTGAGGCCGGATCCTGCGGTCGGGGAGGACTATGGCGCAGTCCTTCGCCGCGCGGGTCGGGAAAGCCTTGAGGCCGACGGCGCGTTCACGCCAGCGTCGAGGCGCAAGTTTCCAGTGGCGGCGCTAACCAAGCAGTACGAGATGCACTCGTTCGGTGCGATCTTCGCTGAGGTGCGCGTCGATCTCGACACGGGCGTCGTCCGCGTGCTGCGGCTGGTGGGCGTGTACGATGTCGGCCGCGTCATCAACCCGCGCACCGCGGCCTCGCAGCTACGCGGCGCGATGATCGCGGCGCTTGGCGGCGCGCTGACCGAGGAAGGCTGTTTCGACCGGAACAACGGCCGCGCCGTCGTCCGTAACCTCGCCGACTATCACATCCCGGCCTGCGCCGACGTGCCGGAGATCACCGTCGAAACGCTGGACATCCCCGACCCGAACATGGGCGCGCTCGGCGCGCGCGGGTTCGGCGAGATTGGGACGAACAACGTCCCCGCCGCCATCGGCGCCGCGCTGTTCAACGCGACGGGCAAGCGCCTGCGCAGCCTGCCGCTCACCCCCGATCGCGTCATGGAGGCGCTGCGATGACCCCCTTTCGTTACGAGCATGCGCGCGACGTCGCCGATGCGATCGCGCGCGTCGGCCGCACCGAGAACGCGCAGTTCATCGCCGGTGGCACCAGCCAAGTCGACCTGTTGAAGGAAGGCGTCCAGCGCCCGGGGACGCTGGTCGATATTTTCCGAATTGGTTTAAACCAGATCACCGATACGGAGAGTGGCGGACTCAGCATCGGCGCCAACGTCCGCAACTCGGTTGCCTCCGATCATCCCGTGATCCGCAAGCGCTACACGGCGATTTCCGAGGCGCTGCATGCCGGCGCGTCGCAGCAGATCCGCAACATGGCATCGATGGCGGGCAACCTCCTCCAGCGGACTCGCTGCCCCTACCTCCGTGATCCCGCGCAGTCGTGCAACAAGCGCGATCCAGGGACGGGTTGCGCCGCCGTGCAGGGGTTCAACCGCCTGCACGCCATCTTCGGCCAGACCGACGAGGGGCCGCAGTCCCCGCGCACCTGCATTGCCGTCCACCCTTCCGACCTGGCGGTGGCGATGGCGGCGCTCGAAGCGGTCATCGTGGTCGAGAGCGCCAGTGGCGAGCGCCGGATCGCGTTCGAGCATCTGCATCGGCTGCCCGGCGACGACCCGTCGCGCGACACCAACCTCGCGCCCGACGATCTGATCGTCGCGATCGAGCTGCCCGCGCTCCATGGCCGGTCGCACTATCTCAAGGTCCGCGACCGCGCCTCCTACGCGTATGCGCTCGTGTCCTGCGCGACCGCGGTCGAGATGGACGGCGATCGGATCGCGAAGGCGCGGATTGCCTTGGGCAGCGTCGCGCACAAGCCCTGGCGGCTGCCAGCCGCCGAGGCGCTCCTGGTCGGCGAGCAGCCAAGCGTGGACCTGTTCCGCCGCGCCGCCGCCGCCGGGCTGGAGGGCGCGTGCACCTATCTGATGAACGGTTACAAACCCGATCTCGCTCGCGTGCTGATCGCTCGCGGCCTGGCGGAGACGACGGGGTTGGAGCCGCTGCAAGGCGCCGCCGGGACCGCCTTCGCCGCGAGCGTCGGCGGCATCGCCGGCGTGCACGAGGTCGCATGACCCCGACCGACCGAAACCTCGTGGTCGTTCGCAGCGCCTTCGACGCCTGGGCGGCCGGTCGCGGCAGCGTGTTCGACCTGCTGGCCGATGACGCGGTCTGGACGATCCCCGGGTCGACCCCGGGCGCGGGCGAGTGGCGCGGACGTCAAGCCTATATCGACTCCGTCGTTACGCCATTGTTCGATAGGCTCGCCGCGCCAGCCTGGCCGGAGCTGACCGGCATATGGGGGGATGGCGACGAGGTGATCGTCCGCTGGCGGCAGGATTCGGCGCTCAAGGCGGGCGGATCATACCGCAACGAGTACGCCTGGTTTCTCACGATGAACGGCGGACGGGCGACGGCGGTCACCGCCTTCCTCGACCTGCCCGCCTATGCGGCCGCGATGGGAGCAGATGCATGACGCTGACCGGACCCGCGCTCGAACTGTTCCACCTCGGCGAGGGACCGCCCGACCAGTCGAAGCACTTCGACGCGATCGGGCGCGACGTGCCGCGCGTGGATGGCCGCGCCAAGGTGACCGGCACGGCCACCTATGCAGCCGAATGGCCGGTCGAGGGGCTCGTGCACGGCGCCGTGGTCGACAGCGCGATCGCCTGTGGAACGATACGCTCGATCGACGCCTCCGCCGCGCTCGCCGCGCCGGGTGTCCTGGCGGTCGTGACGCACGAGAACGCACCCAAGCTGGCGAGCTATCCCGAGAAGGGTGCGGGCTTTCCGCTCACCGGCGAAGGCGGACTCGGCGAGGCACGCCAGCCGCTGCAGGAGCCTGTCATTTATTACGGCGCGCAGTCGGTGGCGGTCGTGGTCGCTGAGACGGCGGAGCAGGCGCGCCATGCCGCCGGTTTGGTCAGGGTGGACTACGACGCCGAGGCTCCCGAAGCCGACATGGACCGGGCGAGCCGGACGACCAGACCCAAGGCCTTCTCCGGCGGCGAGCCGCTCCAACGCGGCGGTGCGTCGGTCGAGGCCGCGTTCGAGAGCGCGCCCGTTCGCCTAGAGCGAGAGTATCGGAACCCCATCTACCACCACAATCCGATCGAGATCCTGGCGAGCATCGCGAGCTGGGAGAAGCGCGACGGGGTCGACCAACTTATGCTCTACGACACGACGCGATCGGTCAACATGCTGCGCGACGTGGTGTGCCACTCGTTCGGCCTGCCCGAAGCCCAGGTCCAGATCGTGTCGAAGTTCATCGGTGGTGCGTTCGGGTCCAAGGCGTGGACGTTCCACAACCCGCTGCTGGTCGCGCTTGCCGCCAAGGTCGTGGGGCGGCCGCTGCGGCTGGAGTGGCGGCGGCAGCAGGTCTATTCGATTGGCGGACATCGGCCGGCGCAGCGGCACTGCTTGAAGATCGGGGCGGGATCGGACGGGCGTATGCTGGCGCTCCATCACTGGACGCGCCAGCACAGCTCCATGGTCAGCGGCTATACCGAATACGGCTCGCGCATGACCAAGATGATGTACGCCGTGCCCCAACTCGGCTTCACCAACGAGCTGGCGCACCTCAATCTTCCGAGCCCCAGCGTGATGCGCGGGCCCGGTTTCCTGACGGGCGGCTGGGCGCTGGAGACCGCGCTCGACGAGTTGGCCTGCGAGCTCGGCATCGATCCGATCGAGCTGCGGCTGCGCAACCACGCCGACGTCGATCCGGACAGCGGGCTGCCCTTCTCCAACAAGCATCTGCGCGACTGCTATGCGCGCGGAGCCGAGCTCTTCGGCTGGGACGCACGGCCCGCGATGCCGGGCGCGAGGCGCGTCGGGCGCGACCTAGTCGGCTATGGCATGGCGAGTGCGATGCACCCGGCCGCCCAGCAGGAAGCCGCCGCCGAAGTGACGATCCACGCCGACGGCACCGCTTCGGCCAGAAGTGCCACGCACGAGCTCGGCAACGGCGCCTACACCGTATTTCGCCAGATCGCCGCCGACGGCGTCGCGCTGCCGATCGAGAAGGTGACGTTCGATCTTGGCGATACGAACTTCCCTGCCGCCCCGCCGACCCACGGCTCGCTGACCACCGCGACCGTTGGTCCCGCCGTGCTGGACGCCGCCACCGACGCGATCGGCAAGCTCAAGGCGCTGGCTGGCAAGGACGAGGCGTCTCTGCTGTACCGCGCCAAGCCGGATCGGATCGAGGCGAGCGCCGGCCGCCTGCATCTGGCCGATGACCCTAATGCTGGCGAGGATTATGCCGCCATCCTTCTCCGCGCCGGACAGACGGAGATTACCGGCAAAGCCGACGCCAAGCCTGGGTTGGAGCGGAAGCGCTACGCCTTCTATTCGTTCGGCGCGGTGTTCGCGGAGGTTCGGGTCGATCGCGAAACCGGCGTGGTGCGGGTGGCGCGGCTGTGCGGGGTCTATGACTGCGGCCGACTGATCAATCCCAGGACTGCGCGCTCGCAGCTGATGGGCGGCATGATCTTCGGGCTCGGCGCGGCGCTGACCGAAGAGACGGCGTTCGATCGGTCCAACGGCCTGCCGGTCACGCGCAACCTCGCTGACTACCATGTTCCCGCTTGCGGCGACGCGCCGGAGATCACGATTGAGGTGCTAAACATCCCTGATCCGCACATCGGCGAGCTCGGTGCGCACGGGGTAGGCGAGCTGGGCACCAACGGCGTGCCGTCTGCGATCGGCAACGCCATCTTCAACGCGTCCGGCGTCCGGCTCCGCTCGCTTCCCTATACACCCGACAAGCTGATCGAGGCCTACCGTCATGGATGAATCAGTCACCCTCACGCTCAAGGTCAACGGCCAGGAGCATAAGCTCCGTCCCGACCCACGCACCACCGTCCTGGATGCGCTCCGCGAACAGATCGGGCTGACCGGCACCAAAAAGGGATGCGACCACGGTCAATGCGGCGCTTGCACCGTACACCTGGATGGCGAGCGAGTCCTGTCCTGTCTCCTGCTCGTCGAGGGTCTGGCGGGGCGCGAGGTCGTCACGATCGAGAGCATCGCCGAAGCGGACGGCACCCTCCATCCGATGCAGCAGGCCTTCATCGATCACGACGCGTTCCAGTGCGGCTACTGCACGCCCGGGCAGATCATGTCGGCGATCGCGTGCGTGAACGAAGGGCATGCAGGCACGCGCGTGGAGATCCAGGAGTTCATGAGCGGGAATCTGTGCCGTTGCGGCGCCTATCCTAATATCGTCGCCGCGATAGAAGAGGTGCGCTCTGCTATGCCAAGGCACTCGACGTGAGTCGCACGGTAGCTCGTTGACTAAGTAAAATACTGGAGCTTCGACGGTTTAGGGCCTTTGTCGCGACATGGAAGAGTTAGCCTTTGCTCGCGCTGCCGGACGTCCGGCTATGGAGCAGTTGCCTCTCGCCCAGACGGCGATGGGCAAGCCCGATACTAGGGTGGCCGAGCTATGTGGTGAACTCAGCATTACGTGGCAGATGCTGTACCGACACGTCGCGCAAAGGGGGCGATTAAACACCACAGCAAAAAGCTTCTCGTCAACGTGCCAATAGATGCCAGATTTTCCAGTCAGTAGTCGCTCATCTGCCGTCGTCCAGGCACACTTTCATCTTCATCCAAAGCGTCACTCCTTGCCGCGCCGGGGACACCGGCTAAATGCACCAGCAATGCAAATGAGGCCGATATGACTGGCGTCGCTAAGATAATTGCTGCCGATCATACGGGGTTCTCAGTCTCATCTCTGGATGACGCGGTCAAGTTCTGGACCGAAGCAATGGGGTTCACTCTCGTTCGACGCGGCGAAATGGGAGGCGAGTTTCTCCAGCAAACCACGGGAGTAGCAGGCGCAACTGTCCGCATGGCCCTTGTCCGTTGCCCCAACAATTATTCAATTGAACTGTTAGAGTATTCGACCAGAGATGAGCTGGGCTTAGCGCCAAGCAGCGCGGGGGCGGTCGGTGCCGCTCATATCGCCTTTACTACCGCCGACATCCATGCAGCTATTGGCCGGATTGCGGCAGCGGGGTGGACGGCGAAGGGTCCGCCTCAGCCTGTCCCTGGCGGCCCCCGGAAGGGCACACTGATTGTCTACGTTTCTGGACCAGACAACATCAACATAGAGCTTATGCAGCCTCCAAGTGGTTGATCCGGAGAATAGAGGCCCTTGGAGGCGGCCATGTGGTTGTCTAATTGAGTACCTGCAAACCGTCTAAGCAGAACCCGACGTTATCCCGCCTGGCTTAGATTAAATTCTCGAACTTCCTCTCAGCGTTGAAGGAGTCCAAGAGAGTGGTAATGAAAAGTTACAAGACCCACACAAGCTTCACGGACATGGTCTATCTTGGTTTCGCGCTGATAAACTCGCAATGAAGACCTCGAGCGGGAAGCGTATCCTGTTTCGATCAAGCTCGAAGCGACAGCTTAACCGTTACGGGGACGCCAAGAACCGACGAGCTTGCCTTCGAGGATACCGAGGCGTCGGCTGACCCGTTCCGCTCCGGCTTTGGCATTGGAAGCGGCAAATAGGGGTCCTCATGGCTTGGCAGCGGTCAACCCCGACCGCCTCCTATCGAAAGCCCACGGCATAGGTCGTTGGGCCGGCGTTGCCCCCACTTTGCTGCGCATCAGACATCTGCTGGTGCGGAAGTGAACCGGTTGTGACAGATACTATGCGCTGTACACGAAGGCAGCGAGGCATGATCGACTGGGATGACGTCCGGTACTTCCTCGCCGTCGCGCGCGGAGGGTCGGTTCGCGCGGCAGCGACGCGGCTGAGCGTGAACCATGCCACTGTGCTCCGCCGAGTCGCTCAATTGGAGGGCCGGCTCGGCGCGCGCCTGTTTGACAGACTGCCGACCGGCTACCGCATGACAGGCGCGGGGGAGGACGTGCTCGGACTCGCCGAGCAGATGGAGGCCACCTCGAACCACCTCGAAACACGTGTGCTCGGGCGCGACCAGGATGTGCGGGGGCTGCTGCGCGTCACGCTCACCCCGATGCTAGCCTCGCACCTGCTGATGCCGGACCTCGCCGCCTTCGCGCGATCGCATCCAGAGGTCGAGGTCGAGCTGCTCTCCCTCGACGAGCCGGTGAACCTCACCAATCGCGAGGCGGACATCGCGATTCGCGTGGTCTACGATCGCTACGCGCTGCCGCAAAACCTCCACGGGCTAACGGGCCCCGAGCTGCACGGTGGCGTCTACATCTCCCGCGACCTCCTCACCGCATGGCGCCAGGGCAACCCGCACCGCATCCGGTGGGTCGAAGAGAGCAACATCGGCATGCCCGACTGGGCGCACGGCGGCGAGATCGAAGCGGCGGAGCCACCGTTTCGGACCAACTCCGCCGATGCTCAGATCGCCGCCGTGCGGGAAGGGCTCGGCATGGCGACCCTGCCATGCTTCGTCGGCGACGCCGATCCGACGCTGGCGAGGGCGCCGGGCGCACCGCTCAAGCTGCACGGCACGATCTGGCTGCTGACGCAGGGCGAGACGCGCAAGACCTGGCGCGTACGGCTGCTCACCGAGTTTCTAGCGGAGCGGCTCGCCATGTACGCGCCGCTGCTGGCGGGACGATCACCCATCTAGAAGAGACCGCCAGTGGTGCATAAATGCACAACCCTTCCGCTGAAACCGCAGCTCCCGGATCACTCAGCGCGACCACATCTACGATCAGACGTCAGACGCAAGGGAGCCGACGCGCAAGCCCTCGGTGCCGCCATCGGAGATCATCATGACTTACGCGATCATCGGCTTTGGCGCGGTTGGCCAAGCGCTCGCCCGGGCGTTCGCTCGCAAGGACATCGAACTCGCGGTTGCGACGAGAAGGCCGCCCGAGGAGCTGGCCGAGCAGGCCGAGGCGATCGGGCCCACCGTCAGGCCGGCGTCCCTCGCGGAGGCGGCGCAGGCCGATACCATCATCCTCGCTTATCCCTTCTCGCAGCACGCGGAAGTGGGAAAGGCGGCGAGCTGGGACGGCAAGCTCGTGATCGACGCGACCAACGCGTACGGCACGCCGCTAGCGGACTTCGACGGCCTGACGTCCTCGGCCTGGGTCGCCCGCCACTTCTCCGGCGCACGCTTCATCAAGGGTTTCAACCACCTGCCGGCCACCAAGCTGGCGGCGGACCCGGATGTGCACGGCGGTAGACGCGTGATCTTCGTCGCCGGCGACGACGAGAGGGCGCTGGCCGAAGGCACTGCGCTCACCGAGCGGCTCGGCTACGCACCCGTCAGCCTGGGCAGCCTTGCCGAAGGCTCCCCGCTGACCTCGGCGCGCGGGAACGCCTGGTCGCCGCTCAACTTCCAAGATCTCGTCAAGTTCGCGGATCGCTGAGGAGAGGCACGAATGATCATCGATCTCACCGGGCGCAGGGCGGTCGTCACCGGCTCAACCGCCGGCATCGGCCTCGCCGTGGCGGAAGGTCTGGTACGCGCCGGCGCCGCTGTCGTCGTCAATGGGCGCGGGTCCGACCGAGTCGAGGCAGCGGTGCGCCGGGTGCGCGACGCTGCCGCCGGTAGCGACGTCTCCGGTATCGCGGCGGACATGGCGACGGCGGACGGCGTCGCCACGCTGATCGCGCAGGCGCCCGACGCCGACATTCTCGTCAACAACGTCGGAACCGCATACCTGCGCCCCTACAATGGCCTCGAAGACATAACCGCCATTCCCGATGAGGATTGGCTCGGCCTCTTCCAGCTCAATGTGATGAGCGGCGTGCGCGCCAGCCGCTACTACCTGCCGCGCATGGTGCGGAAGGGCTGGGGCCGCGTGGTGTTCGTCTCCAGCGAGTCGGGCGTGAATATTCCGAAGGAGATGCTCGACTACGGCATGACGAAGACCGCGCAACTCGCCGTATCGCGCGGATTGGCCGAAGCGGTGGCGGGCACCGGCGTGACCGTGAACGCGGTGCTGCCCGGCCCCACCCGATCCGAGATCATGGGCGCTTACACGGCGGCTCAGGCGAAGGAGCAGGGCGTCACGCAAGACGAGGCCGAGCAGGCGTTCCTGAAGCAGGCACGCCCGACCAGCCTGCTCGGTCGCTTCGCGACCACGGACGAGGTGGCCAACATGATCGTCTACGCCTGCTCCGAGCAGGCATCCGCGACCAGCGGCGCGGCCCTCCGCGTCGACGGCGGCGTTGTCCGCTTCGTCGCCTAAGCCGCCAACCTAACCAAAGGACAGCATCATGGGAAACACTCTGCCGGCCGACGCGCTCGACCAGCTCTTTCGCACGGCGCGCACGCACTACGGATGGACCGGCGAGCCCGTCGAGGACAGCGACTTGCGCGAGCTGTACGACCTCATGAAGTGGGCCCCGACATCTGCCAACTCCAGCCCGGCGCGGTTCGTGTGGGTGAGGAGCCTTGAAGGCAAGGCCAAGCTTGCCGAGCTGGCCTGGGAGCGCAACCGGCCCAAGGTGCTGACAGCCCCGCTGACCGTCATCATCGGCAACGACGAGGCCTTCGCCGACCAGCTACCCAAACTCATGCCGCACAACTTCGAGGCCATGCAGAAGGCGTTCGCCCCGCTGCCGATCGCCGAGGCGACGGCGATGCGCAACGGTACGCTTCAGGGCGCCTATCTCATCCTCGCAGCGCGCGCGCTGGGGCTCGACTGCGGGCCGATGTCGGGCTTCGACCAGGCCGGCGTCGACGAAGCGTTCTTCAAGGGCACCCGCATCAAGTCCAATTTCATCTGCAGCATCGGCCATGGCGATCCGGCTGCGCTGTTCCCTCGCAACCCTCGCCTTTCCTTCGAGGAAGCCGGATGGTTCGCCTGAATCGAGGACGCGACCTATGACTCACCTCGACAAGGTTTTGACGGTGTTCCACGGTATCGCCGCGCGTGACGCCGAATTAGCCACCCGCCACGTCAATCCGCACTGGTATGTCGAGCACGACCCCCATGTCGGCGACGGCGTGGCGGGTCTGCGCCGCTACGTCGAGCAGATCGGGTCGGCGGAGCATCGGCTCGACGTGATCCGCGCCTATGAGGATGACGACCAGGTCGTCGTACAGGCAGACGGAGCTGTGCGCGGCGACGGCACCTTTTTCGACGTGTTCCGGTTCGAGGACGGACTGATCGTCGAGCACTGGGGGTTCGCCGCGCCCGCCGGGCCGCCCAACCTAAGTGGTCATACGCAGGTCGACGGGCCGGTCGAGGCCGTGAAGCTGGACGAGACGGCTGCAAATCGGGCGTTCGTGCGGGACTATTACCAAACGTTCCACGTCAAAGGCCGCCACGACCTCGCCGACAGGTACTTCGCCGGCAGCCCGATGGTCCGCCATGAGCCCGGTGTCGCCGATTGTCAATCGGCGTTGAAATTTGACCCCCATGTGAGGGGGATCGGCGTCCAAAACTGACCCCTTCGATCTGTGATGATGCCGCTCATTCAGATGGGCGGTGGGGAGATGCTGGTTGTGGACACGATTGCCCGGATCAGGCGGGCGCATTTTGTTGACGGCAAGTCG
>JAABUQ010012201.1_pt1 | contig 10739 bp, 10 predicted proteins | sample 5560001 | NCBI WGS metagenome assembly JAABUQ01 (sample SAMN10711888, study PRJNA513371) | rock metagenome | isolation source: Antarctica rocks | place: Antarctica: Victoria Land, Finger Mt nord | collected 2015-12-18
TCTTCGATCGTTTGATGGTAGCAGATCGCCGACCGGGGTAGTATGAAGTCAGAAACCGGCCACGGATGAACACGGATGGCTCACGGATCAGAAAATCCGGTTCAGTCAGGTCTGACTCGTGTGGTGTGCGTGTTCCTTTGTGGCTTGTCCGATCCTTTCCCTTTCCCATTCCGGAGGCTGAGTCGCCATGACGCCATCCGTCAATCGTCGCGAATTTCTGGCCGCCACCGCGGCCCTCGCCGCCCTGCCGGCCACCGCGCTGGGGTCGTCGTCCCCCACCCCTCGGGCCGCGTTGCCGAAGTCGGCGACGGACCGGGTGATCCTCGGCAAGTCCGGGGTGGCCGTGTCGTACGTCGGGATGGGGACCGGCAGCAAAGGCTCGGGGCAAGCGAGCAACCAGACCCGGCTCGGGGTCAAGGGGTTCACCAAGCTCGTCCGCGACGCCCTCGATCGCGGGGTGAACTTCTTCGACGTCGCCGACCAGTACGGGTCGCATACTTATCTGAGGGCGGCTTTGCAAGGCGTCCCGCGCGACCAGTATGTGATCCAGACCAAGACCCACGCCACCAACCTGGCCGACGCCCGGAGCCACCTGGAGCGCTACCGGATGGAGTTGGGGGTCGAGATGATCGACATCGTCCTGCTCCACTGCATGACCAAGAAGACCTGGCCCGGCGACCACACCGGCGCGATGGATTACCTCCGCCAGGCCAAGGCCGAGGGGATCATCCGCGCCCACGGGACGAGCTGCCACGGGATGGACCCACTCCGGATCTCGGCCAATGACCCGTTCGTCGAGATCGACCTCGCCCGGATCAACCCCGAGGGGCTCGTCATGGACGACCACAAGCCCGACGAGGTGGCGTCGCGGCTCCAGGAGATGCACGACCTGGGCAAAGGGGTGATCGGGATGAAGATCCTCGGCGAAGGGGCCTTCAAAGAGCCCGAGCGGCGGGACAACTCGCTCCGCTACGTCCTGAGCTTGGGGACGGTCGACTCGTTCGTGATCGGCTTCGAGTCGATCACGCAGGTCGACGACATCCTCCAGCGCACCAACGACGCGATCACCTTCGTCGGCCAGACCCTCAAGGGCTGAGTTTGACCTCGGATTGAAGCCCCCTCGGCCGAACATTTCGCGGCCGAGGGCGAATGGATTGGGTCGAGGGGGCGAGGCGACATCAGCCAAGAGCGGGAGCCGACGGGATGAACGCGAAGCGGATGGACGGAAACTGGTGGACCAAAGCGGGGTTTGATCCGTTTCGGTTCGTCGGTCGCGACGAGGCGGCGAGCGAAGCGTCGGCCCGGTCGAGCTTCCTCGTCAAGGCCCGGCGCCACCTCGGGCAGATCCCGATGGCCCGCGAAGCCGTGGCGATGTACTTCTGCCTGGTCGACCCGAGTACCCCTCGCTGGGTCAAAGGGATCGTCGCCGCCGCGCTGGCCTACTTCATCCTGCCGATCGACGCCATCCCCGACTTCCTCCCCCTGATCGGCTTGAGCGACGACATGAGCATCCTTGCCGCCGCTTATGCCGCGGTGGCCAACTTCGTCACCGAAGACCACCGGACCAAAGCCGCCGCCTGGATCGACGCCGGGGCCGACGTGGTGGTCTGAACCGACCGGATCAAGGCGCGGCTTCAGGCTCGGGCAAAGCTTGAGTCCAGGCTTTGACCCATTCAAACCAGCCAAGTTCGCCGAGATCGCCAACCTCGAACCGATCCAGGGCTTCAAGGATCAAAGTGGGAGTCAACCTCGGGAGGACAACGCTCCGATCGACCCCACGATACGTTTGTCCGTCCAAACAACCAATCCAAACCGATTGCTTGGGGACCGAGAACCGCCAAACTTCCCTGACACCCAGCCGGGCGTAGACTGTCAATGCGGGGGTTGAGTTTCGGGTATGGTCGACTTCGATGGCGAGGGTTGGCGGGGGGTCTATATCCAAATCCAATTTCCGGCGGCCCCGGATGCGCAACTCATCCTCGCCCAGATAGAACGCGACGTCCGGCTCCTTGCCAACTCCCTTGTCCGGTTGGATTTGACGACGGAGTGTCACCGAGCCAATGCCTCGCATCTCCAAACCCATTACCGTCATCACCGCTCGGACCAACTGGCCCAGTAGTTGATTCGGCCCTTCGTGTTCGAAAGCGGGTGCCATCAGGGTCAGACTCCCATCGAGGTAAATCATCCGGATCGAGTCGTTCCCTTCCGCGTCGCGGAGCCGACAATACGTCTCCCACGACACTTCGGGAAGAATGACTTGATCCGGCTCGATGGTTTGCGGCTGCGGAGCGGCAACGGTGGCCATCTTGAACATTCCCTCATATTTGGTCACACTCAGTTCTCGGCCAGCGCACGAATCCAAACCTTGACCCACTCGAACCAGTCGTTGTCGTCAAAGTCGCCAACTTGGAATCGGTCCAGGGCTTCGCGGACCAAGGCGGGCGTGAGCTTTGGCAGCGCGACGCTCCGAGCCACTTCTTGATAAGTTGATCCGTCGAGGCGACCCATCCAGATCGATCGCTTGGAGACCGAGTAGCGCCACACCTCGGGAACGCCAAGCCGGGCATAGACCGTCAATGCAGGTGCCGAATTCCTCGTATTGTCGATCTCAATGGCCAGGGTCGGCGGTGGGTCGGCGGCAAGGTCGAGGTCCTCACGGAGCCGCATCCGACGTTCGTCGTCACCCAGATAGAACGCGATGTCCGGCTCTTTGCCGACTCCTCCGCCGGGCACTTCCGCACGGCGCAGCGTCGCCGAGCCGATGCTCATCAACTTCATCCCCAGCCCCGCGGCCACGCCCCGGACGAGTTGTTCAAGTAACCTCGACGGGCGATCGTGGCGGAGGGCGGGTGACATCAGAGTTAAAGTCCCGTCGAGATAAATCATCCGGATCGAGTCGTTCCCCACCGCGTCGCGGAGCCGGCGATACGTCTCCCATGACACTTCGGGGAGGATGACTTGATCCGGCTCGATGATTTGCAGCTTCGGGGCAGTCACGGTGGCCATCATTCGACTTCCTTGAGTCCAGAGGAGCGGTCAAGGCATCGGCAAGGCGGCGGCCCAGGCGCGGAGCCAGGTCGTCCAGGCGAGGGTTCCCATCCCTCCTTCTTGGTACCGGGCGGCGAGGGCTTCCAAGACAAGTGCGGGCGTCAGGCGCGGTAAGCCAAGGCTCCGGTCGATGGCTTCGTAGCGAGTACCGACCAGGCGACCGAACCAGAGGAAAGGTTCGCCGGGTCCGTAGCGCCAAACTTCGGGAACCCCGATCCGCGCATCAGCCGCGAGGGCACCCGACGAGTCGCCGGTATGGTCCACCTCGATCGCCAGGCTTGGGGGCGGGTCGACGCGGAGGTCGATCTCATCATTGTCGCTGATCTGGACGGCGGCGGCCCCGAAGTAGAACCCCTCGTCGGCCTCCTTGCCGACCCCTCGACGGGGGGCTCGCCCTTGGCGCCGGAGGGTGGTGGTCCCGATCGGCTCGAACTCGACCTGGCTCGCCTCGGCGACCGCCGCGACGAGGAGAAACAACCAGCGCGACCCCTGATCGTGGCGGAGGGCGGGCGACATCAGGGTCAGTTCCCCATTGAGGTAGGTCATCCGGATGGAGTCGTTCTCCGGCTCGTCGCGGAGTTGACAATAGGTTTCCCACGCCACCTCGCGCAGGACGACCCGGTTCGGCTCGACGGCTGGCGGCTGCGGGGCGGCGACGGTGGCCATAATCGGTGCGCTCGCTCGGACCGAGGGACGGGGGGACGAGGCGCGATCCTAGCCGAGCCGAGCCGCCGACTTCAAGCTTTTTCGAGGAGGCGCGGCCCAGGTCCCGGCGCAACCGCGCCAGGCGGAGGCGGCCCGCCCGACGCCCGTCACGATCGATTCATCCCACCGCCGTCGCCGGGGTTTTGCGTTTGACCCGGGGGGAATCGGGGCGCATATCACTCTGGCCGTCGGAGCGGGGCGGACCGGCGGGTTCCCGATCGATCGAGGGAGGATGGGATGAGCACGGCCCAGGTCCAAGCGCCGACTTCGCGAATGGAAACCACACTCCGGGCGGCGATGGCCGAGCGGCTGGGGGAGTCGCGGTTCGGTCTCTGGTTCGGCGAGGGGGTCCGGCTGGGGGTGGCGGAGGATGCGTTGGAGGTCGGCGTGCCGAATGCCTTCTTCCGCGACTGGATTCAGGGGCACTTCTCCAAGAACCTGATCGACGTCGCCCGGGAAGTGACCGGCCGGTCGCTCCGCCTGGCGTTCCGGGTCCACGATGAAGCGGAAACGCCGCTCGGGAACGTGGTCGACCTCCCCCCGACCGACCCCCACCAGCGCCCGAGCAAACCGGCCGCCGTCCCGTCCGAAGCACCGCCGATCTCGCTCCCTCCCGCCGGCGATCGGCCGCGGAGCCAGGTCGCGGCGGCCGGCGTCTCGGCTCCGGCCCGGCCCGCGCGGCGGCTCGAAGACTTCGTGATCGGCCCGTGCAACCGGCTGGCGCACGCGGCGGCGCTGGAGGTTGTTCAGTCGAGCGCGGCCGGGTTCAACCCGCTGGTCATTCAGGGGGGGGTGGGGATGGGCAAGACCCACCTCCTCGAAGGGATCGGCGCCGCGATCCGGGCGCGGCATCCCGGCTTGAAGGTGATCCAGATCACCGCCGAGGCGTTCACGAATGGGTTCCTCGACGCGATGCGAACGGGGACGTTGAACTCGTTCCGCTCGCGATACCGAGGGGCCGGGGTCTTGCTCGTCGATGACGTCGGGTTCCTGGCCGCGAAGAAGGCGACGCAGGACGAGTTCTTGCACACCTTCAACGCCCTGATCGCCGACGGGGCGCCGATCATCCTGACCACCGACCAGCACCCCCGGCAAACCGCCAAGCTGTCCGACGAGTTGGCGACCCGCTTTCTCGGCGGGATGGTCGTCAAGCTCGACGCCCCCGACCCCACCACCCGCCGGGCGATCCTCCAGGCCAAGGCCGCCGCTCGTGGGGTGATCCTGCCGGAGTCGGTCCTGAACTACGTCGCCGACCACCTCCGCTCGGGGGTCCGCGAACTCGAAGGGGCGCTGCACAGCCTGGTTGCCCACGCGACGTTGACGGGCAAGAAGCTCGACATGACGCTGGCCAAGACCGCGCTCCGCGACACGATCCGCCACACGGCGCGGGCGGTCGCGTTGAAAGATGTCGAGCGGGCCGTGTGTCAGCTCTTCACCATCGAGCCCGACGCCCTCAAGGCGGAGAACCGCGCCCGGGCCATCGCTTATCCCCGGATGTTGGCGATGTACCTGGCCCGGAAGCATACCGGGGTCCCCTACAGCGAGATCGGTCGCTTCTTCGGCAACCGGAACCATTCCACGGTGATCGCCGCTGAAACCAAGGTCGCCGGCTGGCTCCGGGACGAGGCCCGCTCGGCTCTACTGGCCGGATTCGAGACCATCGGCGAAATCTTGCAAGCCCTTGAACGCTCACTCGGGACCTAATTGGCACGCCGGTCGCACCTCGACCTGGGCGGCAAGCCGGCACCACCGGCGTTCCGGTTCGACCCCGAGGATCGAGGCCCAATGCGAGTCCGACCGTTATCGCGGGACGAGGTCAGGTCGATCGACCTCCGGTGCGCCGAGGATTTCGCGATCCCGACGGTCCTGTTGATGGAAAACGCGGGACGGGGGGCGGCGGCCTGGCTCCGGGGGCGGTTGGAGTCGAGCCTTCCCTCGGTGGTCGCCGATCGCGCGTTGGTGGTGATCGCCTGCGGCCCGGGCAACAACGGCGGTGATGGGGCGGTCGTGGCGCGCCACCTCGACGCCTGGGGGATCGAAGTGCGGCTCGTCTGGTTCGCCGCACGCGACCGCCTCCGGGGCGATGCCGCCATTCAGCGGGGGATCGTCGACCGCTGCCCGATCGACGCGGTGGAGGTGAGCGACGAGGCGAGCACCGAGCGGATCGACCGCTTGTGGGCCGACGCCGATTGGCTGGTCGATGGCCTGCTCGGGACCGGTTTGACCCGACCGGTTGATGGCCTGATTGCCCGGGCCATCGCCAGCATGAACCGATCGGGGCGGCCGATCCTGGCGCTTGATCTGCCGTCGGGGCTGGACGCCGACTCGGGGCGACCGCTCGGCGACGTCATCCGGGCCGACGCCACTTGTACCTTCGTCGCCCCCAAACTCGGGTTCGCCCGGCTCGGGGCCGATGCCTATACCGGCCAGGTGGTCGTCGTCGACATCGGCGCCCCCCGCGCCGCGCTGGCCTCGTTCGCCGTCGCCGAGTGACCTCGGTCCCCCCTCTCAGCGCGATCCGGGCTGAGAGGCGAAGACCTTCCGAGGCTGGATCGCCCCGAAGGGCAAAATCTCGGCCAAGGCGACCAGCGCGCCGTCGGGACCGAGCAAGGCGACCTCACCGCTCGCCAGACCGGTCGCGCCCGCGACTCGCAACGAATCGAGCGACTTGCCGCCGCTCGCCAGGGCAACTTGCTCGGGCGACAAGCTGAGCCGAGGCAAGTCGCCGAGGGCGTCGCTCGGGGGCCGGAGGCGGGCGAGGATGGTGTCGATCGGCTGGCCGACCGGGTTGAGGGCGTCGGTCAGGGCGAACGGGCCGATCCGGGTCCGGACCAGGACCTCGATCAAGCCGCCGACGCCGAGAGCCTCCCCCACGTCGCGGGCGATCGACCGGATGTACGTCCCGCTCCCACAATCAACGGTGATCTCCAGCCGGGGCCAGTTGTAGGACACAAGGTCGATCCGGTCGACCCGGACGGGACGAGCGGCGAGCGCGACCGACTCGCCGGCCCGGGCGAGGTCATAGGCGCGTCGCCCTTCGACCTTGAGCGCCGAGAACTGGGGCGGGACTTGCTGGATGGTGCCCACCTGCCCGTCGAGCGCGGCGCGGACCTCGGGTTCGGTGGGAACCCGCGGGCCTGGGTCGGGATGAGGCTCGATCCGGCCGTCGGCGTCGAGGGTGTCGCTCGTGGCGCCGAGGCGGATCACGGCCCGGTACGCCTTGGGCATCCGCTGGATCTGCTCGATCAACCGGGTCGCACCCCCGACGCAGACGACCAGGACCCCCGAGGCGAGCGGGTCCAAGGTCCCGGCGTGGCCGACCTTGACCTTGCGGAGCGGCCGGGCGACGAGGTCGACCACGTCGCGGGAGGTCATCCCGCCCGGCTTGTCGAGGTTCAGGACGCCGGATAAGTCGCGGTCAGGCATGGTGCTCATGGAATCACAAAACTCAAAACCGGCCACGGATGAACACGGATGGAGCACAGATAAGACTGATCCCATCCGTGTTTCAGCCGTGTTCCGTCCGTGGCTCAAAGAGGGCTTCGATGGCTTCGAGGTCGGTGGGTTTGACGAGGTGGTGGTCGAACCCGGCGGCGAGGGCGAGGCGGATGTCTTCGGTCTGGCCGTAGCCGGTCAGGGCGATGAGGAGGACGGGATTGGTCCCTTCCTCGGCCCGGATTCGGCGGGCGATCTCGTAGCCGTTCATCCCGGGCAGGCCGATGTCGAGGAGGATGACGTCGGGCCGGTCGGCCTCGATCGCCTCCAGGGCCGAGACGCCGTCACCGGCATAACGGGCCTGATGCCCCCGGGCGCGGAGGAGGCGGGCGAGGATCGACGCGGCGTCGACCTGGTCGTCGACCACCAGGATCTTCCGGGAGCTGGGGGCCTGGCTCGGCGGGCGAGACGCCAGCGCGACGGCGCCGGTGTTCAAGGGCAGCTCGACGGTGAACTCGCTCCCCCGCCCCGCCCCGTCGCTCCGGACCGAGACGGTCCCGCCGTGCAGTTCGACGAGGCGGCGGACCAGGGTCAAGCCGATCCCGAGGCCCCCTTGCGACCGGTCGAGGGCGTGGTCGACCTGGGTGAACAGGTCGAAGATCCGCGGGAGCATCTCGGCGGGGATGCCGATCCCGCTATCGAGGACCCGGATCTCGGCGTGGTCCCCTCGTCGAGTGGCCCGGAGGGTGATCAAGCCTCCCGGCTCGGTGTACTTGGCGGCGTTGTTCAGGAGGTTCGTCAGGATCTGGTCGAGCCGGGTCGGGTCGCCGAGCATCGGCAAGGGTTGCGACTCGACCTCGACCACCAGGCGGTGCCGGTGCGCCTCGACCGTGGGGCGAACCGCGGCGACGACCCGGGCGATCACCTCGGCGAGGTCGACCGGCTCCTGGCGGAGCTGGATCTTCGAGGTCGTGATCCGCGAGACGTCGAGGAGGTCGTCGACCAGCCTGGCCAGGTGGCGGGCCTGCCGCTCGGCCACCTGGCGGATGCCGGCCACCTCATCGGCCTCGAGGTTGCCGATCCGGATCACCTCGAAGGCGTTGAGGATTGGGCCGAGCGGGTTCCGGAGTTCGTGGGCGAGCATGGCCAGGAACTCGTCCTTGCGGCGGTCGTCCTCGGCCAGCGCTTCGGCTTTAGCCCGCAGCTCCGCTTCGAGCCGGTGGCGGTCGGTCACCTCGGAGAAGACGCGGACGGAGCCGACCTCGACCCCGTCGTCGAAGATCGCGTTGCTCGCCACCCGGAACCAGCGCCCGCCGATCAGTTGGTCCCCCGGGGCCGTCGAGGGGTCGATCAGGTCATGCAAGTTCCGCCCGACCAGACCGGCGGTCTCGACCCCGAGGATCGACCCGGCGGCGCGGTTCCCCCGGAGGATCAGGCCGTCGCGGTCGAGCAGGCATACTCCGTCGCCGATCGCGTCGAAGGTCGCCTCCCACTGGAGCGCGGCGCGCCTCGCCCAGCGCTCGGCGGCGCGGATTCGGAGCAAGGCCCGGACGGTGGCGATCAGCTCGGGAGGCTCGACCGGGCGGATCAGGTAGCCGTCGGCCCCTTCCTCCAGCCCCCGGGTCTTGTCCTCGCTCAAGATGTAGCTGGCCGACATGTGGAGCACCGGGATCGCCGCCGTGTGCGGGTCGGCTTTGATCCGGCGGCAAACCTCGAAGCCGTCGAGGTCGGGCATCTTGACGTCGAGGATCACCAGGTCGGGGCGAGTGGCGACGAGCCGGAGCGCTTCCTCGCCGCTGGCGGCTTCGATCGTGGCGAACCCGGCCCGCTTGAGCATCCGGGTGATGGCGTAGCGGTTCGCCTCGTTGTCATCGACGTTGAGGACGGTCGTCACCGGGCTGGAGACCGGCTGGCGAGTCGGATCAGGCATCGGTCGTTCCTCGCGTTGGCACTGCCGACATCGGCGTCCATTCCGGTTGAGAATACACGATCGGGAGCGTCGCGGTGAATGTCGAACCCCGACCGACCCGGCTGGTCACTTCGAGCTTGCCGCCGAGGAGTTGCGTCAACCTCCGCGCGAGCGGCAGGCCCAGGCCGGTCCCTTTGGCTCGCCGCTGGAGGGCGCTGTCGACCTGGCCGAACTCCTCGAAGATCCGCTCGAAGTCGCCCGGCGCGATCCCGATCCCGGTGTCGCTGACGGCGATCACGATCGACCCCCCGGTTCCCGCCGCAGCCCGGACCCGGACTTCGCCCCGCTCGGTGAACTTCAGGGCGTTCGACACGAGGTTCCGGACCACCTGGGCCAGCTTCCCCTCGTCGGTGTGGAGCGGCGTCAGGTTCGGGGCGACCTCGAAGACCAATGTCACCGGCGGCTCGGCCGGGAGCAACGGGCGGAGCATCCCCCGCATCACCCCAAAGAACTCGGACAGCGGGACCTCGCTGACCACCACCTCGTCACGCCCCGCCTCGATCCGGGCGAGGTCGAGGAGGTCGTTGACCATCCCGAGCAAGTCGTGCGCGGCGCGGAGGATGTAGCGGACCTGGCGCTCTTGCTCGTCGTTGAGCAAGCCGTCGCTCCCATCGAGGAGGAGCCGGCTCATGCTGAGGACCGAGGTCAGCGGCGTCCGGAACTCGTGGCTGACGTTCGACAGGAACCGGGTCTTCAGTTCGCTGGCCTGCTTGAGCGAGTCGGCCCGCTCGTCGAGTTCGAGGTAAAGGGCGACCACCCCCCGGTTCGTTTCTTCGAGTTCGCGGTTGAGCTGGGCTAGTTCCAGCTCGCGGCTCCGGAGGTCGTCGAGGACCCGGAGCAGCTCGCGGTTTTGCCGGAGGAGTTCCTCGACCGGCGACGCAGGCGTCAGCTCGGCCAATTCGTCGGCAATCTGGGCCACCACCGCGGCGCTCACGGGGCGCCCCCGCTTCGGGAACGCCTTGGTCATGGCGATCGTGTAGGTGGAACCCGGCGACGGCTCGACGCGGAACCCATCCATCATCCGTCGGGCGCCGTCGAAGCTCGGGTCGGCGGCGAACCGCGCCAGTTCGAGGGGTTCTCCCTCGCCGGACGGGGTGTCGGGGTCGGACCGGGGGGCGATCACCCGGACGGCGAGGCTGGAACCGGGGTCGCCTTCGACCAGGAACTCGACGCGGACAGCCCGCGAGGTCCGGAGGGCATGGCGGGCGACCTCGGAGACCGCCGTGGCGATCCGGATCTGGTCCTGCGACTCGAAGCCGAGTCGGCTGGCCACCGCCCGGGCGCGCTGGCGGGCCAGGACGATGTCGCGATCGTCGCGCAGATTCAGGAACGTCAAGAGGCTCTGGGTCATCCCGTTGATCCCTCGTCGCGGGCCACGACCACCGTGACGTCGTCGCGGCGTCGGCTGAAGTCGCGATACAAGGTCCCGGCGATCACCCCCGGGAGCTTGGCCTTGAGGGCGAGCTGGTTGTCGAGCCGCCACGAGGTCCCCAAGCCGTCGGAGTGCAGGATCAAGAGCGCCCCCTCGGGCCAGGGGAGGGTGAACTCCTGGATCTTGTGCAGGTTCGCGCCGACGGTCCCG
>JAABUQ010012202.1_pt1 | contig 10738 bp, 7 predicted proteins | sample 5560001 | NCBI WGS metagenome assembly JAABUQ01 (sample SAMN10711888, study PRJNA513371) | rock metagenome | isolation source: Antarctica rocks | place: Antarctica: Victoria Land, Finger Mt nord | collected 2015-12-18
TCCACTATCTCGCCAACGGCCATGCGCGCGTTCCGAAGGAGCGGCTCGAGGTGTTCGTCGCGGGCCGCGTCTACACGCTCGACAATTTCCGCCGCACCCGCGCGCACGGCGACCCCGGCTTCCGCTCCGTCACCACCACGCGCCCAGATAAAGGCCAAGTGCGCATGGCCGACGCCTTCCTGGCCGCCGTCGCCGGGACCACGCCACCCCCCATCCCCACCGACGAACTGTTCGAGGTCGCGCGCGCGACGCTGCTTGCGGCCGAACTCGCGCGCGGCTGACGCGCCCACGCTTGGCGGGAACGCCCCTACTCGCCTGCGCGCAACCGTGCCAAAGCCGTGTCACCGTCGATGCTCCGCCCGCTCCGCCTCCTGCGCACGCTCGCGCCCCAACGCCGCGCGCAGCTGACCGATCGCCTGCTCCGCCCCCTGCGCAACCGCCGCCCCACGCCCGGCCCCGCCCCGGCTCGCGCGCGGCTCGCGCCCGGCGTACCGTTCCTGCCCCGCCCCGAAAGCCTGCTCGCCGACGACCGCGTCCTCCTGCTCGACATCGAGCGCGAGATCGATTGGGCGGACACGGACGCGTCTAGGCTCTGGCGCTACCATCTGCATTACATGGACGGCCTGCGCGGCCCCGAGACCCCGCCCAAACGCAAGATCGCGATCATCCGTCGCTGGATCGCCGAAAACCCGCCCGCGCGCGGCGAGGGCTGGGAGCCGTACCCGCTCTCGCGCCGCATCGCGAACTGGGTCCTGTGGGCGTCGGACGGCGGCGCGCTGCCCGAGGGCGCGGAGGACAGCCTCGCGCTCCAGCTGCGCGCGCTCGAACGCCGGATCGAACACCATTTGGGCGGCAACCACCTGCTCGCCAACGCCAAGGCGCTGCTCATGGGCGGGTTGTTTTTCGAAGGCGCGGACGCCGACCGCTGGCGCGCAATCGGCTGGCGCATCCTCGAAGCCGAACTCCCCACGCAAATGTTCGCCGATGGCGGCCATATCGAGCGTAGCCCGTCGTACCACGCGCTCGTCACCGAGGACCTGCTCGACCTGATCGATCTCGCCCGCCGCGCCGGCTTCGCTCCCGCCGAGCGCCTGATCTCCTACGTTCGTCGCGCGCTCGCCTGGGCGTGCGTGATGACGCGCCCCGACGGCCGCTGGCCGCTGTTCAATGACGCCGCGCAGGACGCCGCGCCCGACACCGCGACGCTGATCGACTATGCTCATGCCCTAGGCATCGAACCACCCGACACCGGCGCGGACGGGCTGACCAGCCTGGCCGACACCGGCTACCACCGGCTGAGCACGCGCGCGTGGGACCTGTGGATCGACGCCGCCCCGCTCGGTCCCGATTGGAACCCGGGCCACGGTCACGCCGACGTTTTCACCTTTGAACTGTTCGCGCACGGCGCACCGCTGATCGTCGATACCGGCGTCTCGACCTACGATCAATGTCCGGTCCGCGCGCACGAACGCGGCACGGCGGCGCACAACACCGTCGAACTCGGCGGCGAGCCGCAGGCGGAACTGTGGGGATCGTTCCGCGTCGGCCGCCGCCCGCGCGTCCACGATCTCGTCGCCACGCCCACACTCATCTCGGCGGCGCACGACGGCTACCGCCACCGCGGCGCGACCCACGCGCGCGCCTTCCACTTCGCGCACGACCGGATCACGATCGACGATCACATTGACCGCCGCCGCGCCGCAAACGACGCCGTCGCGCGGCTACACTTCCCGCCCGGCTTGGCCGTGACGCTCGATCGCGGCCTCGCCCGCGCCGGGCCGCTCACCATCCGCGTCGTCGGCGCGCATGAAGTCCGCCTCGAACCGTGCGAGATCGCCGATGGCTTCAACCGCCGCCTGCCCTCGGTCGCGCTCGCGGCGTGCTTCAGCGAGCGGCTGCGCACCGTGGTCTCGCTGTGAGGATCCTCTTCCTCACCGACAACTTTCCGCCCGAGGTCAACGCCCCCGCGACTCGAACCTATGAACACGCGCGCGCGTGGGTCGACGACGGCGCGGAGGTGACCGTGATCACCTGCGCGCCCAATTTTCCACAAGGACGATCGTACCCGGGCTACCGGAACGCGCTCCGGCAAGTTGAAATGATGGATGGCATCCGCGTCGTCCGCGTTTGGTCCTTCATGGCGCGCAACGCGGGCTTCGCGCGGCGGCTTCTCGATTACACTAGCTACGCCGCGTCCGCGCTCGTCGCGGGGTTGTTCGAGGCGGCTGACGTGATCGTCGCGACCAGCCCACAATTCTTCACCACCTGGGCGGGATGCAGCCTCGCCGCGCTTCGTGGCAAACCCTGGGTGTTCGAGCTACGCGATCTCTGGCCTGAAAGCGCAGTCGCGCTCGGCATGTCCGGCCCCGCCCCGTTGACGCGCGCGATGGCGCGCATCGAGCTGGCGCTCTACCGCAACGCCGCGCGCGTCGTCGCGCTCACGCCCGCGTTCAAGACGCGGCTGATCGAACGCGGCGTGCCCGCGCCCAAGATCGCGGTGATCCCCAACGGCGTCGACCGCGCCGCGTTCGCGCCGCGCGCCAACCTCGCGCTCAAGTCGGAGCTGGGCGCGCAGGGCCGGTTCCTGATCGCCTACGTCGGCACGCACGGCCTCGCGCACGGCCTCGCGCCGCTGATCGAGGCAATGGCCGATCTGCCGCAAGGGCATCTGTTGCTCGTCGGCGACGGCGCGGCCAAGTCCGCGCTCGCCGAGACCGCGTGGCGCGGCGCGCTCCCGAACGTGACGCTCTGGCCGCAGATCCCGCGCGCGCGCGTCCCGGAGATCATCGCGGGCGTGGACGCGATGCTCGTCTCGTTGCGCCGCGCGGACGTGTTCCGCACGGTGATCCCGTCCAAGATCTTCGAAGCGGCCGCGATGGAGAAACCGATCCTTCTCGGAGCCGAGGGCCAGTCGCGCGCCATCGTCGAGAAATACGCCGCAGGCGCCGCCTTCACGCCCGAGGATGGGCCCGCGTTCGCCGCCGCCGCCCGCGCGCGGATCCGGCTCGCGCGCGCGCCATGGGGCAGGCGGGCGTGGCGCTCGCCGCCGCCTATGACCGGCGCAAGCTCGCGGCCGAGATGCTGAAAGTGCTGCGCGCGGTGGCGGAGGAGGCCTGATGCTGCACGTCATGACAATCCTCGGCACCCGCCCCGAGATCATCCGCTTGAGCCGCGTCATCCCCGCGCTCGACGTTCATTTCCGTCATACGCTCGTCCACACCGGTCAGAACCACGATCATGCGCTGTCGCAAATTTTCTTCGACGGCCTTGGCCTGCGTGCGCCCGACCGCTGGCTCGGCGTTGCCGCACCCACGCCCGGCCAGGCGATCGCCAAAGTCATCGCGGGTGCGGACGCCGCGCTCGCGAAATACCAGCCCGACGCGGTACTGATCCTCGGCGATACCGACAGCGCGCTCGCTGCCATCCCCGCCAAGCGTCGGGGCGTGCCAATCTTCCACATGGAAGCGGGCAACCGCGCGTTCGACGCGCGCATCCCCGAGGAAGTGAACCGCCGCATCGTCGATCACATCGCGGACGTGAACCTGCCCTACACCCAGCTCGCGCGCGCCAACTTGGCGGCCGAGGGGATCGCGCCCGATAGCATCATCGTCACCGGCTCGCCGATGCGCGAGGTGCTCGACCACAACGCCCCCGCCTTCGCCGCGTCGCGCGTGCTCGCCGATCTCGCGCTCGAACCGCGCGGCTATCTCGCGCTCAGCGCGCACCGCGCCGAGACGGTCGACGTGCCCGATCGCCTCGCACGCCTGATGGATGTGGCGGACGCCGTCGCGCGGGCGCACGGCTTGCCGCTGATCGTCTCCACCCACCCGCGCACCGCGCGCGCGCTCGCCGCGCTCGCCGCGCTCGGCCGCGCGCCGCACCCGCTCGTGCGCCTGTGCCCGCCCTTCGCCTACGCCGACTGGATGCGCCTGCAATCGGACGCGCGCGCGGTACTCTCCGATTCGGGCACGTTGACCGAGGAGGCGTCGATTCTCGGCTTTCCCGCCATCGCGCTGCGCGAGACGCACGAACGGCCCGAGGGCTTCGAGGCGGGCACGATGCTGATGACCGGCCTCAGCCCCGAGCGCGCGCTCGAAGCCCTCGCGCTACTGGCAACCGTGCCCCTAGCTGAGCCGCATCCTGACTATGCCGAGCGCAACGTGTCCACGAAGATCGTCCGCATCCTGCTCAGCTATACCGACTGGGCCCGCCGCCGTTCGCGCGGTTAAGCGCAGCGCCGGACTTCAATGATCCCGCGCCGCCGCGAAGTCGGTCGCCTCGATCAGCGCGGCCTTCGCCGCCCCGCCTGGAAATCGCGCCAGCGACTGCGCCGCGCGGTCGGCGTACAGCCGCGCGCGCGACCGCGTGTCGTCGAGCGCGCGCGTCGCGCGCATCACGTCGACCGTGCGCTCCAGATTGGCGTCCGCCACCGCGCGTCCCGCCATCGTCTCGCCCAAGAACGCACGGTCTGTGCCGTCGCTGCGCGCGTAGGCGAGGATCACCGGTAGCGTCACCTTGCCCTCGCGGAAATCATCGCCCTTGGCCTTGCCCATCGTGTCCGCGCTCGCGTCGTAATCGAGCACGTCGTCGATCAGCTGGAAGGCGATGCCCAGATTGCGACCGAAGCTCTCGAGCGCCTCGGTCGCGCCGTCCTCGCGCTCGGCGACCACGCCCGCGATCTCGGCGGCGGCGGCGAACAGCGTCGCGGTCTTGGCGGTGATGATCGCCAGATAGCGATCCTCGTCGGTCTCGATGCGGCGCTGGGCGGACAGTTGATCGACCTCGCCCGCCGCGATCACCGCGCTCGCGCCCGAAAGGATCTTGAGCACCCGCAGCGATCCGTCCTCGACCATCAACTCGAACGCGCGGCTGAACAGGAAATCGCCGACCAGCACCGAAGCCGCGTTGCCCCAGATGATGTTCGCGGTCCGCCGCCCGCGCCGCAGCCCGCTCATGTCGACCACATCGTCGTGCAGCAGCGTCGCAGTGTGGATGAACTCGACCGCGGCGGCGAGCTTGTGGTGCCGAGCCCCGCCATACCCAAGCAGCCGCGCGCACGCCAAGGTCAGCATCGGCCGCAACCGCTTGCCGCCGCCCGCGATCAGATGCCCGGCCAGTTCGGGGATCAACGCCACGGGCGAACGCATCCGGTCGAGGATGACGCGATTGACCTCGCCCATTTCGGGCGCGACGAGTGCCAGCAACGGATCGAGGCTCGGCTCGGCCAACGTTGCGCGGATCGAGGTAACGGTGGCGGTCAGGTCGGGGCTCCCCGGTCGGCTCGCGCCGGACATAGGCGCAAGGCCTGAACAGGCCAAGCGAGCGCAACCCCGGTTCGCTGAAACCGCACGCAGTGTTACACGGTTGCAACCGCTCCCGTCCGCTCGAGCTTGCCCCAGCCCACCGCTGGCCCGCGTAGCGCGGCGGAGACCGCGCGCACCACCACCCAATACATCATTTGCCGGTAGACGAAGCGCTGGCTCAGCAGCAGCAACCACGGGTAGGTCCGCTCGCGCCGGTCCATCCGGTACGCGATCCAGCCGCACACGAGATCGATCGCGGTGAACGCTACCCAGTAGATCGCCATCTTGCGCAAATCGTCGCTCTCCGCGCCCCAGCCGTGCTGCATCACCGCGATGCCGGTCAGCACCATGCTCAGCACCAGCGCCAGATCGATCAGCGGCGAGAACAGCGCGAAGCCGATCTGGAACGCCCACGCTTGCGGCAGTCCCACCCGCGCCAGCCCGCGCGGATGCCCCGTCCAGATCACCGCCCGGTGCTTGTAGAGACATTGCAGCGTGCCGTACGCCCAGCGGAAGCGCTGCTTGACCAGCCCGCGCAAGGTCTGCGGTGCCTCGGTCCACGCGACCGCGTCGGGATCATAGTGGACGTGCCAGCCCGCGCGCTGCACCGCGATCGTCAGGTCCTGGTCTTCGGCGAGCGTATCTTCGGGGTAGCCGCCCAGCCGCTTCAATGCGGACAGCCGCCACGCGCCCACCGCGCCCGGCACCACCGTGATCGCGTCCAACCCCGCCAACGCGCGTCGCTCGAGGTTTTGCGCGCTCACATACTCGATCGATTGCCAGCGCGTGACGAGGTTGACCCGGTTGCCCACCTTGGCGTTGCCCGCGACCGCGCCGACGCGTTCGTCCGCGAACCAGCGCGCCAGCTTGGCGATAGTATCCGCCTCGAACTGCGTGTCCGCGTCCAAAGCGACGATCACCTCGCCGTTCGCCAGCGCCAGCCCCCGGTTAAGCGCACGCGCCTTGCCGCCGTTGACCAGCGTCAGCAGCCGCACGCGCGGGTCGATCCCGAACGCGCGCGCGACGATCGCGCTCGTCGCATCCTTCGAGCCATCGTCGAGCACGATGACCTCGATGCGCGCCCCGACACTGGCGAGCACGCGGCGGACCGACTCCTCGATCACGCGCGCCTCGTTGAACGCGGGGATGAGCACGCTGACCAGCCCGTCCCAAGCCGCCGGGGCAGGCGGCCCGGCCCGCGCCGCCGCGCGCGCGCGCACCGCGAGGAACGCCAGCACCACCGCGCGCGTGATGCCGAGCCCGATCGCCACGACGAACAACACACCCAGCGTCTCCTGCGCCGCGTCCAACGCGGTGAACACCCCCGCGTCGGCGCGCACCGCGAGCGCGTCGGCGGCGGTCACCGGCGGGTTGACCTGCGAACGCGGCAATCCCGCCAGCTCGGACACGGTGACGAACCTGTACCCGCGCGCCCTCAATGCCGCGATGATGCGCGGCAGCGCGGCGAGCGTTTGCGAGCGTTCTCCGCCGCCATCGTGCAGCAGGATGACGTTGCCGTGATTCTCGCCGAGCGACGCATCGGTAACCCCCGCGACCGTGCGCGCCACGATCGCATCCGCGCCCGGCCGCTGCCAATCGTCCGGGTCCACATGCAGGCCCACGTTGATGTAGCCGTCCTGCTGCGCGTACAACGCAGGCATCAGCTCGTCCGCCGAAGTCGGCTCGGCGTCGCCGAAGAACGGTGCCCTGAACAGCCGCGTCGAATGGTCGGTATAGGCCTCGATCAGCCGCTGCGTCGCGTTGATCTCGAGCCGGATTTGCTCGGGCCCGATCTTGGCCATGTTGGGATGCGTGTAGCTGTGATTGCCGATCTCGTGGCCTTCGTCGACGATGCGGCGCAGCAGATCGGGTTCGCTAACGCCGTTCACGCCAACGACGAAGAAGGTCGCGGGCACGTGCGCGGCCTTGAGCACGTCGAGGATCGGCGGCGTCCAGTCGGGGCTCGGCCCGTCGTCGAACGTCAGCGCCACATAACCGGGCTTGTACCCCGCGCGCTCGACGACGAACGGGGTGGGCAACCGCGCGAACGTCTGCGAGCGGATCAGCCCCTCGCCGTCGTAGCCCACCGTGCGCGCGCCGTTGGTGGGCGTGGCGGTGATGCGCAGCAGCTCGCCCTTGCCCTCCAGATCGACGTTATTGCTCGTGCGTAGCGCACTCAGATCGGGCCGCGTCCCCGTCCGCACCGCCTCCAATGACGCCCACAGTCCCGGGTCCTCGCTCCCCAATCGCCAGATCGCCACCCCCGCCGCGCCCTCCTGGCGAACCGCGCGCGCCTGATTGTAGCCGCTCGCCGCGTCGAGCATCCACACATGATGCGATACGCCGTGATCGTCGCGGTAATCATACGTCGCGTTGCCGCTGTCCGCGTCGAAGCGGATCGCCGCGTCGTTGTCGTGCGCGGTCAACCACGCCTCTTCGACCGTCAGCTCGTTCGCTTGGCGGGCTCCGTCCGCCCAGTCGTAGGCGTAGCTACCGATGCATACGACCGCCTTGTCCGCGCCCACGGCCGCAACGCCCGCCTTCATGCGCTCGACGAACCACGGCTGCGCCGCGATCGGCCCGGCGGTGCCGCTTTCCCAATGCTGATCGTAGGTCATCAGCAGCACATCGTCCGCAACCTTGGCGAACGCGCCCAGCTCCCAGTTGTCGTCCGCCACAGGCACCGCGAGGCTCACCAGCCAGCCCTTGGGGCGCCAGCGCGCCACCGCCTCGCCCAGGAACGCTCGGTAGTCCGCGTGCGCGCTTGGCGGAACCTCCTCGAAATCGAACACCGCCCCGGTCGCGCCCGTCGCCGCCAACGCGGGCGTCAGCCGGTCGAGCAGCGCCGCGCGCTGCGCCGGATCGTGCAGCAGCGCCGCAATTCCCGCGCCGTCCCACACGCCTTCGTCGGCGTTCTGCACGAGCGGCATCAATTTAGGCTTATGCGTTGCGCGTGCGACGATCTGCGCGAGCTTGGGATCGCGCGTCTGGCGCAAGTGATGATCCGCGCCGACGATGTTGAAGTCCGCCGCCGACACCCAGTCGAGGCTGTTCACGTGCCGATCGAGGCTCGCGATCGAACCATCGTCGTCGGGCGTGTAGAACCCCACCAGCAGCGGATGCCCGCGCACAGCCGCGCGCGCTGCGGGCGGCAGCCACGCGCCCTTCGCCGTGCGGTCTTTGCCGAGCGCGCGGCGCAGCTTGTGCGTCAATGCGGCCAACGATCCGGGCGCGCGTAACTGCGCGTTCGACTGGAACACGATCGGCGGCGGCGGTGGCTCGCGCTCGATCGTCAGCGCCAGAACGCCGAGCGCGGCGGCGATCAGCAGCGCGAGCAGCCCCGCCCCGCCGCCCACCCACCAGCGCCGCTTGCCGCTTAAATCGTGGAATATCGCCGAAGCCATGGGTGCGCCGCGAAACCTTTGCCGCTCGTTCGAGCGCTCGCATATAGCAAGCGCGGATGAACGGTTAGCGCGGCGCGCGTCTGCCGCCGATCAGCCGTCCCATGCGATGCTTATCGCGGCCCCGATCGGGCCCGGATCGCGGGGACGGCGGTGCTGCGGGGAAACTGCATCGGCTGCGTCACGACGTCATCGCTTCCGACGCCGAGCGGCGCCGCGTCCGCGCTTATCGAGGAAGCCGAAGGAAGGGGATCGAGCCTGACGCCGCTGCGCGCAATGGTGCGCACCTGGTGCACGCGTCCCGCGTCGGCATCGGCTTGAGCTCGACGAACCAGCGGCCGAATTCGCCGCCCTCGATCCTGCGCGCGAGCGCGCTCAGCGGTGGCGCCCCGCCTTCGAAACGCACATCGCTCGTCGTCGCGGCACGCTGGTGCGTCATACGCGTGCCGATATACCACATTCCCGGATCGCTCGGCCGTTCGCGCGCACGTGCCAGCGCCAAGCCCAGCGCGGGTCGCTCGCGCCCGGCCGAGAGGATCTGCTCGCCGACGATGAGCAGGCTCGCGCCGTCCATATTGGGATCGTCATTCATCGGGTCATCCGGATGCTGCCACATCCGGATACGGTCGCGCATCGGCTGGCTTGCGCCTCCAGCTGAAATCAGCGCGCGATAGGTGTGAAGGTCACGTGCTTGATCTCGGTGCCCGACATGCCCGGCCCGCTGCCCGACAGCACGGTGTCCTGCGCCACGATGCGCATCACCCCATCCGGCCCCGGCGCGTAATGGTTGGTCGCGTCGAACTTTTCGATCTTGGCGATGATGAACATGCGAAACGGCCCCGCCGCGTAGAAGCGCGCCTCGCGCACGAAGGGGCGGCTCGTGCTGGTGTCGACCACCACGTCGGCGAGCAGATGCTCCCCGAACGAATCGCGCGGCACGAAGCCCTTGGGCAGGTGCGCGATGTGGTAATGATTGGCGTCCACCCGAGCCGCGCCGCCGAGCAACAGAGCCACGCGCCCGTACGATGGAACGCCGTTGCGCAGCGTCTTGCGCCAGTCGCCCATCTCATCCGACTTGGGCGCACGCCCATCGACGCTGACGAGTTTCCAAGGATCGGCAAGCGCGGGATTGTAGCGATCGACGTAGACGATCGCTTTCTTGCCGGTGTCCTCCACCCGCTGCGTGCGCTCAAAGGCGACCGGCTTGTCCGCCTTGGCATCCGCGACTAGCTGCCGCAGCACCGGATCGGGCGCGGGCGCGGCGGCGACGGCGGACAGTAGGGCGAGGGCGGAGACTACGTGGCGCATCGACGCTGCGTTAGACATGGCTTTGTGAATTAAACCTGTCGATCTCGATCCCGCGACGGGACCAACAACCATCACGATCCTGTGGCTACATGATGAAGGCGGCGTAATGGCGCGCCTCCCAGGTAAAACCACCATTTCGCGGGCGATCCCCACCCCAATCCACCGACGACCCCCTACCGTGACCAGGCATCGCTCATGCTCCGCGAACCCGGCGCGCTGGCGATTCTCGGCCTCGGCGCGCTCGCGCTCGTCGATGCGACCCACCGCAGGCGCTGAGGCGGCAACTTCAACTGTCCAGGAAGCTCTTCATCTTCCTAGACCGCGACGGATGCTTGAGCTTGCGGAGCGCCTTCGCCTCGATCTGGCGGATGCGCTCGCGCGTCACCGAGAACTGTTGGCCCACCTCTTCCAAGGTGTGATCTGTGTTCATGCCGATGCCGAAACGCATGCGCAAAACCCGCTCCTCGCGCGGCGTCAGCGAGGATAGCACCCGCGTCACCGTCTCCTTCAGGTTCGCGTGGATCGCCGCCTCGACCGGGATCACCGCATTCTTGTCCTCGATGAAGTCGCCCAGATGCGAATCCTCTTCGTCGCCGATCGGCGTCTCCAACGAGATTGGCTCCTTGGCGATCTTCATCACCTTGCGGACCTTCTCCAAAGGCATCGACAGCCGCTCGGCCAGCTCCTCAGGCGTCGGCTCACGGCCAATCTCGTGCAACACCTGGC
>JAABUQ010012204.1_pt1 | contig 10737 bp, 11 predicted proteins | sample 5560001 | NCBI WGS metagenome assembly JAABUQ01 (sample SAMN10711888, study PRJNA513371) | rock metagenome | isolation source: Antarctica rocks | place: Antarctica: Victoria Land, Finger Mt nord | collected 2015-12-18
CTGACTGCCGGCGTCGAGGGGCCCACCCTCATCTCTCATACAGCTCCACAGTTCCGACTTAGGAACCGTGTTCGTGACACACCGTCCAAGTGCCACTTGTCGCCCGGCTTTGGCCGGCGCCGCTTCAACACGTTGGCGAATAGCCGGCCGAAGCGCAGGCCCCACTCGCGGATGCTCTCGTACGACACCACCACGCTGCGGGCGGCCAGGATCAACTCGATGTCGCGCAGGCTGAGGCTGAAGCAGTGGTAAAGCCAGACCGCGTGCTCGATCACCTCGGCCGGGAAGCGGAAGCCGCGGTAGGGATTGGGGGACGTCGTTATGCTCGACACGGTGCCGTGGCTCGACCAGATCTGCCAACCTGACAACGCCGCCCAAGGCGAGCTCGGCGCGTCCCACTTGCCCGACCGGATGTGTGCCGACCACTGCGGTCCGCCGCAGAGGTGTGGAGGCATCCGATGTCGCCGCCTGGCGTTGTCGGTGCATGACGGAACCTGAAACCTACATCCTCGCCGACGATGGCCGCGGGCTCCCAAACTCACCCCTGCCGCTGCTGGTCTGCCGCGCCGCCCTGCCGCCGGACCCAGCCGCCATGGTGCGCGCGTTCGCGGCGAATGGCTGGTCCAATGCGTGGCGCGACGGCATCTTCGAATACCACCACTTCCACAGCATCGCCCACGAAGTGCTCGGCATCGCCGCGGGCGAGGTTCGGATCTTGTTCGGTGGGCCTTTCGGTCGGGAGGTTGCGGTGCGGGCCGGGGACGTGGTGGTGATCCCGGCCGGGGTCGCGCACCGCAACGTGGGCCAGAGCCCGGATCTGCTTGTGATCGGCGCCTACCCGGGCGGGTCGGACTACGATGTCCGCCGCGGCAGCCCGGCCGAGCGGGAGACAGCGATGCACGCCATCGCGGCGGTCTCGCTGCCAGACAACGACCCGGTGCTGGGCCATGAGGGCAGCTTGCGTCGGCTCTGGAGTAGGTGATCTCCCCATTCCCTGCTGGCCGCACGGAGGGAGGGCGAAAGATCAATGCGCGTCCTGTTCCACTTCGAGATGCGCTGCCGCCTTCAACGACGTTTGATGGCCGATCCCGTGCAGGACCTAGTATGCCCTCGGGTGCGACCGCCGTGGCGGGGCTTACGAGTGCGAGGCCAGAAGTAGGGGGAGGCTGAAGGGTGGGAATTTACGCGAGGTTCGTGCTTCCCCGGCTGCTCGCGGTGGCTATGCGCCAGCCCGACCTTGTGCCGTTCCGCGCCAGCGTCGGCCGAGCGGCGACAGGGCGCGTCCTGGAATTGGGAATCGGCCCGGCGCTGAACCTGCCCTTTTACGGGCCGGACGTCACGTCCGTCACCGGCATCGATCCGTCGCCGCAGCTTCTCGCGATGGCCGAGGGGAAACGGGGTGGCCAACCCTTCGACGTACAGCTGATCGAGGGCTCGGCTGAGGCGCTTCCACTGGACACGAGCAGCATCGACACCGTCGTCACGACCTGGACGCTCTGCACCGTTCCAAGCGCTGCAGCGGTCTTGGCCGAAGCCCGCCGTGTCCTGAGACCAGGTGGCAGGCTGTTGTTCGCGGAACATGGCCGTGCCCCGGAGGCGGCCGTAGCTCGGTGGCAGGACCGCTTCGATCCCGTCTGGACCCGGATCGCGGGTGGCTGTCACATGAACCGGCCCATCGCAGACCACATCGCGGGCGCCGGGTTCCGCATGGATGGCCTGCGGACCGCCTACATCGCCGGGCCGCGGGTGCTGACGTTCATGTATTCAGGGGCTGCGATGCCGACGTGACTATTGATGTCGTGGGTGTTCGCGCCACCGGGGCGGCCTCCTGACCGATCAAGGTGGCGAACAGGCGTGGTTCAGATCCGGGTTACACGCAAAGCGTGGAGTCCATTGGTTGGCGCGGCTCTGGTCATTTTCGGTGTAACCCATGACTGCCCGTTTTGAACCATGCCCGACGTCCGACGCACTCCAAATCGCCAGGACATGCCTAACTGAGGATGGCCTTGCAGCTGTAATGCTAAGCAGACCTTCGCAGCCTCCCACACGGATGGCCTTTCGTGCCAGCCTGCTTAGGTTTTATCTGTGTGCGGACCTCCGGAGGTTCGCCTAGCTGCCTGGTCAGCTCACCCGTTGCAGTCGCAGAAGTCGCGCCGCGGTGGCGTCGTCGGCGGGGTAAAACGCTTCGATCGCCAGCTCGGACAACGTGACCTCGGCCGGGGTGCCGAACACCGTGACCGTAGAGATCAGCGACAAGCGGCCCGCCGAGGTGTCCAGCTCCAGCGGGATGGCAATGCTATCCCCGGCCTCGGCCCATCCATCGGCGCCGCCCAGCGATTGCAGTTCGGCAAGCAGCGCCGCAAGCGCCGGGTCGCCGCTGGCGTGCGCCTGGCGGCGAAGGCGCGTGAGGATGTGCGCCCGCCAGGCCGGAAGGTTGGCGATGGCCGGTGCCAGCCCGTGCGGGTGCAGGCTCAGGCGCAGGACGTTGACCGGCGGGCGCAGCAGGCCCAGGTCGGCGACGCCAGCCAGCAGCGGCGGCACGCCGTCGTTGGCGGCCACCATGTGCCAGTGGCGGTCCACCACCAGGGCCGGGTTAGGGGCATGGGCGCGCAGGATGGTGGCGATGATGGCCTGAGCGGGGGCCAGGGCGGCGTCCTCCAGTGGGCGGGCATTGTAGCGCGGCGCGAAACCGGCCGCCAGCAGCAGCGCGTTGCGCTCCCTCAGCGGCACCTCCAGCTCCTCCGCCAGCAGCAGCACCATGTCTCGGCTGGGTGCGGCGCGCCCGCTTTCCACGAAGCTGAGGTGCCGTTGCGAGATGCCGGCGTCGAGCGCGAGGTCGAGCTGGCTGCGCCGGCGCCGCTGCCGCCACTCGCGCAACTGGGCGCCGAACGGGGTGCCGGAGAGGGCGGGGCGAAGGGGGGCGGTGTGGGGCATGGCGCACCTTAGCGCCCCGAGGGGACGGGTTCCGATGACCTGCAAGGTAATCGCGCTCACCGGGCGGGACCGGGATGATGCGCCTGCTGCAACCACACAGAAGGAGCCACAACATGCGCCACCTGATCCCGTCTTCCACCTTGCTGCGCGCGGCCCTGCTGGGCGATGCCGCCGCGAGCGGCGGTATGGGCCTGCTGCTGACCGCGGCGGCCCATCCCATGGCTAGCCCTGCTTGCCCTGCCGGAACCGCTGCTGCGCGGCGCCGGGCTGGTGCTGCTGCCCTATGCCGGGCTGGTAGCGTGGCTGGGCTTCCAGCCCCGCTTGCCGCGCTGGATGGTGCGCGGCGTTGTGGGCATCAACCTGTTGTGGGCCTTGGACAGCATGCTCCTCCTGGCGCTGGGCCTGGCGACGCCCAAAGGCTGGGCGCCGCCTTCGTTCTGTTGCAAGGAGTGGGGGTGCTGGGGTTCGCGCTGCTGCAATGGGCGGGACTTCGGCGCGGCGCGGTTCTCGGCGCGGTGGCGGCATGACCCGGAGGGAGGCTGCCATGCCCGCCTACGCCATCGCCCACCTGCAGGACTTGCGGTTCGGGCCGGACATCGTGTCCTACTTGCAGGCCATCGACGCGACGCTCGCGCCCTATGGCGGACGGTTTCTGGTCCACGGCAGTTCCGTCGAAGCCCTGGAAGGCCCGTTCTCTGGCAACGTTGTCGTTGTCGCCTTTCCGGACAGGGCGCAGGCCGGCGCGTGGTATGCGTCGCCGGCCTATCAGACGATCCTGCCACTCCGCACCCGCAACGCCCGCGGCTGGGTGGTGCTGGTGGACGGCGTGGGCGAGGGGCATCGCGCGACGGATTTGGTGCAGAGGCTGACACCAGATGTGGCGTTTGATGGGAACTCGTAGGGCGAGAACCAGCGCATTCCGTTGCCTGCGAGCACGGCGCTGGGCGAACTTCTGGAGTTCTACGCCCAGATGAAATCCTAGCGGGCTTGCGCGGCACCGCACGGCATGGCCGATAGGCATCTGTGTGACGGGCTGTGCAAGCCTGCTTAGGGATATCTGCCCCGCCGTTGTCGGTCGCGGTCCTGCCTTTCCATCGCTGGGCTTCATGCATACAGTTCCGACGCATGTTGGCGCAAAGACGCTGGGCAGCCGCGGCCAGGGCGATGTCCACCGAACTGCTCGGGGAGAACGGCCATGCCGAACCATGAGACCGCAGGAATGCGGCGGCGGCGCATGTTGCAGCAGGTGGGCTGGACCTTGGCCGGCGCATCGGCAGCGTCGGGCGCTCGCACCGCTGCGGCGGCAACCCCCGCGCCGCCGCCCTGGATGACCCGGCAAGGCGCCGCGGCGGATGACACGCCCTATGGCAGCCCCTCAGCGTTCGAACGCTCGGTGGTGCGCCGCGTGCGGGACCGGTCGCCATTCATGACCACCGCGTCCGCGCACGCGCCGCTGCAGGACTTGGCTGGCATCATCACGCCGAACGGCCTGCACCACGTCCGCAGCCACGCCGGCACCCCGGCGGTCGATCCGGCCCGCCACCGGCTGCTGGTGCACGGCATGGTCGAGCGCCCGCTCAGCTTCGGCATGGACGACCTGGCCCGCTTTCCCTCGGTATCCCGGCTGCACTTCCTGGAATGCTCGGGCAACACCCCGCTGTACAAGACCGAGAAGATCGAGGCGAACTGGACCGTGCAGGACACCCATGGGCAGGTGAGCTGCGCGGAGTGGACCGGCGTGCGGCTTGCGGATGTCCTGGCCGAAGCCGGGGTGAGACCCGGCGCCGCGTGGGTGCTGGCGGAGGGGGCAGACGCCGCCGCGATGACCCGCTCGGTGCCGATCGAGAAGGCGTTGGACGACGCCATCCTGGCCTACGCACAGAACGGCGAGCGCCTGCGGCCGGAGAACGGCTATCTGCTGCGCCTGCTCCTGCCGGGCTACGAGGGCAACATGAACGTGAAATGGCTGCACCGCCTGAAGCTCGGCGACCAGCCGTTTGAGACGCGCGAGGAAACGTCGAAGTACACCAGCCTGCTGCCCGATGGGACCGCCAAGCAGTTCAACTTCGTCATGGAGGTGAAATCCGTGATCACCCGGCCCTCCGCCGGGGCGTGGCCCGGGCCAGCCGGGGTTCCACGAGGTCAGCGGCCTGGCCTGGTCCGGCCGTGGCCGGATCGCGCGGGTCGAGGTCTCGACGGACGAGGGGTCCACCTGGCAGGACGCGGCGCTGCAGGACCCGGTGCTGCCGAAGTGCCTGACCCGGTTCCGGCTGCCCTGGACCTGGGACGGCGGCCCGGCCGCGCTGCAAAGCCGTGCGACGGACGAGACCGGCGCCGTCCAACCCACGCGCGCAAGCCTGCTGGCGGAGCGCGGACCAAACTTCATGTACCATTACAATGCGATCAACACCTGGCGCATCGCGCCGGGCGGGGAGACGGCGCTTGCGGTGTAGCGCCGTCCTGCTGGCCGTTTGCGGCGTCCTTGCGGGCGCTGCCGGGGCGGAGCCTGAACGCCTCGGGTTCGGCCGCCCGGCGACGCCGCAGGAGCTTGGCGCCGAGGACATCGACGTGCGCGCGGACGGCACGGGGCTGCCGCCGGGCCAGGGCAGCGTGGAGCAAGGGGTGGCACTGTTCGCCAGCACCTGCGCGGCCTGCCATGGCGAGCGGGGAGAGAAGCCGGTCGTCCCGGCGCTGCGGCTGGTCGGCGGGCGCGGCACGCTCGCGACCCCCGGCGCGGTGCAGACGGTGGGCAGCTACTGGCCCTATGCGACGACGCTGTTCGACTACATCCGGCGTGCGATGCCCTTCGAGGCGCCGGAATCGCTGACGGCAGACCAGGTTTACGCCGTGACCGCCTACCTTTTGCACCTGAATGGCATCGTGCCTGACGGCGCCGTGCTGGACGCCGCCACCCTGCCGAACGTGCAGATGCCCAACCGGAACGGGTTCATCGGCGTCTATGCTCCGAACCGCTGACGCGGGATGCACGGCCGGACCGCGCTGGACTACACCCCGATCGCGTCCTTGACCCTGGCCTGCGACAGCGGCAAGTCCCGCAGGCGCACGCCCGCGGCATCGCAAAGGGCGTTGGCGATCGCGGCGGCCGTCGGCCCCTGCCCTGCCTCGCCCGTGCCCAAGAAGGGCAGGCCGGGCCGGTCGGCGATGTGGACCTCGATGCTGTCCGGCACGGCCGGGAAGCGCAGGATCGGGTAGCCGCCCCAGTCCCGGCTGGTAATGTGGCGCCGGTCGAACCGGACCTGCTCGTACAGGGTCCAGCTTGCGGATTGGACGATGGCGCCTTCGATCTGGTTGCGGATGCCGTCGGGGTTGATGGGCTGGCCGCTATCGACGGCGGCCACGATGCGGCCGATCCTGATGCGCCCCGTCTCATGCTCGACGTTCAAGTCGAGCGCGACCGCGCAGTAGGCGCCCAGGTTCTTGTAGCGCGCGAAGGCGAAGCCCCGGCCTGCGCCATCCCCGGGGTTGCCGGGCCGCCGGGCCGCAGCAAGCCAGCCGAACCGGTCGGCCGCGGTTTGGATCACGGCGCGCGCGCGCTCGTCCTGCATGTGCTGCAGGCGGAACGCCACAGGGTCGGCGCCCGCCGCCGCCGCAAGCTCGTCCATGAAGCTTTCGATGGCGAAGATGTTGAGGTACGCGCCGAGCGACCGCATCGCCGACACCCGCAGCGGCATCTCCGGCAGGAAATGCGAGACGACGTGGGCGTTGGGGAATTTGTAGAGCGGGTTGCTGTTCCGCTCGCCGCCGCCCTCCGGCATCGGGATGGGCGCGGGCGGCGGCACCGGCAGGGGGTCCGGCAACGCGGCGTTCTGGATGAACAGGCCGCCCTTGTTGGGCCGTTGGTTGTGGGTGTTGCTCCAGACGCCGTAATCCCAATCGACGATCCGGCCCTCGGCGTCCAGCGCCGCAGACACCTCGGCGACCATGGCGGGGCTGAACGGCTCGGCCGTGTTCTCCTGCTCGCGCATCCACTGCACGCGGACCGGGCGGCCCGGCAGGGCGCGCGCGATCAGCGCCGCGTCCGCCGCGACGTCGTCGGCGCCGTTGTGGCCATAGCAGCCGGACCCCTCGACGTGGATGCAGCGCACCTGCGCGGGCGGCAGGCGCAGCAGCTCGGCCAGCGCGGCACGCTGCGGGTAAACGCCCTGGGTGTGGGTCCAGACCGTCACCCCGTCCCCATCGGCCTGGGCGAGCGCGCAGGACGGGCCGATCGAGCCGTGCATGCCGTAGGGCTTGGTGTAGCGGGCCTGCAACCGGCGGGCAGGTGCGCCGGCCGCGCCGGTCCAGCGGAGCACCTCGATGTCCCGGCCCGGCAGGTTGCGGATCACCGCGGCGATGCCGTCCGCGTCGGGCAGGGTTGCGGTCTCCTCCCACTCCGCAGCGGCGGACAGCGCGCGCCAGGCCTGGATGGCCTGCCATTCGCGCTCGGCCACCACGGCGAGGTAGCTGCCCTGGCGCACGACGGCGACCACGCCGGGCATGCGCTCGATGGGCGCCGCATCGACCGCTCGGAGCGTCGCGCCCGGGCTGGGCTGGCGCACGGCCCGGGCATGCAGCATGCCCGGCAGCCGGAGGTCCTGGATGTAGGCGGGGCCGCCCGTGACCTTGGGCGGGATGTCCACGCGCGGCAGGGCGGCGCCGATCACCTGGTAGGCTGCCGGGTCCTTCAGCCGTCCGCCGGGCTGGGCCGGCACGTGCAGCGAAAGGCTGGCCGCAAGCTCGCCATAGGCCAGCGAACGCCCGTCCGGCGCGTGGACCGCGCCGTCCCGGGTCTGCAACCCCGCCGGGGACAAGCCGAACCGGCCGGCGGCTGCCTCGACCAGCAGGCCGCGCACCTGGGCAGCGGCGTGCAGGATCGCCGTTCCGCTGTCCTGCATGGAATGGCTGCCGGCGGTGAAGCCTTCGTCCGGCGTGCGTCCGGTGTCGGCGGTGACCAGCCCCAGGCTGCCCGGCGTCACGTCGAGCTGCTCGGCCGCGACCTGGAGCAGCGCAGTCTTCAGGCCCTGCCCAAGCTCCGCCTTGCCCGTGAACACCTGGATGCCGCCATCCGCCGCGACCCTGATCCATGCGTCGAGTTCCGGCGTCTCCTTCAAGCTGCCCGGCAGCGGCGCGGGGCTGCTGGCCGGCGGGGAGCCGCCCGGTTCGTCGGCGCGGGCGGCGCGGCCAAGGCTGAAGGACACAAGCAGGGCTGCGCCGGCGCCGAACAGGTCGCGGCGGGGCAGGCTCGGCCCGGCGCTCATCGGCCCGTTGCTCATCGGCCCGGCGCTCATCGGCCCGTCGCTCATCGGATCGTCGCTCATCGGTCCGCGTGTCCCATCGCCGCCGCAGCCCGGCGCACGGCGCGTAGGATACGAACATGGGTGCCGCAGCGGCAAAGGTTCGGCGCCATGTGCGCGCGGATCTCGGCCTCGCTCGGCGCGGGGTTGGCGTCCAGCAGCGCCTGCGCCCGCATCACCATGCCGGCGATGCAGTAGCCGCACTGCGCCGCCTGCTCCTCGATGAAGGCTCGCTGCACGGGGCCGGGCGCGTCCGCGGCGCCCAATCCCTCGACCGTGCGGATCTGCCGGCCCGGCAGCGTCGCGATCGGCAGCAGGCAGGAGAACACGGCCTTGCCGTCCAGCAGGACGGTGCAGCTGCCGCATTGCCCCAGGCCGCAACCGAACTTGGCCCCGTTCAGCCCGAGGTCGTCACGCAACACATAGAGCAGCGGCGTTGCCGGGTCGGCGTCCACCGCATGGGTGGCGCCATTGACGGTGAGCGTGATCATGGGTCGGTCTCCTCGGTCCTCGCCGCGCGGACATCGGCCTCGATGCCGGTCCAGGGCGGGCGGCTGCTGTAGCGGGTACGTACATAGCGCACGAGATCAGCGACCTGCTGGTCGGACAAGGCTGCGCCGAAGCCAGGCATGATGGGCGAGGGCGCGTCCTCCCGTGTCGCGATGCCGTGCAGGATGACGCGGATCGCGTTGCGCGGGCTTGGAGCGTTGACCGTCGTGCTGAGCGCAAGCGACGGCGCGCCGGCCCGCGTCATCGGCGCGGCTGCGGCGTGGCAGGCGGCGCACGCGCCCGTGAACACCGGGTCCTCGGCCGCGGCCTCCTGCGGCGCGGGCTGCGGCAGGGATCGCGGCATCCCGGAGGCGACGTAGGCGGCGATGGCGCGCACGTCGGCGGCGGGGACACGGGACAGCTCCCGCGTGACGGCCAGCATCGGGCCAGCCGCGGCGCCGTGCTGCGCCGACAGCCCGGTCGCCAGGTAATCCGCCAGCTCGTCCACGGTCCAGGGCTGGGCGGCGGGCGAGCCGGCCTGCAACGGATGGCCCGACCATCCCTCGGCGACGCCGCCGCCCAGCGCCTGCGTGTCCCGTTCGGCGCCCAGGGCATTGTGCGGCGTATGGCAGGCGCCGCAGTGCCCGACGGCCTCGACCAGGTAGGCGCCGCGGTCCAGGTCCGGCGACTGGGCGGGATCGGGCGTCCAGGCGCCCGGACGCAGGAACAGCATGTTCCATCCGGTCAGGGTCGCCCGCACGTTGAGGGGGAACGGCAGCCGGTTTGCCGGCGCGGTGGCCTGAACGGGCTCGCGCGTCATCAGGAATGCGTAGAGCGCTTCGATGTCGGCGTCCGTCGCCCGGGTGAAGTGCGGGTAGGGCAGCGCGGGATAGAGGTGCCGGCCCTCGCGGTCGATCCCGTCCCGCATCGCCCGGCGGAAGGCCGCCTCCGGCCAGCGGCCGATGCCGGTATCCGGGTCCGGCGTGATGTTGGTGACGTAGATCGTGCCGAACGGCGTCGGCAGGCCGCGGCCGCCGGCGTAGGGACGGCCGCCGTCCGCGGTGTGGCAAACAGAGCAGTCGCCGATGGCTGCCAGCGTGGCCCCACGGGCGACCGCATCGGAGGGGAACGCCGCACGGGAGGGCGGTGCGATGCTGGCGATAGCCGGGCGCCATGCGATTGCGGCAGCGCCTGAAAGGCCGGCGGCCACGGCCAGGCCGGCGGTGAGAACGATGCGACGGTTCATGATCGCATGATAGGCCCGCGTTGGCGCTGGCTCCATAGCCCAGTGCTGGAACCCGGCGCCGGCCCTTCCGGGCGATTGCTGATCAGTCGGCCTCTCGCAGACCCTCCGCCGCTGCCGGCGTCAGAGAGGCGGGGTTGAAGCAGGCTTGATTGTCAAACGACATCAGGAACCAGTCCTTCCGCATTCTCGGTGCAGGCCTCGCCCACAGCCTGCCTGCAAGAGGCTGAGAGGGCTGGGAACTGCCGGGATTTTGTTCTCCCGACGCGTGACCTCGGCGGTGGGAGCACTCGGACCAGAAGGCGGCCGCTTGCTCAGCTGCTTACGGTGCTCGCAGACCTGCTGCCTGCACCGAGAATGCGGAAGGACCCTACCGGCTGGCAACCCCGGTCATGTAGCCCTGCAAGGTTGAAGATGCATACTGGACCGACCCGCTGGATGTCTTCCTTGGTCACGCACCCTCAAGCCTCCCGTGGGTATATCCCGAGCCTGGCAACTGCCACACTTGAACAGCCTCTCTTACCGTGCAGTTCTACGCGGATGGGCCTTCCGGCCTAGCTCGACGACCTGCGCGCAGCGTTCGGCTCACCGCGTCCTCCTCTCCCGCTCCTCGATCTCGCGGCACCTGCGCCCAGACCCGGTGCACGGCGTTGCCGGTTGGAGGTCACGCCATGGGGCGGGCAGGAACTTCTCTCCAGGGGTCCCGACCTGCTGGTTGCCCGGACAACCGGGTGGAACACCTGCCCCGCCCCTAATCTAGTGCCAGCCAGTCGCCAG
>JAABUQ010012205.1_pt1 | contig 10736 bp, 19 predicted proteins | sample 5560001 | NCBI WGS metagenome assembly JAABUQ01 (sample SAMN10711888, study PRJNA513371) | rock metagenome | isolation source: Antarctica rocks | place: Antarctica: Victoria Land, Finger Mt nord | collected 2015-12-18
GCGGCCAGCAGCGCGGAGTTGAGCGCGAAGCCGAGCGTGGGCGGGGTGTCAATCACGACCACATCGTAGCCCACGAGGTGACGCAGCAGCTTGCGCAGGCGCAGCGCGCCGGTCGGGCTGTCGCTCAGGGTAATGGCCGCCGTCTCTGTGCTGCGGTCGCCCGGCAAAAGCGACTGCCCCCCGCGCCCGCGCTGTACGAGACCGTCCAGGCCGCGCTGTGGTTCAAGGATGCGCTGACCGATGCCTTCGCCAACGGGGACGGCCCCGCCCAGCACGAGGCGTGTCAGCGACGCCTGTGGGTCGAGGTCAATCAAGAGCACGCGCCGGCCGTCCTCGGTGAGCGCACCGGCCAGGTTAAGGGCTGTCGTCGTCTTGCCACTGCCGCCCTTCCTGCCGGCCACGGCGACGATGAGAGGGCGTGTCCCCGGCGCACCGTTTATCACACTCACGTTGCCTCCTCGCAGGTGAATTCGACCCACACTGTGGGTCGAATTCAGATTGTACCCACAGTGTGGGTCGAATTCACCGTTCATACCAGCCAATGCCTATGTGGTCTCGTCGCCGTCGGACTCATCCGCCAACTCCTGCAGGCGCTCTTTGATCTGTTCCGCGGTCGGGAGGCGCACCTGATATTCCGCGACGAATATCTTCTCTTCCAGGCCGGCCAGGGCGTAGCGCACCTCATCACGGCCGGCGCTCTCGCACACGATCAGGCCGATGGTCGGTTTCTCCCACTCATACCGCGGGACGCGCTCACGGTAGTACGACACGTACTTATTTATCTGCCCGACGTAGGCATCCTTGAACGGGCCGAGCTTCAGGTCGCACAACACGGTGGCAGGGATAGCTCTGTTGTAGAGCTCCACGTCGACGCTGTGGAGTTGGCCGTCGATGATGATGGTTTGCTGACTGCGGCGCACGTAGAACCCCGGTCCCAATTCCTCCAGGAAGCGCTGGAAGTTGGCCAGCAACCCCGCTTCGAGTTGCGCTTCCCCATAGCCGGATGGTAGACCAGGCACGGCGAAGCTGTAGAGGCTCCGGAACGCGTCTTCGGGGGGCAGGGCCGGCGCCACTTGCGGCGCGATCACGACCGCCCGCGGCTCCGTCAGCGCTCGCTTATAGAGCCCGCCCTTGATCTGCTCGTCAAGCTGGCGCACGCTCCAGGCGTTGCGCGCCACTTCCGCCTCGTAGAACGCCCGTTCGGCGCGGTCGTCAAGCGCGGCCAGCATCTCGTAGTGGCTCCACGAGATCTGCGTCGAGAGGGCTGTGATGATCGGGTAAGCGCGATAGAAGCGCACGATACGGTTCAGGAGCGTGCGCGCTATCCCGAGGTCGCGGGCCAGCTGCTCAATCACACGACCGCCGTAGTCGGCGCGCTCCTTATGGTCCAACTCGGCGCGCACGATCCGCTCGCCCACCTGCCAATACGCCTGGACCTTGATGTTGTCGACGGCCTGGTAGGCCCGCGCCCGCGCCGTTTGGAGCAGCCCCCGGATCTCGCCCAGGAGCACGCTGTAGTCGTCCGGCATCACCGACCGCTCACGAGGCATCGTCACACCTCCTCATGCGTCGCTGCCCACCGCTCCACCACCCGATACAAATCCGCGATCCCAAATGGCTTGGGCAAGCGATCATTCACCTCCATCAGCGGCCCCGTCGCCCGTAACCGATCCTGCGCCGACATCACGATGATCGGAATCTCTGCTGTCACCGGGTCCGCGCGCAAGCGCCGACTCACCTCCACACCATCCATCCCCGGCATGTTGATGTCGAGCAGGATAGCCGCCGGGTGGACGTCATGGGCGATCTGCAAAGCGTCGCCATCGACCGTCCCCAGGACATTGTAACCGTGCTCCTCCAGCGCCGTTTCGATAAGATCGACAATATCAGGATCATCTTCTACCACGAGCACTGTCGTCTTCGTCATGACAGCCACCCCTATGTCCCCGCTAGTCTCGTCCACCACGCGCGATCCGCTGGCCGCGCACGGCATGATCCACGGTCTCCAACGCGCCCTCCATGCTCTCCCGACCGCGCTGCTCGACAGCCCGCTGCATCACGTCACGCGCCCCTGCGCCGACCGGCTCAAAGCCCGGCCCCACGTACCCACGCCACACCACGGCGCCGGCCGCCGATGCCACGTAGCCCACGTAGAGGTCACGGCCGTCAGGGAGCGTCACGCGCGCCTCGTAGAGGTCGGGCGCGCGTTCTATCCAGCGGATCACCAGTGCCGTGCTCATGAACCTGTCGTCCTATCTCTACCCTCTACACCCGGTCGGCATGCCGCGCGGCATGCTGCTCTATCGCCGTCCTGGCCTCATCGAACGACACGCGCTCGGCTATGGTCAACTCGTCGTCAAGGCGCACGGCCGTTACCGTCGCGTCCCAGTCGGCGGCGGAGCGCGCCGTGTCCTTGTACTGCACAACATACCCATAGGGCCGCGCGCTGCCCGCGAGACGATACGTCCACAAGGTGGCGGCCTTGCGCTCCCACTCACCCCTCATGCTGCTCTTCAACCGCCGCGTCGACCGCCGCGCGCCGACGTGCCTCTTCCTGGGTAGCCACACGCTGACGTTGATCCGCTCGTTGGCGGACCACATGTTGGCGGACCACATGCCGCCTGGCCTCACGCGCCTCGGCTTCCCGCGCCCGCGCCGCGTCCACCCGGTCGCGCGCATCCGCTCTCTCCTGCTGCACAACCCGCGCGCGCGCCGCGCCCGCGCCCTGCCCCTGGTCCATGGATACGCCCCCCTCCCCTCTGCTCACCCGTCCTGTCGCGCGGCGTGCTGCTCTATCGCGGCCTTGGCCTCATTGAGCGAAACCCCCTCCGCGATAGCGGTCTCATCGTCGGTGAGTCCCGCGGTCACGAGTGCGTCCCACACCGCCTCCGCAGGACCGTCCTCTTGATGACGCACAACGGTCCCATAGGGCCGAGGACGACCGAGACGATAATACGTCCACCAATTCGGCGCCTTGCACTCCCACTCACCCGTCATACTGTCCCCTCATCCGTCGGCACGGGCGCGTCCGCGGCTCCGTCCAGGCGCAAGGGGCGACAGGTCTCACAGATGGGGACCTTCGCCAAGCCCATACCGAAAGCGCCCGCTCTATATCCCTGCTGTGCCCCGCGCGAGAAGAGATGGTCAGGCAGAATGGGCCGCGCGCACTCGCCACACACCATGTCAACACACGCCCGATAGGCCGTCGTGCGCGTACCATCGGGCAGCAGGGCCAGGCCCACGAGGTGGCTCTTGTAAATCTGGCGAGACCGCCGCGTTTCAGGACCGAAGGTCGTCATTAGCTCTGCCCCTCTCCCCATCGTTTTCGAGCAACGCGCACAGTACGGCCGCTTGTTCCATGATCGGATCGCTCCATGTCGCGGCCCACTATCACTACTTCTGTTAAAAAGGTCTGTTCATACGGTCAGCCTCACGCGCGGGGCACGCGTCGCGTGCGACCTCCAATGAGGCGGCGGCCGTTACCCACGCACGGTGGGCACTCTTCAACGCCGCACAGTCCGCGTCGGTTAGTTCGCATGCGTCATCGAGGTAGGTCGCGTGGAGATCATGGACCGCATTCACCACGCGGCTATACTCCACGCGCGCCGTGTCAAACGCCCGCTCTGCCGCGTTGTCAGAGACAAACGCGGTGTAGTCGGGAATGACATGCGGATCGTGGGCGGCGAACGCGTCTCGGCACGCTCTGTACGTCTCTAGGTCAATAGGGTTGCTCATAGTCGTTCCCTGCGCTCATCCCGCCCCGCCTCTAGTGCCTCCTCGGCTAGGCGTCGCAGAATGTACGACATGCTGCGACCAATGTCGGCCCCCCATGTTTCGATGCGAGCTTTCATGTCCGCCGAGATGCGAACGTTCACCCACTCCTCACCTTCCTTGACGGCCCGCCCTTTACTGCGTCGCCCTTCCGCCACGGATTCCAACTCCTCGATGTCAACGGCCATTCTTACCCCCACACTATAGCGTCCTACGCCATCATTATACCATGTACTGGCCATTAACTGGCCATAACTTGGCGAAGTATGCTATACTATAAGAGTCAAGGGTGATTGGCCCCGACACACAAAGATGCCGGCTCGGGCCGTTGAGCCCGAGCCGCCGACAGGAGGCGACATGGCGACGAACATCTTGAGTAGGCGCAGCGTGGAGGTCGGGGATGTCTGGTATGTGGACGACGGGGTTGGCGGAGTAGCGTTCCGGCCGCGTCCCGGCATGACGATGACGATTGTGGGGCATATCGTGGATGGCCCCACGCTCGACTCGGAGACCACAGACACGGAGACCATCGTCGGCGCCGACGGCCAGGCGAAGACGCTGACCACCACCTATCGGTTCGACTCCTTCACGCTAGCGGTCCCACAGAGGGACCGCACGGCCGGGGAGGGGCCGTGCATCATCTCGTTCCAGGTCTTCTCGTCGGACGACCTACTCAGTGAGCTTCCGCCCCGGTGGGTCCAATGCGCCCGCCCAGGCAGCCTTGTCGAAGTGACCGCATCTATGGACCCCGACGACGTGACGAGGTTGGTGGCCGGGATGGGCGACGGGACGGCTTTTGTTGGCCCAAGCATCAGCGTCAAGGTCTTTGAGGATGCGCCCGAGGAGTAGGCACGCAGCGGCCGGGACGGTCTACCCATCGTCCCGGCCACACAGTACAGCCTTAGAACAAAGGCCGACTCGGGTCTGAGCCACCCGAGCCGGCGGTAGGTACAGGAGGGACAAGCAATGACCACCCACGCACCCAGTACACAGAATAGCGCGAAGAGAACGGCGCCGGCCAGCACCTATCGCCCCCGCGTGCTGCTCACCCGTACCTACGGGGTGTATCAGGTCGAGAGCGAGAAGCGGCCGGGCGTGACCTATCGCACGGATGCCGTGCTCGGAACCTGCGACTGCCCGGCCGGCGTCTACAACAGGGCGTGCAAGCATGTCACCCTCGCCGTGCGCGTGTGGGAGATGCACCACGCGCTGCGCTTGGCGGCGCGGCAGCGGAGCGTGACGGTGACGGCCCACGTCGAGGCTGCCCCAACCACTGCCCCCGACGCCCAGCTCGTCGAGGCCGGGCGCTGGCTAGCCAGCGCCCATCGCGCCCTGGCCGTCACGGACCCGCGCGACGATAGCTACGCCGTGTTGCTCCGGGCCGTGGACCAGGCCGAGCGCACGGTGGCCGCCCTCTCTTCTCGCGCCCTGCGGGCGGCGTGATATGAGCGCCACACCAACCATCACCACGGCCACGCCCTCGCATCACGTCGATGCGGGGGCCAGCGTCCCTGTTGTCCATGCCTGCGCCCAGTGCCACCAGCTTGGCACGACCGCCTCTGGCGCTCTCTGGCGCGTATCACTGCACGCGGAGTACCGCGAGCTCTATTACCTACACAGCACCTGTCTCGGCGCGTACAAAGCCGCTCACGGGCTCGTGAGCGTTGAGGGACGCATCACCCGCAGGCCACGACCATGACCCGCGCCTCGGGACGGCGGCAGACGCCGCGCCCTACCCTCGACACCCCGCCCGCGTGCGCTTGGTGCGACGCCGAGCCCGCCGACACGGTGCTGACGGTTGACCACGCGGAGCACACGACCGCCGTCGCCCTCGGCCCCGCCTGCGTCCGTCACCTCGCAGTCTTACGGCTCGGCATCCAAGCCGCGGCGGCCCAGACGACACAGGCGCGCCCGTGATAGGCCAGCCATTCAACACGAACGACCATGAGATGAGGAGACACCGACCATGAGCACGACACCGGAGCAGACGACGACCCTACAGGCCGCGCCACGCGCGCTGACCATTGACCACTTGGACGCCCTGCACGCCATCGCCGGCCTGCAGCAGACCCTCGCGGAACGCAGCATCTTCGCTATGGACGAGGATAGCGACACTGACCCGACGCTGGCCGCCTTCGCCCAGGGCGCGGTTGGCCTTGCCCGCCTCGCCACGGCCCTGCACGCGCATCGGACGCGGCCCCAGGAGCCGGGAACGGCACACACCTCCACGGTCTGCGCGGACACCGTTGACGCGTTGCGGGCGCGGCTCGTCGTGACCCTGGCCGAGCGCGAGACACCGGACCCGGACATCCTGCTCTCCGGCGCGACGATGCACGGGTTTACCTGGGGGCTACACGAAGCCGTCAAGGCGTGCGCGCTTCCGAACGAGGAAGAGGTCGAGGAGGACGCGGCCCAGGCCCTCGCCCGCCTCTCAGGGCTGGCCCAGGCGCTCTCGGAGGCGGCCGGCACGACCGCCGCGCACATCTACCGGCGCATCGACGACCGGAAGAAGGCGCTGGGCGTCTTCCCCTATGACCGCCCGTCCAGCCCCGTGCGCACAACCACGCCCCCCGCCCAGACGGATGGCACGGAGGCGTAACGCCCGCCCGTAGGGAGCGTCCGCAGGCAGACACGGGGGCCGCCAGCGTGTGCGGGCGGCCCCCGTCGCAGTGTAGGGCGTGCTACACTGCCGCCGTAGGAGAGGCACTGGTGAGGAAAGACATTAAAAGTAATCGGGTCGGGCGCGCGACGCTGGCCAACGGCGTGGGCACCATCGCCTACCGCGCCGTTGGCGATCGATATGACTGTGGTCAGTGTGGCCAAGCAATTGCACCGGGGGCGCTCTTCTCACGCCGGACCCAACGTATCCCTATCGGCGCGCGTGGTGTGACGCCGACGACCGAGCCTGTCTGCCTCACCTGCCGGCCGCTGTACGTGGAGGACGCCGGCAGCGACGACGGTACGATACCGGCTCGTGTCGCCAGAAGTGATGCGTGCAACGGGAGGGAATGATGTCACTGGCCACCGCGATCAACGAAACTATGCTGGCGCGCGGACTGACGACCGCTCAACTAGCCCAGCGGATGGGGGAAGAGTACGACCGCGCCACGTTCTACCGCGTCTTAAACGGGGTGACAAAGGAGCCGCGCCTGGGTACATTGGTGCAACTCTGCATCGCGTTAGAAACGAGCCCATCGGAGCTACTGGACCTGGCGGGCGTGTGGTCCCCCAAGACGCCGGGACAGGCGACGCCTGATGATCTACGCCTGCGGGGGGCGTTCGGGCAGGTACGCCTGCTGCCGATCGCCACGCAGCAGCGGGTCGTACCGCTGGTCGAGGCGCTGGCCACGGCGTGGACAACGGTCGATGACAGGGCACGAGAGGACGAGGCCAGCACAACGATGGGTCCTCTGTCTACGGGCCTGGTGTAAGGCTTTAAGGCCATCACCCACACCTCATCGTTGCGTATAGCCACCCCTCCTGCCCACGGTGTAGGCTCAGAAGGAGGGGAGGGGCGGCGCATGGACGCGGTGCTAAATATGCTTAACGTGGTCGCAGTCATCCTCGGCGTGTGGGCGCTCGTGCCTGGTGTCGTGCTCGCCGTGGTGGTCCGCTTATGGCAACGCTACTACGAGCGGACCGATACCGTGCCGTTGGACAGCCACACGTAATCGGCACATAAGGGAGGCTGCCAGTGGCCGCGCATAGGCAGCAGGCAACGCCGACAGCCTCGCCTCTGTCGCCCGGCCACACGACACACAGCCCGTGTCCGCGTAGCTCCACGCGACACTCCCATTCTACGCGACCGACGCCGGCACTACCCCGCCTGCTCCCACTCGTACGTGCTGTTCTCGTCATCCAAAGCACGGTCTATACCTAGCGGCCACTGCCCCGGCGTGGGCTCATGGGGGGTGCCCGGCCTCATCGCTAAAGCCGGGCGCACGCGTGACATGCTCGGCGTCGTGTCGTCCCCTGCCTAGTCGTCCCGTGCGCCTTATCATTTGCTCTTAAAGTTGGGTAACAGTGGCCGCGTCAAGCAGCTTGCGCACGACGCTGCGTAGAGTGTCTAACTCGTAATGCTCACCCTGAACGCCGCCAATCGCGCCCTCGTGAGTTTTAATTCGCCCTGCGTACAAGCCTGCATATGCCTGTATGATCTTTCCCCTGAGACCCTGAATGGCTTGTAGGTCATCGTCCGTCACGGCTTGAGAGCGGCGCCCCGTCACGGCAAAATCGCACATGCGGTTGTAGTCGTCGAAGGGGAGATGCGCAGGTAAGTTAGGCTGTTCGAGTTCCTGCAATAGTCGCTCCAACATCTCCCGATCGCTGCCTAAGACTTGATTGTAGTCGCTCATCGTACCTCCTTTGGGGTATGGTATGGGCGATAGAAGCGATAGCCATGGCGCTATAATAGCAAGTGAACCTAATCACTTGCTCTTAAAGTTGGGTGACAGCAATGTTTTTCACGGATGTTGAGCTTGTATTGGGCCTTTAATTAGGAAGTGAGGATATCCATGGATCAAGCAGATGAGCAGGAGCGGCGAGAAGGCCACCTAAAAAACGCTATTGAGAGTGCCAACCAAGCATTGAAGGTACCAGATGCAGCGGCGGATCTTACCGAACAAAAGCTTAATCCTTCATTTTTCTACATCTCCTCGTGGCCAGTAGATCCCAACGGAGCCATCCAATCGTGGGCAACGACGGGGACAAACCTGCAAGATTATATGCCGCGCGCGTTTGAGGCGGCTTGTGAGATAGCACCCGCCTCCGTTCAGCCGGATCTAACCCGTCAATACCCCAATATCGGCCGTCGAGGCTTGGCATGGCGCCTGGGGACGCATCCCCCAGTGACGCTTGGGCAGAGGTTCGTTGATCTAGAAGTGCATTACGACGGCCGCGGCTGCCTGATAATGGGCGGTGCCACCATAAAACAACAAGGCGACGAGCTTTGGGCGATAAATGCGATTGCCATCGCGACATTAGCAGTGCGCGCGCTCGTCGCCTTTGGCGTGATGTACGATCAAGCAGGCTTTAATGGCCCACTGGATATCGGGGTCGCTGTAACTGGGATAGCACAGCGAACGTTGGCGTCAGGGTCGGCCTATATACCAGCATTTGTGTCAGATAATGAGCCAGACTCAATCACTATGCAGGACGATTATAAACAAACCAGGACCATCCCGGCACAGGAGTTGAGCCTTCGCCCAATAGAACAGGCACGCTATTTACTCTGGCCTCTCCTACAAGCAACGGTCGTGCAACAAGACCCTTTCGCCCGGTTGACGGTCAGGAGTCCTCAGTAAAAATGACTGGGCGTCACCCTGCCGTGCTGCGCCGACCGACAGGTTTTCAGCCGACCCACGGCTGGTAGTCGCCCGTGGCCATACCCCGCAGCATCCGCACGACCTCAGGGGCCGGCGGCGCGTGCTTCGGCAACTCAACCTCCGCGTACCAGCACGCCAGCGCGACGGCCAACACCATGTCGTCGTGAATACTCTCGCGCCACGCCTCGTAGCTGTCATGCGCGGTCTTTAGGTCGATCTTGACCTTGAAGTTGACAAGCTCGTTGATGAGCGCCGGTACGAGCGCCAAGCCCTCGGCCACCTTGAGTCGGCGCGTTTGGTTCAACGCCACGAGATTCCAGACCAACTCACGCTTGGGCACTTTGTAGTGATGCGCCTCGTGTGTCACGGTATCTCCCCCCGTGATCGTGACGGCCTCCGGCTGCACCCCCCTCTCCGTGAACATGTCCAACACGCCCGTGCCCACCCCCGTCTTATCGACGACGAGAGGCGTGTCACGCGTGAGGGGCGGCTGATCGAGGAGAGCGACGGCGCGGGTCGCGATGTCCGTGTATTTCGTGCCAAGCGCTGGTCGTTCCAGGTGGCGCAGGTGAAAGGTCACCTCTTCCATCACGTCACCGCTGTCCAACAAGGTCAGCGTCATGACCCGCTCGACGACAGCGATGGCCGTATAATCCTGAGACTGGCCCAAATCCACGCCGACGACGAACGTGGGCGGCTGGGCAGGCGGCGGATTGTCTCGGTACTCGCGCGCGGTGTAGATACGTGGTGTGTCCGTGGTCATTGCTTTACCTTTTCATGAATAGGGGCTGCACGTCAGCACACCTCGCCATGATTGACTGGCTCTCCCGACAACTTGGTGAAACAGTTTGGATGAGAATGTGAGGGAACATGGCCCAAAACGTGAGGCGGCGCGCTCAGGGACCATCGTCGAGCCTCGCAGGGCAGCCAGAAATGCCTGACATGTCTCAACATTTGTACTCCCAATCACCCCCGTTTTTTGGTACAAAAGCGTCACCGTGAAGTGACGCTCAGCATTATATCTTTCTTAACCATATGCGGTGATCTCACATCTTAATGAGCTAGATGTGCCATATCTCATCAGGTGCAACGCGCTTTTCCTAGATTTTGGCTTCACCAAGTTGTCGGGAGAGCCAGGGAATCGTGGCGGAGCGTGTACCGTCACCCTCGACCCGGACGGCACCGTGTCCTGTACCTGCCCCAGCGGTCAAGACGGCTTCGCCCGCACCCAGCGCGGCTGGTGTAACCATGTCGAGGCCCTCATGCGCGCCGCCTTGCGCGCCCATCGACCCCTCGTGCTCACCCCCGAGATCCTCACCTACTGCCCGCCCTGCCACGGCTGCCGCCCCCCCTGCCGTGCCCTCATCGCCCACTGGGGCACCGCCCTGTAGGCCACCGGGGAGCGGACGCCCCGCCGCTCCCCCGCCGGGCCACCCACGGCGGAAAGGAGATGAGGACGATGACCCCCGAGGAACGCGCCGCCCACTGCCGGCGCATTGGCCATGTAGGCGGCCAGGCCACCGTCAAGACGTTCGGGCAGACGCACATGTATGTTATTCGTAATTGATCTGTCCGCCCCACGTCTTGCAATGGAGATCGCTTGGCGAGGCGTGACGGACGGATGAGTGACGAACACTGCCT
>JAABUQ010012206.1_pt1 | contig 10735 bp, 11 predicted proteins | sample 5560001 | NCBI WGS metagenome assembly JAABUQ01 (sample SAMN10711888, study PRJNA513371) | rock metagenome | isolation source: Antarctica rocks | place: Antarctica: Victoria Land, Finger Mt nord | collected 2015-12-18
TACCTGAAAGAAGAGTTCTTCATCGTCCTGGGCACCTCGTCGTCCGAGGCGGCGCTGCCGACGCTGATGGAGAAGCTTGAGAACCTGGGCTGCTCGCGGCCCCTGGTCGGCCTGGTCGTGCCGCTCGGCTACGCCTTCAACCTCGACGGCACCAGCATCTATTTCACCATGGCGATCGCCTACATCTCGCAGGCGCTCAACATCCCGCTCAGCCTTGGCGAGTGGGTCGGCATCCTCGGCGTGCTGCTGCTCACGTCCAAGGGGGCGGCGGCGGTGACGGGCGGCGGCTTCATCACGCTGGCGGCGACGCTCGGCACCTTGGCCGGCAAGCTGCCGGTCGAGGCCATTGTTCTTGTGTTCCCGATCGACCGCTTCATGTCGGAGGCGCGGGCCATCACCAACCTGTTCGGCAACGCCGTCGCCACCATCGTCGTCGCCAAGTGGGAGGGCCAGCTCGACTACGACCGCGCCCGTGCGGTGCTCGCCCGGCACACCGCGCCGGAGGTGCTGAGCCGTGCGTAGCGTTTCTTGCCGGGTTTGAGGAGGCTTGGCGGGCGTAAGGCTGCGGCGGCAAGCTGGCCTAGGCTGCCATTGTGCCCCTTGAGATGGGAGAGGCGATGCGTTGCGGCACGAGGCTGGCTGGGCTGGGTTTCCGTGCCGTCCGGAACTGGCGCAGCATAAGCGCCATGAACGGCCGGTCCAGGATTGGAACGGCCGGCGGGCTGTGCCTTGAAAGGTAGCTTCGAACGAGGTCATCGGCATCGGATGGCAGGGCCGCGTAGCCGTCCCGGTAGATGACTTCTTTGATTGCCTCGTTCTGCAAACGGCCGCGCATCTGCCGGAGCTTGCGTCGGAACTGCCGCTCCAGGTCGCGCCGCTTGAACATGGACAGCGCAGTGATTTCATAGGTCGCACTCGCCACGCCGACGATCCGATTGGTGTCCCACGCCCAGCCTACGGCGTTTAGGTTGTGCATCGCCATCGACCCCATCAGTCCGTCGCCCCAATACAAGCCGATCAGCAGGCGGGCCCCTTGCTCTACCATCCGGTTCAAGAACTCAGGGCGCAGCGCGTGCAACTGACCGTGCAGCCTGCCGCCCTGCTTGAGCGTGGCTGACGTGGCCGCAGCCATCGACCTGCCGTTCACGCAAACCCCTGTCGCGGCCAAAGCGTAGGGGTGGGCGGCAAGGCAGGCATCCAGGTCTTGCAGGGCACTGGGGCTGATGCGGACGTAGCCGTCCACGAAAGCATACATGCGCGCGGGCTCGCGCTGCACATAGATGAATTGGTTGAGTGCGTTGGACTTGTCGGCCGCTTGGGTCCGGTAAACCTGCAATGCCATGCCGCAGGCTTGCGCGGTGCGCTGCGCGACCGCCTCGCTGTCGTCGGTGGAGCCATTGACGTTCAGTGTCACGAGCGCCCGCCGGCTGCCAATCGCCTTCGAGATGCTGGCCAAGCATCCCTCGATCCGTGCCGCCTCATTCTGGCATACCACTGAGACGTGCCATTCCCACTCCATTGGCTGGGTCAAGCGCGTCCCGGACACGGCCTGCCTCGTGCGGTGATCATTGAAAACTCCATGCGAACTAACGCTCCAGCACACGCATCCCTAGAAAACATTACGATAAGTGGCATGTTATGCAACCGAAAATTGACGGCTTCGGGTGCTGAGCCCTCCAGCCGCTTTTGATGGTCCAGCCTGGCGCGCATGGAAATCCGTCAAACATGGCACCGGGCCTTGTGCCCGTCGCGTGCCGGGTGCCAAGCTGCGACGCATGACCCCTGTCCTGGCCATCCACGGCGGCGCCGGCACCATGGCGCCCAGCAGCATGGACCCCGACGCCGACCGCGCCCACCGCGCCGGCCTGCATCGCGCCCTGCTGGCCGGGCACCAGGTCATCGCCGCAGGCGGCCCGGCCATCGAGGTGGTGACGGCCGCCGTCGTCGCGCTGGAGGACGACCCGCTGTTCAACGCCGGCCATGGCGCGGTCTTCACGCGCAACGGCCAGCACGAGATGGACGCCGCCGTGATGGAGGGCGCAACCCTGCGCATCGGCGCTGTCGCCGGCGTCTGCGGCCCGCGCAACCCGGTGCTGGCGGCCCGCGCGGTGATGGAGCACTCGCCGCACATCCTGCTGGCCGGCCCTGGGGCGCTCGGTTTCCTGCGCGACCATGGCGTGACGTTCGCTGACGCCGAGTATTTCTACACAGCGCAACGGTGGAAGGCCATGCAGGCGTTCTTGCTGGCAAAGGCCAGGTTCAACGCCGATCTGGACGACGCCGACCGCCACGGCACCGTGGGGGCGGTGGCATTGGACCAGGCTGGCGACCTTGCGGCGGCGACCAGCACCGGCGGCATGACCGGCAAGCTGCCCGGCCGCATCGGCGACACCCCAATCCCCGGCGCCGGCACCTGGGCGGACGCGGCCTGCGCCATGTCGGCGACCGGCCACGGCGAGAGCTTCATCCGCATCGCCGCCAGCCACGAGCTGTCCGCGCGGATGCGGCTGGCGGGCGAGGACCTCGACACGGCGGCTGCGGCCGTGATGGCGGCGCTGGCGGCAGTCGGCGGCACCGGCGGCTTCGTCGCGGTCGACCGCGCCGGGCGCGTGTCGCTGCCGTTCAACACGCGCGGCATGTACCGTGGCGTGGTGGGCGCGGACGGCGCGGCGCGCACCGGCATCTATCGGGAGCCGTTGCAGGTTTTCGCCTGACGCAGAAGGGCAGGGCTGGCCCGACCGGTCCGCGCTTGTATGGCGGCGGCTAAGCCGCTAACTCCAAATTCGTGCGTTTTGCACGGGAAGATGGAGCAGGAACATGGGTTACAGGGTCGCGGTTGTCGGCGCAACGGGTGCGGTCGGGCGCGAGATCCTGAAGACCCTGGCCGAGCGGGACTTTCCGGTGACTGAAATCGCCGCCGTCGCCTCCGCCCGATCCACCGGGCAGGAGGTCAGCTTCGGCGACAAGTCCGTGCTCAAAGTCAAGAACCTCGACACCTTCGACTTCAAGGGCTGGGACATCGGGCTGTTCAGCCCCGGCGCCAGCGTGTCGGCCGTCCACGCGCCGCGCGCCGCCGCCGCCGGGTGCCTCGTGATCGACAACACCAGCCAGTTCCGCATGGAGCACGACGTGCCGCTGGTGGTGCCCGAGGTGAACCCCGAGGCGCTGCATCGCATCCGCCGGGGCATCGTCGCCAACCCGAACTGCTCCACGATCCAGATGGTTGTCGCGCTGAAGCCGCTGCACGACCGCTTCCGCGTCAAGCGCGTCGTGGTCTCGACCTACCAGTCCGTCTCCGGCGCCGGGAAGGAGGGCATGGACGAGTTGTGGGCGCAGTCCCGCGCCATGTATGTGAACGACCCGGTTACGGCACAGGAGTTCACCAAGCCGATCGCCTTCAACTGCATCCCGCACATCGACAAGTTCATGGACGACGGCTCGACCAAGGAAGAGTGGAAGATGGCGGTCGAGACCCGGAAAATCCTGGGGTCCGACATCCTGGTGCAGGCGACCTGCGTGCGGGTGCCGGTGTTCATCGGCCACAGCGAGGCCGTGACGGTCGAGTTCCATGAACCCGTGACCGCGGCGGATGCCCGCGCCATCCTGCGCGAGGCGCCCGGCGTCGTGGTGATGGACACCCGCGACGACGGCGGCTACATCACGCCGGCCGACTGCGTGGGCGAGGATGCGGTGTTCGTTAGCCGCATCCGCCGCGACCCGACGGTGGAGCACGGCCTGTCGTTCTGGTGCGTGTCGGACAACCTGCGCAAAGGCGCGGCGCTGAACGCCGTGCAGATCGCCGAGGCCGTCGTGGCGCAGGGGCTGCTGAAAAAGGCTGCCTGATCCGCATCTTGGCTATGGCTGCCCATGGCCGGGCCTGGGGCAAGGCCCGCGTCCAGGCGTTGCGGCACGGTTGACCATTCGTTGACCCTGCTTACCTCAAGGCATAGGAACATGCGGGCACCCACCGCTTGGAGCGACAATCCCATGGCTGCAACATGAAGGACGTTCGGGACGCCTTGATGGTGGCGTACACCAGCGAAGGCAAGGCCGTGCGGCGTCCGCTTTCGCCGCATCTGCAAATCTACACGCCGCAGATGACCTCGATCTTGTCGATCATGAACCGCGTGACCGGGATCGCCCTCTCTGCCGGAACCCTGTTGCTGGTCTGGTGGCTGGTCGCCGCGGCGAGTGGCCCCGCTGCCTTCGATACGGTGCAGGGCTTCATCGCCTCGCCAATCGGCCTGTTCGTGCTGTTCGGCTGGACGGCGTCGTTGTTCTTCCACTTCTACAACGGCATCCGTCATTTGGCGTGGGACGCCGGGTATGGTTTCGACCTGCCGCAGACCTACGCCAGCGGCTGGGCGGTGGTGATCGCCACGGCCGCGAGCAGCGTCGTGGTCTGGGCCATCGGCCTCTGGCTGTTGAGGGGTTGACGCCATGAAAGAGGGCATCTCCATCGATGTGCGCCGCAGCCAGCTTGGCCGGGCGCGCGGCGTTGGCGCCGGCCACTCCGGCGTGGAGCACTGGCGCATCGAGCGCATCACCAGCATCGCGCTGGTGCCGCTCACGCTCTGGTTCATCTATGCCATGCTGCACCTAGTCGGCTTGCCGCAGTCGGCCGTCGCGGCCTGGGCCGGCAACCCGGTGAACACCGTCCTGTTGCTTGTGCTGATCGTGATGACGTTCCACCACATGCACCTGGGCTTGCAGGTCGTGTGCGAGGATTACGTTTCGAACAAGTGGCAGATGACCTTGATGATCCTTGGCGCCAAGTCCGCAGCACTGCTGCTTGGGCTGATGGCCAGCGTTGCGGTCCTGAAGCTGGCCCTGTCTTAATTTCCAATCGACGCCATATCTGGCGCTACTCCCCTTGAGGCGAGCCAAATGAACGCGATCACCATGCCGTCGGCACGGGCCTACAACGTCATCGACCACACCTACGACGTCATCGTCGTGGGCGCTGGCGGCGCCGGGCTGCGGGCGACGCTGGGGATGGGCGCGGCCGGGCTGCGGACCGCGTGCCTGACCAAGGTGTTCCCCACCCGCAGCCATACCGTCGCGGCGCAGGGCGGCATCGGCGCAGCGCTGGGCAACATGGGCGAAGACGACTGGCGCTGGCACATGTACGACACCGTGAAGGGGTCGGACTGGCTCGGCGACCAAGACGCAATTGAGTACATGTGCCGCGAGGCGATCCCGGCGGTCTATGAGCTTGAGCACTACGGCGTGCCGTTCAGCCGCACCGAGGACGGCCGCATCTACCAGCGCCCGTTCGGCGGTCACATGAAGGACTATGGCAAGACGCCCGCCATGCGCGCCTGCGCCGCCGCCGACCGCACGGGGCACGCGATCCTACACACGCTCTACCAACAGAGCCTGAAGCATGAGGTCGAGTTTTTCGTCGAGTATATTGCGCTCGACCTGATCATGGACGAGGAGGGCGCGTGCCGCGGCGTCATGGCCTGGTGTCTTGAGGACGGCTCCATGCACCGGTTCCGGGCGCAAAACGTCGTGCTCGCCACCGGCGGCTATGGCCGCGCCTACTTTAGCTGCACCAGCGCGCACACCTGCACCGGCGACGGCAACGGCATGGCGATCCGCGCCGGCATCCCGATGCAGGACATGGAGTTCGTGCAGTTCCATCCGACCGGCATCTACGGGTCCGGCTGCCTGATCACCGAGGGGTCGCGCGGCGAGGGTGGCTACCTCACCAACTCCGAGGGCGAGCGCTTTATGGAGCGCTATGCGCCGACCGCGAAGGACCTGGCCAGCCGTGATGTCGTGTCACGCTCGATGACGCTTGAGATCAATGCCGGGCGCGGCGTGGGGGCGAACAAGGACCACATTCACCTGCACCTGGAGCATCTCGGCGCGGAGTTGCTGCACGAGCGGCTGCCCGGCATCAGCGAAACCGCGAAGGTGTTCGCTGGCGTCGACGTGACGAAGGAGCCGATCCCGGTGCTGCCGACCGTTCACTACAACATGGGCGGCATCCCCACGAACTACCGCACCGAAGTGCTGCGCCCGACCGCGAAGGACCCGGATGCCGTTGTGCCCGGCCTGATGGCGGTCGGCGAGGCCGCCTGCGTCTCGGTGCATGGCGCAAACCGGCTCGGCACCAACTCGCTGCTGGACCTCGTGGTGTTCGGCCGCGCCGCTGCCCACCGCGCGGCCGAGATCTTCAAGCCCGGCTCTAGCCAGGCCCCATTGCCGGCACGCGCCGGCGAGGCGACGCTTGAACGTTTCGACCGCACCCGCAACGCGAGCGGCGGCACCAAGGTCGCGGCCATGCGGTTCGAGCTGCAAAAGGTCATGCAGTCGCACGCGGCGGTCTACCGCAACAGCGAAAGCCTGAAGGAAGGCGTGTCGAAGATGAAGACGCTGTGGTCCGGCATGGCCGACATGCAGGTCAGCGACCGCAGCCTGATCTGGAACAGCGACCTGGTGGAGGCTTTGGAGTTCGACAACCTGATGGGCAACGCCATGACGACCATGGTCAGCGCCGAGAACCGCCACGAGAGCCGTGGCGCGCATGCCCATGACGACTTCCCCGACCGCGACGACGGCGAGTGGATGAAGCACACGCTGGCGTGGTGCGACACCGAGGGCAAGGTCGACCTGGGCTACCGTGAGGTGAAGATGCAGACGCTGACCAACGAAGTTTCTGTCTTCCCGCCCAAGAAGCGTGTGTACTAAAGCGCGTCTATTAGACGAAAGAAGCAAACGAGATGGCGACTTTTACGCTGCCTAAAAACAGCAAGATCGGCCAGGGGCAGACCTACAAGGCTGCTTCTGACGCAACACGGACCAAGCAGTTCAAGATCTACCGTTGGAACCCCGATGATGGCGCCAACCCGCGCATCGACACCTATGAGCTTGACCTCGACAAGGTTGGCCCGATGGTGCTCGACGCGCTGATCTACATCAAAAACGAGGTTGACCCGACCCTCACGTTCCGCCGCTCCTGCCGCGAGGGCATCTGCGGCAGTTGCTCGATGAACATCGACGGCGGCAACACCTTGGCCTGCCTCAAGGCGCATGACGAGGTGGACGGCGCCGTGCGCATCTACCCGCTGCCGCACATGGCTGTGGTGAAGGACCTGGTGCCCGACCTGTCGCAGGCCTACGCGCAGCTCCGCAGCATCGAGCCGTGGCTGAAGTCCGACACCCAGCCGCCGCCGGACGCCGAGCGGTTGCAGAGCAAGGAGGAGCGCGCCAAGCTCGACGGCATGTGGGAGTGCATCCTGTGCTTCTGCTGCACCACGTCCTGCCCGAGCTACTGGTGGAACGGCGACCGCTACCTCGGCCCGGCCGTGTTGTTGCAGGCGTACCGTTGGATCGCTGACAGCCGCGACGAGTACACCGGCAGCCGGCTCGACGACCTTGAGGACACCTACAAGCTGTATCGCTGCCACACGATCATGAACTGCACCAAGACTTGCCCTAAGGGCCTGAACCCGGCCAAGGCGATTGGTGAAATCAAGCAGCTTCTGGTCGACCGGAAGGGCTGACGGCCGGGTCTGCCGGGAAGCGCAATGGCGTTCAATGGCACGCTTGAGACGGGCATAGGTCGCGCCGACGCTTGGCGCGACAGCCTTCTTGTCGACCACGCCGTGTTCCGCACGGTTTGGACAAACCTGGCGCCGGTCATAACCGGACGGCTTTACCGGTCAAACCATCCGACGCCGGGGCACTTGGCGGCGGCGACTCGGCGGCTCGGGTTGCGCACTCTGGTCAACCTGCGTGGCCATCGCAAATGCGGCTCCGATGCATTGTCGCGTGAAGCCGCGGCGCGGTTGGGGTTGATTCATGTCGACATGGCGTTTGAAAGCCGCGGTGCGCCCCACCGCGACCGTATCCTCCGGTTTGCGGACATCTACCGCACCCTGGAGTTTCCAGCCCTGATGCATTGCAAATCAGGCGCCGACCGGGCAGGCCTGGCATCCGGCTTGGCCATTATGTTCGAGGGCGGCACCGCAGCCGAGGCGCTGAAGCAGCTATCGTGGCGCTTCGGCCATTGGAGCCGCGCTCGTACCGGAGTGCTTGACGCTTTCTTCGTGCGCTATGCCGTCCAGGCAGAGGGCCGCATACCCTTCCTGGATTGGGTGCGGACCGAATACGACGAGGCGGCGCTGAAGCGCGATTTCGTGGCCGGTGGCCTCAGCAGCTTCATCAATGACCGGGTGCTTCAACGCGAGTAGCCCGTCAGGCCGCTCGGGTCAGCCGCTTCATGAACGCCGAAACCTTGTGCCGGCGCATCTCGTAGCGCGCCTTGTCGTCCGTTGTCATCCAGTTGAGTTGGACCACATAGCGCCGCCCGACAAACTGCTTGTGGCCGTGCCAGGTTGTCGGCCCGTTCGGGAACACCAGCAACGTGCCGTTCACCGGGGGCACCTCCACGGCGTAGTTCTCCAAATCGTCAGGGCTGCGCAACAGGCGAAGACATCCCTCCTGCTTCGCCCAAGCCTCGGTGTCGGGATTGAGGTACAGCAGCACCGTCACCCGCTTGGCCGTGCTGTCGCAGTGGATGCGGCCGTCCTTCTCGCGCGACCGGCCGCGCAGCGTCACCATCGTCGGCGCATTGTCCAGCGACAGCCCAAACTTGTCGCCGACAGCGTCCCGGAAGCTGGCCCCCTCCAGCTCAGCCACCAACGAACGGGCGGCGTCGCCCAATCGCAAACCCTCGGTGGGGAAGGAGCCACCCTTGCTCAAAGCCGGCAGCCCTTGCACAACCTGCGAGAGGAACGGCGCCGGCACGAACTGCGGGACCACGACATGGGCGAAGGGGTCGGTGGCGACGGGGGTGGCCGCAAGGGCTGCGTAGTCGAGCTTATCCATGCGGCGAAGTTAGGCGGCCCTGGCCGCCTCATCAACCATCAAGCGCCTATGGTCAGGTGCGCGGGTCCGGCACTGGTTTGAGCACGCCGCCCGTGGACAGGAACTGCGCGCACCTCAACCGGCCCTCGCAGCACGGCTCCGGCGCGACTTGGATGGCCACCCGCGACAACCCTGCCGCGGCGCAAGTGTAGAGTTGCTTTGCCGCAGGAGTGCGGTATTCGACCGCCAACGTGGGACCTACGGAACACAACACCATCGCAAGCGCCGCCAGTGTCGTCCTCATGAGCCGTCTCTCCTTGGGGACACAACCCTCTAATAAAACAACGTCTCAATCAATGGTTTAGTTACAAACTCGCAATTCTTTGATGCGTACCAAATTTGCCGCAATCGGCACATAATTGGAGCCTCTGCATGGACGTGATCGAAGGTGCGGCCCAGGCGAGCGGGCCTATGGCGGCCTATCGTGCCCGGCTCGCCGCAGGGGAACTCGCGACCGACCCGTCGCAGGCCCTGGTCGCCGAGCGCTTGCAGGCGCTTTGGGCGCAACTCCGCGGCTACACAGCCGGGCAGCCCGGCGAGCCCGGTTTCTTCGGCCGCCTGCTGGGCCGCAAGCGTCGGGACGACATGCCCGGCGATTTCCCGCACGGCCTCTACCTCGTGGGCGACGTGGGCCGCGGCAAAAGCATGCTGATGGACCTGTTCTTCGACGCCGCCGACGTGCCGAACAAGCGGCGCGTCCACTTCCACCAGTTCATGCAGGAGGCGCACCAGCGCATCTACGCCTGGCGCCGCGCCCCGCACCGCCTGGCCGACCCGCACTCGGACGACCCGATCCCGCCGCTCGCCGACACCATCGCGGCCGAAGCCTCGCTGCTCTGCTTCGACGAGTTCCAGGTGAACGACGTCGCCGACGCCATGATCCTGGGCCGGCTGTTCAAGGCGCTGTTCGCCCGCGGCGTCGTGGTGGTCGCCACCAGCAACATCCTGCCGGACGAGCTGTTCGCCGGGCAGCCGGGGCGGGACGCCTTCCTGCCGTTCATCGCCCTGTTGAAGCAGCACCTGGATGTGCTGGCCATGGCCGGCAGCCACGACTGGCGCCGCCAGCGGCTGCGTGGGATGCCGACCTGGCACGTCCCGGTGGACGACCGCGCCGACCGCGCCCTGGACGCCGCCTTCAACGAGCTGACCGCCGGCGCAAAGGCGCGGCCCGAGCGGCTGATGGTCATGGGCCATGTCCTCGCCGTGCCGCTCGCGGCGCAGGGGGTCGCGCGGTTCGACTTCGACGCCTTGTGCGGGCAGGCGCTGGGCGCCGGCGACTACCTGGCGCTCGCGACGCACTACCAGGCGGTGGTGCTGGACGGCGTGCCGCGGCTGTCGCCCGACAACTACGACATGGCCCGGCGCTTCATCGTGCTGATCGACGCGCTGTATGACCACCGGGTCAAGCTGGTCGCCAGCGCGGAGGCGACGCCAGACCAGCTCTACCAGCGCGGCGAGGGCGCCCGTGCCTTCGAGCGCACCGCCTCCCGGCTGGAGGAGATGCAAAGCCGCGAGTACTTGGGGCTGCCGCACCTGACATGATCCGGCTGGGCGCGGGTCCTTTGTGGGTTGCGGGACTGTCCTCCCACCCACCCGCCCTGCTTGCTCACCCGACTTGCTTGCCCACCCGACTTGCTTGCCCACCCGACTTGCTTGCCCACCCGACTTGCTTGCCCACCCGACTTGCTTGCCCAATTGTCATAAACCTGCCTTGCCGCCCTGCGCGGGATGGTCTATCGCACGGGCACTCTCGGGCGGCCGGGCAGCTTGGCTGGCGCTGTTGGGCAGCCGGGGCCTGCACCCATTCCAACCAGGACATCCCCCATGGCACGCAACAAGATCGCCCTAATCGGCG
>JAABUQ010012207.1_pt1 | contig 10734 bp, 13 predicted proteins | sample 5560001 | NCBI WGS metagenome assembly JAABUQ01 (sample SAMN10711888, study PRJNA513371) | rock metagenome | isolation source: Antarctica rocks | place: Antarctica: Victoria Land, Finger Mt nord | collected 2015-12-18
GCTGGCTGCCTTGAACTGCAGGCCGTGGTCCCGGTCGGTGGTCCACCATCCCGTGGCGCTGATGAACTCGCCGGCGTTGATGGTTGCCGCGTGCCCCACCACGGCCACCAAGTCGCGCTGCCCGCGCGCCTTCACACGCAGGACGCAGAAGCCGCTCTCAGGATTGTGGTAGGTGACGCGCTCGACCAACCCGGACAGCGTCTCGGCGGGCGCTGCCGTCGCGCTGCTGGCTGATTGCCCCAGGTTCGTCGTCCCTTGCCCATCCATGGCGAGAAAGTAGGACTACACCGGCCGTCCCAACAGCACACCTTGTGGGTCGTCCCTTTGAAGGCTTGTCACAGTCGTCTGAACGGGCCTGAAGCCTCACAGTCAACTATGCACCACTCTGTCACCGGTCTGTCAGATTTCCTCTCGTTCAATCCCCTGCCAGCTTCATGACGTCTTCTCTCGACAAGGATACCCCGAAGCGGGCCGCCTTGTGCAGCAACCTGAATGGCAAGGCTCTGGTCGAGAGTGTCGAGGCGAACACGGCCGTCGATGGACAAGGGTGGAATGTGATCCGTCTTGCTGAGGTCTAGACCTGCTCAGGTCATCGTCTCGGAAGCCTGAGAACAACCCATGCGAGATGTGCTTTGGTGTCTCGCGGGGGTGCCTTGCTGGGGTATGCCCCAGAGAGGCAACAGAGGCCTCCTACACCACGCCCCAGGACACGATCTCCATCACGTTGACGGACGTGACGTGGGATTTCCAATGAGGCGCTCCGCACGTATGCTCGGGATGACGGAGATCATCGCCGCTGCGGCACGCGCCGCGCGCCTAGCGGAAGTAGCCTGAGACCAATGACATCGAACGCACGTACCACTACTGCATTTTCCAAGTATCGATGGGAATTTTCCGATCAGACAATGAACTCAACAGTTTGCCGCTATGGTGGAGACACTGATCAGATGGGTGCGGAGGAAGGCTTGAAGCAGTGGGTCGATGGTCCAGTCCAAGCTCCAGAATCGGAGCCTACGGAGTGCCCTGAGGTGCCCGAACGACCTAATCTCCAGTACCTCTGGGTGGTCACCTCAACGGACATCCTACACGCACTCGAAACCTGTGATTTTGGTGCGCACCGGGAAGCTGGAGTCGCGAAACACAGCAATCTTACGGGCGGTAAAAGCGCCTTTGTAGGAGGCGAGTTAGTGTTTCTTGACGAGAAGACCGTCGCCATCACTGGGAGCTCTGGTCGTTATCGGCTACGCGGACTGAGTGAAATGACAGCTATCGAGCGCGCGTTCTTGGAATCCGGCTATAACGTTTGGTCAATGGGCTATAATAAGGAGACTAATCGCCCAAACCTGTTCGGCTTGTCAGACCCAGTTTGGGTTTCACCGTGAGCATTTTCTCGCAGGCTGAGTTGGACAAAGTCTTTGGACCGGATGCGCGCGGCAATACTCCTGACCAGAGAGCCCGAAGCTCGCGACGAGAATTTGTTCGTGGGCAGACGATGCTCGCGGAGGCGGGCCCCGAAGCGACAGGCCATAAGCTAGCGGCCGCCGAGGCTTTAACCAATTTCGGCTATCCGACCCTTTTGGCCGCGGTAGAGAAGGGCCAAGCTCCACTTGTCCGTGAACGCGGCGAGCCTGCTCGAACTTTGCGTAGGCATCGGGAAGCACTCGGCTACACGCAACAATACCTCGCCAAGCTCGCGAAAGTGCCAGTTCAAGCTGTGCTGGATGCCGAGACACCTGGCAAGATCTCGCTCATTCGAGTGTTGGAGCAGCTCGCCATACCACTTGCTATTGATGAACGTGTCCTTGGGCTGAAAGAACAGCCTGGTGGTGCGGAGCTGGGCGTACGCCTTCGACAGCTTACTCGTCAAAAAGGCGATACTGGCCTCTCGCTGGCGGCAGTTGCCGCACTGGCTGAGAGCGCGTGGGTCATAGCACGACAGAAGACACTCTTGTCTCTGATCGGTGAGACTAAATCAAATGGGTTAAAGATCTTCAATGTAAATGACGACTATGGATACCCAACTTACGAGCGGGGATACGATTTAGCTGCGCAAACTCGCCGACTTCTCAACTTAGACCCGGAAGGGCGGATTGAGAGTATGCGAAGTCTCATTTCAGACACTCTCGATATACCTCTAGTTCAGACTAGACTTGGGGGTCGATTGGCCGGAGCTACGATCGAGAACGGATTGGAACGCGGGATTGTGGTCAATATTGAAGGCAATAACCGGAGTGTTTGGATCAGACGGATGACGCTTGCGCATGAGCTTGGTCATCTACTGTGGGATCCAGCACAAAGGCTTAATAAATTAAAGGTCGATCGCTACCTCGACCTTGCAATTAATAGCCTGACGCCTCGCGACCAAGTCGAAATGCGTGCCAACGCTTTTGCCATTGCATTTCTGGCACCTCCAGCAGCGGTGGACCGAATAGTCCATCAAACTGCCGACATCAACTCTGCCGTTCTCGCTGTCTCACAATCTTTTGGAATCAGCTTGACGGCCGCTGCCGCTCATGTTGGAAACGTTGCAAGAATCCGTGTTGTTCTTCCGCGTAGCAGGCAGTTTCCTGAGCCCTCAGATGAGATGCGCGCTCAGGAGGATTTCACAGCTGACTTCTTTCCGATACAGGGTCTACCCCCTGCATTAGTAGGTCGTTTCGCTGGTTATGTAGCAAGTGCGCTTACGAAGGGCTTAATATCACGCGATACAGCTGCGGCCTACCTGCAAACAACACAGGACAGGCTCGATAATAAAACACTGTTAGATATTCTGAATCTTTCGGCTTTAGGCTGAGGTGACGGGTAAAAAATTCTTGTGTGAATAAACGCCAAACCGAGCCCATGCTGGAAACGGGTTTATCTTGTCACTTTCCAAAGTCGGCTGCAGCGAATTGCCAAAGTGGGCTTCAGCGCTCCGGCGTCACACGCGGCGGAACGTGCCGGGGTAGTCCAGGACCAGGCCGTCCGCATCCGTAAGCGTCGGCTGTAGGCCGCGGTTTTGGTTGTCTGGCGTTGGGGTGTGCTGGGCTATGGTGTCCAGTTCCAGGGGAGCAGGGCGCTGAGCTGGCGCCTGGGGTGCTCTGCGATGCGTCCCAGCACGTTGGCCAGGTAGGCGTGCGGGTTGACGCCGTTCATCTTGGCGGTTTCCACGATGGTGTAGATGCAGGCGGCGCGCTGGCCTCCGGCATCGGAGCCGGCGAACAGATAGTTCTTTCTGCCGAGTACCGGGGGTCTCATTGCGCGTTCCGCGGCATTGTTCGACATCTCCAGCCGGCCGTCGGCGACGTAGCGGCTGAGCGCCATCCATCGCGTCAGGGTGTAGCGGATCGCCCCTGCCAGGGCGCTCTTGCCGCTGACCCGGGCCAGCGAGGCGTCGAGAAACGCGCGCAGCTGATCGAGCAGCGGCTGGGCGTGTTCCCGTCGTGCGGCGGCGCGGCGCTCGGGCGCGCGGCCCTGAATGCTGGCCTCGATGACGAACAAGGCTGCGATGCGTTGCAGTGCAGCCGGTTCACGCTGGGCATGTCGGCGGCGACGAAGTCCACCCCGCCCTCCATCAGGTTGGAGATGAAGGCGACGCTGCGGGCCAGCCGGTCGAGCTTGACGATCAGCAGCGTCGCGCGCTTGGCTCGGCACGTCGCTAACGCTTCGGCCAGGCCGATGCGATCCGCCTTGCGCCCGCTTTCCACGTCTTGGAACTCGGCAATCACTTCGGCGCCGACGGATCGCGCGTGCAGCTCGACCGCGGCGCGCTGGGCATCCAGCCCGAGGCCGGACTGCCCCTGCTTGTCGGTGCTGACGCGGTAGTAGGCCACGAAGGCCCGTGCGGCTGTTGCGATAGGACCACTCTCCCAAGCTGGACTGTAGTCCCAACCCTACCCCGCCTGACCTAATGGGTCTAGCCGTTACAAACGGATGTTTGTATATTCAAGCGCCCTGCGGGAGGCGAACCGGAGTGCATCAATGATGGGCTTGGACGCACCAGATGATGCATTCACATGCAATTGATGGCGTCATGCCTATTGCTCATCGCCTGCCAAGCGGAATTATGCAAACTTGCCATATAACCGTTCGGTCTGAGATAAAGTTGCACGTTGTTGCATAATACCTGGAGACTAGCATGTCCGAACGTGACGCATTCACCTTGAGGCTAAAGCCCGCACTGCTGTGCTTCGTGAAAGAGGCAGCCGACGAGCAGAACCGGTCCGTGCCAAACTATGTGGAAACGGTTCTGCTTGCCGAGAAGAAGCGGCATGAGGCGCAGTTGGGCCAGCAGATGCCAGGGAACCAGCCTGAGCAGGCCTGAGCAACACCCAGTCCAGAACTGAGGCCCTTCCTCTATATCTCTCGCATCAAACCGCCTTCCAGCCAGGCTGCTCTGGCTCAACCGTCATCGCGCAGCTTGCAGCCTCATTCATCACCCTGGTTCAGGTGCAGCGGCCGCTTGTGTCAGGTAGGATGGTGCCATGACCACGGACGCTGAGCTTGACTACCTGGAGAAGCTGTTCGGCGACGCTTACCGTAAGGAGATCGTGAAGCGGAACGGCGGCGTTGTCCGGTCTGGCCGCTCCCGCACAGACGAAGCTACCCAGGCTCCGACCGGTCCGCCCGTCCGCCCTGCTCGGCCAGACGCAGCATCATCAACCCGTGGGGCGTTGTTGCATGGATGATTTTTAGGTTTATCAATGTTGTAAGCTAAGCCAGAAACACGTCTTGGCTCAAAATGACATAGATCATTCCGGATTAGGCTAATTTTCCGAGTTGTTGCGACCTCTTATCAGTTGCGCCTCGCCTACGCCCTCGTCTACGCCGAAGGTATCTTGCTGAAATCGTTCAATATCGTCTCCAAGCTCAAATGCTGATCCGTGCAACAACGCCGCTCGCGCACGGACCGGCGCCGAGCGACCGAGGTGGACGTTGCCGTCCATGCGCTCAACCGTATGCTGGAGCTGGGACCCCCGATCTCCGTCCGCATCGCCTGAACCACAGCCGGGGCTGGGGCAACTGCGCCCGCACCCCAGGTCCATGCAACAACGCCTCTCACGCCGGCCGTCGGTGTTGGCGCCGACGGCGATGATTATCGCGAAGGAGACGATGTTGTGATCACGACTAGCTTTCACGTAGGTTGCGTCCAGCAATGTATGCTCGCACACAAGGCGGGTAGTAGGCATTGTAATTTCAGTTGCGGCGCTCGCCCTTGGGCGGACGATCCAGCCAGGAGCAAGGGATGGTATCAATCTCAGTGGCGATGGCCACTTTCAATAGCGCCAACTTTCTTCCCGAGCAGTTGGACAGCATCCGCAATCAGACGTTAGCCCCAAAGGAGCTCATCGTTACAGACGACGGCTCTAGCGACAACACGGTCGAAATTGTCAAGGAATTTGCAGTTAGCTCGCCTTTTCCGGTCAGAATCATTTGCAATCCGAGCCGCATGGGATATCGCGCCAACTTCATGAACAGTTTCGAGCATCATGACGCCGACGTGATCGCCGTCAGCGATCAGGACGACATCTGGGATATTCGTAAACTCGAGATTGCCGCTCGTTCGTTCCTGGATCCTAGCGTGACGCTTTTCTGCCACGACGACTGGCTCATCGATGATGACGGAAGCCAAATCGGCGAGGCGGACGTCATCAGACTACGGCCAAACAACCCTCCTCTATCCTTTTATCCCCTCGTCAACCCACTAAATTTCGCCATTGTCTTTAGACGCGACTTGATCGCCCTATCCAAATTCTGGCAACTATCCATTGATACCTGGGAGCGCGGCAATCGGATGGCCCACGATCAATGGCTCTCCTTCATCGCTTCGTCGTATGGAACTATCGTCTTCTCGGATGAGAAATTGGTACCTAATCGGCAACACGCTAACAATACGTACGGCTGGACGAAAGCATCTGTGTTTGCGAAGTATGTAGATAAATTACGAAATCCTGGTCTAAAGTATCAATTACTGGCCGATACGGTTTCCGCACGGGCGCACATTCTCGAGCTCGCCTCAGCTGAAGTGCCTTTGGCGTGGCGGGCCCGTAGTACGGAAGCCGCTCGAAAGTATCGACAACTTTCGCGCCGATTAGCGCTGCGGTCCGAAATCTATCTCGGCAATAAGTTATTCTCGCGCATGCGGGCTCTCAACGCTCTTTATAAAGATAGGGCATACTCTCGAAACACATCCTGGGATCTAAGTCGGGCATCACTTGGAAGAGACCTAATTTTCGGGACAGCCCTGAGGCGCATTATGATTACGCCAACTTCGAATAAGGGCAGCTCCGCCTTGCAAGTGGCCCGCAAACTCGATGCCAAAATGGTAAAGATTAGTTACTCGCTGCCCATCACGCGTTCTCAGATTAGGAATTGATCGTGAATCGAATTGTGGCTGTCACGCCGGCCGGTCGGCGCGGTTACCTTGAGTTGCTCGCCCATTACGTGCTCCTGGATGAGTCCATAGTGGAATGGCATTTATGGGACAATTGCCGTCACCAATCCGACAGAGAATACATTCACGAACTTGCAGATAAGAACCAGAAGATTAAGGTAATAAACCTTCCTAAGGTTGACGGTACTAACAACTCGATCAACATGTTCTATGGTCTTTGTAATGAGCCTAATACATTCTACATAAAGATGGATGACGATCTTGTCTATCTTCCAGCCGGGCTAGGGACTGGTATGTACGAGGCAGCCGTAGTAGACCGAGGGCGCTATCTTTGGTGGTCGCCGCTCATAATCAACAACGCCATCTGCACTTGGCTGCTGAAGTATTTTAGTTCGATGAAGATTGCGGCTGAGATCACAGCCCAAGCCACTTGTAGAATTGGATGGCGCAGCCCTCTATTCGCACAGAGCCTGCATCGCACGTTCATAAGTGCGCTTAGGACGTCCAGCGTTCAGAACTTTCGAGTTCCGAACCAGACCTTGAGTCTCTCTCGGTTTTCGATAAATTGTGTAGGCTTCTTTGGCAATGATGTCTTGGCGGCTGGCGACAATTTTTGTCCCGTTGGTGTCGATGACGAGGAGTGGATCTCTGCCGTCCTTCCGGCAAAGCTGGGACGTCCGGGGCGAATCATCGGCGATTACGCCGCATCACATTTCAGTTACTACCCACAGGAGTCCGCCTTGCTGCAAACAAACATACTGGACGAGTATTACGCGATTGCCGGAATACAACTTACACACCGCCCTGTGAAAAAATTAACAAAGAAGATGGCATTCAAATTTGCCGTTTTAAATAGACTTCTGGGCTGGAAAATTCCCTTAACGATATCAAAATAGAATTTCATCTCTACAGCCAGAACTAACTGAACGACGTTCAAATACGCGTAAGGAATCTGTCAGTGTTGTCAGTCGACTAACGGAAATCACATGATTTCCGTTAGTAGTCTTTCATTGTCTTAACCCGGCCGAATTCTGCCGATTTGCTATACGACAAACACTTCCGGAATGCAGAACTGACGCAAACGAAGATTGGAGGGTTTTCCGCCAAGTTGTTTGTTCTGGTATGTCTTCTTATGTGTGCCAGGTAGCCCGTTCGTTCGTTCTGGCCTTCAGGCCGCGTAGGAAGGCCGCCCGGGGCGCTTCACTCGATTGCCCTGTCGAGGTGGCGCGGGCTGCCACGGGACGTGCTGGTGGAGATTGGGGCCATTGCTCAGCCGGTGCCGCGGAGCAGTGGCGGGTAGCTGCCCGCCGGTCAGGGCCTGCTGGGTTGCTTGAAGCGCCCCAGCACCTGTTGCAGGAGCATGGCGCGGACCGGGGCTTGGACCAGCGCCTTGGAGTGGCCCAGCAACAGCTTGAGCCTGAACAGCAGCGATTGCGGGCTTTCTGGCGCGAAGCGCTTGGAACGCCACAAAACCTTGTGGAACTCGATCCTGACGTTTTCGATGCCTTCGCGTTTTTGAAACTCCAGCAACTCTGTCAACGGGGTGTTTCCCTTGGCGCGCATGGCGTCGTAGTTGGGTCCGCCGAGAGGGCGAGTGTGGCGGATCACGACGTCATCGACGATGGCGATGCCGGTTTCCCGGTTGGCAACCATGCGGGGCCAGAGCCAGTCGATGCCCCAGCCGCTTTGAGTCTTGGAGAATGACGGGACGACGCGCTTGAGGCAGGCGGCGCTGAAGCAGGGCGCCATGACCTCGACGAAGTTCGAGTAGCGCAAGTGGCTGGCGGTGTTGTTGATCAGCAGCGGATGGTTCATTGGGCTGTCGGTGGTTAGGGACGGCTGGGCCAGTTCAAGCTTGTGATCCCGGCAGATGTCGAAGAACCGGTTCATGTCCGGCTTTGACATGGCCAGGTCGTCGTCCGGCATCCAGATGTAGTCGTAGCGTTCCAGGTATTCGGGATGGTCTTCGATGAGTTTCTGTAACGGGATCCACTTTGGCCCCTTGCTGTCGATACGTACGAGCTCCTGGTCGCGGTAGATGTCCGGGTCGTTGCCGAAGTAGCTGACCACCAGGTCCCAGTTCCGGCCGCCTGGCCCGGCCAGCCAGTGCGGGTGCAAGGACGAGTCCCCTGCTCGCACGATGACCAGGTTGCGGCGATTGTTGACGGATTCGTGTGACACGGGGATATTCCTTGGCAGATCTCGCATGTGAGTCAACTTTGCGCCCAGCGGCCGATGCGGCGTTTGGTCTTGGATTCACCTCACGGCATGCTCTAAGGCGTACCTGATCGCGGTAGGGACGCGCATCACTGCGCGCCCCCCGCACAGAACCGTACGGGCGGGAATCCCGCATATGGCTCCCACCTTGGGTGTTTGACGGCGAACCGCTGAGATGGCCAGGGGTGAAGGACCCGGAGCTTTGGGAGCCACTCGTCCGACAGCTTCTTCATCTTGTCCCACGTCGTCCTGTCCCGCTGACTGCGCTTTCGTAGTCTGCGCATCCAGAGGAACTCGACCCCACTTAGGAACGTGCGAAGCGTGCGGCCGTTTGTCGGCACGGCAAGGTGGCGCAGAACGGGCACTTACGGGCCGTGACTGCGGATGTCCTCGCGCTGGCCAGCAAACTGCGCAAAAGCACCATGGAGCGCATCATAGACATGAGCAACCTTGAACTCGGCCTTCAGGCGTTCCTCGGCAGCCGGCGTCCTGGCCACTGCTAACCCGACCCATGACATTGTGTGCAATGCGCTAACATACGTTTTCGCAGGGATGGGCCTTCTGCCCGGTGTAGGATATGCTGCTTTACTCCTTGGCGATCAGGGCATCGTTCCGGTGCATGTCTTGTTCAGGGAGTTGGCCGTCGCGGATCATGGCTAGAGATGGTGGCCAGGCAGCTATCCAGGCGTTCGGGTTAGGCCGTTCATGGCCGTAAGCCGCGGCGAGAAGCGGCTCGGCCTCGGTCCATTGCACTTCGCCGCGCTGCAGTAGAGTAGTCGCTAGGGCAGCGATCGCCCGCCACCCGGCCTCTGACCGCACCAGTGCTGCGGCGCGCTGGATCGCCTGTATGCTGGCTATCCGGCGGGCGTCCGGATCGGGATACCAGTTGTCGAGCGTTCTACCCGCCTGCGCCAAGTCCTCGGCTCCACCCGTCAGCATTGCAGCGTTGGCGCTGCATTTGCGGTAGCGGGCCTCTGCGGCAGCACCGATATAGTTCTCAATCAGGTCCATCTCAACCGACACCAGCGCAACGCGGCGGAACTGGGACACAAGGTCCGGCTCGCCGCCCATGGCGTCCAGCATGTCGAGCGTAAGGGAGGATTTCAGGTCGTAGCCGTCCATGAAGCCTTCGGCTTCCGTCACGGGCACCCCGCGCCTGTTCAACGCCCGAACGTTGCGCACAACCTGCTCCGTGGTCAGCACCAGCACACAGTCAAAGGAGTGTCCAGACCACCACCGCGCAAAGCAATGACCGGCCTCGTGATAGCAGGTCAGGGGGCGCCGGCCTGGACGAATGCCGCGACGTAGGCGGTGCCGGCTCGTCTCGCTCATTCGGCACCAGCCGGCTTCCGCAGCCGCACGCCAGCCCCAACGCCGTTCTCGGAGATAAACTCGACACCAGCGGCTTCGAAGGTGCGGCAGATGGCATTTAGGTATAAGTTTGACACCGAAATGACGACCCGCCGTGGATGAAAGATGCCCCATGCTGGGAGACAGATACGAATTTCGCAACACTTTCTATTTAGATTGGCTCTTATTGGGTTCCGGGGTGGTGAGGCCAGTACCGGGAAGCGGGGTTGGGGGCCTCTGGTGTATGAGCAAAAGCGGGAGTAGGTGGCCTGCTCGCACGAGGAGCTTGTGTCATAGCCGCATCCGACCTGATCAACCTTTCCGGCCTGATGGACGACGCCAAGTGCTTCGCCTTTGTGCGCCAGCATCGCTGGCCAGAGAGCGTGTGCTGCCCCGCCTGCGACAGTTCTTCGGTCATCCGGGACGGATGCGACGATACGCAGCCGCATCGCCAGCGTTACCGGTGCAAAGCGTGTGCGTCCCGCTTCGACGACCTGACTGGCACCGTGCTGGCCGGGCACCACCAGCCGCTGCGTATCTGGGTGCTGTGCCTCTACTTCATGGGCCTGAACCTTTCCAACTGGCGCGGCTCGGTACGCCTCCTGTTGCGGGAGAAACGGCTAGGTGCATGATCGGCTCTGGAGGGGCGCGGCCGCTCCGTTTTTGGTGGTCTATACCCTGTTCAGGTCAGAACCCGAAAATCCTTGGGCGAGATGATGCGGAAGTTGTCGGTTACCGCATCGCAATAGGCATTCCACTTTCTGGGCACCTCCTCACGCAGGAACCCCAGGATC
>JAABUQ010012208.1_pt1 | contig 10734 bp, 11 predicted proteins | sample 5560001 | NCBI WGS metagenome assembly JAABUQ01 (sample SAMN10711888, study PRJNA513371) | rock metagenome | isolation source: Antarctica rocks | place: Antarctica: Victoria Land, Finger Mt nord | collected 2015-12-18
CTTTATTAAAGGTATCGCCGGCGGTGCCTTGAAGGGATAGAGCGGGACCGTCCCCAATCCCATCGTGGTAACGTGAAGCTCCGTATGACCAACACGAGCCGTAGGTAACGATGCTATCATACTCATTCAGGGTTGTTAAGAAAAATAGTCGTGCTCATTTTCCCAGCAAAAGTAAATCATTGACCTTCCTTGCTCCCCTTGTAGAGATGATTTTTGCGCTCTTCTATGCTACAATACTTCATGTAAACAATGAGTCGTACTCATTTGCAACTACAACAAATCATAAGATGGTAAGGGAGGCTATGACGCATCTGAAAAGGGAGGCTGAAAGTACGTATCGACCTGGCTATGAGACCGTTGCCGATAGGATTACCGAGTTTATCATGACGGCAGGGCTGCACGCGGGCGATCGCTTACCCACGGAGCAGAGCCTGGGCGAACAACTGGGCGTAAGCCGGGCGATGGTGCGCGAGGCATTGAAATTGCTCAGCGCGCGTGGCTATGTGCGAACACGGCGCGGGAGTGGTATCTATGTCGGCACTCAGGAGCACCCACCCTATGCAACGGCCACGATCAACCTTTCCATGCCCGTCGATCCTGAACATATGCTCGCGCTCTTCGAGTTCCGCTGTATGCAGGAGATGCTCACGGCACGCTTAGCGGCCGAACGTATCACCCTCTCCGAGCTGCGTACTCTGGAGGAGGTGGCAGAGCGGAACGAGCGTGCGGCTGAACTGGAACACTGGGACGAGTTTATCGAGAGCGACATCGCTTTTCATCAGGGGATCGCCAATGCCTCTCACAATTCGTTCCTGGCCGAGACCGTCGCCACTACGTTCCGCTTGCAGCGCTGGGCCACCAGGATTATCACGGGAGGGACACCAGGCTCGCTCGAACTCTCAGCGCAACAGCACCGCGCGCTTCTACACGCAGTCAAAGCTGGACAGCCGGAGGAAGCGGCACAGGCCATGCAGACCCATGTGCAATCGGTCATCGCCGCTTACCAACAGGAAGTGCGGCGTTTGCTTACCACATCAGGGAAGGATTTAGATCAAGCGATACCATAGACATCTCTTGATCTTTTTTATGCTATGTGTAACTCCTCACCTTCCTTCCTGCGCCTGCGGCGCGGAGAACATTGTAAAGCTAGTTGTGCATATTTTTCGGCAGTGGTCGAAAAAATATGCACAACTAGCCTTAAAAAAGGGGGAGAGGTTACACATTTGGTAAAAGTGCCTCCTGCATGATATGATTTGTGTAAGCCCCACTGGTTGTTCCTTGTTCTACAACAGAGAAAAACAACCGAAGAGAAGAGGAGTGTATTTTTTTGGAGAACCAAACAAAGACCAACATCGGCATCATCGGATGTGGTCAAATCAGTTCTGTCTACCTGGAAGCGCCCCGTACATTCGACATCTTGCATACCGTCGCCTGTGCGGATATCGACATGAATCGAGCGCGTGCGCAGGCTCAGCGTTTCAACGTTCCCAACGTATACAGCGTCGAGGAACTGCTGGCCGACCCGAGCATCGATATCGTGGTCAACCTGACGATCCCCAAAGTACATGCGGAGATCGGCCTGGCGGCGGTTGAAGCAGGCAAATCCACCTATAGCGAAAAGCCGTTAGCGATCAACCGTGAGCAAGGGAAAGCATTGCTTGACGCGGCCCACGCGAAAAATCTGCGCGTCGGCTGCGCCCCCGATACCTTTCTGGGCGGTGGCATTCAGACCTGTATCAAACTGATCAACGATGGCAGGATTGGCGAGCCAGTCGCCGCGACCGCCTTCATGATGAGCCACGGACCCGAAAGCTGGCATGCTGATCCCGACTTCTTCTACCAACCGGGCGCTGGCCCGATGTTTGATATGGGACCGTACTACCTGACGGCGCTGGTCGCCATGATTGGGCCTGTGCGCCGCGTCACCGGCTCGGCCCGCATTACCTTTCCCGAACGCCTTATTACCAGCCAGGCCAGGTATGGGACAAAAATACAGGTGAACACGCCAACCCATATCGCGGGTATTATGGACTTTGCCAGCGGAGCAGTAGGAACCATCATCACCAGCTTTGATGTCTGGTCACACCAGCTCCCCCGTCTTGAAGTCTATGGGACAGAGGGAACATTGATCGTACCCGATCCCAACACCTTCGGCGGACCGGTCTATATCCGTTCTGTGCAGGACAAGGATTGGCAAGAGGTTCCCCTCACCCACGGCTATACTAAAAACCACCGGGGCATCGGCGTGGCGGATATGGCTCATGGCATACAAACGGGAAAGCCCCAGCGCGCCAGCGGTGAGCTTGCCTACCACGTCCTCGACATCATGCAGGCATTTCACGACTCTTCTCAAGAGGGACGGCATATCGAGCTCACCAGTATGGTTGATCGCCCGGCCCCTCTACACCCCGGAACACACGAATGGGGAGAAGAGCGTTAAGCGCATCAGTATAGAAAGAGGTACAAGCAATGGCCAGAGATGTGTCGAATAGAAGGTTACGTGCCGGCATTGTAGGCGGCGGCAAAGGCTCATTCATCGGGGCCGTCCACCGCGTCGCAGTCGAGCTGGATGGTCAGGCGCAGGTCATCGCCGGGGCAATGTCAACCGACCCACAGCGGGCCGCCGAATCGGCCCGCTCGTGGTACTTGCAGCGCTCATACGACAGCTTTCAGGAGATGGCGGAGAAAGAGGCCAGCCGGCCCGATGGCATTGATTTTGTCATCATTGCCACGCCAAACCATATGCACTACCCGGTTGCTAAGGCATTCCTGGAGCAGGGGATTCACGTGGTCTCCGACAAACCGATGGCCTTCAGCCTGGAGGAGGCACGCGAAGAGGTGGCCCTTGTCGAGCGCAAAAACCTTATTTTCGCGCTGACACACAACTATACCGGCTACCCGGCCGTACGCCAGGCGCGCGACCTGGTACGCCGGGGCGAACTGGGCGAGATCAGAAAGGTGATCGTCGAGTACATCCAGGACTGGCTGATGGAGCCACAGGAACAGGGCGGCAACAAGCAAGCGGAGTGGCGTACCGATCCCAAACGCTCCGGCCTGGCCGGCTGCGTTGGCGATATTGGTACGCATGGCGAGAACTTGCTTGAGTTCATCATCGGGCTGAAGATCGCATCATTGAGCGCTGACCTGAGCACCTTTGTGCAAGGCCGCCAGCTCGACGACGATGCCAATATGCTCCTACGACTGGAGAATGGTGGTAAAGGGCTGCTGACGTGCTCACAGATCGCGGCCGGCGAAGAGAACGGGCTGAGCATTCGCGTCTATGGCAGCAAGGCAGGGCTGGAGTGGCACCAGATGGAGCCGAACACGCTGATCTTCAAGAAGCCAGGAAACCCCATCCAGCTTTTGCGCACCAATCAGTCCTATATGTCGGACGAGTCAAAGGCGGCATCGCGCATTCCGCCAGGCCATCCCGAAGGTTTCTTCGAGGCATTCGCCAATATCTACAGGATGGCGATCGCCGATATTCGCCGCGTAGAATCCGGCGAGAAGCCAGTCGGCGGCTATCCTACCGTATACGACGGCCTGCGCGGCATGCTGTTCGTGACGAAAGCTGTTGAAAGCTCACACAAAAACGCGGCATGGGTGGAGATGAAGGACGCATAAGCAAGAGGCAATACACCAGGGAATGTCCCGTCCGCGCTGCGCGGGCGGGACATTCCCTTTCTACTCCCGCTGCCCTGATAGCACCATGATAGAGAGAACATTGTCAGAACATCCTCGTAATAAGCTATAGATACCATAGAGCGTATCGAACAACAGGCGTTCTTTAATGAGCTTCAACAGGGAGGTTTATGATGACGACACCGGACACCTTCAGCGCGACGCCGGGCGCGAAAAACGAACGGGTTGTCGATGTCCAGGGTATACAGACCCATCTTTTTGAGGCGGGCTCACCTACGGCACCGCCTTTGCTATACCTGCACGGCACAAGCCTGGCTAATCTCTGGCTGGATTACCACGATGTCCTGGCACAGCATTTTCACATCTTCGCACCCGATATCCCCGGTTTCGGTTTGACCGAACGCCCGGACTGGATGCGCGATATGAGCGACTACACGCTCTACTTGCGCGATCTGATAGATATCCTCGACCTCAAGAGCCCGCATATCGTTGGACATTCGCTGGGCGGCTGGATGGCGGCCGAGATCGCGGTCTGGTATCCTGAGCGCGTCGGCAAGCTCGTGCTGTCGAACGCGGCGGGTATTCGGGTCAAAGGCTCGCCGATCGGTGACCTGTTCGCGATGAACGCGCAAGAGGTGATCGCAGCCTGTTTTGACAACCCTATGGCGGCGATGCCCTTGCTGCCAGCGGCATTTGATACCAAATACCTGCTCCAGGTGTATAAAGAGCGCACGACGCTGGCGGCCATCGCCTGGAATCCCCATTATGATCCAAAGCTGGAGCGGCGTTTGCGCGCGGTGAGCACACCGACGCTGATCATCTGGGGCGAGAACGACCGGCTCATCCCGCGCGTGTATGGAGAGACCTTCCACTCGCTCATCACAGGTTCACACCTCGTCATGCTGCAAGGGACGGGACATATGCCGATGTTTGAACAGCACGAAGAATGGGCGCGGCACATTGCCAGTTTCTTACTGGAGCGCCAGGAGGAGGCACACGCATGAACAAATTGACATTTCACTACTTTCACCTGATGCCCTGGCCCTACCTGCCGCCAGATTTCGACGAGAAGTACGACTCGGCGTGGGTCACCTTGCCCAACTCGATCTATGATCCAGTCAAGGGACACGAGCTCTACAACCGCTATCTGGATGAGATCGAACGCGCCGACAGGCTGGGCTGGGATAGCGTGATTGTGAACGAGCATCACCAGAACGCGTATGGCACCATGCCCTCACCAAATATCATGGCCGCCGCCCTGACACAGCGCATTAAGCGCGCGAAGATCGGTATTGTCGGCAACGCGTTACCACTGCATGATGATCCGCTGCGCGTAGCGGAAGAGATCGCCATGCTGGATGTGATGAGCGGCGGACGGATCATCTCTGGCTTTGTGCGTGGAACGGGGATGGAGTACTTTAGCTACAACCTCAATCCGACCCTGAGCCGGGAGCGCATGAACGAGGCGCACGACCTGATCATCCAGGCCTGGACACGGCCCGGCCCTTTCGCCTTTGAAGGCGAGCACTATCGCTATCGCTATGTCAATATCTGGCCGCGCCCGATCCAGCAGCCGCCACCGATCTGGCTGCCGGGGACCGCGAGCATGGAGACGATCGACTTCGCCGCGCGCCATAAATACCCGTATATGACCGTCTTTATGCCGATGGACCAGCGCCAGCGCGCCTATGATATGTATCGCCGCCAGGCAGAAGAAAAATATGGCTACGAAGCGACACCCGAACAGCTCGCGTTCTGCGTGCCCGTAGTCATCGCGGAGACCGACGATCTCGCGATGAAAGAAGGCGAAAAGTACGTGATGTGGCTCTTCAATAAAGCGCTGAAAGTACGACCAGAGTTCTTTGTACCTCCTGGCTATATGAGCGTCAGAAGCTTGCAAGCAGCGCTGGAGAGTGGAGGACTGAGGCAGGGTGGGAAAAGCTTCAAAGAGCTGGTAGATACGGGCGTGGTCATCGCGGGCAGCCCGGCAACGGTCATTGAGAAGCTCAGCTACTACACCGATGTACTACACGCGGGGATGCTGGTCACGGGCGGCCACGTTGGCGAGATCCCGGACTACCTGGTTTTGAAGCATCAAGAGATGATGGCAAAGGAGGTTATGCCGCACTTCCGCGAGAAAGCAACGTCTCAGGAACCACAGCCGGTAGAAGCGCGGAGCACCACATGATCGCGTCACAGGATTTCAAGCACGTCCTGGCACATCTCGCGGGCGCGGTGACCATCATTACGACATGTGATGATGCGAGGCAGCCGTGGGGATTTACGGCCACCTCATTCTGCAGCCTCTCGCTGGAGCCGCCGCTGGTACTGTGCTGCCTGAGCCACGATGCCGATTGTTACCAGGCATTCATCAATGGGCGTGCCTTCGCCGTAAATATCCTTGCGGATCACCAGGTTGACCTCTCACAACGTTTCGCGACGAAGGGCAGGGACAAGTATCGCGAGATAGGCTTTGAAGTCGGACAGATGAGCCTCCCGGTCATACCGGGAGCGCTCGCGGTGCTAGAGTGCAGCCTCTACAACATCTATGATGGCGGCGATCATAGTATCATTGTCGGCCAGGTAGAACATGGATATCAGCACGATCGTGCCATGCCACCCTCCCCGCTGCTCTATTATGAGCACAGGTATGGGACTTTCAGACATTTCACATAACCAGCCTCTCGTCGAGAGCGTGCAGTCTCTGTTATCGATACGTCCTGCTCTCAAACGGGAAGGGAGGCAACTTCGTACAAGAGTTGGCAAAGGACCCGATGAATGTCGTTCTTCTCGTTGCACACATGACCGATGTGCAGCTACTTCAATCGTACCTGGATTTGCCGCTTTTTGCAAGGGTTTTATTTTTCTGGTACCATGATTTCGCCCACCATCGTCGCATGATAGGCACGCAGCGTTGCCTCCAGCAAACCGGGAAAACGAACCTCCAGATCTTCCCTACGCAAGGTAATCAGCAGCCGTGTACCGCGCGGCGTCGTTCGTGTCACCCCGGCCTCGCGTAACACTTTGAAGTGATGGGATTGTGTAGATTTGGCAACCGCGACATCTTCGCCCACGAAACAATCGCCACAACTGATCTCTTCGTCTACCTCTGCCAACTGCGCCACGATTTTCAGGCGCAGTGGATCACTCAGGGCATACAAAACGTTCGGCAACGAGATATCCTCGCGCGCTGGATGAAAAAGCGTTCTCATGCTTGACAGTATAGCACCTCTTCGTCTACAATTCCATTGTTCGAATATATTCGAATTATGGAAGTTTAATACAATGAAACAAAAGAGGAGTGATCCATGTGGTTTCGCATCTTTGTCCTGGCGCTGGGTACGTTTGCTGTTGGGACTGATAGCTTTGTGATCGCGGGCATCTTGCCAAACATCGCGGGGAGCCTGCATATTTCGCTGGCATTGGCCGGGCTAACCATCACTACATTTTCCCTGGTCTATGGCTTTGGCGCCCCTGTACTGGCCGCGTTTACCGGCACAATCAAGCGTCGTCACCTGTTGTTAGTTAGCCTGCTTGTGCTTGCACTGGCGAATCTGCTCGCGGCGCTTGCCAGTAACCTGCCGCTCTTGCTGGCGGCTCGCGTGCTGGCTGCGCTTGGAGCGGCGCTCTACACGCCAACCGCCTCGGCAGTTGCGGCGACGCTTGCACCGGCGCAGCAGCGTGGCCGTGCCCTGGCACTGGTTATGACCGGTCTGACAGCCTCGACGGTTCTTGGGGTGCCGCTGGGGGTATTGATTGGTTCGTGGATCAACTGGCAGGCCACGCTGATCTTTGTGGCGCTGCTGAGTCTGCTAGCTTTTCTGGGCGTCTTGTCCCTCTTCCCACAAGTCTCTGCTCCACCAGTAGCCTCATTGCGCACACGCCTGGCTTTTCTAGGACGACCTGGCCTGTCCGTGGCACTTATCCATACCCTGCTCATCATGGCGGGTATGCAGATCATATTCACCTATATCAGACCTCTACTTCAACAGATGGCACACCTCAACGACGTTACAGTGAGTGCGATGCTCTTTCTCTTCGGCATCGCAGGCGTTCTAGGCGGTTTCGTTGGCGGTTACGGTGCTGATCGCTGGGGGAACATACGTACACTGATGGGAGGGTTGGTTGTGCTCAGTACAGTGCTCTTTCTCTATCCCTGGATAGGAATTACCCTACCCAGTGCAGCACTGGCACTCATTGTGTGGGGGGTCGCAGGCTGGTCGCTCACGCCAACACAGCAGCACCGCCTGGTCGCTTTCGCGCCCGATGCCGCCGGCATCATCCTCTCACTGAACAGTTCCGCCATTTATCTGGGTTTCAGCCTGGGCTCCGGGCTGGGCAGCGTGCTTATCCAGAACATTTCACTCAGCGGACTGTGCTGGGCTGCCGCCTCATGGGAGGCATGTACACTCCTGTTCATCCTGTTGAGCGTTCGTCTGAAGAGCAGCATTACAGAAAAGAGTACGACAGAGGTAGCATAGTAGTAGTGCAAGTGCTTCATTTAACCTCTGCTTTCAAAACATTCTCAGAACATTTATTGTCTACAGTACATCTGTACCTTACTTTTATGAACATTTCCCTGACAGGTAGTAACTACTCACCCCTCCCCCTGCGCCTGGCGCGCAGAAAAAAAGAAAATTTGTGTGCTGCATTCCCTGCGACCTCCGGGGTCGCAGGGAATGCAGCACACAGAAAAAAGTTATGGGCCGCCGCAGGCGGCGAATGAGGAAAGGAGGCTGAGAGCTTCCTGAACTCACTGTGTACGTCATCACGTCACACATTGCAGTGTATGCTACAAGTACAGGAGGACCTGGATGTTGAACAAGCAAAAGAGTTTCCTGGATCGCAATCTTGACCATTATCCACCTGGCTCACAACGTATCTGGTATCTCGCGCTCTCCGTCGCGGCCACTATTGTGTTATATTATGAGTCGTACGTGCTCCCCGCTGTTGTCCCCTTGGTGCTCGCAACCTTTCACTTCTCGTTCAGTAACTACGTCACGCTCATCCTGTTTAGCAATTTTCTGGGAGCGTTATCCTCACTGATCGGCAGCCTTTCCGATCGTATAGGGCGTGCCAATCTCATTGTGTACGGCGTCCTGCTCACAGCAGTCATTACGCTGCTGATCGCGTTCACAACCGTCGGCTGGATCTTTATCGTGCTATCGCTGGCGCTCGGCTTTATCGAGGGGATCATCCTGGTCGCCACACCGGCTATTGTGCGCGATTTTTCTCCACGCCTGGGACGCGCGACGGCGATGGCCTTCTGGACTATTGGTCCCGTAGGAGGGAGCGTGCTGGCGACGCTCGTGCCCAGCCTGACGATCGGCGCGTTAGTGACGTGGCAATCCCAATATATCATCGCGGCGCTTGTCAGCCTGGTTGTTTCACTACTCTGTTTCTTCAGTCTGCGCGATCTCTCACCGGCTCTGCGCTCACAGATCATGACGACACTGCAAGAAAGGGCGCTGCTGGAGGCACGCGCACGCGGCATCGATGTGGAACACGCGCTCAGAAATCCCTGGCGACAGATGCTACAGCCAAGAATTCTTGTCAGCGCACTGGGGATCAGTCTCTTTCTTTTGCTCTACTTTGCCTCTGTAGCCTACTTTCCTACGTATTACAACGTTATCTTCAAGTACCCGCTTCCCCTGGCGAACGCGCTCATCGGCATCTACTGGCTCGTCGATGCGGCCGCCTCGATTGTCAGCGGTATCATCTCTGACCGCCTTGAGGTACGCAAACCCTTTATGCTATTCGGAGCACTGAGCAACATGATCGTCTTGCTCATCTTTATCAGTCGGATCGGGCAACCGACCAGTCCAGTATTTATGGGGATCCTCTCCGTCTTCTTTGGCCTGACCGGTCCTGTAGCATACGTCGGCTGGATGGCTGGCTATACAGAGACACTGGAGGACATCAATCCAGCGCTGGTAGCGACGGGTATCGCGGTCTGGGGCTTTCTGATTCGTGCGATCGTGGTCCTCTCAACGCTGGGCTTCGGATTGACAGTGACAGACACACACAACGCGGGACAATGGGAAATCTGGTGGTGGGTCTGTCTCGCCGGAATACTCGTCTTTATCCCCACCATCTTTCTGGCGACAGGCTATTGGAGTCCGGCGCGGGCACGCAGGGAGACAAAGGAGAAAATACAGGCTGAAGGTCTGGCCGTCGAATAATTCCTGCACCTTCGGTGCAGCAAAAAATAAAATATACATTTGCGCCACCTCATGCGGCCAGGGGCCGCATGAGGTGGCGCAAATGTATAAAAAATGTAACTTCTCATCCTCCTTTTTCATCTTCAGAACAGTAAAAATAAAAATACACTTGTCTTCTGAAGACGGCAAGTCATGGTAGGCTTGCAAGTTTCATAGAGCTATGATATAGTATCCATATACCCCTACCCAGGGGGTAAGGATAAAGAAGGAGTGTGCAGATGAAAGCTGATAGACAGGATGTACTTAAACGGCTCAATTATATTGAGGGGCACCTGGGCGGTATTCGTAAGATGGTGGAGGAGGATAAATATTGCGTAGACATTTTACGCCAGACGTATGCAGTACGTAAGGCGATCGAGAAACTTGAGGGCCTCCTGGTCGAGAATCACCTGCACACCTGTGTGCCCGAGGGGATCAAAAGTGGCCAGACGGAGTCCATTATTGAGGAGCTCGTGCAACTTTACAATCTGGCGGGCAACCGCTAATTTTTTGGTACCCGCGCTTTTTTTAAGGAGCAAAAATAGATGGCGAACATACAAGAGCGAGTCCTTTCAGTGCCCGATGTGAGCTGCGAGCACTGTGTTAAAGCGATCGATGGAGCATTAACAAAAGTTTCCGGCGTAACGGCGGTAAGGACAGATATTCCTACGAAGACGGTTCACCTGCGCTATGACTTCGAACAGGTCTCATTAGAGAAGATCGAGGAAGTACTCGATGATGTGGGGTATACCGTGGAGAAGGTTATACAATAACGCTCTCCAGTAGCTACGCTATAAACGCGGCTCTATATCATTGCACTGATGTAACTACTCAGTCCCCCTCTCGCGCCTGCGGCGCGGAGAAAATTGTAAAGGTAGTTGTGGACCATTTT
>JAABUQ010012209.1_pt1 | contig 10733 bp, 9 predicted proteins | sample 5560001 | NCBI WGS metagenome assembly JAABUQ01 (sample SAMN10711888, study PRJNA513371) | rock metagenome | isolation source: Antarctica rocks | place: Antarctica: Victoria Land, Finger Mt nord | collected 2015-12-18
CAAGACCCCACGCGCAGCGCGTTTCGAAACAGCGCGTGAATCAGACCATGGGCCGCCCGGCAACTCACGCCGCGCACCCGCTCGTTCGTCGCCTCGAGCTTTACCGGGCCCATGGTCCCCGACTGCGAAGAGCACGAGGCCGCAGCTTGGGCCACTGGCCCCCGCGATGCCCCAGCCACCGAGCAACAGCTCGACGCCATTGCGCAGAGAGCAATCCCCAGCCTGAACCGACTCGGCATCCGGGGCGGTCGAACACGACGCCCACCGGTAGCTGCAGAGCTCACGACCGACAGCCTACCGAGGGAGCAGTCAGCCCGGCAGGGTCACGAAGTGGCAACGCCCGCGCTTGACCTTGATCTTGCGCAGCCGTCCGTGACGCCGCACCCGCTTGGTCACGCGCACGGTCCGGCAGCGCTTGACCCGGTGGGTGCTGGGCGGCGGCGTGAGCCCCTGAGGCCGGGTGAACACGTCAGAGCCGAAGGTCGTCAGGCCGTCGGCGCCGGCGAAGCCGAGGTGGGAGAGCCCGAAGATGTCCTCCTCGGTGCGCAGCAGCGAGTAGTGGTTGTAGGCCGTCGAGACCACCGTGCCGGGCGCGATGAACGGCGAGATCAGGACCGCGCCGGTGCGTCCACCGCCCGGCCCACCCTGGCCGGGCAGGGGCGAGTCGGGCCCGGGCATCTCGGCGCAGCAGGCAGCGTCGTCGCTGCCTGACTCGTCGAAGATGATGTTGATCAGACCGCCGTCGCGGTAGGCCGGCGAGCCCGTGATCCTGGGGATCCAGGTGGAGAGGAACTCGTCGATTCCCGGCAGCCCACCCTTCTCGCGCTGCTGGCAGGTGGAGTCGTGACCGTCGTGGCAGAGGTTCGGCGTGATGAAGACGTAGTTGGGCGTGCCGGTCGCGGTGGACAGGTCGGCGGGCAGCGCCTTGAGGTCGACAACGTGGGCCGCGCAGTTGGAGGCGTCGTCGATGACCGAGTGGAAGTAGATGAAGGGCACGTGGCGCCCGGCGAAGGCGTCGTTGGGGCGCTGGGCCTGGGTGGAGTCCTGACCGTTGACATCCGGGTGCCGGCAGGCGGCGGGGGCGGGCGGGGAGTTGCCCATGTCCTCGCCGTAGCTCCGCCAGGTCAGGCCCTTGGCCTGCAGCTGGGAGCCGATGGTCTGGACCCCAGCGGGGTACACGCACCCCGCCCCCACCGCCTGACCGCCGGAGGAGCCCGGGGTGAAGGAGCCGATGAAGTCAACGAAGATCGGGCAGTCGGCCTGAGTCGCGGGGTTGGGTGCCTGTCCGGACGCCAGGGCGACGTAGTTGTCCAGCGAGGCGTGCCCGATGCCGAAGTAGTTGGGGACGAAGGCCCCGGCGGCCTTCAGCGGCCCGGCCAGGAACGGCGCGCCGGAGCTCGGCCCGAAGGTGGTGTCGGCGTTCTCGTTCTCCAGCACGATGGTGAACACGTGCTTGATCGGCGGCATGGCATGGGCCGCCGGACGGGCGGCGACCATGGACACCGCGGCGACGAGGGCGGCGACGACGGAGCTCATGCGGGCGCGGCGCATGCGAACAGCGCGCCAGAGACCGCGGCCAAGCGGTCTGAGAGAGGTGATCCTGGCGTCCCCACCCTCAAGAGGCCGCCGCCTCCCACCGGGCCATGGACTCCTCGACCGCCCGCCTGGCCGCGGCGTGGCGCTCGGAGTTGCCGGCCGCCCGCGCGGCGTCGGCCCACGCCGAGGGGTCGGCCAGCTCCTCCTCAACCGCCTTCAGCGCGGTTTCGGCCTGCTCCACCTCGGCCTCCAGCTGGGCTCGGCGGCGCTCGCTGTGGCGCGTGGCGCGCCGGGACGTGCCGTTGGAGCGGGCCGACGGCCGCGCCGGCGGCGGGGCGTGGGCCGTTGGCGCCGCGGGGGCCACTGGCGCTCGCTGGGCTCGGTCGGCAGCGGCACCCGGTGCCGGCGCCGGCACCGGTGCCGGTGAGCGTGCTGAGCCGGCCCGCTCCGCGCGTGCGCGCATGTACTCGGCCCAGCCGCCGGCGTAGGAGTGCAGCGTCTGGTCCTCCACGGCGATGGTGCGGCTGCCGACAGCGTCCAGGAGGGCGCGATCGTGGGAGATGAGCAGAAGGGAGCCCGGGAACGCGCGCAGGGCGTCCTCCAGTGCCTCGCGCGACTCCAGGTCGAGGTGGTTGGTGGGCTCGTCCAGGATCAACACGTTGGCTCCCGAGGCGACCATCAGGGCCAGCGAGAGCCGGCGCCTCTCACCTCCCGAGAGCCCGTCCAGCGGCTTCTCGGCCCGCTCCCCGGAGAACAGGAAGCGCCCCAGCAGGGCCCGGGCCTTGTTCGGCGTCAGGCCCGTGGCCCGCTGCGTGGCCTCGAGCACCGTCCCCGTGGGCCCGAGCTCGGCGGCATGCTGGGAGAGGTAGCCGAGGGTCACGTTGTGACCCCGGCGCAGCTTGCCCGCCGCGGGCTGGCGCCGGCCGGCCAGGACCTCGATGAGGGTGGTCTTTCCCGTGCCGTTGGCGCCCACCAGGGAGACGTGCTCCCCGCGCTCCAGCCACAGCGCGGCGTCGTGGAGCAGGACCCGCCCCGGGACCTCCACCCTTCCCCCCTCCAACTCGAACACGACCCGCCCCGAGCGCTCGGGCTTGCTGAAGGCAAACGCCAGGGCCGCCGAGTCGCCGGGGTCGCGTCCAACGCGGTCGATCCGCTCGAGCTTCTTCTGCCGGGACTGGGCCTGGCGCGCGCGGGTTCCCGACCGGAAGCGCTCGACGAAGTGCTCCAGGCGGACGATCTCGGCCTGCTGGCGCTCGACGGCGCGACCCAGTGCGAGCTCTCGGGCGGCCCGCTCGCGTCGCCATGCGTGCCAGCTGCCCTTGAAGAACCTCCCCTTCCCCCCCTCGAGCTCGAGCACGGCAGTCCCGACCGCCTCGAGGAACCAGCGGTCGTGGGCGACGAGGACGATGGCCGCGTCGAGGCCGATGAGGGTGCGCTCCAGCCACTCCAGCGAGGCGATGTCGAGGTGGTTGGTCGGCTCGTCGAGCAGCAGGAGGTCGGGATCGCCGGCCAGCACCCGGGCCAGCGAGGCCCGGGTCAGCTCGCCGCCGGAGAAGCTGCTCAGCGGGCGGTCGAGCTGCTCGGCGTCAAAGCCCAGGCCCCCGACGGTCCCAATGGCCCGCTCACGCCAGGCGTAGCCGCCAGCGTGCTCAAGACGCGCCTGGGCAGCGCCGTAGGCATCGAGCGTCACCTCGTCGTGGGCGCCGCCGGCCATGGCCTGCTCGAGCTCGGCCAGCCGGTGCTCGACGGCGAGCAGGTCGGCACAGCCGCCCAGGACGTAGTCGCGCAGGCTGAGGTCCAGCTCGCGGGGCGGCCGCTGGTCGTGCAGGGCCACCCGCGCCCCCTTCTCCAGCACCAGCTCGCCGCCGTCGGCCGAGGCCTGGCCGGCCAGGACGCGCAGGAGCGTGGTCTTGCCGGCGCCGTTGCGGCCCGAGAGGGTGAGGCGGTCCCGGCGCTCGAGCTTGAGCGAGACCCCGCGAAACAGGGGAGCGCCCGCCACGTCCTTGGCCAGGTCGGAGGCGATGAGGACGGCCATCGGGCAAGGGTAGGGCCGGCTTGGAGCACAGATCGGCAGGGTCGGGCATGATGGCGGCCGTGGCCCTCGTCCCGATCGCCGAGAACGTCTGGGTGCTCACCACGCCCCCGGTCAACTGGGTGCTCGTCGCGGGTGAGCGCGGGCTGACGGCGATCGACGCCGGGCTTCCCGCCTCGTGGGATCAGCTGAACGCCGCGATCACCGAGCTGGGCCGCCTGCCCGGGGAGCTGCGCGGCGTGGTGCTCACCCACGGGCATCTGGACCACACCGGGTTCGCCGCGCGGGCGCAGCGGGAGCTGGGGGCCGAGGTCCTCGCTCATCCCGACGACACCAAGATCCTGCGCCGGCCACTTTGGCCCGTGCCCTCCGAGCGCCTCCCCCTCCCCTACCTGCGCCACGACAGCGCCCGCTGCGCGCTGCGGGAGATGATCGCCGGGGGAGCGCGGCATGCGGAGGCGGTCACGAGCTTCTCGCCGCTGGTGGCCGGCGCGGTGCTGGACCTGCCCGGGCGCCCGGTGGTGGTGGGCACGCCGGGCCACTCGCCCGGACACTGCTCGATCCACCTGCCCGAGCCCGACGTGGTGGTGGCCGGCGACGCGCTTGTCACGTGGGATCCCTACACCGGCGCGACCGGACCGCGGCTGGTGGCCCGGGCCTCGACGTGGAGCTCGGCGGCGGCGGAACGCTCGCTCGACGCGCTGGCGGCAACCGGGGCGGGGATCCTCGTACCGGGCCACGGCGACGTCTGGCGCGAGGGCGCGGCGCGGGCGGTCGAGCTGGCGCGGCAGGCCGTTCAGGGGTGAGGGCGGTAACACCGCCGTCGGTGGCGGGAGGCGGGCGGGCGGTCGAGCCGGCGCGGCGGGTCGCGCAAGGGTCACGACGGCGCGGCGGGTCACGACGGCGCGGCGGGTCGCGCACGGGTGACGAAGCCGCGGCGCTAGGATTTCGAGCGATGCGCCGCCACCGGACCTGCCTGTGCGCCACGCTCGTCCTGGGCTTCACGCTCGCGCTGGCGTCGACGGCGTTCGCCCGCCACGGGCTGGGGCTGTACGGGTCGGCCGACGACAAGGTGGTGACCAACACCGGCTTCCTCCTCATCGCTTTCTTCCCGGCCTTCATCGCCTTCATGAGCTTCATGCAGTGGAAGCTGGACAAGCGCAAAGACGCGCGCAAGGCGCGGGCATCCCGCGAGAAGGGGCGCGCGGGCTGGTAAGGGGGCGGTCCGGTCCCATTCTCGGCCTTTTCACAATCGCCTCTCGCCGACGTGCGAAGTTACCGGGGCAGACGAGATTCCCTCCCTCGTTCGAGTCGCTCGGCCCCGGTGCTCCCCGCCCGGGGCCGAGTGCGTTAACCACCGCGGTTTCGCCACCGGATGGCGGTTTCGCCACCGGGGTCGCTGCGGTAGGTTCGCGTCTGTGACCGAGGAGGATCCCGGCGAGCCGATCGCCTATCTCGCCCTGGAGCCGGGCACGCCGGTCTACGCCGAGGGCGGGACCGCCGTCGGCCGCGTCCGGCGGGTGCTGGCCGCCGAGGACGAGGACATCTTCGACGGGATCATCATCCGCACCCACCACGGCGATCGCTTCGTCGACGCCGACCAGATCGGCGCGATCCACGAGCGGGCGGTGGCGCTGAAGCTCCCGGCCGCGGCGTGCACGGCGCTCCCCGAGCCCTCGGCGAACCCGGCGGTTCTGCGCGACGACCCGGCCGGCGGCGCCGAGACCCCCCTGGATCGGCTGTCGGACCTCGGCCGCTCGGCCTGGAAGCGCATCTCCGGCCGGTACTGAGCGGCGGCCTCGCCGTGGTCGAGTCCGTCCGCTACGAGCGCCGCGGGGCGGCGGTCGTGCTGACCATCGACCGCCCCGAGCGGCGCAACGCGGTCGACGGGCCCACGGCGGAGGCGCTGAGGGCCGCCTACGAGCGCTGGGTCGCCGACGACGAGGCGCGGGTCCTCGCGGGTCCTCGTGCTCACGGGCGCGGGCGACGTGGCGTTCTGCGCAGGAGCGGATCTCAAGGCGCTGGAGACCTTCGCCCCGCGGCTGGCCGCCCGGGGCGGGCCGCTGGGCTTCACCCGCCTGACCCCGCCCAAGCCGACGATCGCCGCGATCTCGGGCTGGTGTCTGGCCGGGGGTTTGGAGCTGGCGCTGTGGTGCGACCTGCGCGTAGCCGCCGAGGGCTCCCAGCTCGGCTTCCCCGAGCGGCGCTGGGGCGTCCCGCTGATCGACGGCGGCACCCAGCGGCTGCCGCGGATCGTCGGGATGGGACGGGCGTTGGACATCATCCTCAGCGGCCGGTTCATGGCAGTCGGCGACGCGCTGGCGATGGGGCTGCTGACCGAAGTCGTGCCCGCGGGACGACACCTCGACCGGGCGTTGGAGATGGCTGAGGGCCTTGCCTCGTTCCCCCAGGAGACGATGCTCGCCGACCGGCGCGCGGCAATCGAGGGCTTCGGGCTGCGGCTGGAAGCGGGGCTGGCCGTCCAGGCGAGGGCGGGGATGGAGACCTTCGAGGTGGCGCTGCGGGGGGCCCGACGGTTCGCCGGGGGCGAGGGGCGCGGAGGGACCGGGGCCGGCGTGTAGGCCTCGGCGGCCAACGTGTGGGCCGCGGGGCCGTCGATCTGCTTTGAAAAGACCGCACGGAGCGCCGAATTTCTGACGCTGCGGCCACATTCACGTCTGTCGCGGTAGCGTGCCGCCCTCGGTCTCGCGGCCCGGAGTGACGGATGCGAACAGTCGAGGGGAGGCCTGACCGGCAGAAGGAGCGGCAGTGTCATGGGTCCCACCACCGTTCACGCCCACGGCGCCACCGCCAGCGTGCGCGATGGTGGACGATGGACAGGCGACCGTATCGGGATGGAGTGGCAACCCGCCAACTATGTTCCGTGTCCAACACCACCGCGCGACGTGACGAGCGGGTGGCCATGGGATCGAGGCCGAGGCCGGATCTGAGTCGATGACCCGACTGGCAACGATGGGTGAGGCCTCACCAAGGGCGTCCAACGGCGCCGTCGAGCGGCTCCTCAAGGCTCGCGAGGAGGCGCCGCGCAGGCGACCGCTGCCGCCCAACCTCGCGTTCGCGAACTTCGTCGACGCCCACCGTCATGTCCTCGTCGACTGGATGGCCCGGCGCATGACGGCCCAGCTCATCGGACCGGACGCCAGCCAGGTCGACCCGGATGACGTCCTCAGCCGGGCGCTCGAGCGACTCTGGCTGCGCTTCGAGCACCTCCCGCCCGAGCCAGGTCAGCGCAAGGCCTGGGTGGAGCACGCGCTGCGCCTGGCGGCCCTCGACGCGATCAGATTCCAGTTCGGGCGCCACAAGGTCACGGCCGCCGCGCGCCGCCCGCCACAGAGCGCTGAGCGCGACGAGGTGCTCTACGTCAAGTCGCTCTCCGTCGATTTCGGTGCCCGGCCCACACTCCCTGAGCGAGAGGGGCTGGCCGCCGAAGCCGGCCGCGCCATCCAGCGGCTGGCGGCGGGCAGCGGAGACCGCTACGACGACATCCTTACGCGGGCCGCCGTGGTTGCCGCGATGGCGACCCTAACCACCTCGGAGCAGCGCGTCCTACGCCTGACCATCGAGGGCTGCGAGCCCAAGGAGATCGTTGCCCAGACCGGGCTGGAGCCGGCCGAGGTGCGAGAGCAGCTCACTACCGCCCGCTGGCTCGTGCGCAGCTTCGTCGACCACGCGGACGCGGATCGCGTCCCCCAGCGCCACCGACTGCAGCTGCACGCCTACCTCGACGGAGAGCTGCGCGGCCGAGCCCGGACAAGGCTCCGACGCCACCTCCGCGAGTGCGCGGCGTGTCAGCGGGCGGCCGACCTCTACCACCAAAGCGACCAGCAGGCCATCGGGGCTTTCGCCCTCCCCGCCCTGGTCGCCGCCGCCGAGCGCACATCGGGGGGTGCCGCCAGCCCGCTGCACTGGCTGCGCCGGGCCCGGCCGCGCTCAGGCGGCCGGTCCGGCGGTCCAGGGGGCGGCAGGGGCTCCCTGATCGGTCACCTCGGTTCAGCGGTCCCCGGTGGCAAGCTCGCCGCGCTGTCGACCGTGGGGCTTCTGGGCGGACTGTCCACCATCGCCGGGGCCGCAGCGAGCGTCGACTCGACGCCCACCGGACAACCTGCCGCGGTGGCCGCGTTCACGGGCCGCGTCGCGCTCCCCGCAATCCACGGCTCGGCGATTGCCGCCCCCGCAACGCGCCGGCCACGAAGAACCTCCCCCGCACCCACCGGTCAAGGGCGCGTCCCGCGCCCGTCACGTCGTCATCGCGCACCCCCGACGACGACCTCGAGGGCCGCTACCACGCGTCGGGCCGCACCGCTCGTTGCCGGCCGTCGGTCATTTGCCTCTGGATCCGCCATCCGACCGATCCAGGCGAGTCCGACAGGCACGACCTCCACCCGCCCGACTGCTGTCGCCCCGACCTCCTCCCCCACAGGGAGCGGTCAGTCCGGTGGTGGCGGCGGCGGGAGCCCCGGGGGGGCCCTGGGGCTCGGGCACTGAGCTCCAAGGCCCGCGAGTCATCCAACGTTCCAATCCGAAGGAGACCCAAATGCACCGCATCTCCCGCCCCTCCCCCGCCACGCTGATCGCCTTCGTGGCGCTGTTCGTCGCGCTCGGCGGACCCAGCCAGGCCGCCCAGCTGGCGCGCAAGGTCACCCACCACCACAGCCACTCGCTGCGCGGACCACGCGGGCCCAAGGGCAGCTTCGCCAAGCCGCTGCGCCTCATAGCGCCGATCAATCCCACGGGCGCGGCCCAGGTGCAGTGCCCGCCGCGCTCGATCGCCACCGGCGGGGGAGTCAACGCCGTCCAGGGGCAGTTCATCCAGAGGAGCGAACCGCAGCCCCCGCAGGGCTGGGAGGGGGCCGTCGCCAGCCCGCCCGGAGTCGGCGGGGCCCCCGCTGGGGACGTAGTCGTCCTCTGCGTACCCACCAGCTGACCACGCCCACCCGACCCCGGAGACCCCCGCTCATGACCGCACCCCAGACGGTCCTTCCCACCGGTAACTGCCGACGTAGTCGTCTCCCTGAAGGTGTCTGCGGGCGGCTGCTGTGCCTGCTCGCGCTCACCGCCGCGCTGCAGCAACCGGGGCGGAGACTGCAAGCGCCGCGACGGTGACGACGACCATCTGCGGGGGGGCGCCGGACCACGTCTTCGCCCCCTACAGCGAGTACAACCGGTACGGGTCGACCGATTGCCAGGCCGGGGGCAGCGGGCCCAACAGCCAACTAACGATTACGGGGAACGACGTGCCGGCTGGCCTGGCGGGGGGATTCAAGGTCGACGCCCTCCCGGGCACCGCCTTCGTCGACTACCACATCGCCTCATTCGGCCCCACGAACACCACGTACGCCGGCTGGCAGGAGGTCATCGACGGCTTGGGCGTTGGCGGCGACTACCAGACCCACTACCGCTGCGGCTACCAGGAGCCCCAGCCCTACTGCGCAGTGCCCACCAACACATACGCAAACGGCGCCGGCGCCCGCCAGCTGCGCATCCTGCTGTTCTGCGCACGCGCGCCCTACTGCCCCGGAACCGAGTACGTCGTCGTCTACGGCGCGGTGCTGGTCATCGAGGACGACCATGGCGCCGGGCTCTTCGACCAAAGTGGTGCCGTGCTGAGCCGAGGGATCTGGCACCACGCCAGCGACAAGCTCATCGGCCGGGTCAGCAACGGCGCCGAAGGGATCACCAACGTCACCGCCACCCTGGACGGCACCTCCACGACCACGACCACCGCCTGTGACTACCACGCACTCCGCGTCTGCCCCGACGCCGGGCTGAACACGACGCTGGACGGCGCGACCGACGGGAATCACCACCTGACGGTTGTAGCGACCACCGCGTCAGGCATCGTGACGACCCTCTATGACGATCCCACCTATGCGGTCGACTCGACCCCGCCGTCGGCGGCGCTGAATGTTGCCCTTGACGCGCCCGGGGAGCGCTACGCCCCAGCCGCCTCGCGCACCCTGAGCTGGACGAATCCCACCGGGCAGGTCGCCCCGATCACCCATGCCGTCGTCCACGTCTGCCGGGTGGACACCGGCCAGTGCCGCGATCAGAGCGCCGACGGGACCAACGTCCAGCAGGCGACGATCACGCCCTGGGGCGGCGGCGGGGTCTACCGACTCACGGTCGTTCTGCGGGACCAGGCGGGCAACATCAACGACGGCCCCGGCGGTCAGTCCGCTCCGGTGATGCTGCGCTTCGATCAGCGCCCCTACAGCGCGCTGATCGCCAGCGCCACCCCCCTGGGGACCGTCTGCCATCGCGTGCGCCTCGGTCACCGCCGGGCGCGCCCCCTGACCGCCCGCCACCGCCGGTTCCGCGCCTGCCATCTCGTCGCTCACCGTGCGCGCGGGGTGGTCCGGGTGCGCTTCGGCGCTCGCATCAGGGTCTATGCCGCGCTGACCGACGCCGGGGGGCACCCGCTGGGCCACCAGCCCATCCAGGTGGTGCAGCAGGTGCGCGGCCCCGCCACCACTTTCACTGACGTCGGCACGGCGACCACCGACGCGGCGGGGAAGCTCAGCTACCGCGTGGACCCCGGACCCTCCCGCACGCTGCGCCTGGTTTATCCCGGAAGCGACGCGATCAAGGCCTCCGTGGGGGACATCAACATCCGCGTCCCGGCCCACAGCAGCTTCCACGTCGACCGCGGGACTGCGCACCTCCACCAGCCCGTGGTCTTCAGCGGGCAGGTCAAGGGCGGCCCGATTCCCGAGGGCGGCGTCGCCGTCCAGCTCGAGGGTCGTGACTACCGCACGGGGTGGATCCCGGTGTCACCAGCCGGCAAGCTCCGCACCGACCGCTCCGGCCACTGGCACTACACCTTCGCCGCCCAGCGTCAGAGCGGCCCCCGCTTCACCTACCCGTTTCGCCTGGCCATCCTGGCCGATCCACGCTTCCCTTACTTGCCATCCACGACGAAGCCGAAGCTCGTCACCATTCTTAACCCATAGGAGTGCGCGAGTCGCTCGAGGACAGCTTCGCGAACGCTGGCGAAAGCCCGCGTCGGCCCAGCGTCAGGTAGACGTTCACGGGGTGTCGTGACGCTGGTCGGGATTCCTTCTGTGAGATCTCCGTGCGAGTTCGGGCTGTGCGTTGCTCGCGCGGGCGGTGGTCAGGGGCCTTGCGCTGTGGCGGGCAGCAGCGT
>JAABUQ010012210.1_pt1 | contig 10733 bp, 10 predicted proteins | sample 5560001 | NCBI WGS metagenome assembly JAABUQ01 (sample SAMN10711888, study PRJNA513371) | rock metagenome | isolation source: Antarctica rocks | place: Antarctica: Victoria Land, Finger Mt nord | collected 2015-12-18
AACCGTACGTTGAATTTGCGCGCTGGACCATGAAGACTGCTCCCGCCCGCCTCCAAAGAGACGGCGACCTCTGGGCAGGCAAGTACTGGCGCGAACAGCGTTTGGAACCGGCGCTTAAGAAAGCGCGCAATCTGTGGGGGATGTAGGATTATGGCACACGCAATCTGGAGTGGGGCAATCAATTTCGGGCTCGTCACCATACCGGTCAAACTCTTTACGGCCGTGCGTACGAACGAGTTATCTTTTAATATGCTTCACGAGAAAGATGAAGGCCGCATAAAGTACGAACGCCAGTGCAGTGTGTGCAATAAGAACGTACCCTGGGAAGAGATCGTCAAAGGTTATGAATATGAAAAGGGCCAGTACGTCATCCTCAAAGATGAAGACTTCAAGCGCGTCAACATTGAGGCCACGCAATCCGTAGACATCGTCGAGTTCGTAGAGCTTTCGGGCATCAATCCCATGTATTTCGACAAACCCTACTATTTAGAGCCTGAAAAGAAAGGCCGGCACGCATATGCCCTCTTGCGTGAAGCTTTGAATCAAGCCGGGAAAGTCGGTGTCGCGCGAGTGGTCATCCGTTCAAAGGAGCACTTGGCAGCAATCAAACCGATTGGGGATGCGCTGGTTTTGGAACTGATGCACTGGGCCGACGAGATCGTAGAGCCTCAGTCCCTCGAGTTTCCAGCCACCGAAAAAATGCCGGATGGGGAAATGAAAGTGGCGAAGTTGCTGATCGACACCATGTCGGCGGAAAAGTTTGAACCCGAGGCCTTCAAGAATAAATATCACGACGAGCTGCTAGCGATGATCGAAGCGCGCGCTGCAGGTAAAGATATGCCCAAAGCGGCGAGCAAGGCGCCCGCCCGTTCATCAGTCGTTAATCTCATGGATGTGTTGCAGCAGAGTCTGGAACAGACCAAAAAGCATCGCACTGCACAAGCGGCTCCTGCTTCGAGTGCCGCAGCCCCCAAGCGGCGCAGACGCAAGGCGGCCTAATACCCGTGTCATGCTGAGCCCCGTCGAAGCATTGTTCAAAGAAGATGCTACCTATGCTAGGCAGCTTAATGCCGGCTAAGTCTCCCGTCCCAGCGTGCCGGCCTCGCGCCGCGCCGCCGCTAGTCCTAAAACGAGCGCTACAAAGGTAAAGGCGAAAGAGACTAGGCCTGCGTACGGCGATCCAAAACGCTGCAACATCCCCGTCGATAAGGGTGGTGTTGCCACTCCCGAAAAATTGTCCAGAGATGACGCGACGCCCAGGATCGTCCCCCGCGCGTTGTTTGGCGCGGAGTTAGTGATCAGCGAAGTAATTCCCGGATTTGAGAGCGCCATGCCAAAGCCAAAGAGAATGAATACCGCGCAGAGAGTCGCCCAGCTGTGTGCGAACGGCACGAGCGCGAAGGAAGCCACGCTCGAAGCGATCCCGATGTTCGACATCCCACGGTCACCGAAACGATCCGACATTGGTCCTACGATGCTGACTTGCAATATGACGCTGAGCACCCCCCACCCCGAAAAGAACAACATCGTGCGGCTGAGGTCAAATCCGAATTGCGCGTTGAGGTACAGCGAAAGGACCGCGAACCATGCGTAGAGGCCAAGGGAATACGCCAGCTTTTGCCACAGTACCGGGGCAACGTTGGGGTCGGCGAGGCTGCGCACGATGTCGCGGAAGGTGGCAACCTTTTCTTGCGGATCTTTGCTGCGTGATTCAGGCAGCATGACGACGGTCACAATCAGCGTCAAGAACTGTAAAGCTGCCGCTCCAAGAAAAGGCGCGGGATATCCGCCGTAGCGCAAGAGCGCAAATCCGATGAGCGGCCCAAAGATAAAGCCGGCGCTAAAAGCACCGCCGATGTAACCAAAGGCGCGGGAGCGTTTGTCCGGTTCTACTAAATCCGAGACGTACGCCTGTGTGACGCTGATGTTGCCGCCGGAGATACCTTCGATGATCCGTGCGATAAATACCAGTCCAATGGTGTGCGAAAAAGCCAGTAGTGCCCACCCGAGCGTCGCACCGATTTGGCTGATGATGAGCACGGCTTTGCGACCGATGCGGTCGCTGAGGTTGCCCCACAGCGGACCCGCCACCAACTGACACGCTGCAAAGGTGGAAAACAGCATGCCGATCGTCAAGGGCGTGGCGTGCAAATGTTGCGCGAAATAGGGCAACACGGGAATCAGAATGCTGAATCCCATGATGTCGATAAAAGTGATCCCCAAAATGGGGATCAAACGCGGGATCATACCGGCGTCGTTATGCCGCTTCTGCTTCGATTGGTAAGATAATGGTTTCTATTCGTTGTGACTTTCGCAGCGCGACGACCTTGTAACTGCGGGATAAGTCGATCATTGTCAGGTAGCGGTGTAAATCGTCGATTGCGCCGAGTGGTTTCTCGTCAAACGAGATCATGAGGTCTTCCTCTTGAAGTTTAGACACGGCGGCGGGACTGCCGGGCTCAATGGAAACCACTAAGATACCGTGTCGTTGGACAATACCATGCCTGCGAGCCAAGTTGACCGGAATCCCGACATCTTGTCCGGCGACACCCAAATATCCGCGGCGTACTTTGCCATCGCGAATCAACAAACCGGCGATAAACTTGGCGGTGTTGATGGCAATGGCAAAACAGAGCCCTTGTCCTGGGAACACCGCCGTATTCACGCCGACCACTGCACCCTCGGCGGTGACGAGCGGGCCGCCAGAATTTCCGGGATTGAGCGCCGCGTCCGTCTGAATGACGTTGTCGATGAGCCGGCCGGATGGGGAACGCAACGTGCGTCCCAAAGCGCTGACCACGCCGGCCGTAACAGTGTATTGAAGCCCGTAAGGATTGCCGACCGCCACCACTAACTGCCCGGGCCGCAGCGTTTGTGAGTCGCCCAGTTGTGCAGCCGGCAGGGCCGCGGCGTCCACTCGAATGACCGCTAAATCAACGTGCGGATCTTCGCCGATCAGCGAAGCCGGAAGCTCTCTGCCGTCTAAAAACGAAACGGATACCCGGCGCGCTGCGTGTACGACGTGGCTATTGGTGAGAATGAAACCGTCGGGCGTAAAAATAAACCCTGACCCGTTGCCCCGGCTTTGCCCCCGTGCTTCAATATTGACCACCGAGGGACTCACGCGCTGCGCCGCTTGTGTAACAGCTTGGGAATACGCGTCAAGAGCGTTGCCTTGGCCAATCTCCCCGGCCAGCCGTGCATTAAGACTCATTGCAACACCATAACTTGTGTTGCCCCCAAACCGGCTGACTGGCGGGAAGGTTGCAGCGGCGCAGCGCGTGAATCCCGCGCGGTGTGCGTGCCCTGGTGGCGGAATTGGTAGACGCGCTGGTTTCAGGTATCAGTGGCCGCAAGGCCGTAGGGGTTCAAGTCCCTTCCAGGGCAGTAGCGATGAGCTCGATACCAATATTGTCTGAGTTTTAGTATTTGAGTTGGCAACTCGGGCAATTCTGGTATTTGAGCGCTAAGGCGAAGTGGTTGGCAAGCGGACACAACCCGGATTTTAAAAGCTGGATTTGACTGCTCCGGTGCACCGTTATGCTTTGCGCCCAACTATCTTTGATTGAATCGCGCTAACCGAACTTGCGAAACAGGTCGGACCGGTCACCCCGTTTGGGGCCCTTAGGAATTACGGAACATTCTGAGTTCTTCGGCGCCTCTTTATAGAGAACGACAAGCAACGGGGAGGCCAATGGACAGATGATCTGAAAGGCCCTGTAGGATTTTCTGTGCCCTTCGCCGTGACCAGGAAAATCCGGCCTTGACCTTCGCGATCGCTTCTATTGCAGCGTTCACCGCGTTCACTTGATAGTAGCGCGGCGTCTTTTCGCTGCCGTCATCGTAGTAGTCTTGGAGAACGACCTGCTCAGCTTCCTGACTTAGCCCTTTCCACTTGCAAAACTTCGCCCATAGTGGAGCCGGCGACGGAAACTCATCTAATCGCTAAAGCGCATTTAGCCCCATTATCTCGGGTGTCGCCTAGTTCCTTAAGGAGTACCGCCTCCCACGAGATAGTGTAAATGGATTACCCCGGTGCTGAAACGGCGCGTCTCGAGGAGTTCGAGATTTCGTCGTAAGCCAGCTCGGAATGCCGGCTTTCCGCCGCCGACGATCACCGGGTTGAGAAACAGGTGACATTGGTCGACGAGATCGGCTTCGAGCGCAAGCCCCGCAAGCTCGGCGCCGCCGATGATGATGTCGTGCTGCGATTCTCGCTTGAGCTTCCGAATAGCTTCGGGGTCGAAGTTCCGCTCGACACGTGTGTTGCGTGTCGTAGCGCCTGTCAGCGTTCGTGAAAAGACGATCTTTTCGGCCTTCTGCCAGAGCCGTGCGAAGTCGCGGTGTTCGGCTGGATAGCCCTCGATCACCGGCGCATCCCAGTAAGCCATCGTCTCATAGAGTCGCCGTCCATAAAGATGGGTTCCGATGGGCGCCAACAACTCAGTGATGAAGGCATGTACTTGATCGGGGTTGCCCCAATCGAAGGCGCCGGCTTCGTCCTCAACGTAACCGTCGAGCGACGTATTGGTCATGTAGATCAACTTCGACATATGAAAGAAGTAGGACGCTTTCCGAGCTTACTGCTCTTCATGAGAACCGGGCAACACTCTTACTTAAATTAAGAAACCAGTCGTTGAGCATCGAAGAAGCCTTAAAATCCCTAACGAAAAAGCCTTAAGGTCATTTTTGGTATTCATCCTCCCGACATCTACATTTTTGGTATTTCGAGTATTTTGGCATTGAGCCGTAGCGATGAAGCGATGCTTTCGCGTATAAACGCCGGAGTATTTAAGCAGTTACCGCTTCTTACTCACGGCGATGTTGGCGATTCCGGGTAAGGTTACCAATCCACTACCGAATTCTGCAATCAATTCCGCTTCTACGAGCTCACCGAATACGGCCTTAACTTTAGGTTGGAGGCTTTCCAGTGCTTGAATTCCGGACGGGCTGGCACGAGGGAACTTGTGTAAGTAATCTTGCCTGGAAACCCCGAATGGGTGACTTACCTCATGCATCTCGACGTCGTGCAAACCAGCGGCCGCAAGCTGTTTCTTGAATTCCGCTGGCTCAGAAAGCGTTCCCGGCGCCGCCAATGCCTGGGCCATCTGAGACTCGGGCATCATCGTAGCCATGGCCGCGGCGACCGGGGCCAACAGGCGTGATCGCGAGGTCCAGCTTGTGAGGAGACAACGTCCGCCCGGTTTTAAGACTCGAGCCATCTCTGTAAGCCCGCGGTTCGGATCGGGAAAGAAGATTACGCCAAACAGCGAGTATACCGCATCGAATGTATTCTCCGCAAAGATTAAATCTTGCCCGTCCATGACTGCCGCTTTGACGTTGTGCAAGTGATCCGTTTGCGTCATTTCGTTTATGCATTCGACCATTTTTGGAGACAAATCGGTAGCGGTCACATACTTTGCGGCGTCCGCTAGCCGGCGGGTCAGCGCTCCGGATCCCGCTGCAATTTCAAGCACCACATCACTGCGGTGTGGCGAACAAAGTCTGACGGCGTCCTGTGCAAAAAGCGATGTGTATGGAGAAAAAAGCCGCGCGTACTCCTCGCTGGCAGCATCCCACCCATGCGCTGTTCGGTCTGGCTTTCTTTCAGTCAAATTATTGTTCATACTAAGATTCCGTTAAGCAAATTCGCGTTACAGATTCAGCGCGCTTTGCGCGCGCCTTGACGGCATCAAATGCATCTTGAGGCAGGCAGCGAACCTGCGGTGCGGGCTGCGTAGCGCCGCGCGCTTGGAGGCTGACTTCGAGGGCGAAAACTTCAGTGAAATTTCCCAAGCCTGGAGATGAGTCAGTGACACGATGCTTCCTTTCAATAGTTTGCCGAGCTCTTTGAGATGAGCACAAGCCTAAGATCTAGGCGTCCACCTAGCGTCCATAACTAGACGGATAGGCGCTTCTTGAAGCTTTCGAGTGACACGACGTCTTTGTGCTGGTTGCGTAATAGATCCGTGATGAGCTCCGGTGACTGTGCTTCGCTGGAATAGAAGCCTTGCCATAAGTCGCAGTTCAAATCTGCCAAGAACGCGTATTGCTCGGGCGTTTCAACACCCTCGGCGATGACTTGCAGCCCCAAGTCATGTGCCATACCCACGATCGCCCGAACGATGGACTGGTTGAAGCGGTCCCGCACGACGTCACTGATGAAGGAACGATCGATCTTGAGCGTATCGATGGGCAGGCGGCGCAAATAATTGAGCGACGAGTACTCCATTCCGAAATCGTCGATCGCCAGGCCGATCCCCATGCTCTTGAGCTCGTGCAGCCTTGCCAGCGTTTCTGGCGTCGCATTGATAAACGAGTTTTCGGTGAGTTCCAACTGAATCAGTCGCGGCTCCAAATCGCTATCCGCGAGGGCCGCGCGCAGGAGTTTGACGAGCGAACCGGCGCTCAATTGGCGTGCCGACACATTGATGAACATGCGCAGCGGATATCCAGCCGCATTCCAGGCTTTGGCTTGAGCGCAGGTTTGCTTGAACACCCACTCGCCGATCGGTATGATCAGTCCCGTTTCTTCGGCGAAGGGGATAAAGTCGCTGGGGTTCATTGCGCCCAGAGCTTCATCATCCCAGCGTAACAGAGCTTCGGTTGCCACGATATTGCCGCTGCGTACGCTCATCAGCGGCTGATAATGCATGCGAAATTCGTTCTTTTCGAGCGCACGATGCAGCGCACTCTCCAAACGGAAATGGCGCGCTGCCGAGCGCTGCATGTTTGCCGTGTAAAAGTGGAAACTGTTGCCACCTTCGGCCTTTGCCGCGTACATAGCCGCATCCGCGCGCTGCAGCAACGTGTCAACGTCGGCCCCATCGTCCGGGAAGAGGCTTACGCCAATGCTGGCGGAGACGAAATGCTCGTGGCCTGCCACCGCGAACGGGTTCTTGAAGACTTCCAGAATGCGGTTGACGAGTTTCCCCACTTCGAGCTTGTCCCGTACGTCCGGAAAGACGACGATGAATTCATCACCTCCCGGCCGCGCAACGATGTCTTTGTCGCGCAGGATGTGTTGAAACCGGGCTGCGACAGCTTGGAGTATGTCATCGCCGAAGCGGTGGCCAAGAGTGTCGTTGATCAGCTTGAAACGGTCGAGATCAATGAAGAGGACGGCGTGGAGCACAGAGCGCCGGACCCGTCGTGAAAGCAGTTCGGTAAGCTGTTGCGCTAAGCGAGCGCGATTCGGCAGACCCGTTAGCGCGTCGTGATAGGCAAGGTGCGTGAGCGCCTCTTCGGCGGTTTTCCGGTCGCTGATATCTAGAACCGTCCCGATGTTGCATCTTACGTTGCGCTCCGCATCGTAGAGCCAATCCCCCTGTTCTTGAACGTAACGGATGACACCGTCTGCCCGAACGACGCGATGGTCGATGCTGTACGGTTGACGAGCGATGCGAGCTTTCTCGACCGTCTCGCGCACGGTCTCAGCATCCTCGGGGTGGTCGAACTGCGAGAGGCCGTCCTTGCTGATAGAGGGCTGCGGCGGGACGCCGTAGATGCGATACAATTCGTCCGACCACGTCCGCTCATTGGATACGATATCATGATTGAAGCTGCCCAGGTGCGCGATCCGTTGGGACGCAGCCAGTGCAGCCTCACTGTCCACGAGGCGGGCTTCAGAATGCGTCCGCTCGGTGACGTCGACGACACTTACCAAACGCGCCGAACGGTCCTGATATGAAATGCGGCTGGAAGTGATTTCCACGTCGATGATCCTGCCGTCGCGTGTCTGGTGTTTCCATCCCGTCGAATGGTTGAGCACGGGCCGCGCCGCGGCCACCGTTTGCAACAAGTTGCTTACCTTGCTGGCGGCCCGGATATCGCTGATCTTCATGCTGAGAAATTCGCGCTGCGAGTACTTGTATAAGGCCACGGCCGCATCGTTGACATCCAGAAACCGTAGGGTCTGGCAGTCGTAAATCCACATCGGGCTGGGGTTATTTTTGAAAAACAACAGATCGACGGTGATCTTGAGGGTGTTGCGACGCCTCAAGAACCAAACGGTGAAAAAAGCAGCGGCGCAAAGCCCCAGCGGTATAGCGCTGACGGGGTCCGGGAAGATAGACGGCACTCATCTAGTTATCGGCCGCTGGCTGGTCGATTTACATGTTGCGGCCTGAACTGCCGGTCCTCCCGGCGCTCGCGAATGGCGCCGGACGTTGCGCAAGGGTTTGACGGCCGGTCGTTGCGGGTAGCCGATTACAATCATATGGCCAAGCGTGCTTTGTTGTTGATCAATACGAACTCTCGTCGGGGACACGAGCGTCATGATGAAATCGTCGCCCTTTTACGCGAACGAAACTTCGAACTCGTTGAAGAAGACGCGCCCAACGCTCAGAGCGCCAAAGGCGTTATGTTAGCCCAACGCGACAACGTCGAATGCGTTATCGTTGGCGGAGGCGACGGCACGCTTATTTCAATGATGGAAGGGCTGATTGAAAGTAAGTTGCCCATGGGCATATTGCCGCTGGGAACCTTTAACGACCTGGCTAAAACGCTGAACGTGTCCGTAGATTTGCGGGAAGCGTGCGACATCATCGCGGGTGGGGGCCAACTGCAGCTGGACGTGGGCTGGGTCAACGGCAAGCATTTTATCAACGAGGCGAGCATTGGAATCAGTACGCACATCGCGCGGCGCCAAACCACCGAAGTAAAACGACGCTTCGGCTTTCTTGCAATCGCAGGAACGACTCTTCAGACGTTGCGTTACAGCCGTCCGTTTCACGCCCAAATCCAGTATGATGGCAAGCAAGAAGGATTTCGAACCATCCAATTGACCGTGGCCAACAGTCATCACTTTGGCGGTTTCATCACCAACAAGGATGCGGCGATCGATGACGGCGTACTGGATCTGTACAGCTTGGAATTTAGGCACTGGCGACAAGTTATACCGATGGTCGGCAAATTGATACAACAGAAAATGTCGGACGCCCAAGGAATTCGCAGCCGTAGGTCGACCGGGTTCGTCGTTCGAACGACCCACCCGCGCGATGTTTTCGCCGACGGGGAACCGGCGACGCAAACGCCGGCGACTTTCAAGGTATTGCCTAAGGCGATTTCGGTCTTTGCCCCAGGGCAAGCTCAGGCGCAATTTGCTCCATCATGAGTTGGAGAGGCGGCTGGCTGCGGCCCACGTCGTTCGCGAAGCGCATCAACGATATTTCTCTCGAACTTCTGCACGCGGATGGCATCGTCGGGATCATTGTGGATCTGGATAACACGCTGGTCGGTTATCGCATCCAAGCCCCGGAGCAGGCGGTCACGCAATGGGTCCGCGATGCGGCACAGGGGGGCTTCAAAGTCGTCATGGTAACCAACAACGCCACGTCTTGGGCGCGCAACGTCGCCTTGAATCTCGACATTCCGTGCATTCCCAACGCGAGAAAACCTTCACCGCGCGGATTTTTACGCGCAATGCGTTTGATCGAGACGGATAAGCGCTCGACCGTGGTTGTCGGCGATCAGCTTTTCACCGATGTGCTCGGCGCCAAGTTGTTCGGCATGAAGGTCATTCTCACGGAACCGATTGTGCCTCGGGAGGAGTGGTGGATGCGGTTCCTGCGATTCTTCGAGCGGATCGTTCTTTATCGAGTGCCGCGCGTCTAGCCGGAAAGGTTGTTATGCGATACCGTTCTCTCGGCAATTCAGGTATTAAGGTGTCCACCGTTGCGCTTGGTTCTTGGCTGACCTACGGAAGCTCGGTGCAGCCTGACGTTGCACGATCTTGCGTTCGAAGGGCTTACGAACTTGGGGTTACTTTCATCGACACGGCGAACGTCTACGCGCGCGGCGCGGCTGAAGAAGTGCTCGCTCCCATCGTCGCAGAATTTTTCAGACCCTCGATCGTTCTGGCAACAAAGGTCTACTTTCCGATGGGCTTGGGACCAAATGAGCGGGGCCTTTCGCGCAAGCATATTTTCGAACAGATGCACGCTTCATTACGGCGTTTAGCGGTCGACTACGTCGATTTGTATCAATGTCATCGGTATGACGTGCAGACGCCCATCGAAGAGACGTGTGAAGCGATGAACGATCTTGTGCGCCAAGGCAAGACCCTCTATTGGGGAGTTTCCGAATGGAACGCCGACCAAATCGCTGGGGCTGTGAACCTGTGTCGCGCACGCGGCTGGACGGCTCCGATCAGCAATCAACCGGAATACAGCGCGTTATGGCGGCGCATCGAAGACCGAGTGCTGCCGGTATGCGAGCAATACGGTTTGGGAAACGTCGTTTTCTCGCCCCTGGCCATGGGCATTCTGACCGGCAAGTACGCGACGGCACAAGATCCCCCGCCCGGCAGCCGGGCCGCCGGTGAGGCCAAGGGATTTATGGAACCGTATCTGACCCAACCGGTGCTCGATGCTGTTGCGCAGTTAGATCCGATTGCTCGGGGCGCCGGCTGTTCCATGGCGCAGCTTGCGCTGGCATGGTGCTTACGTCAGCGCGCGGTGTCTAGCGTTATCGTCGGCGCCACCAAAGTGGAGCATGTAGAAGATAATGTGCGTGCAGCCGACATCGATCTTGCGCCGCAGGTTGTTGCGGAAATCGATCGGGTGCTGCTGCCCGTGGCTCCATACGAACCATTCACCTCATAACCATTCAAAAACTGGGTACACCCGACGTATGAACGAAAACATTGTTACCGGCGTTTTTGTCGATAAAAACGCCGCAGCGCAGGCCATCTCGGACATCCGATCGCTAAACTATCCACAGGAAGCAATCGA
>JAABUQ010012211.1_pt1 | contig 10731 bp, 9 predicted proteins | sample 5560001 | NCBI WGS metagenome assembly JAABUQ01 (sample SAMN10711888, study PRJNA513371) | rock metagenome | isolation source: Antarctica rocks | place: Antarctica: Victoria Land, Finger Mt nord | collected 2015-12-18
GGGTCTCCCGACCTTTTGATGATTCAGGAAAACACCGTTTGCTTGTTGACAAATGGAGGGCTATTGAGTAAGCTTGTAGAGCGGCTTGAGCAAAACACAGAAGTTCGCAAAAACGGCCAAAAATCCCCTCATAGTTCCTCAACCCCGATTCATCAAAAGGTCGGGAGACCCACACTCATATGAGTCGGTGTCTTACTATATAAGCATCAGCACCAAGTGATAGTGCTCGTTGCTGGTATTTAGAGGCTGTACGCGAGGCTAATACAATCAGCGGTAGGTGTTGATGCTGTTCGTTTTTGCGTAGGGCTGCTATGAGTTCGTAGCCATCCATATGTGGCATCTCGATGTCTAGCAGCATTGCATCGACAGATTGATGTTTTATAACCATTTCTATCGCTTCCACGCCATCGCAAGCCGAAAGGACTTCCCATCCATTCCTTTTGAGCATTTCACTCACAACGCGTCGCACACTAGGACTATCATCCACTACCAGTACACACTGTATTTCCTTTGACATTCCTGAATAATCTCCTCTACAGGGCTTTCAGAAAGCCCTGTCTCCTCTCTCTCAAAGCTAGCTTCTCCACTCGTTACGATGTATAGGATAGGATAGGATACAGCCGTTCGTCCAGAACGTTCCACTTGCGGAAGACCACTGCGTGTGATGCGTACAAGAAAAGATTCATTTCTCCACAGCGTTTCCACATCACGTAGCAGTTCTGCACCACCTTCTCCACAAATTTGGTCAGAACATTGGGGATAACTGAGTTCTCAAACGAAGCTTTTTCAGGTACACTTTCCTTATCAGACGCTTCTCACTCGTTCCTGCTGGTCGCTATTTCATTCCGTGTCCATCGAGGGTGCATCACCACTCCCTAGATGTTCACACTGTTTTTTTGTCTGATCGAGCATTCGTGAGAGGAAACGTGCTATGCCTGTCTCATCACCATTGACCCCTAAAAGTGTGTTACGCCATCGTCCTCTAGATTCTGGCAGCACGACACGCGAGAGACCAACGGTCATACGTGCCTCGCGTCCAGCACTGCCAACAAAGAAGATTGTTCCACCTGTACTCTGTTCACCACAGAAACCATCCATAAGGAAAGGCTCCTCACAAGTCAATGTGACCTCATTAGGGATTGGGATGATTGTTGCTCTTCTTGCTGTCCTGCTTGGGCAGATGATGCTTGGATGGTTTGGCACGACCTGGGACGATTTGCACTATGGACGGCCACGAACTTTTCAGACCGATGCTTTTGTTGGGCATGAAGTACGTCATACGCCAAGCCATTTCATCGTGTTCAACCTGCATGGCCGTATCGAAATTCTTGAACAGCCAGGTGGCGACCCAACGAAGACGAAAATCTATCTCGGCCCACAAATTACAGGCCCTGGAGCGGATATGATACCAGTCACACTCCAATTTGTCGATCCGCACAAGACGCACCATCCTGACATGCTCATTCTTTTTCAAGGCACCCAGGTCGTTTTCCACAACGTGCATGAGACGTTTCAACCTGGGCAATCATAAGGGAGAGGAGAAAAGAGTGGATAAGCTCATGAGTTTATCCACTCTTTTCTCCTCTCACGAGCAACTTCTATAAAGGGATGAGACGTTGTTTTAACGTTTCATGCTTTCTTTGTCTAGGAGATGATGTCAACACGGTCTACAGCTACATATGTATTGCTGCTACTCGCGTTCTTATCACCTGCAACCCGCACTGTAAGGGTATGATGTCCTTCGGTAAGCACAGGACTCGTCCATACAGACTGGTTGCCAGCATCCGCTGCCGCATAAAGGTCCACATTCGTTGGGCTACCACCATCAACGGAGACTACTGCAATACCGTGATTGGGCCGCAACACACTATAGAGCTGAATCTGTGAACCTGTGAACGACACCGACACACTATCGCCCTTCGTGTTGCTCCAACTATTAGAGTCGTTGAAGAGGAACCCTGTGGCTTCAGGATTTTGTATCGCTGGACTAATGCATGAACTTCCGCCACAATGTCCCCAGTTACCTGTGTAGTTGAACTGATTATCACCAGTACCGGTTACACTATCATCCACCGTGTTGACCGTAGGCTGAATAGTATTACTTTGGCCTGTAATGGTGACGCTATCAAGAGCGACAAACGAATCGGTACTACTCGCGCTCTTCGTTCCCGTGACGCTCACTTTGAGGACGTGATTTCCCATAGGAAGGGTTGGACTGGTCCAGATGAGTTGGTTGCCCGCGTCCTTGGCCGAGTAGAGATCGAAGTTTATCTCACTACCGTTGTCGATAGAGACTGTTCCAATACCGTGATTGGCCCTTGTGACCCCATAGAGTTTGATCTGTGTGCCGTTAAAGGAAACTGTCGCATAGTCACCCTTCGTGTTGCTCCAACTATTGGTATTCTTGTAGAGCGTGCCAGCTGGATCACTACACGCGCTACCAGAAGTGCCGCAGTGTCCCCAGTTGCCGACATAGTTGAACTGATTCACACCCGTGCCTTGCACGATGTCATCCACCGTCACATCTGTTGCTGGTGGCGCGGGTGGATTTTGACCGAGCAGGCCATAGATTTCGACGGTTGTCTGGGTACCAATGATAACGTTGCCGTTGGCTACAGTTGGGACACTGAATTTCGTAGGTGTTGGCAACACGTCGCGGTTCGTGGTGTCGTCAGAGCTTGAATAGAGTTCTTTGCTCAAATCGGTTGCCTGGAAAGCTCGTAGAGTGCCATCACCTGTAGGATTGCAGTGATCCGTTGCCGCCGCACAGGACCCAACCGCAGGGGCAATCGTCCAGACGATGGCTGTGTTGGGGTCAGTACCATTGGCCGACACCACAGTATTGCCGCCGGGGTATGTGAATTGTTCAGGCGTTTGGGAGACAGGCGCATCGGAAAGCTTGCCGTTGGTTAACTGGAACGCCTTGATCGCATCTCGTGTTCCCACCGCATAGACAAGGCCATTCCAATATGCTGATGTACTAAACATGCCCCCGTGTAAGTTGGCGGGGTTCTGTCCATCAGGGCTAGTTTCTTGCACCACCTTGTCCGCGTCCGTGCGACCTTGATTATTGCATGGAGTGTCAGTGGAGGTATACTTGCCCAGGTTACCGCGATCCACAACATAGATACGACCTTCCTTACCGGCATTGATAAGTTCGTTATCAAAGAGCATTGTTCCTCCTGAACCAAGATCGAGATCGGCAGAGTCGAGACATTGCTGATTGAACGGAGTAAAGTAATCCTGGAGTTGCAGCCCGTTCTGCGTACTCAACTTGATAATACTATCCCCTACTCCGGTTCCTCCCGTGTCCTTAGTAAACGTACCATTGCCAACAGAGGCGTAGATGTTGCCATCACTGTCAGCGGCAAGCCCGCCTCCGCTCTGCCAGATGCCCCCTTCCTGGTCGTCAGGAGTCGTATTAAAAATTCCCACTTGCTGAAAGGCTGTGCCATCGAAATGATAGCCAAGTACCCAGGCGTGATAGGGGTCGGTGTCTCCATAGCCAGCATTAGCGATGTACACATTGCCGTTTAACAAGAGCAAACCAGCACGCTGAAAGGAGGTTTGTGGATTAAAACTCACAGTGCCATTAGAATTATCATACCCTTTTCCTGGCACTGATGCCGCAATGGTCTCAGCAGCAGCTTTGTCTTTCCCTGTGGTGACATCCAGCGCGTGGAGCTGGTTGGCAAACTGACCATTATCCTCCGTCGAGGTTACTACGTAGAGAGTACCTGTGCCTGGGTCAATGACAGGTGTTCCTGTGATGCCGACACTTACATCGCCAGTAGCTGACTTGACATCACAACATCCATACTTTTTGTAGACATCGGCACCATTCATAGGAGTACCAAGAGAAGCCTGCCAGAGTGGTTGAGCTTTGGCATCGGTAGAGTCGGTGTCAAAGGCGTAGACCTTGTTATGTTCGGTTGCGACATATGTCACATTATGTGTGCTTCCATCTATGGTTACATTGGGTAAGAAGAGCGGCTGGGCATAGACTTGGCCGTCAACTGGATGTGAAACGCGTTTCCCAAACTGTTTCGCATTGACGTTGCTCGTGTTGAGAACAGTCTCATGAGTATTTGCGCCAGTGCGACCATTATCGTTTTTGTTCGTTGTAACGGCTGTGTTCGCAGGTGCGTCCGCATAGGCTTTTGTGTGGGCTGCCAGTCCGTAGGTTCCCACTGCCGCGGTACATACCAATGCAATAGCGATAATGGAAAAGAGGATAGAAAACCTTGCTCGCGTTTTTGCGGACGATGTAGGGAAGATCAAGTTAGTCTCCCTATGAACCGTTGATTTCATGTGCATTCTGTTTGTTGTTCTCCTCGGTAACTTTAAATTTTTGCGTACCTCAACAGAAGCAGGAAGGGTTCATAAAAAACTGACCTGGTGGGTTCTACTAGAAGAGGGTCGAAATACATCTTTTCTTCTTAATTCCATACTACTAAAAAGTATGCTATATGACAGGTGCAACAACTCATATGTCCCCCATTCTCTGCTGAGAAAGTAAAAATAGCACACAAAGTGATTGAAATCAAATTTTTGGGAGTTTAGTACTCTGCATAACGAAAGGTATCACGTATCTCAACCCACAAACGACGATTAGTGCTTGTTTCTGGATACGAATCACTTCAAAGTGTTGAATGATGATTATAGTATAAGTTGGATAATGACATAGTGGATTGTTAAAAAGCGGATGCTCAGAAGTCTATCCGCTTTTTGTGGCTTGCTTTGGGGTGGGACTACAAATTATTCGCGACAACCTTTGACGGGCCACCACCATCGGCGATTCCAACCGCGTTGCCTCCTGTGAGATTGCTTGTGACAATGTAATTATTACAACCAGCGGTGATCGCAATGCCATTGACTTGTGAGGCACCAAAGCCATCATACGCGCCTGTTCGACAGCCGCGAACCGCGAAGTTCGAGCAGTTATTGAAGGCAAAGCCATTGCCTCCATCGTTTGCTTGATTGTTGCCTGCGGCTCCTGAAGCGTCAACAAAGATATTCGAGGCTGGACTGACAACTGAGAGACCATTAGCACCATTATTGAAAAAGCGGTGTCCGGTGAATTGTACGCCATCCACTGGTCCACCAATGGAACATCCATCGTTCGTTTTCGCGCTGGCGGACCAGCAATCCATAAAGTTGAGGCCCTTGACCGTCGCACCTGTTGCAGGATTGATCAAGATACCATGATGAGCACAGGTATCCCAGGCACAGTCCGTGAAGAAACAATAGCTGACGACCCCCCCGGCTCCTGGGTCGATGAGCAAGCCTTCCTGACAACTCAGAATATCGAGAGAGCGAGTCCATACGGCCTGTGAGTTGGTAATGCGAACTCCGGCTAGAGGTTGATTGGCGGCATCATTATCCATAACAATGTTGCTGATATATTGGTCGTTCCCATTGATGTTAATCCAGATACCGACGCCTCCTGGACTGAAGCTTGTCCAATAGCCGCGATCAATATACTGAAGCGCACCATTACCATCTATGAGACAGCCAATAAACATCTTGCTCATGTTTACATCCTGAATATATACCTGACTGGAATTATTCAAATGCAGAGCGGCACCGCCCGTCCGCTGTGTCATGGCGTTGATAGTAAGCGTGCGCACACTACAGGTCCGAACATTGGTAAAAGTAATCACATCACCACTTGAATAGCCACTCGCAACGAGCAATACCGTGGCATCTTGCCCAGCACCAATCAGGTTGATACCATTGCTGGTGATCGGGATGTTACTGGAGATGAGGTACTGGCCCTGTGGAAAGTAAACACTTCCACCACCAGCTCCTTGAGCCGCCGCGATTGCGGCTGTGATTGCCTGTGTATCATCCGCCGAGCCATTCCCTTGAGCATTGTATGCCTTGACGTTGAAGACCGCGCCACCCTTATCGTAAAATACGTCAGGTGTCGCGGCTGTATCAGCCGCACGCGCACGCGTCGTGGCAATGCTGGCCCCTACGCCTACTGGTGCTGCGAGTGCGACAGCGGTCGTATAGCGAAGAAAGCGGCGGCGTTTCATAGCGGAATCAGATGTTGTACTTGGTTCTTTCTGCATTGTTGTTTTCTCTCCTCTTTATTAACTAATCAGGGAGTGCTCACAAGAGGCATCACTATTCAAAGAAGACAAATTGAATAATAATACCGACAGATGCCTCTGCTATACACGTTCTACATCGGAACAGTATTATGGTTTGGGATGACTGGCGAAGAAATCCCAGATAGCCTCTGTCGCACTACCGTCGTTGTTCTTTGTAATGTCTGAATCAGTGGCACCAGGCCAGGTATGAGGGTTACCACCAGCAGGGACATTACTCGCATAGAAGGAAATATCTATGCCTGTTGGACAATTCGGATAGTCGTATTTTGTAGTAGTGGGACCAATGCCTACACTGGAAACTGCCGGAGAGAAGCTACAACCATCGCGCCAGGCCCACCAGTTCATAATTGTTTTCACAAGGTCTCCACGTCCTGGACCGTCGGCGATAAGACTATCTCCCCCAGCACTACTACCGCCATTATATAGAGCTATGGTATCGTGAACGTCGTGAATAGCTATCACTGATACGGCGGTGGCTGGGACGATGCCATACTGGTCAGTTTGCATATTGCCAGCCACTGGTCCGATAGCAGCGACCTTATCCGCCGCCACTTGACCGAGGCGGTAGCTCAGAAACGCGCCTGCTGAAAATCCAGTCGCGTATACTCTTTTAGAGTCGATATCAAGGTTGCTGGATAGATAATTGAGAATATCCTTGCTAAACTGAACATCGTCTGGACCACTGTTAATACTGCCCCAGAAGCTATCGTAGGCATTCCATCCTGTAGCGTGATTTTTGGCCCCGACCAAACCTTGCGGAGTAACTAGAATGAAGCCCGCGCTATCGGATTTTTCAGTAAATCTCGTAAGACTCGCGATCTGGCTGCTACTGCCACCAGTAGCGTGATAGAGGAAGACGATGGGTACAGGGCCACTACGACTGCTATAGCTATTGGGCACATGCAGGTCGTAGCTTCTCATAAAGCCACCAGAGTTAAAGGTCTCAGTATACGTGCCGGGTGAAAAAGTGTTCGTGGCTGCATGAGCGTGTAGGGGAGCTTTATAATTCATGCTGACCCACGAGGCGCACACAACGACTAGCAGCGAGATTACGCCGAAGAATGATAGTAAGGAGTATTTCTTTCTCATAAACAAGTCCTTTCTTCTAATCCGTTCTATAAGATTAAGACGTGTGTGAAATAGAATATAATCACCAAACAGTACTTTTGTCATTAATTGACTGAAAATGAGGTGTTAGCAGTATACACTCTCTAGAGGTTTTTCTCTCCATCCAAGAACGTTCTCGTCTTTGCCAGTCTTTCCATTGCTAGAATGAGCGCGTCTGTTTGCCCCTCTTCTCGCTCTCGCGACGTGTGAGCCTGTTTTGTCATTTCACCATTGGCTGTTTGAGACTGCGGAGTTACCTGCTCGTCAGAACGCCTCTGTTTTTCCTGCGAGGAGGGAAGCCGTATGAGATAGTTCCCGCTTAGCTCTGCGAGCAGAGGGTCTAGTAGAGTGCCTGTTTGCATAGGGCGGATCGGTGCGCCTTGCAGCTTGGCAGAAAGCACACTATCTCTCATGTATTTTACGATATCTTTTGTTTGTATGAGATCATGCTCGATCTTGTTCATGCGTTGAAGTCGTGCTTGCAACCTCTGAATTTCATCTTCGCTTTGTCGCAAGCGTTGGAACCGTGAAAGGAGATTATTGAGAGAACCACTTACCTGCCAGAGCACATTAGTTTGATTTAAGGGAACACGGGCAGCATAATCCCCGTTCGCGACACGCCTATGCGTCTCGATAATCTGCTGAATGCTTCTCTCCAACTGGTATTTCTGTTGAGAAATAGTGTGTGCTTGTTGTGCCAGGTCGTGTTCTAGCGCAACAATAAGCTCAGCGCGGTCCGCACGCTTGATGGCCTGCTCCGCGCTAACAACCCATAGAAAGGTGACGAACGCGACAATGATTTGCAAAGCAATAGGCGTCTCTATGATTGTATAGAATGATGCATCGAGAAGTTTTCCGAGCGCGGGCTGGTGAGGCATGAAACTGAGGTCTGCCCAGATGAAGAGACTATTGCCCAGGGCAACTAGATACACACTTCTTGGAGGGAAAAAAGAGACAGCTAAGAGAACAGGTTCCACGAGCAGATCGAAACGGGGTAAATCATTGACGTTCAAACCGTTCGGAGTTATGAGAAGGCCGAAGATATATCCAAGCTCAAATCCCACCACCAGCACGATACCGGCGGTGACAAGTTTCCCCTTACGGTTAAGCAGTAATACGAGACCACTGATCACGAGGGATGGAATAAGAATACTTAACAAACTATGATCCGACCCAATGATAGCAACAGGAAGTGCAGCCAACAAGAATAGTAGCATGCCTAGAAGGATAGTGCTTGACAATCTACCGCGCCGCACAAGCTCACGCTGTGCAAGACTTGCATTCTCGGATACTCTGGGCGGTGCTGTAAAGCGGTACCACCACTCCAAAATATCCGCTAAACTCAAATGTCTAAGCTTACTTTTGTCCCTAACCAACCGTTGCCCGTTCCACGCTACATTCTTCATTTCTTCAAAAGGTCTCAAGTTCATGCCCTCCTCGGATTACTTGATAAGTTACTTTAGGTGTCCCACATTGCAATTTCCTCTTTCTCACCATCTTTGGTGATTATACTCAATTTATTGCTTATTTTCAATGAATTTAGGAATACATAGGTATTTTCATCCTTTTAGATAGGTGAAGTAGCCTATTTTTGCTATAGTAGTACAGCTTTATTATGGGCTTCTATGCGCCTAGTCAAGATCGTGCGGTAGCAATTTTTCTTCGATTAAAGCTATTGTGCTTTCCGCGAAGATTTGCAGCTCATAGCGTCGCATGTATTTTGCAACGGCGAGGTTGTATCTGACAATGTTGCGATCAGGCACTATTTGTTGATATTCGCCGGGTTTATCTATAACTGTGTTCTTCTGAAGAAGGATAAGAAGATATATGGCCTCTACTTGAGGAGTAATCAACCGAATGTAGGGAACGCGGCTCCATATAATATTTCGAGCATCACTAATCTCAACAATATAGCGCATATCGTGTAATGTGCTACCCTCGATATGAATGGTAGGCACTATCTGAATCATCTTCCTATGCAGATAGCTCAGTGTCGCCTGTTGACGTAGTTGTCGTTTGGCGATAGAACGTTCAAGAGGTCGAACAAGCCATAGCAGAAGAGTACGAGGAAGCAGGAAGCCGAGGATGAGCGGCCATATGGTGAGTAGTTGAAGGAACATGGCGAGCTGATTCATTTGATGGCGATAGACGGTGTAGGAGAAAAGCGAAAGCAGAATGTTAAGTTCCACCACGAGCAAGCCGCAAATGCCTGCTAATGTACTTCCTATGAAGATGAGGCGACGAACGATATACGTCAGTTCCTGGTTGTGGCGGAGGCTGCGCCAATAGAGGATAAGTATCGCGCTCAAGAGAAAGAGCTGAATACCATAGTTAAAAAATCCTGAAGCAAAGTGTGTCCACGTCGGGTGCGGTGGATCAAGATATAAAAATTCCTCAAACGTATCCTGGCTCCAATAACCAAGAAGCAGACCAATAATGACAAGAGCCGTGACAGTGAGAAAGACCTTGTGTCTAAGGATCGGAAGATAAAATTTGTTGTTGAGAAACTGGTCCGTCACAAAATAGGCAAGCAGTCCTCCATAGTGCGTAGAAGCAATGCCAACAAGACACCACCACCATGCAGATGTTGTTAATAAGATGTGGCTGAACGAGAGTGTTGAAAGTGCAATGCTTGCTAGTAGCCTGATAATTACCAATTTGCCGATAAGAGCACGTTGCCGATACATGCGATAAATTAATGAGCCGGACCAGCTTATCACAAGCAGCACGGTTATAAGTATGAGCGGTGCAAATACCAAACTGTTCATAGTCTGCTTTTCTTTCATTAAGATACAGTACTCTCAAACTCCACTCTCGCAAATAGATACACTATAGTCTTATGGCTATAAGAATAATAGGAAGAGAGCAGTTCAAGACCTTTATACTAGACTTTCAACTAGACTATGAATGTGTGTAAGGTAAAAGTCGTGTTCTGTTTACATGTACTATACGACATGGTGACAAGAGTGTTTACATCTGTGGCTTAGCATTTTTGATGAAAAGTATATTTATACACTAATCGCCTACGTTTGGCTCGGCAAGGTGATGAGTTTCCTGCGAGTGGAAATCAGCGTACTATCAAGTCAATTGGATACTCCAATTGACTTGATAGTACGCTGATTGTGATGAGGAGAACTATTTCTTACCTCACCTTGCGACTGAATAATTTCTTGACAAGCGAAACGACACCTCTTGTAAAGAGGGGGAAACTAGAACTCGTTCCATAGCCAAGCGTAGCATCTAATTCGGTAGGAGCTTGGGGAGGGAGTTGTGTCTCCGGGTTGAGTTGCGGTTTTCCTGAAGTGTTTGTTTTGCTTCTGGTATGCTCAGAACGTGAGCGTGAATGTAATGCCATAAATTAGATATCTCCTTAACGAGCCCACATTCCGCAGTTAATTGACAGGAATCTAGGAATTTGGTAGCGTAGGGTCCAGCACGGAGGAGGGCGCAAGATGCAAGCTGCAGAGAGCTATGTGAACGAACGGCTGGATCACTTGGGAATCGT
>JAABUQ010012212.1_pt1 | contig 10730 bp, 8 predicted proteins | sample 5560001 | NCBI WGS metagenome assembly JAABUQ01 (sample SAMN10711888, study PRJNA513371) | rock metagenome | isolation source: Antarctica rocks | place: Antarctica: Victoria Land, Finger Mt nord | collected 2015-12-18
CCGCAAATATGGTCGCATCGTGAGCATCGCCTCGATCGGCGGCAAGCAAGGCGCACCGCTGCAGGCTCATTACTCCGCCTCCAAAGCGGCAGTCATGGGATTCACGCGCGTCCTCGCGCAGGAAGTCGGCCGCGACGGCATCACCGCAAACTGCGTCTGTCCCGGCATCATCGTGACGGATATGGGACGCAAGAACCTCGGCGATCAGGCTGACGTGGATCGCTGGGTCGAGCGGACCGCTCTGCATCGGCTCGGTGAGCCCGAAGACGTCGTCGGCGCCGTGAACTTCTTCGCCTCCGATGCCTCGGCGTTCGTAACGGGACAGTCGCTCAACGTCGACGGCGGCATTGTGTTCGATTGAGAGCACCGGCTCCGAAGAGCGATTCTAGGCAGGTACCCTCACTTTGCCATGCAAAGTGAGGCCGCGATGGAAGTCCGCAAGGCGCTCGCGGATCTAGCGGAAGTCCGCGGCCGTCTCGCGACGGTCCAGCGCTTCGACGGCTATTCGGGCAGCGCTTCAATCGCGAGCGGTCTCGTCGCGATCCTCGCCGGCATCGTGCAGGCCGTGCTCGTGCCGCAGCCGCATGGCGGCGCGCAGCGCCACGCCTATCTGACGATCTGGCTAACGTGCCTGGGCTTCGCGCTCTTCATCAACTACGGCGCGATCGTCGCGTGGCGCTTGCGCAATCGCGGCGAGCAGGCCGGCGTCCAATTTCGCACGGTCGGCATGAGCATCGTGCCGGCGCTCGCCGCCGGCGGCGTGATCACGCTCGCGCTGCTGCTGCGTGGCCTCGACGAACTGTTGCCGGGCATGTGGTGCGCGACGTACGCGCTCGGACTCTTCGCGTCGCGTGCGATGGTGCCGCGCGACGTCGTCGTCGTGGCTGCCGCATTCGGCGCGGTCGCTGCGGTCTTGCTGCTCGTCCCAAATCTCCACCCGCTCGCGTGGTGGATCATGCCGCTCGCCTTCGGCGGCGGTCAAATCGCAATCGGCGCGATGGTCCGCGCCGACACCTCCGCTGAAAGGACCCGATGAATCCCGCTGCTCCCTTCGCGTACGAAGGACTCGAACGCATCTTCCACGAGCGCGGCCGGCTCGCCGTCTGCACGTGCCTCATCGCCCACCCCAGCGGCATGCGTTTTCGCGCGCTGCAAGAAGCCTGCGCGCTGACCGACGGCAACCTCAATCGACATCTGCACGCGCTCGCCGAGACGGGTATCGTCGAACTCGAGCGCACCACGGGCTCCGGGCGGCCGACGACGAGCGTTCGGATCACGGAACCCGGGAAGGCGCGTTTCCTCGCATACATCGACGAGCTCGAAACCGTCGTGCGCGCGGTCAACGCGAGCGAACCCGAACGCGTCGCAGGCAGCGCGATCCGCTTGGCGACCTCGTCATGATCGAACGCGTCGAACTCGAATCGCCGGCGGTCGCGCTGCCGCGACACGTTGCGATCATCATGGACGGCAATCGGCGCTGGGCGCGCGACCGCGGTCTATCGACCAAGGAAGGCCATCGCGCCGGCGGCGAAGCGCTGCGCCGGACCGTCCGCGCGGCCGCGCAGGCGGGCGTCGAGTTTTTGACCGTCTACGCATTCTCCGAGGAGAACTGGCGACGCGGTCAGCGCGAGGTCGGCGCTTTGATGGACCTCGTTCGCTTCTTCGCGTACCGCGAAGCGCGTGCGCTGCGCGCTGCCAACGTGCGCGTGCGCGCGATCGGCCGCATCGATGAGTTGCCCCCCGTCACCAAAGCCGCAGTCGATGCGCTCGTCCACACGACCGCCGGCTGCGATGGAATGCTGCTCAATCTTGCGCTCAACTACGGTGCGCGCGGCGAACTTTGCGACGCGATTCGGGCGCTCGCGACCGACGTGCGCGACGGACGCGTTGCCGTCGAGGCGATCGACGACGACGTCCTCTCGAGTTACTTGTATACGCGCGGCTTACCGGATCCCGATCTTTTGATTCGCACGGGCGGCGAGCTGCGCGTTTCCAATTTTCTGCTGTATCAAATCGCGTACGCCGAGCTCTGGTCCACCCAGGCGAACTGGCCCGAATTCGGCCCGCGCCTGCTCGATGAGGCGCTCACGGAGTACGCGACGCGACAACGGCGTTTCGGGACGTGACCGGCCTCTAACTGACGGCGGACACCGGCTGTAATTGCTGCCGGCGTTCGAATGTCTTATCCCGCGAAGCTTCTTCGAGATCGAGACCCTTGGGTTCGGGCAGTAACGCCCACGTCAACGCGAAGCCGACAATCGATGACAGACCGGCGATCCACATCGGCCCGGGCAGGCCGAACTTCGCCTGAAGCAGCGGAAAACTGAAGGTTCCGACGGCCGCACCGACTTTGCCGACGGTCGCCGAAATGCCGTGGCTCGTCGTCCGGACGCTTACCGGAAAGATCTCGGCGGGCAATACGAACGTGGTCGTATTGGGCCCGAACTCCGTGAAGAAGTAGTTGAGGCAGTAGAGCGCGATGAACGGCACGAGGATCGTCTTTGCGTCGCCCAGGAACGCGATGCCGATAAAACTCGCCGCCATCATAGCAAAACCTAGGAGCTGTATCCGCTTGCGGCCCCACCGGTCCATTCCATAAATGGAGAGCAGGTAGCCGGGGAAAGCGGCGAACGTGAAGATCAGCAGCGACACGAACAGGTCGTGAATCTGGCTGCCGTGCGGGCTGACCGCGCTCACGAACTGCGTGTTCGAGATCGTGTTGCCATAGTAGGCGAGGTCCAAGAAGAACCACGCGAGCGACGTGCCGACGAGCCACTTCACGAGTTGTCGATCTTGCCCGAACGCGTCGCGCAGCGCTTGAACGAATCCGATGCGCTTGGCCTTCTGCGCGACCTCGTCTTGCGTGCCTTCGGCGAGCTGCGCAAAGCGCGGTGTTTCTTTGAGATGACGCCGCGCCCAAAAGACGGCCAGGGGCGGAATGGCGCCCGCAGCGAGCAGGAGCCGCCAGACGAGATCTTGCGGAACCTTCGCTGCGAGTAAGGCGATCGCGAGCAGCGGACCGACGATCAAACCGATGCCTTGCATGGCAAAGACGGTCGAGATCATGAAGCCGCGCGTCTTCTTTCCGGCGAATTCGCTCGCGATCGTCGCGCTCACGGGATAGTCGCCGCCGATGCCCAGGCCCAAGATGAAGCGGAACGCGACGAGCCACCAGATATTCGGTGAAAAGGCCGATGCGATGGCGCCCGCGCCGAGCACGAGCACCTCGAAGCCGTAGATGTACTTGCGACCGAACACGTCCGCGATCCGGCCGAATGCCGCCGAGCCGATGGCTGCGGAGACGAGCGCGGTCGCCCCGACGATGGCCGTCTCGAGCGAACCGATATGCCACTCGGCTTTGAGCAGCTTGAGCACCACACCGATGATGAACAAGTCATATGCATCGGTGAAAAAGCCCATCCCGGAAATCCAGACGATGCGCCACTGCGCTTTGCTCATGCGTTCGTCGTCGATTTCCGAAAAACGAGCTGCTGAGAACCGCGAACTTGTTTCCACGCCGTCAACCCCGATCGAGACGCTTCGTCGATTCCGAGTATTCGTGACGGCCAAACATTAAATCATACTTAATATTGGTCGTCTGGAGTAGCCCTCGCCAGGCGGTGGGCGTTCGCCGAGCGTCTTTAGAGGGCGCCGTGCGGACGCGGGCATGGTACACTCTCATGCGTGAAAACGCGCCCCGACATCCGTAATCTCGCGATCATCGCCCACGTCGACCATGGCAAGACGACGCTCGTCGACGCCATGCTCAAGCAGAGCGGCGTCTTCCGCGAAGGCCAGGCGGTTTCGACGCGCGTTATGGATTCCAACCCGATCGAACGCGAGCGTGGAATCACGATTCTGGCCAAGAACACGTCGATCAAGCACGGAGACATCAAGTTCAACATCGTCGATACGCCGGGTCACGCGGATTTCGGGGGCGAGGTCGAGCGGGTGCTCCAGATGGTCCAGGGCGTCCTGTTGCTCGTCGATGCGGCCGAGGGCGTGATGCCTCAGACGCGCTTCGTGCTGCGCAAGGCCCTCGAACTCGACCTCAAAGCGATCGTTGCGATCAACAAGATCGATCGCAAGGACGCGCGCGCGACCGAAGTGATGAACGAAGTCTTCGACCTCTTCATCGAACTCGGCGCGAGCGACGAGCAAGCGGATTTCCCGGTCGTCTTCACCAACGGCCGCGCCGGCATCGCGAAGCGCTCGCTCGACGATCCCAGTGAAGATCTCGAGCCGCTCTTCGAAACGATCGCCCGCGCGGTACCCGAAGCTCCGAGCGAAGAGGGACCCTTTCAGATGTTGGTTTCGGCGATCGACCATAACAAGTACGTCGGTCGCATCGGCATCGGCCGCGTTTTTCGCGGAAGCTCGCGGCTCAACGCCCCGATCGCGAAGGTCGACCGCGAGGGCAAAGTCGAGATGGGCCTGCGGCTCACGAAACTGCTGACCTTCGCCGGCCTCGAGCGCATCGAAGTCGATGAGGCCAGCGCCGGCGACATCGTCTGCGTCTCGGGCATCGATGGGCTCAACATCGGCGACACGATCGCGGACGCACAGGCGCCCGAGGGGTTACACGCCGTCGCCGTCGACGAACCGACGGTCTCGATGTTCTTCATGGTCAACGCGTCGCCGTTCGCCGGCAAGGAAGGCAAGTATCTCACGTCGCGACAGATTCGCGAGCGTTTGATGCGCGAGCTCGAATCCAACGTCGCGCTGCGGGTCGCCGATACCGAAAGCGCCGACACGTTCGAAGTGCGCGGGCGCGGCGAACTGCATCTTTCGATTCTGCTCGAAAACATGCGCCGCGAAGGCTACGAGCTCGCGGTCTCCAAGCCGCAGGTCATCCTCGTCGAACGCGACGGGCAACGGCTCGAGCCCGTCGAGTACGTCGTGATCGACGTCCAGGAAGCGTATTCGGGCGCCGTCATCGAGGCCGTCGGCAAGCGCAAGGCCGCGATGTCGAACATGATCACGGTCGGCGAAGCGCGCCGGCTCGAGTACACGATGCCGACGCGCGCGATCTTCGGCTTACGCGGCGAGTTGCTGACGCTCTCGCGCGGGACGGCGATCATGTCGCACACGTATTACGATCATCAACCGTTCAGTGGCGAACTTCCTGGCCGCAGTGTCGGTGCACTCGTCGCGAGCGAGACGGGCGTAACGACGTCGTACGCGATGGTCGGGCTCGAAGCGCGCGGACGCTTCTTCGTCGGCGACGGTGTCGAGGTCTACGAAGGCATGATCGTCGGCCACGCCAACGATGACAAGGATATCGGTCTCAACGTCGTGCGCGCGAAGAAACTCACGAACATGCGCGCGTCGGGTTCCGATGACAGCACGAAACTTTCGCCACCCGAAGAGATGTCGCTCGAACGCGCCATCGAGTTCATCGAGGACGACGAACTCGTCGAGATCACGCCGAAATCGATCCGGTTGCGCAAACGACTCCTGAACGAAACGGAACGTCTACGCAATCGCAAGCGCGAGAAGGTCAGCGCCTAACCTTCACAGCCGAAGAGCGGAGGCGTGGTAACCCTTACTGCCGACTTCGCATGCCAACGGACTTCGGAAATCCTTGCCTGCCCGGAGACGCTCGAGCACGTACTGGAAGTCATATTTTGGGCGCCAACCCAATTCCGCCATGGCAACGTGATTGACGTAGACACGGTCGATGTCGGAGAACGACCGCCATCCACGGGCGGCAAAAACCGCCTCACATTCTGGGAAGAGTCGATAAACGACTTCTTGCGCGCGTCCGCGTAGCGCAAGAATGTCGTCGCGCGTAAATGGCGTCGTCGCAGAAATGATATAGCGACCGAAACCGATATCGCATGCTCTTTCGAGCGCCAAGAGATGCGCAGCGACGACATCCTCGATATCGACTCGACGATTGAGCATCTCATTGGCCTGCGCGTTGGCCAGAGCGTAGTTTTCCCGAATTGACGCGTTATCATCGGCTTCGGGAAAGAACCGCGAGGTTCGCAAGACGACCGTGGGAAGGTGCTGCGCCCGGTGGAAGCGCTCGCACAGACTCTCCGCTGCGAGCTTGGTTACGCCATAGATGTTTTTAGGAATCGGCACGACGTTCTCGGTCACCCAAGCGGCCGCTTCACCGGCGGCGGGCGTCAACGCCGAGCCGAAAGCGCTCGTCGTGCTCGTGAAGACGAAGCTTTGGACGCCGGCGGTCACGGCCTCCTCGAGCAGGATGAGTGTGCCGGTGATGTTCGTTGCGACAAAGTCCTTATGGGTATGGGTCGCGACGTGGGGTTTGTGCAGCGCCGCCGCATGGACGATCGCCCCTACACCCCGCCGCAAGCTTCGTCTGACGAACTCTCGATCGCATATCGAACCGATGCAATCGGTGTATGGCGAAGGCGCAACATCCACACCAATCGCCGGCCGTCCCGCCGCCCGGAGACTCCGCATGAGGGCCTCGCCGAGGTGGCCGGCACTCCCGGTCACGAGAATGGTCACGCTTGCCTCCGTACGGGCTTTTGTTTCGGGTGGCGTGGGAACGAAGCGGTATGGCAAAACGCAAATGGTCCAAGGACGTTACCGAGTCGAGCGACGCAATGGATTTGGAAGCGGGCGTTTTCAAGAAGCACGACGCGCACGCGATCGCCGTCTCCGTTGCAAAATCTGCCGAGCGCAGCAAACGGCGTAAGTCGGAGCCGTACCGCTCGGCGATGTCGATGATCGTCCTCTACATCAACCGCGCTGGGAAGCATCTCGATAAACGACAGCGCGCGCTGCTCGAACGCTCGAAGACGAGCTGCGCGCGCTGTACGGCCGCGAGCCGGCGCGGCAACGCCGCCGCTAAGCACTTACGGCGCGCCGCCCAGAGCCTGTATCTGGGGAAACTTCGGCAACCCCGTCGTGAACGTGAGCTGGCCGCGCGCGTCGTCGTAGTCCACGAATACGCGCTGACCGTCCTTGATGTCGCCCGCCAGAATCTGCCGCCCGAGCGGCGTCTCGAGTTCGCGCTGCACCGCCCGCTTGAGCGGCCGCGCACCGTACACGGGATCGTAGCCAACCTTCACCAGATGCCGGCGTGCAACGTCGCTGACGTCGAGCTCGATGCGCCGGTCGGCCAAGCGCGTCCGCAGACGATCGAGTTGAATCTCGACGATGCGCTCGAGCTGTTCCTCTGAGAGCGCCTGGAACACCACGATCTCGTCGACGCGGTTGAGGAACTCCGGCCGGAAGTGACGCCGCAGCTCGTCGAGCACGGTCGCGCGCATCACGGCATACTCCGCACCGCGCTCGCCCGAATAATCGAGGATGCGGTTCGAGCCGATATTCGAGGTCATGATGAGGATCGTGTTCTTGAAGTCCACGGTGCGGCCCTGACCGTTGGTCAGCCGGCCATCGTCGAGAATCTGTAAGAACACGTTGAAGACGTCGGGCGATGCCTTTTCGATCTCGTCGAAGAGCACGACCGAGAACGGGCGCCGGCGGACGGCTTCCGTGAGCTGACCGCCCTGGTCGTAGCCGACGTATCCCGGCGGCGCGCCGATGAGTCGCGAGACGCTGTGCTTCTCGCCATACTCCGACATATCGATGCGAACCATCGCGCGTTCGTCATCGAAGAGATAGGTCGCGAGCGCACGCGCGAGTTCGGTCTTGCCAACGCCGGTAGGACCGAGAAAGATGAACGAGCCGATCGGTCGATTCGGATCGGAGAGCCCGCTGCGCGCGCGAATCACGGCTTCCGCGACGGAAAGCACGGCTTCGTCCTGGCCGATGACGCGTTTGTGGAGTTCGTCATCGAGACGCAGCAGCTTGCGCATCTCGCCTTCCAGCAGCTTCGAAACGGGAATGCCCGTCCAACGCGACACGACTTCGGCGATGTCGTTCTCGTCGACTTCTTCTTTGAGCAGGCGCGGCGCGCCGTCGTTGCCGAGGTGGGCCTCGGAAGCCGCGAGCCGCCGCTCGAGATCCGCGAGCTTGCCGTAGCGAAGTTCTGCCACCCGATTGAGATCGTATTGACGCTCCGCCTGCTCGATCTCGGTTTTGGTGTGATCGATCTGCTCGCGTAGCGCCCGCAGACTTTGCACCGCATCTTTTTCCGCCTGCCAGCGCGTGGCGATACCGTCGGTCTGCGAACGCAACTCCGCCAGTTCGCGTTCGATGCGCTCCAGACGTTGCTTAGATGCCGCGTCATCTTCTTTACGCAGGGCTTCGCGCTCGATCTCGAGCTGCATCGTGCGACGCGACGCCTCATCGAGTTCCTGCGGCATGGAGTCGATCTCCGTGCGCAGTTTAGCGCCCGCTTCGTCGACGAGATCGATCGCTTTGTCCGGCAAGAAGCGATCCGAAATATAACGGTTCGAAAGCACTGCGGCCGAGACGAGCGCCGAGTCTTTGATGCGCACGCCGTGGTGCAGCTCGTAACGCTCGCGCAAGCCGCGTAGGATCGAAATCGTATCCTCGACGCTGGGCTGATCGACGAAGATCGGTTGGAAGCGGCGTTCGAGCGCCGCATCTTTTTCGATATACTGCCGGTACTCATCGAGCGTCGTCGCACCGATGAGGTGCAGTTCGCCGCGCGCGAGCAGCGGCTTGAGCAGATTGCCCGCGTCCATCGCACCTTCGGCTTTGCCCGCGCCGACGACGTTGTGCAGTTCGTCGATGAAGAGCAGCACGGCGCCAGAGGACTGCACGTCGCGCAGCACGGCCTTGAGACGCTCCTCGAACTCGCCGCGGTATTTGGCGCCCGCGATGAGCGAACCCATGTCGAGCGAGACGATGCGCTTGTTCTTGAGCGACTCGGGCACGTCGCCGCGCACGATGCGCTGCGCCAACCCTTCGACGATGGCGGTTTTGCCGACGCCGGGTTCACCGATGAGGACCGGATTGTTTTTGGTGCGGCGCGAGAGCACTTGGATGACGCGCCGGATCTCTTCGTCGCGGCCGATGACGGGATCGAGTTTGCCCTGCTCGGCGGCTTGCGTGAGGTCTTGGCCGTAGCGCTCGAGCGACTGATAGGTGCCTTCGGGATTTTGGCTCGTGACGCGCTGGTTACCGCGGACGTCGCGCAGCGCACCGAGTACGCCGTCGCGGTTGAGACCCGCGTCCCGCAACAACCGTCCGACGGGGCCTGTGTTATCGAGCATCGCGAGCAGCAAATGCTCGACCGAGACGAACTCGTCCGTCAGCTTCTTGGCTTCGTCTCCCGCTTGCACGAGCAGCCGGCTCGCGCCGCCGGAAAATTGCGGCTGCACGTCGTTCGTGCCCGAGAGCCGGGGGAGTCGCGTGAGTGCGTCGTCGACGCGGCCCTTGAAGGCCGGCACGTCGACGCCCGCTTTCGCGAGCAGCGCTGCCACGATGCCCTGCGGCTGGTCGAGCAGCGCTGCGAGCACGTGCTCCAGTTCGACATTGGGATTGCGCCCGCGCAAGGCCCGGGAAAACGCGTCGTTGAGCGCTTCACGCACGCGTTCCGTCATCTTATCGACGTTCATTCGCACTCTAAGACCCTGAGTGCTAATTGCCGGGTTGCGACCGGCGGCTCGGGGTCGCAGGACTGTTACCCATCCCGGCGGTCGCCGTGCTCGCGGTTGCGGGAGGCGCGGGCGCCCGCCCGGCGCGACGCGAACTCGCCGCCATGAGCCTCGCCGAGCGACGCGTGCCGGCGTTTCCGCCGGCGATTCGCGAGGGCGCCTTCCACGCCTATTTCGTCTACGACGTCGCGGATACGATCGCGCTCGGCCGGCTCGGGAGCGTCGCGGGAGAAGGGGTCGCGCGCGAGCCGCTCCAGCTTCGCCGCGAGGCCTCCACGGGTTTCATCGAGTTTCCCGAGCCGCCGGTCGTGGCGCGCATGTCGCCGGCATCGAACGGCATGGGCGCACGCGCGAAGCTCTTCGACTACGGCGTCGTCTCGATTCGCTTCACGCTCCCGTTCACCGGAAGCTGGGCCGCCTACGCGGAGTTCACGCGAACGCTGCGGGTGGACGACGAGTTGCCGCGGCTCGCTCGCGCCAAGCTCGACGCACTCTTGACCGAGATCGCGGACGCGCTGGACGACCCGCATCCGCCGCTCCTGGAAGATTACTTCGTCTTCGAAGTCGGCGCGTTCGTTACGCCCGTTGCCGGCGCGCAGCTCTTGGGCGAGTACGGAGACGCGCTCGCGAGCCTGGTGCTTTGCGAGGAACGCCGCCTAACGGCGACCGAGGGTGCCGAGGCGCTGCGCGTCAACTTCGCCTACTTCGACGATGACCTTGCGATCGTGCAGTGGGATACCGCGTTCATCTACGACCGGCGCGACAGCGCCAAGAATACGCTCGACATTCTCGAGTTCGCGAACACGCAGCTCGTCGAGCTGCGCACCTACGACTCGCGGCTCGACGCCGAGCTCGACACGATCTATTCCTTCGACCTCAAGCGTCCGACGCGCCGCTTCGGCCGCAAGGCCGCGCAAGACGCAGCGGACCGTCTTCGCTACCTCATCGTGGACATCGCGGAACTCACCGATCGCGCATCCAACGCCCTCAAAATCATCGGCGATGCTTACTACGCGCGACTCTATCGCGGCGTGACCGGACGCCTGGGACTCAAAGATTGGCAGCGCCAAGTGGATGCAAAAGTCGAGACCGTCAACGAGATGTACCGCTTCTTCACCGATCAAGCGCAGGCCGCACGCAGCGAGTTTCTGGAACTCGTCGTGATTTTGCTCATCGCCGTCGAGATCGTCGTCGGCATCTTCGCACTGCATTTCTAAACCG
>JAABUQ010012213.1_pt1 | contig 10729 bp, 8 predicted proteins | sample 5560001 | NCBI WGS metagenome assembly JAABUQ01 (sample SAMN10711888, study PRJNA513371) | rock metagenome | isolation source: Antarctica rocks | place: Antarctica: Victoria Land, Finger Mt nord | collected 2015-12-18
GATGGAGTGTACGCGACCAAGAGGGAACCGGTTATGGCACAGTACACATGTCAGATGAGTACATTGTGCCACCTGATGAGGCACGACGATTAGACGTGGGAGAGTGTTTTGTGATTGCGAAAGGCTCTGGTTACAAGGTACGTGTCGCACCTCTGCGGATAGATGAGGTAAGCGTAGAAAACGCCGAGGCATTTATTGAACAAGAAGCTGTTTTTAATGCTATCACCCAACCACTAGAACCAAGTAGCAGGGGAGAAACACCGGCACACCCCTTTACAGGTTTGCAGAGATTGGACAACAACGAGCACCAGAAAGGGCAAAGTGAACCAGACAAACTTTAGAGCGACGACTTCTACCATCAATGGATGAAGCATGAATTCCTAATATTGAATGAGAGGCTAGTCTTCTGATTCAGTACCTTAACAATTAAATATTCTCTCGACTTATAGAGCTTGATTGATTACAAATGTGACTCTAGCAAACGATTTATCAATTCTTTGCTATTTTCGTATTATTCCCAATCCACTTTTTACGCTAGACACATCATAGATATTCCCTCGTTGCTCGTAACCACCAATGAACGGGTCTTCAGCTAGTAGCATTGGAGTATCGAGGTCAATGAAGGAAAAACCGCCCAAACCAGCAGCAAAATGAGCCGCAGCGGCAATGGCAAGACGCGACTCAATCATAGCACCAATCATTAACCCTACATGATTGGCACGACAGAGGGCAGCAATATCGAGTGCTTCCAAGATACCTGCTTTCATTAGCTTAATGTTCACGATGTTAACGGCTCTCATTACAAGCAGACGTCCAACTGCAGAAGCATTAGAGGCACTTTCGTCCGCAGCGATAGGAACAGTAGTATGCTGTGTTACGTAGCGCAGTCCCTCGTAGTCGTCTTTGTGTACGGGTTGTTCCATCATCAAGGGACGAATGTCGCGGTCTTTCAGTGCCTCTAAACAAAGCAGGGCTTCGTTAGGTGTGTACCCTTGGTTAGCATCGAGTGTTAACCCAAGACTAGGAGCACCAACACGAATAGCTTCAACCCTATCAACATCTTCTCGTAGGTCGGCGCCCACCTTAACCTTGATGGTCTTAATGCCACGCGCCGAGATCTCTTGCGCTAATTGACACCCTCGTTCTGGTGTCACTAGAGGAATGCTTATGTCGGTTTCAACACTCGTGCTAGCACCACCAAAGAAGACATAGAGTGGTATCCCATACGAACGTGTAAGGGCGTCAAGTAGCGCCATTTCAATACCTGCACAAACGGTCGATTGGCTATAATACAGGCTATGCACTAGCTGAGAAAGCGTGCGCCAGTGTGCCGCATCTTTTCCCTCAAGCAAGGTGATACACTCTTGAGCAGCAGCAAGAGCTGTTGCCTGACTTTCACCCGTGCTTGGTGGAAATGGCGCACACTCGCCATAACCCACACTTCCATCTTGCAATGTGAGCGTGATGAGAACATTTTGTGCCGAGGTAACGCTCCCTGTAGCGATAGCAAACGGCTCCAGCAGTGCTATGTTCAAGGGTTGGACGCGAACCGAGTGAATGATTGTGCGCTGTGCTTGGGTCATATTAATGCTTTTCTGTGTTTGGTACAACATCAAAGAGTGCTTGTACTGCCTCTTGCACATTTTTTGCAACGCTTATTTTAATAAGCAAACTTTGTAGAATATTTAGGTCAGTGATAGTTTCTACATTTTTCTTTATTAGAGGGACAAGTTCTGCAAAGCGTGCTTGTGTTACATCAAGGACCGACTGCCGACGTGCTCGTAACTCCCCTTCTTGCCGACCCTGTTCTTTGCCCTTCTCTTCTCCTTTATGAAGAATCTCTTGGTATGCCCAGGACTCTTGGAAGATTTCTTCAAGCATAGCGAACCTCTCTTTTAACCATTGTAGGTCATCTTTGTCTTCGAAAACCAGTGCTGCTATTATATATGCTAGGGGTAGTATTTCTTCTTTGCCTGCCGAGACTAGTCCTGTGATCATCTCCTCTATCGTATCACGTTTTGTACCGTCTTTTGTGAGAGGCAAAAAGAGCAACAATCCAGGCAAATTCTCTTGCAGTATGTCTTCTGCTGTATATTCCCATGGCTTAATATTTTTGAAGTTGAAACGCAGGATTTCCTCTCCACTAGGGAACACTTTGACTAATGGAGATGTCGGCATGTTTTCATGCGGTTTCAAGTAAATTACACATGAGAAAACTGGTCGATGCTCTTTGTCATTCCTTGCTGCTTGTACATTATATTCCAATAATCGTTCTGCCATGGCAGGATCAGTACGCTGTTGAAATTCGATATGTAATAAGCACCTGTTTCCGTTTAGTATGATAGCAAGCAAAAAATCTGCATGAACCGTTCGGAGAGGTAGTTCGCGAACTACCTCTCCTTCATAGATGGCATCTCGAAAGAGCCAGTGTACAAAATCTTCTGGATTAACTCCAACGACCTTTTTCAGGGTATCGTCCCATTGCCCTGTCATTAAACCACTTCTCCCTTACATCCCTAAGTTACAGGGATTGTATCATGGAGAATGTAGTCTGTCTATAGTAATGCAGAGCTTATAAGCTGGTTTTGTTACGTTGGCGGTCTGCATGCCGTTCTATGGCTAATTCGATCAGTCTCTCCAGCAGTTGTGTATAGGGAAGACCGCTCGCCTCCCAGAGCTTGGGATACATACTAATTTCGGTGAAGCCTGGAAGCGTGTTGACTTCGTTAATATACACTTTGTTTGTCTTGCGTTCCAGGAAAAAATCGACACGGGAGAGACCACTCAAGTCTAGGGCCAGAAATGCTTTTACTGCTTGTCGGCGTACCTCTTCCGCAATAGCCTGTGGCAGGTTGGCAGGAATGATGACCTGTGATTTGCCATCAATGTACTTTGCGTTGTAGTCATAAAATTCACCACTGGAAATGACCTCGCCAACGACTGATACAATCGGTTCATCATTACCCAATACAGCACACTCCAACTCACGACAATCGATGCCGCGCTCAACGATGATCTTGCGGTCGTATTCTGCTGCAACCTGTATAGCATGCTCCAATTCAACGCGATCATGGGCTTTATTTATGCCAACACTTGAGCCTAGATTGACAGGTTTGACGAAGCAGGGATAGCCGAAGCTTTGCTCGACGACGTTCATGATGGTTTCGGGTGAACGCTCCCACTCGTTGCGCCGACACACGAAATATTCTACGTTGGGCAGACCAACGGAGGAGAAGACCATCTTCATCTTCTCTTTGTCCATGCCCAATGCTGCCCCTAATACACCGCAACCCACATATGGCACGTTCGCCATTTCAAGCAAGCCTTGCAGTGTGCCATCTTCGCCATACGTGCCGTGCAGGACAGGAAAGATGACGTCCAGTGCGCCATTGTCGCGTAATGGTTCATTCCCTTGTAATGGAATGAGCCGACGCATAGTGGGGTCGCCGGTAAGTGTGACGGCGGTTGTATGCTCGTTGGTTGTGTGCTGCTGTGTGCCTTGTACAAGCGCCTTCGTTGGCTCATCGCCTAATAACCATGTACCGTTTTTTGTGATACCAAGAGGAACAATCTCATATTTGTCGCTGTCGAGGTTCGCCATGACCGACCGTGCTGAGGCGAGTGAGACCTCGTGTTCACCGGAACGCCCGCCAAAAACAAGGCCGACACGTATTTTCTTCTTTGCCATACTCTATGTTTATATCCTTTCGTGTGTTAGAAAAGAGTCAGGAGCGTTTCGATATGCATACCACGCGAGCCTTTGAGCAGGACAAGATCACCGCTCTGTACTTCATGTTTGAGCAGATCGGCAATAGCGCGTTTAGCTGCCTCTAGCTCTGGCCCGTTCTCTACGTCGGCACTAAAAAAATAGGTGTGCTCTTGTGGCATGCCAGCCGCGATTGCTCCCTCGACATAGTAACGCGCTTTATCTCCGAGCGCAACAAGATAGTCAATATTGCCGACGAGTGCGGCTCCACTGAGTGTATGCTCGTTTTTTGCATAGGAGCCTAATTCAAAGATATCGCCAAGGATCACCCAGCGTTTGCCCATAGGGAACCGGTTTGTGGTGTGCATAGCTTGCGTGATCGCGATAATGGATTGGCGGTTGGCGTTGTAGGTATCGTCAATAATAATACTTCCATTTGGTCCCGCTTTAATCTCGCCGCGCCCCTTGGCGGCTGGCAACGCTTCTAACGCGAGAGCGATTTCATCTAACGACATCTCTGCCGCACATCCAGCTGCCGCTGCCGCTAAAGCGATTGCAATGCCGTGTTCTCCTGGAAAATGAAGCTGAACGACGCACTTCTGACCGCGATAGTGCAGGGTGAAACTGCGTCCAAAGAGAGCATCGCCATCGATGTGCATGGCTCGCACCTCAGCACCTTCATCCTGACCATAGAAGAGTACACGTGCTCGTGTGCTGGCACTCATTGCGCGAACGTTCGGGTCGTCATAATTGAGAATAGCGATACCATCGGGAAAGAGTGCCTGGACTAACTCAGTTTTCGCGATAACCACGCGCTCCTGTGAGCCGAAGAATTCAAGGTGCGAGGCACCAACATTGGTGATGATTGACCAGTCTGGTCTGGCAATGGTGCTGGAAAGCCAGGCCAATTCGCCAACCCATTGCGCTCCCATTTCAAGTACGGCATAGCGATATTGCGGTTCCAGGCGTAGCAGTGTGAGAGGATAGCCAATCTCATTATTGTAGGATGCCTGTGTTTTCAGTGTTGGTGCTTTACGACCCAATACAGCTGCAACAGCCTCTTTTGTGCTCGTCTTGCCATTGCTTCCCGTAATGCCAATCAACGTTGTGTTGTGTTGACGTTGTGTTCGTACACGCGCAGTTGCATGTAGTGCTTTGACAACATCGGGTACGACGAGTTGCAGAAAATCAGGTGGCACGTCCTCGGTTGGTGCGGTGCACAGTGCGCCCAACGCACCCGCTTTCGCAACTGCGGGAATGAAGCTATGCCCATCAACATGTTCTCCCTTGATGGCAATGAAAAGGTCTCCTGGCTCAATCTGGCGGCTATCATGATGTGCTGCGCGAAAAACAAGTTCAGGATTGGACGGTAATGTACTCAGTATATGTAGTGCATCGCCGTTGCCTTGCATAATATCGTTAAGAGTGAACATGCTGCATATCCCCTATCTCTCTTCAATGATTGCAAGCAGATTATAACATACCTCAACGGGCCTTAATATAGCCTTGTCGGATAAGTGATCGAGCGTGAAATGTGAGTTTGGGAGCTACCAGATTGGCCTTAGAAGCCTTCCTGCCCCAGCAACTATTTTTCTCAACCAGTAGTATCTCGCGCCGCATTAGCAACCAAAGGACGGCGGGGAAAAGGGAAAGACATTGGCCGTTGAAAGTTTGCATGTACATATGTTGTATGATGAGCGTGTCACATTTCTTGGGCTCTGTTCGAGCTCCTGACAATGTGAAATACCTTGCTCCCATAGCTCGTACAACGTTTGAGAGAAGAGTGTCATGACTACTCTGCTTCCTGGTATGGAAGAAGACAGAAGGAGAAAAAGAATGTGGCCGTTTGATCCAAATAATCAGCCGATGTATCAACAGTACGCACAAGCCTACAATACACAAAACTACAGTGGCATCGATCAAAACCAGGCTATGGGACACATGCAGCAGTTTGTGCAGAATGCCCCGCCTAACTTCCAACAGCAGGTCTATCAACAGCACTTCGAACAGATGCCGTATGAGCAGCGCATGCAGTTTGCCCAGCAGATGCCTCCTCAGTACGCAGTGGCTCCCAACAACTCGCAGGCTATGGCACAAGGCTTCTATCAAATGGGGCAGCAGCAGCCAAATATGGTCTCGAGGGTCTTTGGGCAAGGAGGGGGGTTCGCAAATCCTCTGGTTTCGGGAGGGCTCGGTGCACTCGTCGGGATAGCAGCCTCGTCCATTCTGGGTCAACAGGGTGGTGGACTCATGGGTGGTATGTTTGGTGAACGCGAAGGCTACGGTCGGGGTGATGATGAGGGTGAGGGATACCGCCGACGAGAGGATGATGACGAACGCAGAGACGAGTAATGTAATGGAGTAAAGTCCTACTTGATCTGGGGCGGCTACACTCACTCAAGCGAATGCCTGTTTGGAGCAACACGTGGAGAATGGCGTAATTGCGTGCAGAATCGCGAGAGCTCCGCGCTTGGCCGAGCAACGCATTGACCTGAGTACCGGAGAGTCCTTCACGTTTGGAACCTGCTTCTCCACTTAGCAGGGTGTTGCGGTATCCTGTTTGAGCGTAGCGGATAGCTCGAGTATACCATACAACAGAGGGGAATGACATTTCCCTCTGTTGTATAGAGCTGTAGAATTCCCTTTGGAACTGTTTCTTTTTTAAGTGCAACTGCACCACCTCCGTGTATCTGGCTTCTCTTTCGCCTCTCATCCCCAACCATTTTCAAGCTCATTTTTCTTCTTTATCGAATTCGACTGAGAGAATACAGCCGACCCTCTGACATGAGCCACCGATCATCCCGATATTGGAGCTGTTGACCGTGATGCCCGACCCCGGGTGTTTCAATCTCTGCCCCGAGCCAGCAGTCATTCCGACGCAGGTGTAGTGGGTGTAGTGGGTGTAGCAGCATTGTTTCAATCTTTGCCCCGAGCCAGCAGTCATTCCGACACAGTAGGGGTACTATACAGAAGGGATAGCAAGCAGCAGTTAGGGTAGGGTGCTTTCTATGTTATCTACTAATCTACGTGTACCTACTATTCTACCATTAGTAAATTTAGTAGTAGTAGGTAGATATGCAATGTATTTACTTATATCACATACCCATTCGTACTTATTGCGTTCTTCCCATTGCCTAAACACAATGTCTCTATCTGCTTGAAACTCTAACAAAGTACAGTTATTTACTTCTCTATAATGGTTAATAACTGTTTCAATATCTAACTTCCCTTGACGTGCTAATATACCTGCTAATCCTAAATGTTTGCAATGGTGGCATAAGTCACATAGGGCTATGAAACCTGTTAAGGTCTGTATATGCTCTGTATCGTTGTAGTCCCATATTTCATGACATGATAAACGAGTATCTGTTTTTTCACAGACACCACATTTATACTCGTACTGCTTATATACTTCCCTTCTTAGTACATCCCATTTACTTTTCATCTCTGTACGTAAATTAAGAAACCATAGAGGATTAGGTACTAGTTCTATGGTTAATTTACGTTCTCTGGATGTTGTGTTTATTTTTTGTTGTCCTTTTACTAGATGTCTCTTGTATGTTGACTAAAGTTAAACAGGTTAGCAGTACACACACTACACAATACAGCATCTTGTGATGATATATCTAGGTATTCATCTTCATACATCCAAATTGGTTCAGAACAGTTTTCACATGCATACTGTTTTCTTTTCCTAATAGGTTTATGGTGTACCTGCTGCTCTGTGTAGTGGTGTAAAAAGAAAATTTCTTTATGGGTAGCAGCATAGGCTATTTTCACTACGTGTACTCTGGCCTATGTATCCTTCATGGTTTACTACAAAAATTGCAGAAGACATGTGACCTAACATATGTTAGGGAGCGTGAATGACGTATTCCTGAGTTTTCTTTATCACTACTCTGTCTTCAGTTACTGCTTACATAGGCCATTTTTACGCTCATTCTCTTCTTTATAGAAATCGATTAAGAGAATAGGTCCGACCCTCCTGTTCGCGAAAAGCCCTTCTACAACAGAGGTCGACTACATCAAAGCACATGGTGGTGTGAGTTTCAATCGCCCGTTCGCGAAAAGCCCTTCTACAACTCCCCTTGCGGATAGCTCTACGTTTTGCCTTTTGCGGCAAGTTTCAATCGCCCGTTCGCGAAAAGCCCTTCTACAACCCTTCGGCACGCCTGGGCACTGCCGAAAGCTTCCGTGTTTCAATCGCCCGTTCGCGAAAAGCCCTTCTACAACTCTATCTCGCTTTAGGAGACGTGGACACGCCAATAGTTTCAATCGCCCGTTCGCGAAAAGCCCTTCTACAACCGGCATGACCCATGAAGAGACGCCCATCAAACTTAACCGTGTTTCAATCGCCCGTTCGCGAAAAGCCCTTCTACAACTTAGACGTGTGGGTGTGCCTTCTTCCAATGGTGCCATTCCACGTTTCAATCGCCCGTTCGCGAAAAGCCCTTCTACAACCCTGTCGTTCGACAATTTCGGCAACTACGGCATGACCGGTTTCAATCGCCCGTTCGCGAAAAGCCCTTCTACAACCCCTTCCCGTCCTTGACAGTGGCACGAAAGATAGCAAGTTTCAATCGCCCGTTCGCGAAAAGCCCTTCTACAACGGCACCAGGCGAAGCAGCTTGAGAAGGAGTATGCGGGCGTTTCAATCGCCCGTTCGCGAAAAGCCCTTCTACAACATCACCAATACAACAGGCGACGTGAATGCATCCATCGTGTTTCAATCGCCCGTTCGCGAAAAGCCCTTCTACAACCTCACTTCGCACAGCGGGGCGACTAACACGCCTGCGTTTCAATCGCCCGTTCGCGAAAAGCCCTTCTACAACTATCTTGTCGAAAGCCTGATTGCAGAGGCGTCCCACTGGGGGTTTCAATCGCCCGTTCGCGAAAAGCCCTTCTACAACCTTGTGCTCATTGCAGGCGAACTTGACACGTTTCGTCGCGGTTTCAATCGCCCGTTCGCGAAAAGCCCTTCTACAACCTCACATAGGCTATAGCATCTGTGCCTTGATCGGCCCGTTTCAATCGCCCGTTCGCGAAAAGCCCTTCTACAACTTTGGAACTGACCGGTACGCACATGAAGACCTTTGGGTTTCAATCGCCCGTTCGCGAAAAGCCCTTCTACAACACGATAGACATACAAACGCCCATCGGGGTCTTCAGCGTTTCAATCGCCCGTTCGCGAAAAGCCCTTCTACAACACCCGGCCAAGCCACGCAACCCCAGGAAGGAGAGGAGTTTCAATCGCCCGTTCGCGAAAAGCCCTTCTACAACTTCGTACTGAATGGGCCTGATACGGTGGGCGCACTGGGTGTTTCAATCGCCCGTTCGCGAAAAGCCCTTCTACAACCGCCTGGCGTGTTGTTGCGGGTGAGTAGCCAGAAGTTTCAATCGCCCGTTCGCGAAAAGCCCTTCTACAACTCGTGATAGACCGAGTCAGAAGACACGTCGATATTCTGCGAGTTTCAATCGCCCGTTCGCGAAAAGCCCTTCTACAACGATATTCGCCTCAATCGTCTGAGCCAAGATATCACCAAGTTTCAATCGCCCGTTCGCGAAAAGCCCTTCTACAACTGTTGTACATCATGCTTGCCACTGTGAGTGTTGCCAGGTTTCAATCGCCCGTTCGCGAAAAGCCCTTCTACAACCGTCCGAACAGGCACGCGAAGAGGCGTGTATTTTGTGAGTTTCAATCGCCCGTTCGCGAAAAGCCCTTCTACAACCTGAAAATGGAAAAGTGGATAGCCTCGCAGGTGACTTGGTTTCAATCGCCCGTTCGCGAAAAGCCCTTCTACAACTCAAAGCACAGAAGCAGCCACACGATGCATTGGTCATGTGTTTCAATCGCCCGTTCGCGAAAAGCCCTTCTACAACGGCATGGCGACGCTGTGAACAGCAGCACTACACGATGAGTTTCAATCGCCCGTTCGCGAAAAGCCCTTCTACAACCGCGGTAACCAGTCCAATGGTAGATGAGATGGACGAAAAGTTTCAATCGCCCGTTCGCGAAAAGCCCTTCTACAACTTGGCACCAACAATCCGAATTATGACAACACCTTCATGTTTCAATCGCCCGTTCGCGAAAAGCCCTTCTACAACTCCATCGGCTGATGTCAGCATGGTAGGCATACGTGGGGGTGTTTCAATCGCCCGTTCGCGAAAAGCCCTTCTACAACGGCATAGTATGAAGGAACTCTATACTAGAACAGCGGTGCGTTTCAATCGCCCGTTCGCGAAAAGCCCTTCTACAACTCACGCGACAACTGCTTGAGACCGCGTGACACTTCTCCTGTTTCAATCGCCCGTTCGCGAAAAGCCCTTCTACAACAGCAACTACAACCTCTATCGCAACATTCGCTCGATTGTTTCAATCGCCCGTTCGCGAAAAGCCCTTCTACAACTGGGGTGGTGCAGTGACATGGCGTATCGCACCCTCTCCTGAGTTTCAATCGCCCGTTCGCGAAAAGCCCTTCTACAACAAAGCTAGAAGATGATAGCACATGTAAACCTATTGCGAGTTTCAATCGCCCGTTCGCGAAAAGCCCTTCTACAACAAGTGCTGGTTGTGTGGTGTATACTTGCTGCACAGGGTTTCAATCGCCCGTTCGCGAAAAGCCCTTCTACAACAGCTTCTTCCAGTACACGTTCTTTTCCTTTTCAGTGTTTCAATCGCCCGTTCGCGAAAAGCCCTTCTACAACGCTGACACAACCCGGTGCTACCCTGGCCGAGCAGATGACGTTTCAATCGCCCGTTCGCGAAAAGCCCTTCTACAACGGTGAGAGATGTTCAACAAGCGTCTCAAATAGAGCACTGAGTTTCAATCGCCCGTTCGCGAAAAGCCCTTCTACAACAATACTATCGTTATTTGGTAGGTAGGTGCCCACTTGAGGTTTCAATCGCCCGTTCGCGAAAAGCCCTTCTACAACCCCTCTCTCCGTAAGATCGCGTGGTAAGCCTGCCCACAGAAGCTGTTGCGAGAGGGTATTGCTAAAAGGAATTGTAGCATGCTTTTTGTG
>JAABUQ010012215.1_pt1 | contig 10728 bp, 10 predicted proteins | sample 5560001 | NCBI WGS metagenome assembly JAABUQ01 (sample SAMN10711888, study PRJNA513371) | rock metagenome | isolation source: Antarctica rocks | place: Antarctica: Victoria Land, Finger Mt nord | collected 2015-12-18
TGCCGGTTGCCGGGTCGCCGCTGACCACCGACTGAATGGCATCAAGCTGGGTGCGGAACGTGTCCACCAGGGCGCTGAGCTTGTTCAAGTCGTCCTGCGTGACCGGCGTGCCCGTGGGCGTCGCGGGCACCTGCCCGGCTTTCACTTTGAGGTCTTCCACCGTTTGCGCCATGCGGTCAATGACCGTCGCGAACTCGTAGCGGGTCAGGCTGCGTTTGCCCAGAAACTGGCCGTTGGGGTAGCCAAGCACATAGCCTTTGTTGGCAAGGTCGGTGACGGCTTGATAGGCCCAGTGGTTTGCGGGAACATCGGGGAAAGTCGCCCCCTGCGCCTGGGCAGGAGCGGAAACGAGGGCAGAGCCTCCGGCCAAAACGCTCAGGGCGAGCGCGGTAGTCCAATTCTTCAAACAAGTCCTCCTTAGAATAATTGCACTCTTCACGGTGTTTATTTGTGCGTCTTGGGAAACAAGCGTCTCCCAATCGCCTCATTTTCGGCGCAGGTTTGCCGCGCTCCCTGCTATTTTACTGAGGCAATGTTAAGCGAATGTTAAGAGATTGTTAAGACGGGGTTAATTTTGCCCATCGCTGTGACAATGTTGGGCGTGCTGAGAGACAATGAGGGGCGTGCCGATTTCCCCCCTAGCGCGGCGGCTTTTCCACGGCAGATAAAGCCAGTACCAACGACGGAACAATTTGTTCCGTCGTTGGCACGCGCTGAATGAGCGTATGAAACGCGCAAGCGACGCGGGGGGAAAAGCCCATAGTTTCGTGCAAAGCGGGCCGTTCTAGGCCGAGCGAAAGGGAACACTTGCCGAGTGTTCGGGGGCGAAGGCGGCCTGGGGCATGGGTTCGGCGGGAACCGAAACAGGCTGCAAGTAGATGGGGTTGCTGAAAATCCAGGGTTTGGCCCCCAGGCACAAGTCGCCGATGTGGAAGCGGTACAAATAAACTTCCACGCGGTAAGCGCCCGGCTCGCGGGCAAAAAAGGAAAGCGTGCCGCCGCGCGCCGCCGCCACCACGACCCCGTTGCAAAACAAGCGCACCAGGGCATTTGGCGAGGGAGCCTGAGCTTCCAGGCGCACGCCGGGGCTGTTGGGCGCAAGTGTCACGGCATCGCCCATCTGCGCGCGCGGGGAGTCCGGGGCGGGCAGGGCTTCAAACCGAAAGCCGCGCGAGTCGGCATAGTTGTCGTAGGCCATAAAGCAATGCCCCTGCGCAAGGGCGGCATGCACCCGCCGGGCGTCTTCCCCGGCGCAAAGCGGCGCGCGCGACAGCGGCTGAGCCGTGACCACATGGGTGCGCAAAGTCCGAAAGCTTTCTTCGTAGGTGGGATACGGGTAGGCGCGCCCGGCAAAGCGCATCACGGCGTGGGCGTCCAGGCAGGCGATGCCGACCACGGAACGCGGCGGCCCGTGCGGGTCAAGCGGCAGCATCAAGCGATCCCACAAGGCCAGCTCGCGGGCGGGGCGGGCGGCAACCAGGTGGAAAGCCTTCAGGCGGCGGGGGCTATGGTAGCGCAGCCAGACCAAGAGTAGGGCGGGCAGGCTGATTTTGGTGCGCGCGATGGCGCTGAGGTTGAACACTTCCAGGCCGGTGCCGGGCTGGTGCAAAGCGAAGTTGCGCCAGTGGTCTTTGAGGTCACACGGCAGGGCGATAAAGCCGATCCCCCCTGCCGCACGGATGGCCTCCTGCGCCTCAGACGCATTGCCTGGGGCGGGCACAAATGAGGGCGGAACATTGAGCGCGAGCAGATACCCGGTATCCGTGGTGATTTCGGTTCCGGCCAGCACCAAGGTTTGGCCGTGCCAGCCGTCTTGATGGTTCACGAGAGGGTCTAGGTTGGAGTGGTCGCACAGGACAAAATAATCCAGCCCGGCGTCATTAGCGGCCTGCGCAATCTGCTCCACAGTGCCCACGCCGTCGCTGTAGGTGGAGTGGATATGCAGCGCGCCCGCGTAGTCATGCCACGGCGGGGAGGCGGACGCCGAGTCGGGCGCAGGGGGAACAGGCGGAGCAGGGCCGATTTGCAGGCGCTCGCGCAGCGTGGCAAACAAGCCTTCCGCTGTCAAAATGGAGACAATCAGGCGCACGCGCGACCACTTGACCAAAACGATGCTCCCCAAGCCGGAACAAGCTGCTCTCAAGGCTGGAATAAAATCAGGGCAGCCAGCGCTCTCAAACAGAGTGCCGACCGCCCTTATTCTAGCACGGAATGGGTTATTTTGTGGTGGCGGGCAGGGGCGAAACGCGGACTTCGGTTGTTCGCGCCGGGGGCAGGATCACCTGTGCGACTGCTTCTACCTGGGGCTTTCCGGGCAGAAGTTGAGTGGAAACCAGGCGAGCGCTGCCGGGCTTGGACTTTTTCTTATAGGCGGTGCTTGCCTGCACAGTCAGGGTTTGGCCCGGCGGGGGCGCGGCAAGATGAAAGACCGCGCCGGAAACAGTGACCGGGAAGTCATTGGTGTTGGTGAGCCGAACGCGCTCCGTTCGCGCGCTGTTGCCGTCGCCTTCGGGGTATTCAGCTTCCAGGTGCCACGGCTGAAGGATTTGCCAGCGCAGCGTTGTGCCGTCCACGGTCATCAGCACATAGTGCAGGTAGCCGCCCTTATCCGGGGTGGCATCCAGGGGCGCACCCGCCCCGCCCGATATAAAGTAATCCACGCCGTCTTTTTTTGTGTGCCAGTAGAGGTGGTTGTGGCCGCAGAAGACAGCCCGAACGCCGTATTTGACCATCAGCGCGTGCAGGCGGTCGCGGCCCTCGGCGCTGGCAAAGCCGCTGTCCAATTTGGGCGTGTCCGGGTCGGGCGGGCCGAAGACATAGTGGTGCAGCATGACAAAAGTGTTCTTTGCGGCTTTGTTGGCTTCCAGGTCAGCCTGAAGCCACGCCCACTGCGCCTCGTCAAGAGTGCCGCCTACCATAGAACCGTCCGGCTGGACAGCGGTGCTGTTGAGTGCAACGAAGTGGCTGTGGCCGTAGTCAAACGAGCCGTACAGCGGCCCCATCCGCCGCTCGTAGACCGGCAGCAGCCGAGCATCCAGGCTGAACTCATGGTTGCCGGGGGCATTGAACAGGGGCACGCCGCACAAGGATGCCGCGCGCAGAAACGCATCATACTCGGCATTGGCCTCGGGCACCGTGTCGTTGTAGCCTTCAATCACGTCGCCTGTCCACAGGACAAACGGCGGATGGATCAGCCCAATCTCGCGGCAGATTTGGCCTAGGGCCGGGGGCATGGGCGTGCCGTGCCCCGCAGAGCGATTGTCGCCGCCCATGATAAACGTGAAGTGGTCAGGATCGGCAGGCGGGGCAAGCTGCGCGAACCCGTTGGGAACAGGCGGAAACGGCTTGGTGGAGGAAGCATGGGCGGTGAGGGCGCTGAGCGCAAGGCAGCCGCACAGCAAGAGCGTTTGTTTTAGCATGGGGGAGCTTCTGAAAATTAAGCCTGCTCATAGACACATGAGCAGGCTTGGATTGTGTTTTGCAAGCAGCGCCGCGTCAGTCTTTCAGACGCTGGTAGCCTTCCGGGTTGCAGGAGCCAACGTTATCCCACGCCCAGTCTACGCCGTCGCAGCCGGACAGGTAATCGGTCTGCTTGACGATAAACTTGGCATGGCCGTCGGCATAAGCAATAGTGGTGCCATTGGGATGGAAGCCGACTTTGCCTGCGCCGAGCGGTTTGTCCATAAACACTTTGGGGAAGTCCGCATAGATGCGCGTCTGGGTCGGGCGGGCGAAGTCGTTGAGCCTCACGACGGGCAGGATGCCGGTGGCGGTGGGCACTGGGGACTCCGCGCTTGTGGGGGTAATCTTCTGGGCCGTAATCTCGGCAACCGTCAGCGGCCTGCCCGAGCTGGAATAGTCTATGTCGGTTCCTTTGCCCCCTGTATCTGTGCCTTCAATTTGATACCCAGTTGCAGTCGCCCCGGCAGAACCGACGGTGAACGGGTTGGAAAAGTTCTGGTGGGTAAACTTGTAGGACGTGCCAATCACTTCAGCGTAAGTATGCCCCGCGTCGCGCATGCCGGCGGCGCCTGTCGGGTTGAGGACATTCTTATCGCCGTTCGCCGCCATGCCGCCGTTGTCGTCCGGGCAGTGGAACAAGTCCGTGCTTTTGACGTAAGGCATGATCTCGGCGGGAACGCCCGTGGTTTGGACGCCAAGCACTTGGGCGGCATACGGGCCAACGGAGTTAGGCACGGCATAAGAAATGGGCATTGCCTCGTCCGAATCCTGCGCATACTGCAAAATGCCAAGCATAAACTGCTTGGCATTGGAGACGCAGGTAATTTGGCGGGCCTTTTCGCGCGCCCTGGCGAAGACGGGGAACAAAATAGCCGCGAGCAGCGCGATAATGGCGATGACGACGAGCAGTTCAATCAGGGTAAAGGCGCGCGCCGGGCGGCGGGCGGCAGACAAGTTCATAGCAAGCCATCCTTCTAAACAGAAGCTAAACAGAAGCGAAGAGTGCATCCACAGGAGTGTTTCTGCATTCGTATCTTCATGCTGTTAATGGCCCCTAGTTTGGCAGGTGATTGTTAAGCCCGCTTTAACGCGGCATTAACAGCATGTTAAGCCTGCGCGCCGTGCGTGAACAAGAGCGGTGTCTACTTCTTGCAGGCAGCGGCAACGGCTGCCGAGTCTGCCGGGTAAGGGTCAGCCTGAATTGTCCATTCGCAGGGCGTTGTGGAGCCATACTTGCGCCAATGTGCATGCCCGTCCCCGTAAACGGCGTTAAAGCCGCCGCTGTGACGGTAGGTCGGCTTGGTTGTTTCCGCATCCAGGAAATGGTCAGTGGAGCCTTCGTTGATAATACGGTTGATGGCATCGCCGCTCCCTGCCAGGGAAATAGGCGCTGCCGAGATGGTTCCGGTCATGGCATCAAAAAACTGGATGGTGCCGCTGGGGTCTTCCACTTGCGCTTCTGCGACCGAGATGCCGGAAACCGGCAGGTAGCCGAACCGGGGTGACGACCAGGCTGTTTTCCACCCTGTTGAGGCAATGGTGTTGCGAGACAAAGACAATTGCCCCGGCTTGACGTATGTCGTGGAGTAGGCGTTGATCGTGCCGTCGCCGGATGTGGTGTCGCCATAAGTAAAACACTTGCCGATGCCGGTGCCGACTTTGATATAGGCAGGGTTAGGAGGTTTGGATAGCACAGAGGAGTCTGCCGCCGATGGGCAGCTAAACACGCTCCGGCTGGCGTTGCTCTGCGCGGTAATGATGTAGGGGTACAGCAGCGACGGCCAGGCGACAACGCCCTTGCCGAAGGCTACTTCCTGCGGCACGATCATCTCATCGTAGTCCTGCGAATACATCAGGCAGGCTTTTCCTACCTGGTTCATGTTGCTCAGGCAAACGGCCTGCCGGGCTTTCTCGCGGGCCTGCGCAAAGACAGGGAACAGAATGGCGGCGAGCAGCGCGATCATAGCAATGACAACCAGCAGTTCAATCAGCGTGAAGCCGGACGGCGATGCGGATTGGGCAATGGTCTTTTTCTCCCTGGACATGGCAGGACTCCTTTTCTCGCGAGGGATGCTGAAAACAGCCTCCTGGCTGGCCGCTTGCTTTGCACTCGTTAGCCATGGCAAAGAAGATGTCCTGCTTTGTTGGAGTTGGCCTGCTGTGAGAAGCCCTCGGTATCGCTGATGCGGCACACAATAAAACGGGAAGCGGCAGAGGGTGCGCTTCCCGTTTTGGGGCGAAGGGGCGGGTGGAGGAGAGAGGGGAAAGATTATGCGGCTTGGATGCGGCGGCGGACGGCAATCAAACCTAATGCACCCATGCCGATCAGCATAGCAACAATGCCGCTTGGCTCAGGAGCGGCGGTGGGAGCGCCCGGAGTGAAGTTCAAGGTGACCGGCTTAGCGCTGGTGGAGGTGCTGTTGTAGCCGTAGAAGTTGGCCGCCATGTTCTGGTTGCCGGCGGCGCTGTCCGCCGAGATGACGAGGCGCACATTCTGGCCCGCGTTGTACTGGCTCAGGAAGTACTGCGCGGCGGCTCCGGTTGGGGTCAGAGTGTAGGTATCCAGCGTGCCGCGCGTTGTTTGCGCGGTATACGCCTGCGAACCGAGCGAATACAAGGTGCCGAGCTGGGTGCCGACACCCTGCGGGTCCATGCCGGGGCCGCTGCTAGCGGTTTGGTAAGCCAGCGTAGAGGTGCTGTTGTCAATGCTAGCCGTCGTGTTGGACGCAAAGTAAAAGTCCAGCGTGCCGTTGGCTTCAAACCCGGATGCTTGATCACCCAGGCTGAAGGTGAGCGTGTTGCCGGAAATGCTGGACACGGGGGCGGCGGGCTTGGCGAAGTTGAAATCCACCACGCCGAAGCTGCTGTAAGGCACACCGGCGCTGTTGGCGCCGGTGTTGGTGCCTTCAATTGTGAGGGTGAAAGGGCCGGTGCTGGCGCCATTCGCCAGCACTTTGTTGTCGTCAATCGCGGTCGTGCTCACCTGGGCTGTGGCGCTCATCTGCGCATGAGCGCCGGTAGCCGCAAGGCCAAGCAGGACAAGAGTTGAAATGGTTTTTTGCATGCGGGGGTTCATATTCTGTCCGTCCTTTTATGAAACTCAGTGGTGCGCCAATCTGTTCTGCTGCCCGTTTGCAGCTAGGAAGAGTATAAACACCTAGAGTTATGCAGGCATTAAGGCAGCGTTAACTTTGCATTAAGCTAGCAGGGTGCACTTGCGGCAAGGGCGGCAGACAAAAATAAGCGGCGGGGGCAGACCAATCTGCCCTCGCCGCTTCTTTATACCACCGCTTTTCTAGTGCGTCCTACTGGATAATCTTAACTTGCGCCGGGCTGGTCAGCGTGATCTGCGGCTTGCCTTTAGGGGCACTCCATGTGCCGGACACCAGCACATGTTTGCCGTTCAGCGCCGCCAGGTCGGGAAACTTGGCATAGTCGGCAGGCATCACCACGGCGGTCAGAGCGGTCTTGTACTTTTTGTCAAAGTCCAGGATGACGATGTCGTGGTCGTCGGGCGAGTAGGCCTGCGAGACTGTGCCCTGGAACGCACCCGCTTTGCCAACCTGCTTCTGCGCGTCGGCGAGGCTGTGGGCTTCCAAAGCTCTGGCAACAGCCGGGTCAGAAGCCGAGACGGTGCCGAACGCGGCAGTCTTGGACGCCAGCACGGACTGCGCTTTGCCGATGGGGTCGCCGTCGGCGGCTTTGGCGCTTGCCGAAGACGAGGGTGACGCGGCAGGGGCAGCGGCAGGAGCCGCTTGCGCCATGCCCCTGTGCGGGAAAGCCAATACGGTTGCTGCCGTCAACAGCGTGATAAGTTCGCGCTTCATGGTCACCTCCTGGTACTTAACAAAGAGTTACTGGGGCGTGGTCGGCAGGGGCGTTCCGTCCCGGCCATCTTTGACTGTCCAGATTTGATTCGGGTCGGTTGCGATGTCGTAGCCTTGCTTCTCTGGTGTGCGTGATTTGACATGACCATCGCAGAACAAGTAGTTGTTGACGGTGTTATGGTAGGGTTTGTCCGGTGTCTGCTCGGCATACCCGGCATACGTGGTGGCAGCGGCAGCCGTCATCCAAAAGCCTTTTGCCCACATCCAGCCGCCTTCCGCAGTGTTGACAAGATAGCCAACGTATTTATCGTTGTTGCCTTGCTCTGACATGGTTTCAAATAGTAAATCCGTGTTCGCGGGTGTGGTAATAGCGGACAGTTTAATGGGGTTGTCCAAATCCCGTAGTTTTTTGTCTGTGGCGGATGTGTACTTGGCGCCGTCATCCGTTGTTCGCGGATAGTAAGAGTCGGGGTCTGTAATGTTGGTTGTCTTGTTGTAAGTTAGCCCCGGCGCGGTCAGGAATTCGTTCATTGCGTAAGTCGTGTGATATGCGTAAAACTTAGTTGCATTGTTGGTCACAAGCATATCCGGGCACACCCAGACTGTGCTGACAGTGTTGGCCGCCTGGTTTTTGATGTACCCTTCCAGCGGACTGACACCAGTGGATGTGAAATAGCCATAATTGTATTTATCAACAAGAGCATCGTCATTGTCAATCGTGTATTGTAGAAATGCCAATCCGAGTTGTTTGAGATTGGACGCACACGTTGTTTGTCTTGCCTTTTCCCGCGCCGACGCAAAGACCGGGAACAGTATGGCGGCGAGCAGCGCGATAATGGCTATCACGACGAGCAGCTCAATCAAAGTGAAGCCGCGCGAAACGCGGCGGGAAGCAGAAACAGTTGTCATGCAAACGACCTTTCAAGTGCAGCAAACGGAGAGGCTTGAAAAATGACAACAGTATCTTTATCACGAGGCGTCCGTTTATTACAACGCGCACAGTTTGGCATATCAATGTTAACTCAGCATTAATCAACAGTTCTTTTTCCAGAGGCGCGATGCAGGCGGCATACCTCCCGAAGGCGGCTTACGCAGGAGCTTAAGCAACCAACAAAAACCGCCGGCAAGGAAACCCTGCCGGCGGCTTAGCTTCGTGCTGCGTGGTAAGTTTTTGGCGTTATGACGGAACCATCTCTGTCAGCAGGCTGTCTTTATCACCCGCACTGGATACCCACACATGGTGTGTTTGGGGGTCTACAGCCAGCGTGTGAGTTCCCGGCGGGACGGGCACGCTGCCCAGCAGCGTCATGCCAGACGCACTTTCCTGAACCACCGAAACCTGGCTTGGCTCGCCTTTAGGCGACGAAGCGCAGTAAAGCCGCCTGTTGGCCGGATCAAAGGCAATCTGATCCACGTAGCCGGGAGCGATGTTTACCGAAGCGAGCACTTTACCGGTCGCCCGCTCCATCATCACAGCTTTGCCGCTGCCTGCCGCAAACACGCGGCTTGTCCGGTCGTCAATTGCCAGCCCGTGGGGCGATGTCATGGGGGCTGTGGGCCAGGTCGCTTCCACGGTGTTGGTGCTGGGGTTGATCACCTGAGTGCAGTTGGCGGGTTTGATATTCTGATAGAGCCGGTCTGTTGCGGCATCGTAGAAGACAAACTCAGGTGCCCCGGCGATAGGGACGCTGCCGGTCACTTTATCGGTTTTGGCGTCCACTGTCCACACTTCAGCCCCGTCGTCGTGGTCCACATACAGCGTGCCGTTTTTAGGATCGAAGGCAATGGTGTCGGCGGGGCCGGTGAGAGGGATTTCGCCTGTCTTCGCCAGCGTTTTGAGGTTAAACACAACCACTTTTTGGTTGCCGCCCGCGACAAACAGCTTGTTGTCGGCCTCGTCCACGGCCTCGCCGTTGACTTCGCCGTCTGTGTCCACTTGACGCACTGTTCCGGTGCTTAGGTCATACACCACCAATGTGCCCTTGCCAGGATGGGAAGCGTATAAGCGATGCCGGGGGGCATCCACGAGCATCCAATCAAAATGCGCTGACCCGCCGGGCACGACCACGGTCTTGTGGGCCGTCAGCGGCGCGGGGGCCGCAGGGACGCGCTGCGCAGATAAGGCGGTCAGGCTGCCTAGCAAGGCAGCCAAGGCTATGTTGTGTTTCATCATGGTTGGTTCCAGAAGGCGCGCGGCGGGCTGATATGTCCACCGCGCGCCTTTGTATGTTGTTTGTTCGTTTTGTGTTGTTTATTCGTTTTGTGTTTATTGGCCTTGGCGGCGGTGCTGTTTGGCGGCGATACGCTCCTTGTCGTGGGCGGCGGCGGCGGCCACAGCTTGAGAGGATGAGGCTTGCATGCCGGCGGGGACAGCGACGCCATTATTATGCGTCCCACACCCAGTCAGCGCGATCAAAGCAAAAGAGGCCAGCAGGCCGATGGTTGATGAAAGTGTTCGTGTCTGCATTTCAGTTCTCAGCCGCGTGGTGGTTACCGGTTTACTGTTGTCCCGGCATAGAGTTCATCTGCCGCTTGCTGGCAGGTTTCACCGGTGGAAATGGGGTACGTGCCGCTGCCGCCGCTGTAGTCGCTTTTGGCGGCGGGGTCGTAGCACCACTGAAGCGCGTCGGCTTTGTTGGCCGGTATCATCACAGGCGCGCCGGTTTTGCTGTTGATTCCAAACACGAATGCAATAGACTTGACATGCCCGTCTGCGAAACCGAAATCAAGGTGCTGCATGTGCCGCAGTGAGGTGGAACTGGTTGTACTCGGCAGGGTGCCGTAGATGTTGTCCATCGCCACCGAGTAGCCGGGATAGTCGTAGGAGTCGCCAAAAGCAACCATGTTGGCAGGGTTGGTGATTTGAGCGATGCTGCGGCCAGGGCGGATATAAACATTGTGACCGTTCATATCTTTGATAGGATTGCCGCCAGCATCTTTGGCCTGGTACTGGGCTGCAATCAATCCTAGACCCCCATCGCTGACCATGCCGTCGTCATAGCCATAGCCGAGACAAACTCCAGTAGTGTTGAGGTTGTCGTCACAGCCGTTGCCGGTGCCGCCCGCATACGGCTGAGCAACCTCGCTGCGGTCCGGGCAGACAAACATGGCGATGTTCTTGGTATAGGGCTGCAGCAACGCATACCAGTTTCCACGAACTCCTTTGCTGGGCACGATGCCGCCGGGAAAGGTTCCCGTATTTTGGCTGATGGTCATCTCATCGTAATCCTGGTTGTACTGAAGAAAAGCCAGTCCGATCTGCTTCAGATTGGACAAGCACGTTATCTGCCGCGCCTTCTCTCGTGCCTGCGCAAAGACGGGGAACAGAATGGCCGCCAAGATTGAGATAATGGCGATCACGACGAGCAGCTCAATTAAGGTAAAGCCGCGCCCTAGGCGCGGGGAGCGAAGTGTCATATTACGTGTCTTTCCTAAAAAA
>JAABUQ010012216.1_pt1 | contig 10727 bp, 12 predicted proteins | sample 5560001 | NCBI WGS metagenome assembly JAABUQ01 (sample SAMN10711888, study PRJNA513371) | rock metagenome | isolation source: Antarctica rocks | place: Antarctica: Victoria Land, Finger Mt nord | collected 2015-12-18
TCTTTCTCAAAGTCAAGCCTGCCGTCGTCCGCGACGCCCACCGCTTGTTCAGCCTTCCCGACCTCCAGGCCGTCTGGGCCGCTGTTACCGAAGATTTCGGCCCGGACGCCCTCGCCGCCCCCGAGTTCGCCGAAGAAGCCATGCTGGATTACCTCGGCTCCCATGGCCGCAATCCTCGCTGGCAGGTGCAGGATTTTCTAGCAGAACACGCAGAAGCAAGGACTGAGAAATGAATGCCTTCAGAAAAGCAGCTCTCGTATTCTCTCTTCTGTCGCTGCTGATGGCCGTTATCCTGCTGTGCGCTCGTCCTCCTGCTTCCCAATATGTGCCTGATCGCTACTTTTCCGCATCTATCCGCTGCCTCGTCAAGAATGAGGCAGGGCAGCCGTTTCCCGGTGCGTGGGTCCATATAGAGTCCGTGTTGTGCGATGTTCCGAGAGGCTATCTTTACGAAGAAAATCTCGTTGTTTACAAAGTGCAGACGGATAAAAAGGGGCAGTGCTTGTTTCAGCATAAGCTTCCCGGCATCTACTCTGTGTCTGTGGAAGGCGCAACAACATTTGATGCTTCTCAACTCGCTGACCTGCTGCCAAAGCAAACTATCACCACCACAGTCGTTCTTCACAAATGGCACCGGCGAAAGATCGCGGCAAAAACGGCTTAAGAATGTTGGCGTGGAACTTTCCGCCTTGTTTCTTTGTCTTTAAGGATATGAAGAACTTGAACGCGAGCCGGGTGCCTGGGTTCTGGCGGCCTATGCTGATGGTGGGGCTGGTGCTGGGTGTGTGGGCGACGCTGCTGGCGCTGTCGGGGCCGAAGGCGGCGATGTCGGCATCGAATGAGACGAAGCCGACGGAGGCGATCCTGCCGATGACGGCTCCGGCGGGGCGCGAAGTGGCGACCTTTGCGGGCGGCTGTTTCTGGGCGATGCAGGCGGAGTTTAGCCGACTTAAAGGCGTGACCAAGATTGATGCAGGCTATGCGGGCGGCCACACGGCTAAGCCAACCTACGAGACAGTCTGCTCGGACACGACCGGCTACGCAGAAGCGGTGCAGGTAGTTTTCGACCCGAAAGTGGTGTCATATCACGACCTGATGCTGATTTTCCTGCGGGCGCACAATCCGACCACGCTGGACCAGCAGGGTCATGATGTCGGCAACTCGTACCGCTCGGCGATCTTCTACCACTCCAAGCAGCAGAAAGCCGAAGCGCTGGAAGCGATTGCGGAGACCGAAAAAGCGCACGTTTATTCGGATCCGATTGTAACTCAAGTCGTGCCGTATACGGGCTTTCACGAAGCGGAAGCGTATCACCAGAACTACTTCGCGCTGAACCCCGACCAGCCCTACTGTGCAACGGTGGTTGCGCCGGAAGTGGCCCGGTTTGAGGGGCTAAACAAAGGGCGGCTGAAGTAGGAACCTCACCCCGCCTCGTTCCTATGCCTTCGGCATTACTTCGTATCTGGCGACCCTCTCCTTGTTAAGGAGAGGGTGGCAGCTTGCTGCCGGGTGAGGTTCCTACTTCATCCTGCCGGTCGCGTCGAGTTCGTCGTCGGCGGTGACTGGTGGGCGCTCCTTGACGGGGATGCGGCCCTGCGTTGGCTCAGGGTCGGCGTCCGGGTCGGAGGAGACGGCATGGGCGAACGGCTCGGAGTCTGCCGCCAGCTTGCCTTTGGCGTCGTCTTTGCCTTCATCCGTGTCATCGTCGTAGTCGTCCAGCTCTTCGCCGTCGGCTAGGGGGCGCGGGCGCAGATTGAGCACCCGATCCGGGATGCTCTCGACCTGGAAGCCGCCGGCCCCAATGTCCTGCGGCAGATGGGTGCCGAAACCTCGTGCAATGCCTGCGACGGTGCCGGTCTGGTCCGTGGAGAAGATGCCGTCTTCGTCTGCGGCTGAGTACAAATCGGCCTCGTCTATGCCGTCGTTCGGGGCAGGATCGGTTTGCAGCATTTCCGCTTCAAAGTCCATCTCGCCGCCGTCTACATCGTTCGGCGACTTCTCGGGCGGCGTCAGGAACACGGCGTCTCCGGCGTGCTTCTCCACAATGTCCCCCAGACTGCCGATCTGGTTGGTGTCTTCATCAAATAATTCATGATGGACCCTATCATGCTTGTCCAAGCGTTCTTCTGCCATAAATCTTATCCTGCTTTCGGAAGTTAGCTTCACTTTACCCGAGCGGTGTTTGTTGACAAACCCGGCGGTTTCGGCTAGAATACAGCATGAAGCTTGCCGTCATCACCGATGAGATTGACATGGACTTGGGCCGGGCGCTGGATGTCATGGCCGAGTACGGCGTGCAGGGCGCGGAGCTGCGGCAGCTTTGGGACAAGAATATCAGCGATGCGCCGTCCGAGTATTGGCAGCGGGCTAAGCGCGAGCTGGATTCGCGGGGCATGACCGTGGTGGGAGTCGCATCGCCGTTCTACAAGTGCGGCCTGCCGGGCGCGGAGCCGGATGGTCCGGCGGGACCCCTGCACGGCGCGTCGGCACGGGGTTTGGGCGACCAGATCACGCTGCTTGAACGGTGCATCGAAGCCGCGCAGTTTTTTGGCACCCCTCTTATTCGCACGTTTTCGTTCTGGAAGCACGGTTCGCTGACGCCGGAGCAGGAAGAAACCATCGCGGACGCCTATGCGGAGCCGGCGGCGATGGCCGAACGCGCCGGAGTAATTTTGGGCATTGAGAATGAGCACGCCTGCTGCCTGGGAACCGGAGCGCAGACGGCCCGCGTACTGGAAGAAATCGGCTCCAAGTCGGTGCGGGCGATCTGGGACCCCGGCAATGCGCTGATGGCCGGCGAGCTGCCGTACCCGGACGGCTACGCGGCCATCAAAGACTTTGTCGCGCACGTCCACATCAAAGATGCTGCCCTTCCCGCCGGCGCACTTGCGCCGGAATGGGCGGTGGTCGGCAAAGGCGCGATTGATTTCGCTGGCCAGCTTGCGGCCCTGAAGCGGGACGGCTACGGCGGCTGGTTGTCTCTGGAGACCCATCTGGCCCTGCCGAGTAAAGAAGCGGCGTCACGGGCAAGCTTGGAAGCTCTGCAGCGGCTGCTGGCGGCGGTGGGATAACACGACACGGGGCTGAACCCCCGTGCTTTAGAAATGCAAGCGCCCATCTTCATGGGCGAGGATTGTCCCAAGTCTTTGCCCGCGCAGGCGGGCGCTTGCACTCCTACAGCCCTGCCGTTCAGGGCAGGATCACCTTTTCAGGAAACACCATACTTTTATGTCATTGAACTCGTTTCGCACGGGCCTGGGCAATATCACCAGCAACCCGATTGGTAAATGGATTTTGTTCTTAGTGGCCGCCCTGCTGGTTTCCAGCCTGGTCTTCTCCGGTCTCGGCACGAACCTGGGCAACCTAAGCGGCACGCAGGCCGCCGCGCAGACCGGCGACGACGTTGTCGCCACTGTCAACGGCGACTCGATCACCCGCAGCGACTTTGCCGCGCTGCAAAGTGCCCGCCAAGCTCAAGCTGAGGAGGGAGGCCATCCAGTCCCGGCGGCGGAGCAGCCCTTATTTAACAACTTCGTGCTGGATCAGATCATCAATTCCACTCTCCAAGCTCAGGAAGCCAAAAAGCTGAATATTCCCGTCTCGGACGCGGAAATCTCTCAAGAGCGTGCCAAACTCGTAGATCAATCCGGCCTTCGCCAAAGCCTCCAACTCCCTGCCACGGCGTCTTTGGCCGACATGGATGCGGCGCTCACGAAAACCCAGAACCAGACCGTCGAACAGCGGCTACCGGATGATAAGCTGCGTCAGCTCCTCTTGATTGGCGACCCGCAAAGCGGCGAACCAGGCAAATTACAGCAGTCGTTGATCAACTCTACAGTAGTGACTGACGCTGACGCGCAGCAGTTTTACACCAAGTACCATACGCGCCATATTTTGATTGACAACAAGACCCGCTCCGATGCTCAAGCCAAAGCGCAGGCGGCACAAATCGTCACCAAAGCCAGAGCGCCCGGCGCGGACTTTGCCGCGCTGGCGAAGCAGTATTCCGACGACCCCGGCACCAAAGCCAAAGGCGGCGATGACGGCTTTATTGACGAAACCACGCCCTATGTCCCCGAGTTCAAGCAGGCGGCGTTCAGCCTGAAACCCGGCGAAATCACGCCGGACCCGGTTGCCGTGCCGCAGTATGGCTACTTTGTGATCAAGCTGGACGCGGTGAAGTCCAACCTGCCTGCCGACTTTGAGAAGAACAAAGCAAAATATCTGGCTCAAATTCAGCAGCAAAAGGCGCAGGACAAGTATCAGGCACTGATGGCGGGCCTCAAGACTGCCGCGAAGATTGATGTCAAAGACCCGGCGCTTGCCGGAGACCGGGCGTTCGCGCAGGCCGAGCAGTCGGGTAATCCATCCCAGGCCCAGCCGCAGCTTCAAGCTGCGCTAGCGTCCTACCAGCAGGCGCTCAAAGCAAACCCGCCCGCGCTGCAAAAAGCGGCGGTGGACGCGGCTATGGGCGAAGTCTACCAAACCCAGCGCCAAATCCCCCAGGCGATTTCGGCGTATGAAGCGGCACTCGCGCTGCGGGATGACCCGGCGCTGGAACTGACCACGGGGCAGCTTGCCTTGCAGTCCAAGCAGAACGCGCAGGCCGTCGCGCACTTCCAGAAAGCGTCTCAGCTTGCCTGGAATGACCAGAGCACCCATATCCAGCTTTTGTCGCTGTTCGGGCAGGCGGGCCGGCCTGACCTTGCCGCAAAAGAAGGCGACTGGCTGAAGCAGTACGCCAAAGCGCATCCGGTATCGCCCGCGTCTGCGGGGATGCCGCAGATGCTGGGCAATCCCGGCGGTCAGCCCGGTGCCGTACAGCCCGGCACCGTTCCTGCACCGGGGGGTGCGACGGCCCAGCCCGTAGGTTCGGTGCATGTGGTCGTGCCGCCGGCCAAGAAGCCGGGGCAGTAGACGCTCTTTAAGCCAATGCACCGGCACTGGAAGTGCCGGTCTAGCGCGGCAAAGAAAGTCCCTGCGGGACTGAGGACGGGCCTTTACTGCCTATTCTTCAGTGCCGGAGGCACTTTCTGTCCTTGAACAGCCCGGCACTTCCAGTGCCGGTAACTTGTCATCTTAAATCTCATGCCCGGAACCCTCTACATCGTCGCCACCCCCATCGGCAACTTGGAAGACATCACCCTGCGGGCGCTCCGCCTCCTGAAAGAAGCGGACCTCGTCGCGGCGGAAGACACGCGGCACACCCGGATGCTGCTGACCCATTTCGGTATTGAGACTCCCCTCATCGCCTACCATCAGCACTCCGAAGCCGGACGCACCGACAACTTGATCCGGCGCATGGCTGAGGAAGGCCAGACCGTCGCGCTTGTCACCGATGCCGGAACGCCCGGCGTGTCCGACCCCGGCGTCGAGCTGGTCCGGGCCGCGCTGGCCGCGCACGTTCCTGTCGTTCCCATTCCCGGTGCAAGCGCCGCACTGTGCGCCCTTGTTGGAAGCGGCCTGCCGCCGGCCCGGTTCGCGTTTGAGGGCTTTCTGCCGCGCACGAAGTCGTCGCGCCGGGCGAAGCTTGCCGCGCTGGCGCAAGGGGAAACCCGGACGCTGATTTTCTACGAATCACCCCAGCGCATTGCCGAAACGCTGTCCGAAATGGCGGCGGCGTTCGGGCCGGAGCGCCCGGCGGCGGTCGGGCGGGAGCTGACCAAGAAGTTTGAGGAGTTCGTGCGCGGAACACTGGCGGAAGTTGCCGCGCACTTTGCCGCGCACGCGGCGCGGGGCGAGATCACCGTGGTGGTTCAAGGCCTGGGCGGTGACAGCGACGACGAAGCGGTGCCTGCCGAAGCCGTTCCCGCCGAGCCGCTGTCCGTTCCCGAAGCCCTGCAAGCCGCGCTGGCTTCGGGGTTAAGCGAGCGCGACGCCGTGCGCCAGGTCAGCGCCGACCTCAAGCTCTCCCGCCGCGACGTGTACGCCGAGATGCTGCTGCTGAAGGGCGACAGATAACGGCGCAGGAGAGCGGCGCGTGTGCTATAATAAGCAAAATGTTTCGAGAGGAGTTCAAGGATGACCGTGGGCAAAAAGATACGCCACATTGATACCGAAGCACAGCGGGTGTATCAGCCTCCCTTTTAGAGCGATGGAAACGGAAAGCAAAAAGCGTCATCGCACGAGAGTTATCACGGAAGCTATTATCATTGGGTACGCCATGAGCCGCCTGGACGCTGAGTACTTGCGTCTGCGCCAACTGAAGACGTGGCGTGAGGCGTTTCAAGAGGCAGCGGCGGCAACCGGACAGCCGGCAGATAGCTTCAACAATTTGCGTGATGAGTTTGACCCACTCCACGATAACCCGCGCCGTGGCTGGCATCAGCGGCAGCTCCGGCCCAACCGCCAGCGTGTTTTTGACGATCTGCATGAAGTCAGTGACGACGGGCTGATGGTCCTCGTGGAGCATATTCTCGCCGGAGACCGGGAGTCAGTCATAGAAGCGGTTGACGCCCTCGCCGCAGTGCCTCGGGTTCCTCACAATGTTGCCGAGCGTCTCTTGACCGGGCGGCGAGCGGAAGACTTCTTTTTGCTGCACTGCCAGCGTCTAGTTCAGGTCTCGCCGGCAGATGTGCTTGATCTGCGGCTGTCCGCACAAGGCTTCGACTTTGGCGTCAAAGACCGCCCGGAGCAGGCCATTGAAGTCAAAGGGCTGAAACAAACGCGCGGCGACATTCAGTTTACCGACCGGGAATGGAGCGAGGCAAAGCGGCGGCAGGAGAATTACCGGCTGGTGGTCGTCGCCAACCTTGCGGCGGAGCCGACCGCAAAGGTGTTCATAGACCCCTACCGGCACCTGCAAGCGACTTCTTCCGTGCAGACTTCCGTTTCTATTGTTTGGCGTTCTACTGTTTCCGTAAGCGGCTGACGCGGGGCATCAGTATTCGCTTATTTCGTACTCAACGACAGGCGGCATCAAAAGACATTCTTGCAGTTCCGGCAGCAGCGTGTCGTAGGCAATGAGGCAGGTCAGAGTACCGGGCGTACTATCCCGGACTGCCTCCCACTCGACGTTCTGCAATCCGAGTGCACGAGCCGCATCCAGGGCAGAAAACTCTTCCCATCGCAGGTTGAGAAGTCCTGACACGGTTAGTACCGTGCCATGAGAGGCAATTTGGTCGTATTCCTCACGGCCCAAAGCCGTTGTGTCAAATGTCACTTCAAGAATAATCATAATCAAGAGCATAGCGCTTTTTTAGGGGAAACACAATCACATGGAGCGAAAGCTGCACGAGGAGCCGTATTTCGATATGGACACGCTGAGGGAGAAGTGCCAGGCGTGGAAGGCGAACGGGGCATCAAAAGTCACTTTGGAATGGAGCACCGGCACCGGGCCGAACGTGTTTTATTTTCCGGCAGGCGAGCGCGGCCAGGGGGTCAAATGGACCATCGCGGTCGAGACCTACAACTACAATGAGATGTACGCGGATTTCGTCGAGCATACGCTCATTCCGCGAATCAAAGACGCCATCGCTGAGAACGGCCTCGGTCTGACCGTCATGTGCGTAGATTTGCAGCCGCTTCAAATCCAGCGCCAGCGCCGCCGCCAGATCGAGCGGGCGCAAACCGCCGCAACCGGCGACCACGCCAGCGGGCATCATTAGCCGCACAGTTCAATCAGCTTTAAGGTTCATGCAGCAGAAGACGCGCCTCCGCAAGCTCAATGTGCGGGGGCGCGTTTTTTCGTTTCGGCTGGACGGGTCTGGAAGTGGGGAAGTGTCCCAAGTTCGGCCAGGGTGTTGTCTGGGCTGCAAACCGCCCTGTGAAACGGATTTTTTGTTGCTTTCAGCCTATATTTAGGGTACAAGTGGCCTTGCTTACAACATGTAGCGCACAGGAGCGCAAAAATCCCCGCAACAATCCCGCAAAAAAACCGCAATGCTACTTGACAAAGTGCGCCGTGATGCCGTATAGTTGTAGTCAAGGTGGCGGCGAGTGGTGACTCAGTGGGGAAAACGTGATTTTTCAGGGCGAATTCGACCATAGCGTGGACGATAAAGGCCGGGTCATCATCCCGACCAAGTTTCGCTCCTCACTGGGAGAGCGCTGCTATATGACAAAAGGCCTCGGCGGCTGCCTCTTTGTGTACACGGAATCCTCCTACAAAGACCTGAGCGAGACTCTGGCCCGGCAGAAGCAGCTTGACGAGCACACCATGCGCCTGCAGCGGTTTTTTACGTCGTCCGAGCTGTACCCGGATGGGCAGGGACGGGTTTCCATTCCCGCCAAGCTGCGCGAATATGCGAAAATCTCGCTGCTGGACGAAGTAGTCGTAGTCGGGACCGGCAGCCGGATCGAGATTTGGAGCAGCCAGTCCTGGGCTGTATATAACGAAGAACTGACCGCTGAGATGATCACCGAATCAGCCCGCGAGCTGGGCATTGCATGATTGAAGACGGCATGAGCCTCTTGCCTTACCATGTGCCGGTCATGCTGGCGGAAACGCTGGACGCTTTGCAGCCGCAGCCGGGCGGCGTCTTTCTGGATTGTACCCTGGGCGGCGGCGGTCACGCGCAGGCAATTTTGGAAAAGATTGGGCCGGGCGGCAGGCTGATCGGCATTGACCAGGACGTGGAAGCGCTGGCGGCGGCTAGTAGGCGGCTTGCGCCGTTCGGCGGGGCGGTGATACTCCGGCAGGCCCGGTTTGATGATTTAGCTTCCGTGCTGGACAGTCTCGGCATTGACACTGTCAGCGGCGCGATTTTCGATCTGGGTGTGTCGTCGCATCAACTGGACACGCCGGAGCGCGGGTTTTCGTTCAAAGACCCGGATGCTTTGCTGGACATGCGGATGAACCCAGAGGCCGGTGGGCCGACGGCAGCGGACCTCTTGAACTCGCTGGGCGAGCGGGAGCTGTCTACGCTCATTCGGGAGAACTCGGACGAGCATTGGGCAGCGCGGATCGCCCGGTTTGCCGTGGAGCGGCGTCAGAAAGACCCGTTTCGGACTGTCGGGCAGCTTGTGGAAGCGGTTCACGCCGCGATTCCGGTCAAGGCTCGGCCCGAGGACAAGCACGCGGCGACCCGGACATTTCAGGCCCTGCGGATTGCCGTCAACGACGAGCTGGATATTCTGGGACATGCGCTGGAAAGCGCTGTAAAGCGCCTCGCGCAAGGCGGTACGCTGGCGGTGCTTTCGTATCATTCGCTGGAAGACCGGATGGTCAAGCAGCAGTTCAGCCTGCTGTCCGGGCGCGGCCCCGGCGAGGGCATCTACGGAACGCCGCCGCCGGCAGTGGTCGCACTGCTGACCCGCAAGCCCGTAGAGCCGGACCCGGCGGAAGTTTCCGCCAACCCGAGGGCGCGTTCCGCCCGCCTGCGTGCGGTCCGCAGGTTGTAGGGGCAGACCCCCGTGTCTGCCCTCCCGAATGAATCAAGCTTATTAAGCCGCAACTTATTAAGCCGCAACTTATTAAGCTGCAAGCGATTGAGCCGCAAAGGAAACGCGATGCTGGATACGAGAATGACGCCGATCTCCACCCGGCCCCGCCGTCCTTCTTCGGCGCGGCCTGAACTGCATGCCGATGTACGCCCGCGCCGCCCGGAGGCACGGCCCGGCTCTGCCCTGCGTCAGCCGTTGGCGGAGCCGAGCCGTCGGGCGCAGCCGTCGGCGCGGACCAACCGGCTGGCCCGGTCCGAGATGCGGCTGATGGGGCTTGCGACTGTCTGCACCGCCGTTGCCTGCGCTCTGCTGCTGGTGTATCTGGCGGCGTATGCCCATGTGACCCAGCTTGGCATCGCGCAGGCGCAGGCGCGGACACAGCTTCACCAGAACCAGATCCGCAACGAGCTTTTGCAGGCCGAGCGCAATTCTTTGGAATGCCCGCAGCGGATTGAAACGGCGGCGCTGGCGCAGGGAATGACGCCGCGCGGCGCAACACCAGTGAATTATGTTGCGGTTCCAAGAGAACCCAGAACAAAAAGTGACATAACGGGACAGCCCGGCGCGAGTGCGCCGGGCTGGGAGCAGAGGAGCAGCGGTGGCACGACAGAAGACAGCGGCGCAGCAGCATCTGGGCATCATTAAACCACGCGCGACACTGCTGTTTGTCTTCGTCGCCGTGCTGTATGGGCTGCTGGCCGGGCGTCTGGTCTACCTCCAGGCCGCCCGGCATCACTATTTTCAAGGCCAGGCGGATGCATACCGGGTTTCCAAAAGCCTGCTGCCGGCCCAGCGCGGCCTGATTTTGGACCGGGATGGGCTGGTGCTGGCCGCCAATGTCCCGGCCGCCGCTGTTTATGCCGACCCGCAGGAAGTGTCCGACCCGGCGGCGGCGGCTGCCCAGCTTGCACCGCTTCTCCATGACGATCCCGCCCATCTGCAAACGCTGCTGACCCCCCGCTCGGTTCATGTCCATTATGTGCTGCTCAAGCGGCACCTTGCCGTGCCGAACACGCTGACCCCGCCGGTGACAGTGCTGACGGATGCCATCAAAAAGACAGGTCTCGCGGGAGTGTACGCCGTCCCCGATACCTGCCGTTCCTATCCTGATAACTCGCTCGCGGCAACTGTGCTTGGCTTCACGAACCGGGATGGCGTCGGGGCCGAGGGCTTAGAACATAGCCAGGAGAACGTGCTGCGCGGCCATGACGGCAAGATTGTCGCCGAGATTGACAACGATGGCCGGTTCCTGCCCGGCACGACCCGGCACCTCGTCGAAGCCGACAATGGCGCGGATGTCGTGACAACGCTTGACCAGCGCATTCAGCAGGTCACGGACACGG
>JAABUQ010012217.1_pt1 | contig 10726 bp, 16 predicted proteins | sample 5560001 | NCBI WGS metagenome assembly JAABUQ01 (sample SAMN10711888, study PRJNA513371) | rock metagenome | isolation source: Antarctica rocks | place: Antarctica: Victoria Land, Finger Mt nord | collected 2015-12-18
CACCTCGAACAAGAGCCTGACCGAATGGGCGGCCATCGTCCAGGATGCGAGTTTGGCTGCCGCCCTGGTCGACCGCATCCTGCACCACGGCGAGGTCTTTTACCTCAAGGGACCTTCGTTTCGACTCAAAGGTCGGTCACTGGAAAGCGAGTTGGTCGCCGCGGCACCTGCGTTCACCAACGGCACCGACGGTGGAGTCGAGGCTCAGCACCGCGCTGATGAACCGGAGGAAGCAGTGCGTTGAGCACCTCGGCAATGGCTGTTTCTCCGAGCGCGATCCGGCACGACGCGCAGTTCGTCGTCGACAGAGTCGCGGTTCAGACCGACGAACACGTGGCCATGACGCCGTCCAGCGACACGCCCATGCGTGAGGGTTCGCGTGATGGTCCGGGCGGTTGCCTGATGTGCGGCGGACCACGGCCCTCGACACGCGCGCGGTACTGCACTCGCGCTTGCCAGCAACGCAGTTACCGGCTCCGCCATCAAACTCCCACCGCCGAATTGACCAGTATGCGCAAGGCGCTCCAGCGTCGCAAAGCTCTGGTCGCGCACACGATCTACGAATGTGGCGGGTGCGGTGAGCGCTTCCTCGGCGAGCGACGCTGCGGCGACTGCAACTTGTTTGCTCGTGCGATAGGCCTGGGCGGGTCGTGCCTGGAGTGCGACACCCCGGTGCTCCTTGACGATCTGCTCGGAGAGGGGGTGATTTCCAGCACTTGAATCCACAGCGTCGCGCGAATCGGCGTGGACATGCCGCCCTGCTCTCGCAGGGCTTGGAAAACCCCTTCGGGGTTTACCACATGGCCCACACCGGCTTGCTACGACGACGGCGTCGTCCTTCCACGTTTTTCAATCCAGATACCCAGACCGAAGACGGCGGGTGTTTATCATGACAACCATCCAGACACAGCGGCCGACGCTGGTCTACGTGGCCCACTTTTATCCCGACTTAACCGCGTTCACTGGCCTACTTTTATCCCGGCACTCACAACGATGACCAGCAGCATGCGTATCGAGGCTCGCAGCAAGAGCTGTGGAAATTCGGGGACGTCGGCAAAGTACGCGAGCAGATTTACCCGCCCGCGGCGCGGACCAACCCAATTCGCAAACATGGCCAGCGCAAAGTCGGCAGAACCCCAATATGGTGCCAGGTCGATAATTCCAACGGGTTCGCTGGGCAAGACCAGCAGGTTGCTGTGGTGCAGGTCCCCGTGAATAATCTGTCGCGGCAGCAACTCAAGTGGCTCCCAGCGTGCCCAGAGTGGCGATAACAGATCATCCAGCCCGGTCCCTCGTGGGCCGGTGGGCGGCTCTCCCCAGCAGGCGGCGTCGGCGCGATTCCAGGCGGAGCCGGTATCGAGCCAGCCCGGGTTCGGTGTTGGGGCGAGCGCCCGATGGTAGGCGCGGATCGCAGCGATGCAGGCGGGAACGTCGGCTATCCGCGGAGGGCGACCGTCCAGCAGCGTCTCCGCTGTCCAGCCAGCCGGCCCCATCCATCCGCCATCCCGGTCGCGAAGAGGACGTGGTACCCGGAAGCCATCCTGTCCCAGATCCGCGTAGAGCTCCGCCTGCCAGAGGGCACGGGGGTCGTCAGGCTCCCCTTGGCGCAAGATCGCGCGACCCACGCGCCAGACGCCGCCGCCGTCTCCGGCCAGCCAGCGGGGACGGCCGGAGAGCTCGAAGGCGGCCAGGACACCCGCATCGGGCCCGCGTCGATCACAGCCTGACGGGTTGCGGCTCACCGTATCTTCGTACACTCCATGCGTGACTGAGGATCATCGCGGCCTGGCAATCGATCCTCTCGCCGAGCGAGCGCTCGAAGTCCTTGTGACTCATAACGAGGCGGTTTCGCGTGAGGACCTGGCCTGCGCGCTGGGTGTCTCCGGCGCTCGGGCCTGGGAAATCGCTAGATCACTGCAGTCCCTCGGCCAGGCCGCCCTCGATGAGGACCGTGCCACCGTCACGGCCATCGAACCACTTGCTCCACGCCGCTGAAGGGTAGCTCGAGCCCGTTCTAGTTCGTCACTATCGCCCGGAGGATGCGGCGCAGCTCGAGCGGTTAGTGTCGCCAATCCTTATCGGACGGAGGACGAGGCGGAGGTCCTGGCGATGCAGCTACGAGTGCTGCACGCTAAGGAGACGAGCGTGCACTGGTTGCCGATTCGCACCGACGAGCCGCATGTCACCGAATCGGCCCACCCGGCGTTCTGGGTAGCCACCGTCGGAACCAGTGAAGGTGGTGACGAGATCATCGGCTCGCTGGGATTGCGCGTTGTCGGTGATGCCAAGACAGCTACCGCCGACACCGCGGAAATTAGCGGGTTACCCGCGGCTGAAACATGGACCGAGGCGGGGGATGTCGGCGAAGTCCGGAGGCTGCGTGTCGCGCCCGAATGGCGACGCCGCGGAGTCGCGCGGCAATGACGAGCCAGCTGATCACCTGGGGACGGGTACGTCGTCGGTTTCATAGTCTCGTCCTGAACACAACCGCCGCACAGGCTCCGGCGCTAGCCCTGTATCGGCAGTTCGGCTTTCACGAGTTGGGGCGCTCCTATCTCGGGTCGTACGAGCTGGTATGGATGGAGCGGATGATTCACGACCCGAGACGCTGATGCGCACTGAGCGTAACTACCGAAAGGGCCAGGCAATCTCGACGCATGGATCGTCGAGACTCGCCGACGGGTTGAAGATGGACGCGTTGAAGTTGAGGTAGGTTTCGCGCGGGTCGTCAGCGACCTCATGACCGGTACTTCTAATCCACTCATGGATCGCGTCATATGCCTTGAGTACGCCTGGGTAGATCGACTGCCGCAGCGTGGTTGTGGCGTAGGCGACCGTCGCGCTCGGCAACTCCTTCACGATGATCTCGATCGTCGAGTGAATGTCTCCGGTGACGGGCAGGCAGACCTCGACAGGAGCATGCTTGTCCTCGCGCACTGGACCGTGATAGATCGCCATCGGCAAGCCGATGGTCCGGATCCCGCTCGCTTGCGCGTACACAGTCAGTGTCTTGATGCCGCCATCGAGGTGCGCCTGCAGGTCACCGATAAATGTATCGCGCACCATGCTGATAATCCGCTGCGCAGGTACTGCTTTTGTGCTGATCTCGTAGCTCACTGTCTTCTCCACGAATCTCGCGTCGCGAGACGCACGTCGCTCGGGCAATCCGTTCTCAATTTGGCCCAGAAGCTCCGCACGGAGCATGCTCCGCGCATGGAACAGGCGCATTTTCACCGTAGAAACGGGGACGTCGAGAAATGCGCTGATGTCGCTCTGGGAATAGGTACCAATGTAGAAGAGGGCTACCACCTCCCTGTGAGAAATCGGCAACGAGTTGATCGCGGCAAGCATGGACTCATGCAGCTCCTGCTGCTCCACAATGTCGGAGGGGCTCAGGTGTTCTCCTGGGACATTCGAGAGCTCATGCAGCGCAACGCAGTGCGGGCGCCGACGACGAATGCGGTCGATGTGTTTGATCACAATCCGACGGAACCAGCCAGGAAACGCTGCAGGGTCGCGTAAGGCGGGCAACTCACAGTACGCAGCGATGAATGCTTCCTGAGCGGCATCCTCCGCAAGTTGCCAATCACCCAAACTGGCGTACCCGTAGGCGACGGCCATGTCCTGGAAGCGCCTGACGACCGGTTCGTAGGCGCAAGTATTTCCAGACCTGACCTGGAGGATGAGGCCGACTAGATCTTCCACAAGATCGCGCTGCATGGCTAGCTGTAGTACAGGACCCAGCAAGTGCCCAAGAGGTTTCAGATCGCCCGGCGGGTGATTTGGGTCTGGTGAAATACCAGCCATGCTGCGCGCGGTGCTGGTGGACGTCGGCGGCACCCTGGGGCCCGATTGTCCCACGTTGCCTTTGCCTGACGAAACGTTCCTCTCGCAGCTCCTGCGCTTGCTGCCGGCCGTCGAGCCCGCACGGAGCCTGGCCGCCCTCCGTGCTGCGATGCGTCAGGACGATACTTCCCTTGTGCAGAACACGCACGCCGTCCTGGGCAGAGCTATTCAACGCCTCGGTGCCGAATGCACGGATGCAGATCTGGTGGCCGTCCGCCGCGCGCTCTGTGCGCCGGCGTCGCCGGCCGTGTCGCTCTTTGCTGGTGCGGCCGATTCCTTGAAGGTCTGCGCGCTCTTGGGCTTCGCTGCGTCGTCGTAAGCAACGTGCAGGTCCGAGGCTCGCAGGAGTACCGGCAGGATTTCACCGATCTCGGCGTTGCTCACGTAGTCGATGCCGTGGTGACCTCGCTCGACGTCGGCTACCGCAAACCACACCCTGCCATCTTTGAAGCGGCGATTAGAGAGGCGGGATGTCCGGCTGCGGCGTGCATCATGGTTGGCGACTCCGAGATCAAGGTCATCCAGCCCGCCGTCGCGTTGGGCATGCGCGCGATACGGGTAGCCATTGAGCAGCCACCGCCCGCCAATAGCGCCGCACATGCTGTCGTTACCAACCTGGCCGAGGCACGCGCGATCATTGCTGACTGGACAGCTGCCAACCAGCCGGAACCATGATCCGAGTTAGCTAGCATGTCTCAGTCCGAAGCAGCGCGCATAAGTTTTCCAGCCGAGACAAGACGGTGCGGCCGTGTGGGAGTTCGGCATACATCCGCCGCAGCTCGGCGAAGCGCGTGTTGGCGTTGACGGTGAGCTCCGCGATCCGATCGAGCGCGGCCAGATCCTCGACGCTTAGCTCTGGGTGTGGCTTGTCGTCCAGGTCGCCGCCCCACCAGTCGTGGCTCGTGAGCTCCACTTTGTTCAACCCGTCGAAGTCTTGCAGGAGTGCCTGTCTGACGCCCGGCATGCCCTCGCCTTTGCCGGCGCCATGGAATTCGCGAGGGTCCGCGACTCCCCTCCGACATCGTTGCCAGGCGTCACCACCGAGGACGAATGCGTCAGCCGTGCGCAGGTCGATCGCGCCGTACGTGGCGGGGCCAATCGGTCCGCCGTGCGCGGAAATCCACGCGGACTGGACCCCGGCTGCGACGTCGGGATCCACAAGTACCCAAGCGTCGCGTTCGGCGTCCCAGTATTCAGCGATCTCATGGATGTAGTTGATGTACCGCGCGAAACCCGTCCTCTTTCGGGCTGACACGCCCTGGTGGCGGAGCATCGCCACCAGCAGGACCGCCGACTCGCGGCAGTTCGAGCGTATGCGGAGGGAAGGCTCGCGGGAGACCATGAGCGGCGCGCTACACCGGTCAAGGATGTAGTGGAGCATGTCTGCGACGAAACGGACCTGCTCAACATCCGCCTCGGGCTCGGGCGGCAGGCCCTGTCGTTCGGCGGCGACGGGGTGGATGATCAACCCGCGGACCACTTCGACGAGAGCAGGAATCCGCATGGGCAATCCATCCAGCAGAGCCGAGCGCAGCCCGGCTTCCGTGATAGAACTCTGTTCCGCGTAGTAGACCTGGGCGCTGAGGCGGGTCCCGGGGGCGAGCGTCATCGCCTCGCAGCGTATCAATCTGGACGCGGGCTGTCAGAACCGAGTGCCCATGTCCTCAACGCAAGCACGCCTATCGCTGCTGCTCCTAGTGCTACTCCAGCCGCGGCGTAGGTCTGCCCGAGACCCCATCGCTCAGCCAGCAAGGCAGCCAGCAAGGGCGCGGGTAGCGGCACAATCGTGACCAGCGAGCGGGCAGTCGCAGCGACGCGGCCCATGAACTCAGCTGGAGTCTGCTGCTGAACGGCGTACGCTGAGGCCACCTGGCTGGCGCCATAGCTCATGCCGAACAGCAGGCGCGCCGGGAAGGCGACAAGCAGAGCGAGCAGCAGTCCTGTGAGCCCCAGGGCCACGGCTGCACCGTGAAGCACGAACAGAACACCAAGTGCCAGAAGTGCGAGACCGAGAACAGCAATGACCGGGAGCCGTTGCCCACGCTCACCGACAGCCAGGGCGGCCGCGACATACCCGAACCCAAGCGCCGTGAATGACGGGCCTAACATCCCTTCGTCCACTCCGAGTGCTTTGAGCACGGGTGTACCCAGAGCGTCAGTAGCCCCGGCGATGACCCCGAGCGCGATCGTCCCGCCAACAGAGACCAGCAAGACGCGTCGGCCAAGAATGTACGCCAAGCCCGATCGTAATTCTTGCCAGAAGCCGCTGCTGTTGTTGCCAGTCGCGATCGCTTTGCCACGCAGCGGCGGGAGTTGCCACAGGCAAGCTGCCGACAGGAGAAAGCTGAACGAGTCGGCTCCGAATGCCGCACGCGGCCCGGCGAAGACCACGAGCGCACCGCCCAGCGCCGGGCCAAGCAGGCGCGCGCCGTAATTCGCCAGCTGACTCAGCGAGCTGGCGGCCAGCAAATCCGTCTCAGGGACGGTTAGTCGGATCGCGGACTGCTGGGCCGGGAAGAAGAATGCGCTGATGAGACTCAAGACTCCGACGAGCACTACGACCGTGGGCAGGTCACGTGCCCAAATCAGTCCGAGCACGACCACCGCGCGGGCCAGGTCGCAGCCGATCATGATCGTCCGTCGCGACCAGCGGTCGGCCCAGACCCCTGCGAACGGTCCGACCACCGCTCCAGGGAGGGCGATTGCCGTCAGCACGGCAGCCCAAGCAAGGGCGCCCAGGTCCCACTCATAGAGCAGCAGGCTAAGCAGTGCCAGAAGAGTCAGCCAATCACCCAGGTTGGAGACGACCTGACCGACGAACAGTTGCCGGAACTGCGAGTGCCGCAGCGCGGAGAACAGTGCCAACCTGCCTAACATGATTCCAAGTTGACAATACCGGGCAGTAGGGAGGTGCCAGCCGTGTGAATGTAGGCCAACACACACGTGACTGGGATGCACGCTTTCGGTCCAGTGACACGCCCTGGGAGGATGAGACCGTCCCCGAGGTTGTGATCCAACTGGTTCGGGCGCACGTGCCCTCGGGAGCGCTGGTTCTCGAAGTCGGCTGCGGAACGGGTACGACCGCGCTCTGGCTGGCGCAGAACGGCTACTCGGTCGTCGCCTGGGATGTGTCGCCGGAAGCAATTCGCATCGCGAAAGACCGTGCCGCGTCAGAGGGAGTTACGGTTCAGTTCCAGGTCACGGATATCCTGGCCGCCGCGTCAGAGGGTCCCAGGTTTGGGACCGTCTACTCAAGGGGCGTACTGCACACGTTCACCGAGGACGGCGGCCGTCGCGCGTTCGCAGCGGCAGTCGCACGCTGTCTCTCTCCCGGCGGTCTGTGGCTGGACATCTCCGGCAGCGCTGACAATCCCGACGACCCAATCGAGCGGGTACATCGAGGACTCCCGCGCGTCTCGCTCACTGAGATAGCGGCAGCTGTGGAACCCGATTTTGCCATTCACGAGGTTCGCCGGTGCACGTACGGATCAACACCAGGCCGGACGGACTTCTTAGCGTGGGCCAGCGTCCTCCGCCGACGCTCACCCTGAAGTCGTGACGGCGAGTCGGCCTACACTGTTTGTTCGAGCGCGGTCGCACTTACGATAGGCGCAATCGCGTACCAATGAGCCACGACGATCACCGGCGCCACCAGCTTGCCATCATCCCACCAGCTTGCCATCGCCGAGGCGCCGGGCGGTCGTAACCGAGCCAGCCTGGGAGCAGCGTTCCTTGCGGGCCTCACAGGACTCGCTCTGGTCGCCAGTATGCTTCGAGCGACAGAGCCACCGCTGGTCAGGTGCAGTGAGCGCGGTGCGGTCGTGTCTGGATGTACAGCCACACAGCAGGAGTTGGCCGCCCTCGGCTGGAGATCGCAAGCAATCGATCTCCGCGGCCACGGGGCAAGCCGAGGGGCTGACCTTTCCCTCACGAGCATGCGCGACTATGCCGATGATCTCGCTAACGCGGCTCGACTGTGCTCGACCAGGCCCATAGTGATCGGATGGAGCATGGACGGCCTGGTGGCCATGTCGGTTGCATGCACCGGTTTGGCAAATGCATGTGTCGGGCTAGAGCCCAGCTTTCCCGTCCTCTACGAGGATCGGGACTCACCTTTGCGGACAGGGGTCTTCGGTCCGGAGGAATACGGGATCGTCAATAGAGACGCAGCGTAGCAGCCGTCTATGCCCGACCTCGACGCAGAGGAGCGTTCGATCGCGCTCGGCTCCCTGGGCGCCGAGTCCCGACTCGCCCGCGATGAGCGGAAGCGGGGCATCGTGATCCAGCATCTCCCTTGTCCCTTGCTGCTGGTAACTGGCGACAAGGACGTGGACCGCCCCCGGGCGAAGTACCGAGATCTACATCCACCGGCGGAGTTTGTCGACGTCAAAGACTGCTCGCATTGGGGACTGGTCTTGAATCGGCGTGCACTCGCGCGGACTGTGCCCGCGGTCTCAGGCTGGATGGCACGGGTTACCGGAAGCTAACTGAGCCGCGGCGCTGCGCCAGGCTCCGGCGAACGCGGCCACGGATGGGTAACGCTGCTCGGGATCTTGCCGGGTGGCGCGCCATGCCACGTCATACATCGCTGCGCTCCCTCGCCAGCGATGCCGCTCGGGCTCCCCCGTAAGCCCTCGCTCAGAAAGATGAACGCGGTGCGGCCGAGAGTGAAGGCAGTCGTGCGCTCGTCGATGAGCGCGCCGCGCCGGAACTCCTCGGGAGCCATGAAGCGGGTCGAGCCATACTGCCGGTCTCGATCCAGTGTGTACGGACCCCGGGCAATACGCGTCCAGGTCGCACAGGTTAACCCGTCGGCGGTCAAAGTCATACATGACGGCGCCGTCGTAGAAGTCGACAGCTACGAACCCGCGGTTGGTGACAGCCAGGTGGGCGGCGATGATTGTGTCGATAGCGCCCACGATCTCGTCGGTCGGCAGTGCTCGAAAACGGCTGTACGCCGAGTCCGGATGCTCGCGCGGCACTCCATGCGGGTGCATGTCGGACAGGACCTCGCCGTCAACCCACTCGTGCACGATGGCCATGCCATCGTCGCCGCGGACCGAGTTGACCAGAGGGACGATGGCCCAATGCTGCACGGCGGCGTGGAACCGCAGCGCTGATTCGAGGTACGTGAGGGCCTCGGGGTGCCGCGTGTATTTGACGAACCAGGGCCGTCCGTCGACGCGAACGCCGAACGAGGTGTTGTGTGAGTCATGCCCGCGGTGGGCCACGAAGATCTGACCGATCGATGCCAGATAGGTCTCGATGTCGCCGTCAAAGCAATTTGCGTCCAGCAGTGGATGCCCCGGCACAGGTATCGGTCCCAACCTCAGGATGGCGCACAGGCGCGGCCCACGTCGAGGTACTACATGACTGTATGCTGAGCCCAATCCGTCACAACGGAGTCGTGGCCATGCGTGACAACGAGATGTCGGCTCGCCTGATCCTTGTCCGGCACGGTGAAGGCAAGGTCAATGTGCAAGGGGTTATCGGCGGCCTTCAGGGTTGCTCCGGCCTAACCGATCGTGGGCGCGACCAGGTCCAGGCGCTGAGCAGTCGGTGGATGTGCTCCGGCTTTCGCCCGGACCTGCTGGTGTCCAGTCCTGTACGGCGTGCTCGCGAAACGGCCGAGATCCTGGCCGCTAGCATCCCCGGATTTGTGGTGACAGAAGACTGCCGTGCGTGCGAGATGCATCTTGGTGAGGCGGACGGCTTGACCTGGACCGACTACGACGCTCGGTATGGCAGATTCGATCTCGAGGACGATCCCTCGCGTCCTTTCGCGCCTGGCGCCGAGAGCTGGGCCGACGTGAAAGCGCGAGTTCTGGATTGTCTCGACGAGATATCTACCCGACACTACGGCCAGGTTGTGGTGCTCGTCACACATGCAGGGTTCATCGTCGCATCGCTGCTTGGGCTGTTGGCCATTCCGAAATCCACGGAGCGAGCCTACCTTGATCCGCAGTTCACATCGCTGACCACCTGGGAACGGAGTCCCAGCGGCTGGAGCCTGGTCGGGTTCAATGATGTCGTTCACATGGACTCTTGTTGGTAGCTACCCATTCACCACGGCGTTCGCGCGGCTAGGCCCCGGCCCCTGTCCGCCCGATGATGCGGCACGGCGGCTTCCGGGTGAGCCAGTCGAACGTTCTGCCTGCACGAGGCCGGCCCTGGATGTCCGTGGTCGGAGGACCGCCAGGTGGGGCGGTGGAAGTGCGGCTGCGCCTGGATCTGACGCACGTGGGATAGCCCGGCAGCATGCGAGCGAACTGAACGGCGCTCCGGTCACGTTTTCGACTCCAAGTCGTCTAACTCATGGGACGGGCGCCCGCGTCCCAGATCATGAGTCCGTGAAGTCTCAGGACGCGACCGGAAGGAGATGCACATGACAACGTCGGACGTGCCGCAAAGCTGGATGCCGCGAGAACAGTGGGACGCGCTGGTCCGTGGCGACGATTGCCCGGCATGCGACGAGGTCCGCTCAGGGGCCACTGAGGAGGGGTATGTGGTCGCCCGACTGCGGGTCAGCCAGCTGCGCCTTATGCGCAATCAGTTCCAAGCTGGCTACTCAGTCCTGGTCTGTATGCAACACGTGCCCGAGCCGTACCATCTTTGCCCTGAAGACCAGGTGCGCTTTTTCCAAGATCTGGTGCGTGCCGCCCAGGCGCTCGACCGAGTCTTTGCACCTACGAAAATGAACATCAATCTGCTCGGCAACCTGGTGCCGCATCTGCACGCCCACCTCGTGCCGCGCTACTACGGTGATCCAGCGCCTGGGCGACCGATTGATCCGAACCTGCAGGTTGTCGTGCTGACCCCCGGTGAGTATCAGGAGCGGGTCCGGCAGATCCAAGTAGCACTGTGAAACTCGCTGGGCGAA
>JAABUQ010012218.1_pt1 | contig 10725 bp, 15 predicted proteins | sample 5560001 | NCBI WGS metagenome assembly JAABUQ01 (sample SAMN10711888, study PRJNA513371) | rock metagenome | isolation source: Antarctica rocks | place: Antarctica: Victoria Land, Finger Mt nord | collected 2015-12-18
CCTGAGCGATCCCGACCCGGATGTTGGACGAGGGCATGTCGACGTGCGACCGTTCGATCCGGACGGAGTTGCGAATTCGGGTCAACATGTCGGCGACAGGGTCGGTCATCATGGGAAATAATTACCTTTCGCGGTGTTTCAATGAATTACCAGCTCGCCTTTTTGACACCCGGGATCAAGCCGCGAGCGGCGAGGTTCCGGAAACAGATGCGGCAGATCCCAAATTTACGGTACACAGCGCGGGGACGACCGCAGAGTTTGCAGCGGTTGCGGTGGCGGACGGCGAACTTCGGTACGGACTGCGACTTGATCATCTGGGCTTTGGTCGACATCAAATCCTCTTATTGCTTCTTGGCCGTGGTGCGGAAGGGGACTCCCAGGAGGCGGAGTAGTTCGCGAGACTGGCTATCGTCCTTCGCGGTCGTCACGATCGTGATGTCCATCCCCTGCGTGTGCTGGAGCCGGTCGGCATCGATCTCGGGGAAGACGACCTGCTCGGCCAGACCCAGGGTGTAATTCCCGTTGCCGTCAAAGCTATTCGGGTTCACTCCCCGGAAGTCGCGGATACGCGGCAGGGCGATCGACACCAGGCGATCCATGAACTCGTACATCCGCTTGCCGCGCAGCGTCACCTTGCAGCCGATCTCGTTCCCCTCGCGGAGCCGGAACCCGGCGACCGACGTCTTCGCCTTGGTCACCAGCGGCTTTTGCCCGGAGATCTTCGCCAGGCTGTCGACGGCCGCTTCCATGAGCGACTTGTCCTGGGTGGCTTTGCCCACCCCCATGTTGATCACGATCTTGTCCAGCTTGGGAATCGCCATCTTGTTGGCGATGCTGAACTTCTCGGCAAGTTCTTTGGTGACGGTCTGGTGGTAGGTGTCAAGCAACCGCGACATGAAGGTGGTCCATCATCGAGAGGAGTTTTTTGGTTTGGCCGGGCCGATGTTGCCCAGCTCGTTGTTGCAGGCTTTGCAGTAGCGGACCTTTTGGCCCTCAGCGGTGAACCGCGACCCCAGCCGGACCCCTCGGTTGCACGACGAGCAGAAGACCAGGGCGTTCGACGCGGCGATCGGCATCTCCTTGGAGAGCCGGCCGCCTTGCTGGTTCTTGGCCGACGGCTTGAGGTGCTTGTAGACCCGGTTCACCCCTTCGGCGATGATCTTGTTGGCCTTGGGGAGGACTTCCAGGACCTTGACGACCTTGCGGGCGCCCGCCGAACTCTTGTCGTCGCCGGCGATGATCTCCACGAGATCGTTTTTGCGGATGTGCATCGAAACCCCACCTTTAGACGACTTCAGACGCCAGGCTGATGATCTTCATGAACTGGCGGTCGCGGAGTTCGCGGGCGATGGCCCCGAAGATCCGCGTCCCGCGTGGGTTTTTGTCGTTGTCGACCAGGACGACGGCGTTCCGGTCGAACTTGACGTACGAGCCGTCGGGCCGGCGGGTCGAACTCCGGACCCGGACGACCACGCACCGGACGACATCGCCCGCCTTGACGTCGCCTCCCGAGCCTGCTTTTTTGACGCTGGCGATGATGACGTCGCCCAACCCAGCGATCCGGCGCTTGTAGTGCGACGCGCTGCCGCCCAACACCTTGAAACACATGACCTCTTTGGCGCCCGTGTTATCCGCCACGTCCAACCGCGTTTGCATCTGAATCATGAGAAGTATCCAAAAAGCTTATTCCGGCTTCTCGCCTTCGCCGGCCAGGGCGCGCTGCGCGCCGGCTCGGACCACCCGGACCATCCGCCACCGCTTGAGCTTCGACAGCGGGCGCGTTTCCATAATCTCGACGATATCGCCCACATGCGTCTCGTTGGTCTCGTCGTGGACGTGGCACACGGTCCGGCGCTTCAGGAGTTTGCCGTACTTGGGGTGGGCCACCAGGCGTTCGAGTTCGACGCGCCGGGTCTTGTCCATCTTGTCGGTCGTGACGACGCCGATCTCGGTTTTCCGCGTCGACCGTTCGGTTTGATCTGTGTTCATAGAGGAGTGCGGGAGCTGGATTGTTGGTTGAGTTCACGGAGCCGGAGGATGGTCTTGATCCGGGCGATATCCCGCTTGGATCGGACGATTTCGCTGGGCGATTCGAGGCGTTCCGCCTCGCTCTGGACGCGGAGGCGAAACAGGTTGGTTTGCGTTTCGCTGAGCAAGAGGGCCAGTTGCTGGTCGGTTTGCTCGCGCAGTTCTTTAGCTTTGGCCATGAGACACCCAGTTCAGATCGTGGGGCGACGGGACACAAACCGGCAGCGGACGGGCAGCTTGTAGGCTACTCGGGCGAAGGTCGCCCGGGCGATCTCTTCGCTGACGCCGCCAAGTTCGAACAACACGGTACCAGGCTTGACCACGGCCGCCCAGTATTCGACTTCGCCTTTCCCCTTTCCCATCCGGGTTTCGGCGGGGATCGAGGTCACGCTCTTGTGCGGGAAGATCCGGATGTAAAGCTTGCCGCCCCCTTTGATCGACTGGCTGCCGACGATCCGGCCGGCCTCGATGGTCTGGGCGCTGATCTTGCCGGGTTCGAGCGACTGGATGCCGTACTCACCAAAGGCGACGTAGTTGCCGCGCGTGGCGTTACCTTTTACGCGGCCTTTTTGGCTTTTTCGGTACTTGACCCGTTTGGGCATCAGCGGCATCGGTCAATCCTTCCGTCTGGAGGTGGTCTCCCTGGTTGACCCACACCTTCACGCCGATGTGGCCCTGGGATGTTTTCGCCTCGGTGAACCCGTAATCAATCTTGGCCCGGAGGGTGCTGAGCGGGATCGAACCGAGGTTGGCGACTTCGGTCCGCGACATTTCCGAACCACCGAGCCGGCCCGAAAGCTGGATCTTGATGCCCCTGGCACCACCGTCCATCGTCTGTTCGAGGGCGCGCTTCATGGTTCGCCGAAACGAGGACCGCTTCTTGAGCTGCTCGGCGATGTCCTCGCTGATAAGCTGAGCTTCGAGCTCGGGCCGGGTGACTTCCTGGATCTTGATCTCGATCCGCCGCCCGGTCAGGGTCTGCAATTCTTCCTGGAGCTTCTCGATCTCGGCCCCCTTGCGGCCGATGATCACGCCGGGGCGCGCGGTGAACAGCAGGACGGTCACCGCGTCGCGGGTCCGCTCGATCTCGATCCGCGGGATTCCGGCGAAGCTATACTTCCCCTTGATGAACTTGCGGATCTTGAAGTCTTCGATCAGCAAGTCGGAAAATTCGAGCTTCGTGGCGTACCAGCGGCTCCGCCAGTCTTCCATGATCCCGACGCGGAAGCCGGTCGGGTTGATCTTCTGACCCATCAAACAGCCCCAATCGAGTTAGGAAGGTTCGGAAACGGCGACTTTGCCGCGTTTTTGCTTGGACGCCATGAAAGTTTCCACGTCGGCCAGGATGACGATGATGTGCGAACTCCGGCGTCGGATCATGTACGCCATGCCGCGGGCGCGGGGCATGAGCCGCTTGAACATCGGCCCCCCTTCGCCGCGGAGTTCCGCGATGATCAGGTCGCCGGGGTACTTGTCCCCTTTGTCTTCCGCGTTCGCCATCGCGCTCTTGATAACTTGCTCGATCATCCGGGCGCCACGGTTGGGCATGTACTTCAGGGTATCCAGCGCGTCGTCGGCATACTTCCCGCGGATCAGGTCGAGAATCGGCAACAGCTTGCGGACCGACGTCCGGGCGAAGCGGTGCGAGGCTTGGTAAAATGGCATTGTGTCCCTCGGACTCAAAGACCGTCGCGGGCTGCGCTTCGGCTTGAATCAAGCGAATCCCAAAAGGAGAGGAAAGAAAGGGTTACCGTTTGCCGCCTTTGCCCGCTTTGCCGCCATGCCCACGAAATGTCCGGGTGGGCGCGAACTCGCCCAGCTTGTGACCGACCATATCTTCGGTCACATAAAGTTTAACAAAATTTTTGCCATTATGGATGGCGAAATTTTTGCCAATGAACTCCGGCACGATGGTGCAAGCGCGTGCCCAGGTCTTGATCGGTTCCCGGTTCCCCGAGCCTTCCGTCTTGAAGACCTTCTCCATCAGGCGTTCGACGACGTACGGACCCTTCTTGAGCGATCGTCCCATTGCTGCGAATACCTTTGTGGCGATTAGACCTTGAGTTGACCGTACCGGACGCTCTTCCGACGACGAATGATGGCCGAGTTCGACGGCTTCCGGCGCCGGCGGGTCTTCCCACCTTTGGCCAGGACGCCGGTCGGCGAGCACGGGTTCCGCCCACCCGAGGTCCGCCCTTCGCCACCGCCCATCGGGTGGTCGACCGGGTTCATCGCGACCCCTCGGACGTGCGGGCGACGACCGAGCCAACGCTTTCGGCCCGCTTTGCCCAGCTTGATGCTGCTGTGGTCCGAATTGCCGACCTCACCGATCGTCGCCCGGCAAGCCGCCGCGATCCGGCGGACCTCCCCCGACGGCAGGGTGACCTGCGCCCAGGTCCCTTCGCGCGCCGTCAGCGTGGCGCTCACGCCGGCGGAACGGCAGAGCTTGGCCCCACCACCCGGTTGCATCTCCAGGTTGTGGATCGCCATCCCGGTGGGGATCTTCGCCATCGGCAGGCAGTTGCCGACCTTCGGCTCGGCGTCGAAGCCGCTGTTGACGGTCATCCCCGCTTTGAGACCTTCGGGGGCGATGATGTACCGCTTGACGCCGTCGGGGAAGACGAGGAGCGCGATCCGGGCCGAGCGGTTCGGGTCGTACTCGATGTGCGTGACCGCAGCCGGGATGCCGTCATGGTCGTTCCGTTTGAAGTCGATGATCCGGTACATCCGCTTGTGGCCGCCGCCGCGGTGCCGCGCGGTGATAAACCCCTGATTGTTCCGGCCGCCGGTCTTCTGGATCGGCTCGGTCAGGCTTTTTTCGGGCTTCTTGTTTTTGTCGGTCAGCTCGGAGAAGTCGCTGACCGACGCATTCCGGCGACCAGGACTCGTTGGCTTGTAGTAGCGGATGCCCACTGTGCGATCCTTCTGATCCAGAGATCAATAAAAATCAATCCGGTAATCTTCGTGGAGCGCGACGATCGCCTTTTTCCAGTTCCGCATCCGCCCCACTTTGAGCCGGGATCGGCGCATCTTGCCTTGGCGATTCTGCGTCCGGACGTCCTTGACCTTGACGTTGAACAGCGTTTCGACGGCCGACTTGATGTCGGTCTTGTTCGCCTGGCCATGCACCTCGAAGGTGTAAGTGTTGTGCCGCTCGGCGAGGTGCGTGGCCTTCTCGGTGATCAACGGGCGGAGGATCACCTGATATGGTTCGAGGACAGGCCCGGTCCGGTGGATGACCTTCGGGGCCCGATACAGGGTGACCATGATTTAAGATTCCGCTCCGTTGTCCGTGGCCAAGGCGTCGTTGAGGGGTGAGTTCTTCCGGATCGCTCGCTCTTTCAGGGCGGCCAGCGACTCCCGGGTCAGAACCAGGTAGCGTTGCTTGAGGATGTCGTAGGTGTTGAACTCGACCACCGGCGCCACTTTAACTCCCGGGATGTTGCGCGCTGAGCGATAGATCATCGGGTCGTTGCCGGGCAAGCCGAGGAGCAAGGTCCGCCCCCCGAGCGACCGGCTCAGGGTCGCCCCCTTGGTCTCCCCTTCGATCGGCTGGACGCTCCCGCCGTTGAGGTCGGGGCGGACGATCGACCGGAAGATCTGCGCGACGACCTTGGTCTGCGGCTTGTCGCCGACGGTCAAGCTGTCGAGGATGATCGCCTGCTGGTCCTGGAACTTCGAGAGGATGGCCATTCGGATCGCCGTCCGGACCGCCTTCTTCGGCATCGAGTAGCGGTAGTCGCGGTTCCGGCGGGCGAAGGCGACACCGCCCCCTTTCCGCTTGTTGGTCCGCTTCGACCCGGCCCGGGCGTTGCCGGTCCCCTTCTGACGGAAGATCTTCTTACCCGAGCCGGCGACATCGGCGCGACCGCGGGTATTGACCGTGCCAACCCGGCGGGCGGCCAGGTGCATCAGGACCACATCGTGCAGTAGTTGCTTGTTGACCGCGCCGCCGAAGTCGGCGGGGTCAATCGTCTCGTCGGCGAGTTTTTCGCCGTTCATGTTGAAAACAGGAACGCTGAGCATCGGCTGTTATTCTCCGCGATGGTCGGCCACTGGCGCTTTGCTCGCGCCGGGACATCGGACCAATGGCTGGGCTTAAACCTTGTTCGTTTGCCGGACGGTCAAGTAGCCGCCATTGGGTCCGGGGACCGCCCCTCGGAGCAGGATCAAGTTGTTTTCGTGGTCGACTCGGACGACCTTGAGGTTTTTCACCGTCACCCGAGTGTTGCCGTGCTGGCCCGGCTTCTTGATCCCCTTGCGGGTCCGGGCAGGGTCGGCGCTGGGGCCGGACGAACCGGGGTGGCGGTGCATCCGCTTCACGCCGTGGGTGGCCCGGAGCCCTTTGAATCCGTGTCGCTTGATGACGCCGGTGAACCCGCGCCCCTTGCTCGTCCCGGTGACGTCGACCTGCGGGACCGCGTCAAACACGTTGACGGCCAGCGTCGCCCCCTCGGCAATGTTTTCAACGGCGGTTTCCTGGCGGATCTCGCGAACATAGCGCTTGGGTTCGGAGTCCGTCTTTTTGGCGTGGCCGCGTTCGGCCTGGTTGGCGCTCTTCCGCTTCTTGTCATCGAAGCCGAGTTGGATCGCGTGGTAGCCGTCGCGCTCCATCGTCCGGACTTGCAAGACGGTGCAGGGGCCGCACTCGACGACGGTGATCGGCACCGCGATCCCGTTGGGTTCAAAGATCTGCGTCATGCCGACTTTGCGGCCAAGTAGTCCAACTTGCATGGTGATCCTGATGCCTCAATCCACCCGACGGGGTTTCCATCCGCCCCAACCGTGCGCGGTTGGAGAAAATATTAAGACGAGTTGGCCTTAATTTCAGAGGTCGACCCGAGGAAAACAGGTTTCCCTGGAAGCGACATGGGAACGACCCCGATGGCTCGGGGATCGCTCGATTGAGGGTTGCGTCGCCGATGACCGCTGGTCGAAAACGATCAGCCGGCGGACCCGGAGGCCTTGATTTTGATGTCAACGCCGGCCGGGAGGCTCAGCTTGTTCAAGGCGTCGATCGTCTTGTTGGTCGGTTGCACGATGTCGATCAGTCGCTTGTGCGTGCGGATCTCGAACTGTTCGCGGGATTTCTTGTCGATGTGCGGGCTGCGGAGCACGGTGTACCGTTCGATCCGCGTCGGCAGAGGGATCGGGCCATGAACGATCGCTTCGGTGCGCTTCGCCGTATCGACAATATCTTTGGCGGACTGATCTAAGATGGTGTGATCGTACGCTTCCATTCGGATGCGAATACGTTCATTACTGGTTCCGGACACAAGGAGATCCTTTGCAAGAGAGACCGGCTTCGCGGACGACCGACGATCATCGGGAATTTCTCGACGAAAGAGACAAACTAACCACGATCTTGATTTGAGTCAATCAGCCGCCCCCGGTTTTCCGGGTGGAATTCGTGAATTTCTTCCCAGCGACGCCCGGGTGAAACGATTCTGTTCGTCCGGGATTTCCCCGAGATCGCTGGTTCCATCAAGGCCATCGACAACCGGCAACGGAATCATGTCCCGAGTGCAACCGCGCAGCTCGCCGCGTCCTCTCGACCAACTACCAACTCGGCCAAGCCCCTCGACACGATTACCAGTCCGCCCGTGAGCGTTCGAGCCGCCTCGAATAAGTTTTTATAAAGAAAATTAATGAATGCCGCTTGAGCATAAAATCGCCACGATTCGCTATCTGCCGTGGCGGTTGCGAGTATATTTTGGCGATCAAAGCACTCTCCATGAACAAGCCGGTCGCCAAATAAATCTAGTTGATTATTTGAAACATACAATTTTTAAATTTTTCTTTTGTTTTGATTCACTCCCTGAGTAGTGTCTCCTCACAGCATGATCTTCGCTTTCGGTGGTCTCTCCATGTTCGATTACGTCTCGGTCGGGGCCGATGCTTGGGGATTGCCCCTGGCCTCGCGGGCGTTCCGCACCCATTTGTTAACCGGAAGGTTCCCAATGAGTTGGCTAAGCGGTTTGCGGGATCGATGGTCTGTCGGCCGACACCGATCGTCGGCGAGCGCCGGGACGAAGCTCCGAGCCCGGCGGCGATCCTTGACGCTGATTGTGACTCCGCTCGACGCCTTGGAAGGGCGTATCCTGCTGTCGACGGGTGCGCCCCTCGACACGACGGTCTGGACCCCGGTGGGTCCCGCGCCGATCCTCAACGGGCAGACCTCCGGTTCGCAACCCGTCAGCGGGCGGATCACCGGGGTCGCGGGTGACCCGTCGAACCCGCTGGTCGACTACGTCGCCGCGGCTGGTGGTGGGGTCTGGAAGACGGTCGACGGCGGGAGCAACTGGACCCCGTTGACGGACAACCAGGCGACCACCTTCATGGGGTCGATCGCGGTGGCACCCAGCAACGGGCAGGTCATCTACGCGGGGACCGGCGAGGCGAGCAACTCGGGCGACAGCGGTTATGGCCGGGGAATCCTGGTTTCCCAGGACGGTGGGGCCACCTGGACCCTGACGACGGCCGGCGGGGCGCTGGATCGGCAAGCGGTCGCGCGGATCGCCATCGACTCGTCCGACCCGGCGGTGGCTTATGCCGCTGTCGCCGATTTCGCCGTGAACGGCTTGTATAACGGCAACACCGGGATCTGGAAGACGACCAACTTCGGCGCGTCCTGGACCAACACCACGCGGGCGGTGGGGCTGGATAACTTCGCCCCCTACAGCGACGTCGTCCTGAACCCAGCCGACCCGAGCGTGATCTACGCGGCGGTCGGGCGGGATGACGGCAACTCGGCCGGCAACAATGGCGTCATCAAGTCGTCCGACGGCGGCGCGACCTGGGCTTACGTCGGCAGTTCTCTGCCGAAGGGGGACTCCGACGGGGCGATCAAGCTGGCAATCTCGCCGACGAACCCGAGCGTGATCTACGCCTCGATCGCCAACGGCCGGTACGGTGGCAGCTTCGGGGCGCTCAAGGGGTTGTACCGATCCGCCGATGCCGGGGCTACCTGGACGCTGGAGGCGAACACCCCCAACTTCCTCGGGGGCCAGGGCTGGTACGACAACACCATCGCCGTCGACCCGTTGGACCCCTCGGGGAACACCATCTACGCGGCGGGACAGCTCAACTACGCCAACAACACCAACGCGATCATCGAGAGCACCAACGGCGGGGCCAGTTGGTTCGACCTGACCACCGGGGCGGACGGCAAAGGGCCGCACACCGACCACCACGCGATGGCGTTCGACGCGACCGGACACCTCCTCAACGGCAACGACGGCGGGATCTGGCGGCTCGACACCAACACCCAGGGGAGCGTCCACTGGTCGGACCTGAATTACGGGTTGCAAACGATCCAGTTCACCGGGATCGCCACCGACCCGAGCAACCCCAACGTCGCCTACGGCGGCGCCCAAGATAACGGGACCTCAAAGTTCATCGATTCCACGAGTTGGAACCTGCTCGCCGGTGGCGACGGCGGCTACACGCGGGTCGACCACACCACTCCCGCCACGGTCTACCAGGAATATACTAGGCTTTCCTTGTACCGGTCCGACGACGGCGGCCAGAGCTTCCGGTACGCGGGTCCCAATCTAAATTCCCCCGAACCGGCCGAGTTCTACGTTCCCTTCATCCTCGACCCCGCCAATCAGTCGCGCGTCTTGGTCGGACTCAGCCACGTTTACGAGTCGACCAACAAGGGGGCGAGTTATCGGTCGATCGGCGACGTTGGCTCGCCGGGCTGGACCTCCAGGAGCACCATCAGCGCCATCGCCACCTACGGCAGCACCGTTTACGTCGCGACCAACGACAACAAGCTCCTGGTGACGACCAACGACGGAGCGACCTGGACGGACGTTTCGCCCCCCGGAGGCCGCCACTACAAGGACATCACCCTCGATCCGAGCAACCCCCAGGTCGCTTACGCGGTCGTCAACTCATTCACCTCGGCCAATGTGGTCATGACGACCAACGGTGGCGCGTCCTGGACAACGATCACCAGCGGCCTGCCCAACGCCCCGGTCAACGCGGTGACCCTCGGGATGCTCGGGCCGGTGCAGACCTTGTTCGTCGGGACCGACACCGGCGTGTACTCGACCCCGACCGCGTCGATCGCGTGGACCCGGCTGGGGACCGGCTTCCCCAACGTCCAGGTCGTCAGCCTCGACTACAACCCGTCGGCCGGGTTGCTCGCCGCCGGAACCCACGGTCGGGGGCTGTTCGAGTTGTCGGTCCGGGGGATCGCGCAGACCGGCAACGGCGCTGTGGTCGACAACACGACCTTCGGCTACCGCGACAGCGGCCCCGGGTGGTCCACGCTGACCGGCGCCGGGGTGGGCGGGAGCGAGCGGGTCAACTCGTCCGCCGCCGCGACCGAGACGGCGACGTATACCCTGACCCGGCCCGCTGGTCAGTCCACCGAACTGTTCGCGACCTGGACCGCCGGGTCGTCGAATACCAAAAACGCCGTGTATTCGGTCTTTGACGGCGGGACCAAGCTCGGCAGCGTCACCGTCGACCAGACCGTACCCCCCGCGACGCTCAAGGTCAACGGCACACCGTTCCTCAGCTTGGGGACGTACTCCTCGGCGACCGGCGTTTTCCGGGTGATCCTCAACAACACGACAGCGGGCCAGTTGGTGGCCGACGAGGTATACGCGGCGACACCGACGACGTCGTTTGCCGGCACCCCCTCGGCGCTTGACGGGACCGCGCTGCCCCCGGATGGGACCGAAT
>JAABUQ010012220.1_pt1 | contig 10723 bp, 12 predicted proteins | sample 5560001 | NCBI WGS metagenome assembly JAABUQ01 (sample SAMN10711888, study PRJNA513371) | rock metagenome | isolation source: Antarctica rocks | place: Antarctica: Victoria Land, Finger Mt nord | collected 2015-12-18
GGCAGCCGTCCCGGGCATGGGGGCGGTCCTCACGATTGGGCTGGGAGGTGCGGGAGACGGCTACGACGACCTGGTGGTGCGGCACATGGGAGAGGCCGCGGGGATGGCAGACGTCGAACACGACGACCCCTGCTGGTTCTTCTTCACGTCGGGGACGACTGGCCGGCCGAAGGCTGCGGTGCTGACGCACGGGCAGATGGCGTTCGTAGTCACGAACCACCTCTGCGACCTAATGCCGGGCACCACCCATCAGGACGCCTCCCTCGTGGTGGCGCCGCTGTCGCACGGCGCCGGCATCCACCAGCTTGTGCAGGTGGCGCGCGCCGTGAAGACGGTGCTGCTGCCGGGCGACCGCTTCGACCCGGAGGAGGCTTGGTCGCTCGTCGAGCGTTGGCGGGTGACCAACGCCTTCACGGTCCCGACCATCCTCAAGATGCTGGTGGAGCACCCAGCGGTCGATGCGTATGACCACTCCTCATTGCGTCACGTCATTTACGCCGGGGCGCCGATGTACCGGGAGGACCAAAAGCGCGCCCTGGAGAAGCTTGGGCCGGTGCTGGTGCAGTATTTCGGGCTGGGAGAAGTCACGGGCAATATCACCGTGCTGCCCCCAGCTCTTCATGCGCCAGAGGACGGGCCGCACGCGCGGGCCGGCACCTGCGGCCACGAGCGCACGGGGATGCAGGTCTCCATTCAGGACGACGGCGGCCGCGAGTTAACAGCGGGCCAGACCGGAGAAATCTGCGTCTGCGGGCCGGCGGTGTTCGCCGGCTACTACAACAACCCCGAGGCGAACGCGAAGGCGTTCCGAGATGGATGGTTCCGCACCGGCGACCTGGGCCACCTGGATGCGGAGGGGTTCCTCTACATCACTGGACGGGCCTCGGACATGTACATCTCCGGCGGCTCGAACGTGTATCCACGGGAAGTTGAGGAGAAGCTGCTCCAGCACCCAGCCGTCGCCGAGGCTGCCGTGGTCGGCGTACCCGACCCCGTTTGGGGGGAGGTAGGTGTTGCGGTCTGCGTAGTGCGGGAGGGCCTGGCGCTCAACGAGCCTGAGCTTCTGGCTTGGATGGAGGGAAAGGCTGCCCGCTACAAGCTGCCGAAGCGCGTGTTCTTCTGGGACGCCCTGCCGAAATCTGCCTACGGCAAGATCACCAAGAAGCTGCTGCGCGACGAGTTGGGCGCGCGCAGTTGTTTGTCCTCCGCTCAGCCAGCCCGGGCGTCGGTGTGATCGGTCTGCCGGGCCAGGAAAGGGCAGCCCCCCAGCTTGCCGGAGGTTTGCCGGCCGATCCAAGGAATAAGACCTTGCAGCAAGCGATCATGGACCCGTTGCCCCGGCCGCGGACGCTCATCCACCCGGGCCGCTTCAACCCGGTGCGCATCCGGAGCATGCACTCCGACCGGGCACGCCACTTCCGCTTGGCGCTCCGTCCTGGACTTAGCCTCTTCGAGGCACTGGTTGAACCCCTGGCGCAGGCCGGGGTAAGGAATGCCTCGACGACGATCCTTGGTGGGCAGTTCAGCCAATTCCGGTACTGCGTCGCACCCCCTGATCCCTCCGGCCAGACCGTGGTGGCCTACTCGGAGCCAATCCATGCCGGCGCGACCTACATGGTCTTCGGCAATGCGACTCTGGGCACGAGCGTGCAGCGGCGTCCGCTCGTGCATTGCCACGCCACGTTCTGCCTGGAAGGCCGCGAGGTCCGGGGAGGGCATGTCCTTACGGAATTCTGCGTCGTCGGCCCCGAGACGGTTTCCGTGCTCGTCACCGCGCTGGACGGCTTCGAGCTGCAGCAGGCTTACGATCCAGAAACCAATATGCAGCTCCTCCAACCTTATGAGGTGGCCATCAATGAGTGACCAGACCGTCGTTGAAGCCGGCACGATGGGCCGGGTGGCCTATGCGCGGATCGCCCCTAACGAGGATCTTGTGCAAGGCGTCGAGAAGCTCTGCCTAGCCGAAGGGTTCCACAATGCCTTCGTGCGCGGAGCGTTGGGGAGCCTAGTGGACGCCTGCCTCGGCACGCTCGACGGCAAGGTCCGGCAAGTCCGTGGTCCCGCGGTGGAGATCGTGAGCCTTGCCGGGGAGGTTCGGTCAAGGTCCGATGGATCGCTGCGGGCTTCGCTCTCTGGTGTCGTGGCTGATCCACAGGGCAGCGTGTTCGGTGGTCCGTTTGTGGCCGGGTCGAACCCAATCTGCACTACGTTCGAGATCACTTTAGAGGAATGGCTGCCAGCTATGTAGTCCGGGACTTTGCTACAGGGTACCGACTCATTCCCGATCATCCCCGCCCGTTTTACAAACCATCAAACGGACCATTGGGTCCGTCACACGGCGTCGCCCGGCGCAGTCCTTTCCTTGTTGCGCCGGGCGATGGCTTGGTGCTCGTCCATCCGCTCAGACGGTTCGCCACGCCGGGCACGCCGGGCCGCATTGGCGCCGATCTTGTTCTGTGGCTCCAACAGAATGCCCCGTTCGGCATGGCTGCGATGGTCGATGCGCACTGCGTGCCCGTGTGCGGCCAGGTCGGCATTCGCCATCTCCGCCCAGAGGCGGCGCCAGCGGGCCGCGTTGGCCCGGTCGTTCCAGGCGCGCTCCTTCAGCCCAAAACCGTCCGGGCCGATCCGGCGGAGAGTGAGCAGTGCCTGTGCAGAAGGCTTAGGGTGCCCATCGGACCGTACCGCCCAATGCACGTTCAGGTCGGCGACCATGCCGTCCGCGACGAAGGCTGCCAGCACGTAGCTGCGGGCCAGATGCCCCGCTTGCTCGCGTGACAGCTCCGCCGGCAACGCGATTTCAACCTCCCGGGCGAGGCCAGCGTCGGGCCGGCGCTCAAAGGTCTCGACAGCGTTCCACAACACTTCCCGGTCGCGCCAGCTTTGGGGCGCCCTGTCGGGCAGCAGCACCTCAGACAGGATTGGCTGTGTGCCGCGCTTGGCGGGAAGTGGCGAAAAAGTCTGGTCCAATCGACAGTCGTGCAGCCGCACACGGGCGCGGTCGGCGGCGACCGCCACCACGCTTTGTCCACGGGACCGCTGCACCATGCTGAGGCTAAGATGGTAAATCGCCATCGCCTGGCCTATCGGGCGGTGCCTGCCCTGCGGCGGGCGGCAAGCTCACAGTCGCGCGGCAGGGCCGGCGGCCACATGCGCCATAGCAGTCGTTGCCACCCCGTCGCCCGGCGTATGAACCGCGACATGGGCCTGCCGCCGCCCTGCCACGCCCAATAGGCCGCTTCGTTGCTGGCCATGTAGGCCCGCGCCTCGACCGGGGTCAGGAACAGCACGCCCTGCTCGCGCAGCCTGCGGACGGCCGCCCGCAGCCAAGCGTGCTTCCACAGCGCGTCGCGGTCCGGCTCAGTGGCGATGCCGCGTAGGTTGGCACAGTCGGCGGACATCCAGCCGTCCGGTTCATGCTGGCCGAAGTAGCCGGTGATGGTCGCCTCGCAGCCGGGGCCATGGCGCGACGGCAAGAAGATCAGCGACGTTGAGGGCGGGGTTCGCGGCTGAATCACCCCGTCATCAAGGCCCGTCGTGTCGAGCAGTTCATCCGAGTTGACCAGTCTGTCCAGCTCTCCAAAGCGAGGCAGGAGGGTGCGGTCCGTCCCCTCCCAGCACTGGCGCAGGTCGTCAAGGCGGCCAGGACCGGGATAAGCGTCGGCGCGCATCATCTCCAGCACCCAGGCGACCGCCTGCCGCGTTTTGCTTTGCGGCGACTCCCAGGACGCATCGGTGCCGTGCTTCACCGTACAGGACCAGCGCAGCAGTTCCTGCGCCAGGTCGTCGAAGCGTGCCCGAAAGCGCGGGCGCACTGTTTGCGGGTCGAAGCCCATGACCTCGCACAGGTCGAGGAACCCCGGCGAACCCCAATGATAGCTGACCAGGTCGCTCAGGCACATAAGCGCCGGATGCACCCGGTCGAGTTCCTGCAGCTCCGTCCGGTCGGTCAGAGCCTGCCTGACGAAGGTTGGATTGTGCATGGGAGCGAGGAGCTTGACGCCCACCACCTTGCGCAGGCCGTCGCAGTCCAACTCGAACACGGCCATGAGGCTGGGGTGTTCCAAGAAGGATGCCACCCTGGACGAGTCCACGCGGCTGGGCAGACTGTCCACGAAGGCGTCGGCGCTGACCGGGGCCTCGCCGGGTTCGTGGCGCGTGACCTGCCAGCCGCTGCAGTCCTCCGGCCAGGTTGCGACGAAGCGGGTGCCGAGCGGGTTGGGGAGGGTAGTCGTCTTCGGGTCCATTTGGCGCGTCACGTTGCGAACGTTAAGCAGCAGCTTACGCCAGGTGCTTGCGAACGAGGAGCGGGGGAGTAGAGAGGCACCCTCACACACCACCACAAGGTCAGCTCGGTGCGCAACTGGCTGGGTGCCGCAAGACTCAACCGTAGATGAGGACTAATGCCGACCCTTCGCAGTTCCGACAGCATGCTCGACGCCCTGCTACTTGGCACGACCACGTCGCTGGTAGAACCATCCTCCGCGATCGAGCTGTTGAGGGCACAGAAGAGCCTTCATGCCTACAAGCTGGCCGAAAGCTTGCAGAATGCGGCGATCCAGCTCGGGCTGATTGGCACCACCGCAGGACGGCAGGTCGTGTTCGACTTCATAAGAATGGAGGAGTTGTCGATGCCCTTGTGGGCCGAGGGCGTGAACCCGGCGACCCGCACCAGGCAGGGCTTCTTGATCGAGGCTGAGGAACAGGGCGCCTGGGCCGTTTCCACTTATGCCGAGGAAGGGAACAGCTACGCCATAGCGGCGCGGGTCCTTATCTTAAAACGTGACCCAGACGGCTCAATGCGCGTCCAGCGTGGGCCCACGACGCGCGCCGATGGAACACAGCTTCTCGAAATCGGGGAAAGTGTAATGGCGATCCTGGCGATCGCCTCCGCACCGATGCTGACCCAGATTGTGGATGACAAGCCACCAAGACGCGGCATGACCCGGTTCCGCCGTATTCGCATGGCTGAGCCTTGGACAGACCTCCATAAGGAGGGCATCCCAAAACTAGGGAAAACGACCCGCCCCGCCTATGTCGCCGACGAGATCATGGACGAAATCAAGGTCTTAGAGGGCCGGATTTGGCTCGGCCTCTATCAGTTCGAAACCACCGCTGAGCGGTCATCCACATTCCGGCAGATGCATCACCATCTCCGCGGCATCACCGGGGCGATGCGACTAGTACTGTCCCCGCTCACGGCCGCCGCCGCCGCCGATGTGGCCGACAACGAGCGCGCAGGGATGCAGCAGGCTCGGAGGCTTGTTGTACTGCCAGACTTCCTGACTTGGATTGAATGGCGCGATGCTGCTTGCGGCGTTCCGGGTCAAAGGTTTGGTGCGTTGCTCCAGGCCGTCGAGGACGAGGCGGGTCCAAGCGACGCTAAGGGATTGCTGTTCGCCCTCCCTGCCGACTGGGCCCTCAACGCTGAGAGCTTTGCGCGGCTGCCAATGCTGGCATTCGACTTGCGGCTCAAGAGCGCGGGGCTGGCGCTGCTCGAACTCAATGACGTGTCCCCTGCCATGGTGGCTGCGGGTCAAGTGGATGCCGATCAGCTTGGCCGGTTCCTACTGGCCACCCTGACCTTCATTGGCCAGCCGCGGATGGCGGAACAGACCGATGCCGGGAGCAACCCGACACGCCAGGCCACCGACCGGGCACGCGCGGCAAAGCGGCTGGACGCGCAAGTCAGAATGAAGGAGGTACGGCTGATCATCGACCTGCCCGGAGAGGTGGAGGACGTAGCTGACGCCGGAGAAGGCCACGCGCCTGGTCCCGGCGGCGTCGCCCCGGGTGGGATGCCTTGGCACCGCGTGCGCATGTTCTGGCGCTGGCGGCTGGGCCGGTTGGAGGTTGTCCGCCCGCACGCGCGCGGGTCGGTCGAGAACGGCGTGTCGCGGCGGGTGACGCTGCTCCTGCATCCCAGCGAGAGCACGAAACGTGCCGTGAAAAGGGCTAGGAGTGATGCCGTGCAGGCCTAATAGGGGCGGCCTTTTTCCCTCTCATCTGTGGGGTTTGTTGGATTTCACAGACCGTCAAACGCTCGATTGGGTCTGTGACGAGCAGGAACATACCTGTATGGTGCCCTCCAAAGTGGAGCGCAGCAGGCCCGTGACCCAATCCTTCCCGCCTGCCCCCTTGCCTCTCATGCCCCGCCGCGGGCGCCCGTGAGCGCGACGGGGCCGGGCCTCGCCGCCGCGGCTGCGCCGCCGGCGCTGCGCTTCGTGGCCTACTACCGGGTCAGCACCGAACGGCAGGGCAAGAGCGGACTGGGCTTAGACGCCCAACGCGCGGCGGTCGACAAGTACGTGGCCGGCGCCGGCGGCGTGGTCGCAGCCGAGTTCGAGGAGGTCGAGAGCGGCAAGCGCAACGACCGGCCGCAGCTCGCGGCAGCCCTGGCCGCCTGCCGCGCGCGCCGGGCGGCGCTGGTGATCGCCAAGCTGGACCGGCTGGCCCGCAACGCGCGCTTCCTGCTGCACGTCGTCGAGGGCACCGGCGAGGCCGGCGTGGTGTTCTGCGACTTGCCCCAGGTCCCGCCGGGTCCGGTCGGCAAGTTCCTGCTAACGCAGATGGCCGCTGTCGCCGAGCTAGAGGCGGGGCTGACCAGCCAGCGCACGCGGGCGGCGCTGGCTGCCGCCAAAGCGCGCGGCACGGTGCTGGGCAACCCGCGGCTGCGCACCGGCAGGCCGGACCAGGCCCGCGCCGCCGCGGCGGTCAAGAGCGCGCAGGCCCGCGCCAGGGCCGCCGACGTGCTGCCCTACCTGGAGGCGGCCCGCCGGGCTGGCGCCCGCACGCTGCGCGAGTTGGCCGAGGCGCTGACCAACCGCGGCGTGCTCACGCCGACCAGCAAGGGCATATGGCGGCCCGAGCAGGTGCGAAGGGTGCAAGCTGCCGGGATACGGCCTGTGCCGCTAGCCAGCACGTAGTCAGGACATCTCGCATGACACTTCCTGTGAGAAGATCAGCACGGCTACTCGCGGGCAGGCCGTAAGTCTGCTATCTACCAGCTGGATTGCCTGCACCGCCTCAACAATGCATTTCTGGATCGCAAGATGACATTTGTTCCTTTTGACCCTCTTGCTGCCAAGAATACTCAGGTCAATGAGGCTGCGCTGAGTGCCTTAAAGAGGGAAATAAGCAACATCTTGAGCTCTTACGTAGGCTGGTATGATCCTTTTGCAGAGCTGATTCAGAATGCACTTGACTCGGTTGAGGCGCGGGTCGCTGTAGAGCGCTCTGCAGGAACTGGAACAGCATACCAACCCCAGGTTCGAGTGCTGATTGACCTTGATGCAAACGCGCTAACTATAACCGATAACGGCATTGGCCTCGACAAGGAAAAGTTTGAGCAGTTCCTTGCTCCCAACTTCTCGTTCAAATCTGGTGCGACACGAGGTCACAAGGGCGTTGGCGCCACGTTCGTTGCGTATGGGTTTAACTACATGCGAGTCTCTACCAAAGTACCTGGCTTTCAGGCATCAGGCCGAATTGTAAACGCACGTAGCTGGATAAAGGATAACGGGACCGGCGCTAACCCAAAGGTGGAGCCTGACGAGTCGCCAGTCTCCGATAAGGCATTTGATGAATTTGAGCGTGGCGTATCTATTACAGTCAGATTTGATGAAAATACCCATCCACGACAGCTAAGTTGGATACAGGCAGATAGCGCCGATGTCTGGCATAGAATTCTTAGGGTCAAGACGGCCATAGGCTCAATAGTCGAGGACGGCCAAGTAAATATCTATGTCGCAGTACGATCCGGTGAAAGGTTAACTGAACATCAGTCGCAGGGGACCGCGTATCTTTGGCTGCATAAATTATCAAGCAAATCTGCTAGCCTCCGCGAACTAGAAGCGGCAAGTTTAGCTTTGTTCCAGCGATATGGAGCAGGCCGCGCAATGCCGGACAAATATAGGAACCTCGACTTTATATATGACAACTGGACATCTGGAGAAATTGAAACCCTCGTCGAGGGCGCTCTAGATGAAGAGGAGAAGGCCGTCTTGCGAAGCTATAGTCCCACCGTAAGTGTGGAGTATGGTTACACCGCAAAGTTATGGACAAATTTCAACGAGTCTCTAAACATAAGGTCGAGCTACCGTGTTCTTACGGCAGGTATCCAGTTGGCAGCAAACAACATGCCGCAGGGTGAAACCATCACAATCCCTCTCATTCGGAATATAGGTCGGCAGAATCAGATACATTTTCTTATTCACTTCAAGGATTACTCTCCAGATCTAGGTAGGAAAGGTTTTAATCGGGAACTAACAGATTTCGCTAAAACTGTAGCAAGAGCGATTACAGAATCTCACTTATCCAAGCTGCGCCATTTGCTGAAGGCGAATACCGGAGTGGCACCAGACCTAGTTCGAGAAATAAAAATTGGGGACTGGAAAACAGAGATGCTGAATCATGAGGCTGCAAATCCTTTGGTCCTGGCTAGTAAGCATTTTTTTAAGCCAACTGAGCGAGTGTCCATCACATCTGCTCCTACACGGGAGCAGGATGTTATAGCCCTATTCCATCAATTGGTGGCCGGAGGTGTGATACGCGGCATAAGTGTAATGTCAACAAACGAGCGTTTTACCTACGACGGCTTGTATAAGGTAGCGTTCGATCTTGACCAAGCCTTGTACGTGTATGATTCAGCAAATAATCCGCTGGGCGTCCCACAAAACACTGCAATTGAGCTAAGCGGCCGTATGACCAATCCGCGTATACTTGAATACAAATTTTCGCTTGATGGCCTCATTGAGGATGTAGATAGCCATGACAAGAGTATAAAGGATATTGACCTCTGCATTGTCTGGGTTACTGGCCTTTCTTATAAGGAAAGGTACGGAATCACATCTCTTTTGGTGCCAGAGAATGCGGACCAGAGGCAATATCATGGGATTACTCATGTCCTAACTGATTTAGAGTCAGGTGCTAAGCTTTCCGATCTCATTGTGCTAAGTGAGCTTGTGGCAGTGCTGAATGGCCCCGAGAGCACCTATGTGGCTCAACGCGAGAAATATGAGTGACCCTGGCGCGCTTGCAGCACCAACTGAGGTCACGATCTTCTACGGCGTCGAGGTTTATGGCGCAACTCTAGCTGGAGGAGCACAGCATCGGCACAATGCGGTCAGGTCAATCGTAGCGTCGCGTGCCGGCTGAAAGTTCGGCTTCGAAACTATCGTAGATGTGGGAGTATCGATTCTGGGTAAAAACACAACTCAATGGCTCTATTGATTGGTGCTAATTGCTAACCAGTCGAGAGAGTCCGTTGTAGTTTGAATCCGACGTTTAGCATCAGTACAGACGTTCTACTTACCCCGCGTTGCGGCAGGGTGCAAGAGAACGTGAGAGCAGCTTGCGGGTGGAGCGGGGCTACCTTGACCGGGTGCCCAAGGCGCTGATCCTGGACGGTGCCGGGGCGAGCGCCGCCGCCCGCATCGCCGGCACCAAGAAGGAGGTCATGACTGCGAATGCCGCGGCGCTGCTGTCTGGGACGGGGTGGCTGCCGGTGATGCTGCATGTGCCGGGGATGACATATCCCGTGGACTCTGGCAGAGCCGGAAACCAGGATACTGCGCCAGTGGCGGTGGCCACGGAATAACCCGACTCGTTTTCTCGTCCCCTCCAGCCCGCCTTGGGCCGCCTCGGCAGGGGCGGCCTCTCTTCGTCCGGCATCCCAACCCAGAAACAGGGTACCTCCGAAAACGGAGCGCCGGCCGGCTTCAGCCGGCCGGCGCGACCTTGGGACCGCAGCGCAGGGGCGCCGCAAAGAAAAGGAGGCGGGCCGGCGTAGCCGGCCTGCCGGTCAGCACTCCACTACTTGCACGTAGGACGGCAGCGCGGCTGCAAGCTGCAGGATCGGACCGTCGCGCGTGACCAGGGATAGGCGGCGCACCCGCGCCGTCGCGATCAGGAAGCAGTCGCCCGGATCGCCCCGGCCGTAGATCGCCGGCACCGACGCCGCCTCCGCCGCAATGGCAGGCGTGATCGTCGCCAGCCTAGCGCTTGCTGTCTGCAGCGCTTGCCGGAACCATGCGCCCGGCGCCATGCCCAGCTCTGGCCGGCCCGTGCGCTTCAGCTCAGCCACGCCAAGCTCCCATGCTGTGATCGCCGAGGCATAAAGGGCGCCAGCGTCCTGTGCTGCCTCAACAGCATCCTGGGCCGCCTGCGTCCGGAACTCCCCACGCACCAGCCAAAGCAGGGCGTGGGTGTCGAGCAGCAGCAACGGCCGGGCGCGCCCGCCAGGCTACTCCGTCCCAGCCGCTTCCTTGTCGGCCTTTTCGAGCGCGAGAACCTGCTCGTAGATTGGCTGAGTCAGGTCGATGCGCGGGTCCAGGTTCAGCGGCACATCGCGCATCGCGCCATAGCCGCGCGGTCCCTTGCGGCCGCGCGTGCCCCTGCCCTGCCCCGTGCGGGTCAGCTTGTCTTCGGGTGCGGTGTGCGGCTTTGCGGTCATGTGGACTTCCATACCAGAAGATGCGGCGTCGCTGCGTCAAATCCAATGGCTGTGCCGTTCCGGGTCGGAGTGCGAGACGGCGCAACATCTAAACAGCAGCACGCAGCCGTAATCTAAGCCTCTATCTAGCTGCTAGATGAAAGCAGGGCGTCTCCCCCCCGTGGCGTGGGCCGGGCCACTGCCCGCTGCGCTCCCGGAGCCGCGAAGCCGCGTCTCCGCCCTTCGGGGCAGTGTCCCTGACGCGGCATTCTGGCGCCAGACGGCGCCACG
>JAABUQ010012221.1_pt1 | contig 10722 bp, 9 predicted proteins | sample 5560001 | NCBI WGS metagenome assembly JAABUQ01 (sample SAMN10711888, study PRJNA513371) | rock metagenome | isolation source: Antarctica rocks | place: Antarctica: Victoria Land, Finger Mt nord | collected 2015-12-18
CCTCGGCAAAATCTTTATGACCCTCAACGAGCAAATCGCCACACAGCTTGAGCCACAAATTGTTCACGCCGCGGCGCAGCTTGAGGGTGATTGGGTTGGTATTAGCTATCATCACTTCAACGAAGTTCTGATCCAGTGGCGTGCCACCATCGCCCAACTCACCACACACGGCGAAGAATTAGGCCAGCATCTTGAGCATACCGCCCAACTCTTCGAGCAAGCCGACAACAGCTTATAAATTATATGAGGAACGAAAAGTGCTATATGGAAAGGCAAGCTTGCCTTTCCGTATAGCACTTTTCGTTCCTCATATATAGGAGTATAATAGAAGGCATAAAACGCATGTTCCTACCCATCACCTATTGCTCAAGGGCCTTATTACTCTATGAACGAAAAAATACAATCTGTCCTGAACTCGCTCCCGCACAAGCCTGGCATTTATCTCATGAAGGATGTCGAAGGCACTATTTTGTATGTGGGGAAAGCTATCTCATTGCATAGCCGTGTACGTTCCTATTTTCAGGAGTCAACCGACCTTAGCCCCAAGAATCGTAGTATGGTGGCGAAGATTGACGACATCGAATTTATCGTCGTCAAAAACGAGGTCGAGGCACTGGTGCTGGAAAGCAACTTCATTAAACAGCACCGTCCCAAATACAATGTCCTGTTGCGCGATGATAAAAGCTACCCATATATAAAAGTCTCGCTGACAGAGGACTTTCCACGCGTCTATCGGGTGCGTAGTTTTCAGCGCGACGGCAACCGCTACTTTGGTCCGTACACCAATTCAGGAGCCGTTGATGCCACGCTTGACCTGCTCAATAAACTCTTCTCGTTCCGCACTTGTCGCTACGATGGTAGCGTCTGGGCACCACCTGCGAACGGTGAGCCGCCTACTGGTTGGAAATTAAAGCTGTTGCCGCGTCCCTGTACGCAATACTACATCCATCGTTGTGTCGCGCCCTGTGTCGCCCATGCCACACGTGAAGAGTACGATGTCATCATCAAGCAGGTGATCCTTTTCCTGGAAGGCAAACATGATGAGGTTATCAAAAGCCTGGAAGAGAAGATGGAGCAAGCGGCAGAAAACCTCAACTTCGAGGAGGCCGCACGTCTTCGTGACCGCATCAGGTCGGTTGAGCGCGTCCTGGAAAAGCAACGCATCATTAACACTGAGGGACAGGACGATCAGGATGTTGTCGCGTTGGCAAGCGGTGACGATGAAACCTGTGCGCAAGTCTTTTTCTTTCGGACAGGGAAACTCGTCGGACGTGAATTTTTTATCTTACAAGGGACGCGCGATAGTAGTCCAGGCGAGGTCATGACTTCGTTTCTACAACAATTTTATGAAACCTCACCACATGTACCTGCCGAAATTATCGTCGAGACCGAACCGGACGACCTTGCCGTTGTACAGGCATGGCTTAGGGAGAAGCGCAAAAGCGTTACAGGTACGAAAAATGCTGCTGTGACTGTCAGCACACCTAAACGCGGCGATAAGGTGCGTCTTGTCGAAATGGTCAAGAACAACGCCAAAGAGGTCCTGGAGCAGCAACGTATCAAGTGGCTCACTGATACGCAGAAGACGCGACTCGCGCTAGAAGAATTGCAAGAGGCACTTAATCTCTCCTCGCCGCCACAGCGTATCGAGTGCTACGACATCTCAAATACGCAAGGCACCAACTCGGTTGGCGCAATGGTTGTCTTCGAGGGTGGGCGTCCAAAGAATAGCGAATATCGGCGTTTCAAAATCAAGACTGTCGAAGGTGCTAATGATTTCGCCAGTTTGCAAGAGGTCATTCGCCGCCGCTTCCGTAAAGCAGCTTCGGCCCAAGCGCAAACACTTGACGAGGAAGAGACAATCGCGGTTAAAGAGTTGAGTGTCAGTGAGCACGTCGAGAGTCTGGACAGTGTAGGCCATATCGAGAACACAGACGATAGCCTCAACGGAAAAGCACCCCTGCATCACGAATGGGCCTTGCCCGACCTCGTGATACTCGATGGTGGCAAAGGTCAGCTTAGCTCGGTGATGGAAGTCATGAACGACCTGCATCTTGATATCCCAACCGTCGGCGTGGCAAAGGAAGATCATACACAGAGCAGTTATCAGGAAGAGATATACATTCCTGGTTCGCCTGACCCGATTATCCTTCCGCGCTCCTCACAGGGACTGTACATGGTACAGCGTATCCGTGACGAAGCGCACCGTTTCGGCATTACCTATCACCGCAAACTGCGCTCTGACCGCACCTTCAAATCTGTGCTCGATGAAATCCCTGGCATCGGTCCCAAGCGCAAACAGGCCCTACTCAAGCATTTCGGCTCCGTCAAAGCCATAAGTGCCGCCAACATCGACGACCTTGCTGCCCTCGATGGTATGACGCGCGATGCCGCTGAAAAGGTCAAAGAGTACATTGGGAAAATGGAATAAATCGGCTCCAGGAGCGTGTTAAAACGTATAAAGAGTATTGACAGTAGACCTAATTCACGCTACTATGCGTATACTATTCTAAGAGTACCTTTATAGGTATCAAAAAATAACAAGGGGTGACTGGTATTATGCCAACTTATGAATATCTGTGTAAAACATGTGGACATCGCTTCGAGACATGGCAAAAAATGACTGACGATCCGTTGACCACTTGCCCCGATTGTGGTGCGCCCATCCGTCGTGTTCTCTTTCCAGCAGGCGTTGTCTTCAAAGGCTCCGGCTTCTACAAGACTGACCACCGCGATAGTGCCAGTGCCGCATCAAGTGCCAAAGACGAGCCAAATGCTGGCGGTGACAGCAGTAAAACGGAAAACAAACCCGCCAGCGATACCAAAGATGGTGGAAATGGTAGCAAACCCGCCGAAAGTGGTAGCGGCAGTACAGCAAGCACACCAACAAGCGAAAGCAAACCCGCGACGACAACAAGTGCAGCGTAATAATTTGACAATTCCTCTCCACAAAGGCTATCATACTAGGTACAGATAACATGCCTGCTTTGAGCAGGTTAGCCACGCCGTAAGCACCAGAGGAGCAGTTACATGTCAGAAGCTACCACAGCTAACGAAACTGTGTTTTATACGCATCGCCTGAGCAACGGTCTACAAATCGTTGGGCAGCCAATGCCCGATTTTGAGTCAGTTGCCGTGTCGTATCATGTCAGTACAGGCTCACGCGATGAGCAGGACCCAAGTATCGCAGGTGTTTCGCACTTCTTGGAGCATATGGTGTTCAAGGGTACGAAGACGCTTGATTGGCAAGAGATTACGCTTGAGTTCAACAAGATAGGCGCGGAACTTAACGCCTTCACCTCGCACGAGTCCACCGTCTACTACGCACGCGTCCTAGGTGAGTACCTGGACCGTGCGGTTGCTCTCCTAAGCGATATGATGTATCCACGTCTGGCGGAAACCGACTTCGAGATGGAAAAAGAGGTCATTGTCAACGAGATCGCGCGTTCTGAAGATCAACCTTACAATATGGCGTATCGTCGCCTCATGCAAACCTACTTTGGTACACACCCGCTTGGTCATGATGTACTTGGGTCGCGTGAGAGCATTCGTGGTATGCATATTCAGCAGATGCGCGACTACTGGCAGCGTCGCTATGCCGCTAACAACCTGATTCTGGCTGTTGCTGGCAATTTTGACTGGAACCATATTATCGAACTCGCTGAGAAGCATTGTAGCGATTGGCGGACAGGTGATGCTGGTCGTGACGTGTCGCACTACGAGCCAACGCAATCAATCAACAATGTCATGGTTGATAAAAAGCTCAAGCAGCAAATCATGATTATCGCGATGCCAGCCGTTGACGTGAAGGACCCTGATTATTATGCTGCTATTCTCGCGGGAAGTATTCTAGGCGATGGTGATGGCTCACGTCTCTTCTGGAATGTCTATCAGAAAGGTCTGGCTGAGTCTGCTAGCGCGGGTATCTGGGCGATGGAGGGAACCGGCATCATGCTGATGGAGGCCAACACGACACCAGAAGAGGCTTCACATGTCCTGAAATTGCTCCGTGAGGAACTGGATAGTCTGCTAAGCGATGGTGTGTACGAGGATGAGTTACGCCGTGCGAAGGACAAATTGATTAGCAATATGGTTCTTAGCAGCGAGTCAACCTTCTCGCGTATGCGTTCCCTTGCCAGTGACTGGGTGACAGAGGGCCGCCTTGTGAGTGTTGAGGAAGAGATTGGGCGTGTTGAGAAAGTGACCTCTGAGGATGTGATGCGAGCACTACATCGCTTCCCCATGCGCGAGAAGCAGGTCTTGACCTCGCTTGGTCCTCTGAACGAGGCCGAGTTGTTAGCATAATAAGATAAAAACACGGAGAGGCAAAAAGCACTACTGCTTTTTGCCTCTCCGTGTTTTTATCTTATTATGCCACCGGGGATATTTCGATGTATGAGCTTTTCCTTCTAGTGAAGAAGCCAATAACATCGAACATTCTATATATGAGTTTATATTTACGCAACAGCACCGCGTTTGCATGAGCGGACTCTACTGCTGGCACCTCGTGTGCTACTCCTTCAACCTCTTTACCATCCCCAATAATTTTGCCACGCTGATCACAGGGCGTTAAGGTCGCGTGTCCATTGTTGCGAATCCGCTTGATTTTTCCTGCTGTATTCGCGGTTGTAATATACAATTTTCCATTTTCATTCGCGAACCAGATGGGTGTTGGTACTGCATCACCATTCTTGCGGAACGTTTTGAGCAATGCATACTGGTATGGGTAGAGCGATGTGAACGGATCGCTGTTTGCTTGCTGTTCTGTCTGCGTCTTGTCAACAGTCATGGTTGGCCGTTCTCCTATGTGTTAGCTCTTATATAGAACCGACATATCCTATTCTAAGATACCAGAACAATGATAAGAGGATAATATATTTCCTTAATAAATAAAGACGAATTGACTAGTATGTATATACTGGTATATACTGTTACTTAGAATTTACAGGTGTTTTATGGGTAGTATGCTATGCGTTGATGTTCAATCAACGCATTTTAGTTGTGCATATCCAAACAAATTAAGGGGGAATTTTATGGAGTTGCTGAAACCAAAGCAGAATCACAAAGCAATTGGGGAGCATAGTGAGGCCATTATTATTGCAAAGCTTTTGGAAGTTGGTTATGGTGTCCTCACACCGTTTGGCGACAACCTTCGCTATGATTTAATCATTGAAGACGCTGACGATAACTTACATCGCATTCGATGCAAGACGGGTTGGATGGATGAGGAAAAGACCGTGATCAAATTCGCGACAGCAAGTAGCTATAACCATACGATGCAAAATAAAGGTTGGAAAAATTACCGAGGACAAATAGAGTATTTCACAGTGTACTGTCCAGTCAATAGAGGAATATATTTAATACCTATTGAGCATACAGCAGGAACACAAATGAGTTTACGACTTGAGCCAACAAAGAATAAGCAAGAGAAGAATGTGAGGTGGGCAAAGGATTATGAGTTATAAATGACCGCGGTGGGACTTGAACCCACGACCATCGCATTAAAAGTGCGTTGCTCTACCACTGAGCTACGCGATCACGTATAAATAGTGTATAGTATGAAATACTTTCGACATTTCTTACTAACAACCATTCCACATTTATACTATACCATGCCCTGTCAAGAGACTTCGGGATCGGATGGATTGTGGAGAGAGGCGGATGTTATATATATATCATGGCATGTGTGAATAAAGATTGTATCCTCTTGCATAGGTGAATGCGTACTACGTAGTGTAGCACAAGAAATTAGTGTGAGAAAACGCTTGTTTGATTACGCGTGACGTGATACACTACGGGCGAAACTCAAGCGGCGCAGTGTGCGCTCTCGTTATATGTTTTCAGGTAAGTAATGACGCACACAACGACGACTCAAGGGAAAACAGGAGGCGGTGTTCCTTGATGCCTGTGCGATGTGGCATACGTGTGTGAGGAAACAACACCGATAGGGAACGTGACAAAAAGAATACTCGTTGTTGACGACAGAAACGATCTTTTGCATCTGATGCGCAGAGTTCTGGAAGACGAAGAGTACCAGGTCTCGATTCTTCAGGATGGCAACGGTGCGTTCGAGCGTGTCAAAAGTATGTTGCCCGATCTGCTTATTCTTGATTTGAAACTTGGTGAAGCGTCAGGGCAGGATATCCTGAAACAAATAAAAGACGATGCGATCACTACTGATGTTCCCGTTATTGTCTACACGGCGGCGGTCCTTGAGGCTGAAGAAGTGTCGAAACTGATACAGGAGCAACCGCAGTATTATCACGGTGTACACCTGTTACAAAAACCTTTTGAACTTGAGGTCTTACTCACTACTGTCGAGCGTCTTCTCGACAAGGCAGTACGCTAAATCTTTTCTTCACATTAGTACTAGACTAACCATGTATACTAGCACACAGAATACGCATTACGTTTATATTATGAAGGAGTTCCATATATGAAATTTATCTTTGGACTGCTGCTCGGTCTTGGTATTGGAGCTGCCACGGGCTTGATTTTCGCCCCACAATCTGGTGAGGCTACACGCGCACAGTTAGAAGAGCGTGGTATTATGCTTCGCTCCGGTGATCTTAATAACGATGTTCGCGCACGTGCGAATGCTGCTTTAGAGCAGGGACGTGAACTCTACAACCGTACAAAAATCGAGCTGTCCGACCGCTATACTCAAACCAAACACGGTAATCTCTAAACTTAATAAGCAATGGAACATACACGTTGAGTGTACTCTGCACACTCAACATGTATGTTCCATTGCTTATTATCAATTAAATTTCCCACCTCATGCCATATCGGAATACAATTGGGTCAAACCTACCTGTATTTCATAACGCTCATGCTCTTTATCTCTATCTTTGTAAAGAATTACTTTTATGCCTAGTATGCGTAAAGCAGTGCGTTTTTCGAGATAGGTGGCTTCGTTATATTTGCCTTTCATATCCTCTGCCCATTGAAGAAAGTTGTCAACTTCTACCTTTTGTTTTGTTAATCTTTCTGCATTAGGAAATGCTTGTACTTTTTCATGTTCTAACTTTTTGATATTCTCCTCTAGTTCTCTCATTTCATTTAGTAGTACATCTCTTCCGTATCCCTCTAGTCCTCTGATGTCCTTTGCTAATTTGGTTACTTCTCGCTTATTATTTTCTATGCTTCGTTCTATGGCTGGTATATCATATTCTTGTTCTTCTTTACCTCTAAGTAGCTCTAAGGCTTCTTTAATGGTGCTTAAATCTCCTAGTAGTTTTCCTACGTAATCCCACACTATTTTATCTATTATATCGGCGGTCATTGTTGCGCCAGTACATCCTTTAGGAATAACTCTAGCTCTATTGCACATGTAGAAGCACTTTTTCGTATAGGGCATTTGGCGTCTTCTATCAAATCCCGGGCGATTGGCTCCTATGGCTTGTATATTGTTACCGCAGTATCCACATTTTATAAATCCTGCTCGTAAAATTGCATCATGTGTATGTTTGTTATTACGTGTTGAGTCGTTCAACGCATGTGCTATAATATTTTGTACTTCGTCGAACATTTCTTTAGATATTATGGGCGGTATTGTTCCTTCAGGAAGGTCTATAGGCTTTTCAGTTTTTATTCGTACTGCCTTTCCTTCTTTACGTATATGTTTTACTTTTCTTACTTGTGCCTTGCCGTAGTAGATAGGGTTTTTAAGAATGTTGAATATGCTTGTGTTTCCCCAGTGTCTTCTACGTGGTGGTATGCCTTCTTCATTAAAAATGATAGCAATTCTTTTACACGCTATGCCGCTTAGTCTCATTCTGAATATTCGCTCTATTATAGGTGCCTCGTCGGGATTTATCACATATTTACTACGATCTTCATTATATGAGTATCCGTAGGCTGAGATACCAGCTCCTGTCAACTTTCCGTCCTGTATCCTTTTGTCGATAGTGCGTTTAGAACGCTCTAAGAATTTCTCTCTTTCGACTGCGGCGGCAAAACCTAGTGCTTGTCTCATAAAATGACCGGGCGAACTATTATCAATGTCCTCTGTAACACTTACCAGTGCTGCGTTGTAGTGTTCTATCTCATCCATGATTACGGCTTGATGTACCATTTCTCTTGAGAGTCTGTCAAGAGAATTGACAAGCAATATGTCTGCTTCCTTATTTCGTATCATCTCCCTCGCTTCGGATAGTAGCTTTCTTTCTCTATATTCTGTGCCTGTATGTAACTCTTGGAACACTTTTACTACTTGCCAACCCTGAGATAAGGCATACTGGTTGCACTTAATTACTTGTGTTTCTAGGCTTTCTCCGTCTAGTTGCTTTCTGTCTGAGATACGGGCGTAGATGATAACTCGCAAAATTAAACCGACGATAGCTGTCATAATTAAACCTCTTCTTTCAGTGCTGTTTTTCTCTTCTTATCGCTGGTGGGTTTACTCTGTCTTTTTTTCCACTCATTCAAACCTTGCTTGTATCTTGCTGCAAGAAATGAGTCTGCGTTATCTATATCCATGACAAATCTAATCCTCTTGCCTAATTTAGGTGGTTGTTCATGCATACCTATATGTAGTGCCATTGCAATACCTGTAGGGCTTTCGCTTGTTGCATAAATTCTGTCAATGATAACTCCGTTGCGTCCTAATTCCTCAAAGTTCCTTGCAGCTTCTCTTATTAGTCTTAATACATAATGTGAGCGTGTGTTTTCGTCTACATCTGGGTCGCTGGATATTCCTATAATAAGACACTCTATGTGTTTCCCTGGCTCGAACGTCTCTATAGCACTTGCAGGTATGTCTTTTCCTCTAACTTCGCCTCTCATGAAGCTTTCAATAACCTCTTTTTTTAGAGGTAGCATACGTAGAAATGCGACAAGTTTTCCATTATGTCTTACATGGTAGTCAAGTGCGTGATTTGCAGCTAGCCAGGCTCGGCGTACATCTGCACTCATTCCTGCTCCACCTACTGTTTTTCTGTCTAGTTCGTTTTCCTCTTCCATATCTTCTAGCTCTGGAAGCTCAAAAGTAGTTTTCGGTGGCTCTTTTGCCATTAGAAATGCTTCCCATTGTTCAGCATAAGCATTTACTTCTGCTTTTAAGTAGACACTTGTTTTCCTACCTGGGGGTGTAACTTTCTTTAATTTCTTGTTGCTCACTAGTGTTCTTAACTGAGGTTCAGATATTCCTAGTAGTCTCTGAACATCTCTTCCAGAATAGTATTTATCACTTAATTTCATTGCTTTACCTTCATGTTATTTTTGTGACATATCTTGTTAATACCATTGCCTTTGTAAATAGTATACATCAAATTGTGATCTTTGTGAAGGTCGTATTTTAGTACAAGAGGTATATAGAAAGGGAATTTTTGTGATTATTGTGAACATTGTGAAAAAGCTTGACTTGTTATATTTGTTTGTGATATAGTTCTATTGTGAACATTGTGAATATGATTGTGAAGTAAGTAGGGATGTTGAAGTTGCTGACTAAGTGCTGGAACACATAGCCAGCGAGAGTTACCAATAGTTTAGCCTTCGAGCGTTGCTAGGTTCCTCGGTGTAAGTATGCAAGCATCGGGCCTAGCCTGTCAATCACAAGAGAGGATTACACCATGACCTTTGACCTTCAAGAACGGGCTGATGCTTTATCGGGTGCTGATCTCGATGTTTCGTTATTGGCGTCGGCGCAATATTTCCGTCAAGTCGCTTGGACGGAACCATGTCCCTCTGAGGAACATGATGCCTTGCTCCAGCAGGTGATACGTGGCAATGTTGAGCGTGTACAAGCTCGTCCTAATCAAGCGGTACTTTCCCTGGCACAACAAGCGCGGGAACGTTTGGTAGAAGTCTATCAATCGTTGGTGATCTCAATGGCTCGTCGTCGTAAATTCCTTTTTCAGTCGATGGAACTTATTGATGTGATACAGGAGGGCAATATAGGACTTTTGAGGGCATTGGATAAATACACTGATGAGGTGTCACATGTCTATGCCTTCCGTGTCTTTGCGGCGTTGCATATTCGGACGGCACTTTCTGAAGCATCGTGTGATCGTGATGTCTCTATCCGTCTTCCTTTTGATAAATCTCGCTTGCTTCATCGTACCCCTGCTGTTATGCGTGAACTGCGTGTGCTGCTTGGTCGTCAACCGTCGCTTGCTGAGATTGCGAAAATCATGGGTGTGTCTGAGGAAGAACTTGCTGAGGTGATTGAAGCGGGGAAACGTCAAGCGGTGAAAAGCGTTCAAGAGTTACTTGAACAAAAAGAAATCTCTGAGGACGCAAGAGACTTTGTGTTGCTCTATGCATCTTCTGTTGTCTCTGAGGATGCACGTCAAGCAGAATTAGCAGAAACCTTTGAGCGTGTGTTTGCGGCTGCGATGCCTGAGCATCAACGCACCATTTTAGAACTGCGCTTTGGCTTTGGCGATGTTCCTAGTGAGATGCGTTCCCGCGCATTAATCGAAGAGATGACGGGCGTCTGTGGTGCTGCTACGCAAGAAAAGAAAGCGATGAAGCGGTTAGCGGCTTTGCTCGAACCTGTCGTACTTGCTGATGGTCGCTTATCGTGTACGTTTGATGATGTGTACACTGATGACTATTGTACCAGTCGTGAAGCGGCTGTGCTCCTGGGTATTGATGTTTCTCTGGTCAATAGATATACAGGTCAAGGTCTTCTTCCTTCTGCCATGCGTCCACGTCGTCATCTTCCAGGGGCGCAAGAACGGGTCTACAAAAAGGCTGATGTGTTCGCGTTTCAAGAAC
>JAABUQ010012222.1_pt1 | contig 10722 bp, 11 predicted proteins | sample 5560001 | NCBI WGS metagenome assembly JAABUQ01 (sample SAMN10711888, study PRJNA513371) | rock metagenome | isolation source: Antarctica rocks | place: Antarctica: Victoria Land, Finger Mt nord | collected 2015-12-18
ACTAAAGGTGATACCGAGGGTGGACTTTTCATCGGCGATGGCGCGAGCGAGCGCGCGCGCATCGAAGAGCGGATCGACTTGCTGTGCCAGCGCGGTAGCGCGCGTAAAGACGGATTCTTCGAGAGCTTGGTGCGCGGTCGTCGTGTAGAGCGGCGTCTGCGTATCGGCGCTGAGGAGCTGGATCGTCGCATCCGAGCGTTGCGCGAAGTCCGAGAGCTCAAGCCAGTCGGCCGTGACGCGCTCGGCGCACCATTCGTCGACGTCGGCAGCCGTGAATGTCGCGGCACCGTTCGCGACGAGGTCGCGAGAAATGCGCCCGGGATCCTGGCGCACAGTCTCGAGCGCCTCCTCCTCGGCGCGCGTGACGTCGCCGAGGTCCGCAATCCACGCGCGCCGGCGAAGCGCGGCTGCGTGCTCGTCGCGTTCGTAAGCCGTCGTGGTTGCGCCGGCGGCGATCGTGTCGAGCGAACTTGGGGCGAGCACTTCCGGGCGCACGTGGAACACGTTGTCGGTCGGTTGCCAACGCGCGAAGCGCTGAGCGGACTCTCCGAGCGAGTTCGTTGATTCGCGTACGGTGACGCCGTCGATCGCGCGCTCCATCAGCCGTATGTGAAGCGCGCCGTCTTCGCCATTTTCCAGTGTTGCGGTGAGCTGCGCGGCGATCGCATGAAGATCTGCGCGCAGCGGCGTCTCGTCGCGCCCAGCGCAGCTCGTAAGGTACTCGCGCAGGGCATAGACGACGCGGTCCCGACGATCCTCTGGAGCCTCAAGGCCGTCGGACTCCGCTAAGAATGAGCGAGCCATATCTTCGAGACGCTCGCCTTGGCGCTCGCGTGCCCAGGCTTTCCGCGTTTCGAGGCTCGCCCACTCGATACGCTCCGTCGGTAAACCCTCATCGCGGACGATCGCAAGCCCGTTCTCATGTTCCATGCCGAACATCGTCTCGGTTTCACGCAAGGCATGATGCAACCGGTAATAGTCGCTTTGGCGATTCCAAGCGCGCAGCGTGTCCGGGTTCACTGAGGCGAGCGCGACGTGACAGTGCGCGTTTCCAGTATCCCGGTGCACTGCGAAGAGCGCCTGGTGGCCGGTCCATCCAGCGCGATCGAGGGTGTCCACGGCCGCTCGAATCAGTTGCTCGTCGCTCACCGTCTCGCTCTCACGCTCGCTCAGCGAAATCACGTAATGCTGGACGGGCTGCTTCACGCGCGGCTGCGTCCGGGCAACGGCCTCCATATCCGTCGCCGCGGTCGCAAGCGACGATACGCCGCGAGCATAGATCGCGCTCGGACGGTTGCCGCCGCCGGCCGGCTTCCAAAGGACGTTCGCGCCGAGGTCGGGACGCTGCCGAGCTTCGTCGAGCAACGCTGCCAGGCCCGACCGCTGGACAGCGGTAAGCGTGTTGCCCGTCGCTTCGTCATGCTCGACTTTGGCGGTCAACTCTTCGCCGAGCACGTACTTGATACACGCGCTCGCCGATCCGCCACCGCGGGGTGGAGCGCACCGTTTCCCTTGCATTTCTAGAACTCTTTAGCCGTCGCCCCAGCGATCGTCGCCGCCGTGCGTCGCGATCGCGGCTTCGTAGGCGGGCGTCGCTTTTTCAAGCTCCGTCGCGATAAACTGTTGCGCTTGACGTAAGAGTCGGACGCCTTCGGCGACATCGGAGCTTGTCGCCGTAAGCGCGCCGATCGCGCGTACGATCCGATTGCCGGCGAGGGCGACGTCTTGCATGTCGGCGGCTGGACGACCCACCGGCGCCTGCCCGCGAACAAGCATCGCGACGTAGTCGGACGGAGTCAGGCCGAGGCGCTGCGCGTTCACCTTCGCTCGCATCGAAACGTCGCGAGGAACGGTGAGATGCAGGTCTTCCGTCGTGCGAACGGCGGGTTTTCGTACTTGGCCGCTAGGCATATCGCGTATTCCTTACCGTGTGCCGCGCACACACTAACCTGCCCCTTAATAGAACACAAAGACCGAACTTAGCGGAAGCGTACCGCCCGAGATAGGACGTAGTCGTACCCGAAGCCTCAGGATTCCTTTACGGATTACAAGCCGAACGAAAGGCGAGCGGCAACCGAGCGGAAAACGAACAGACCAGAGACAAGCCGAGCCAGAGTATAGGAGACCGAACCGATGTCGAAGACGAGTGACGCCGATCTCGATGCGGCGCGCGAGGCGTTGCAGAAGGCGGCAGAAGAACGAACCTTCGGCAGAAAGAAAGCGAGCACCAAAGCCGACAAGGTTCGGGCGCTTCGCGGAGACATCGCGAAGCTCCGGACGCAAGGGGCGACGTGGGAAGAACTGGCGGAAGTATTGCGCCCGACGCTGGGCGTTGGAGCCGATACGATTCGGCTTGCAATCAGTGGACCGAAGAAGAGTGGAGCGAAATCGAAGCCGGAGCCGCGCCTCAAAACGAGAAACAGCAAGCGCGTGACCGAGCCAGCACCGAGCGCGGCTTCGAATGCCCAGAAGAAGCCATTCGGATCCCCCGAGCTTTAGGGAGCGAAGATCACCATGGTAAAGCGACAGATCATCTTCGCCTCAGCGAAGGGCGGAGCCGGGAAGACCTTCGGCTCGCGTACATTCTTGGACACCGCTCGCCGGGCCGGAAGGACCGTGTCGGCCTGGGATCTTGATGGAGCCACCGGCAGTCTCGCGCTCCTCTATCCGTCGCGCGATGCGGAGATCGGCGTGGCAACGGAGGACGTCCGCGAACCGAGAGCTCCGGGCGCGTGGCTCGACGCGCTGCATAGCCGCCTTACTCGACGTCCCCGGTGGCGCACTTGGCGATCTATTACGGGTGCTCGACGGGGGAGCGCCGTCGCTGGTTGCGGAGGCGAAGGCCGCGAACCGCGAGCTCGTCGTCGTTTCGGTCATCGGTATCAAGCGCGACGCGACCGGCACGCCGCAAGAAGCGATCGAGCGCTTCGGAAGCGCCGTCCATCACGTCGTCCTGAAGAACGGCTATTTCGGCGAAGCGGGCGACTTCGGAATCTTCGATGGCATTCCGCGACCGACGACCGACGACCCAGACGCGCGGAAATACGGTAAGACGGGCGCCATCGTGAAAGCCGCCGGCGGCGAGGTCGCCTATCTCCCCAAGCTCAACCCGTGGACGGACGCCTTACTCGATGTCGAGGGGCTCACGTTTGTACAAGGGATCGAGGCGCTCGACGTCATCGGCCGCCGTCATTCATCGAACGTGCGAGCGTGGCTGGCGTCGGCCGAAGAAGCGCTCGCCGGATCATGGCTCTGTCCAAAAGGCAACGTCCCAACCGACGGGGCGGAAACGGCCGCGAAGCCGAGCCGAGCGCGAGCGGTTGTCGCTTAACGCCGGCTCCCGTTCGGCGCGTGACTCGTATCTGGACGCGCTTCCCGACGCCGAGCAGGCGCGGATCTTGCGACAAGCCGAGCGTGTAGGGCCGCTTCCGGACGATTCGGATTGGCTCGTCGCATACGCGACGCAGCAGGCTGCGACACGCATGGAGGCGGCGATCGCCGCGGCCGAGATACGTTTAACCGCTTCGCCGCGCACGCCAGCGCTCTCGCGTAGGCAGTCGGGAGGGCCGTGGCGCGAGTTAGTTGCGTTCGCGGCGAGCATGATGGCCATTGTCGGCGTGACGATGTACGTAAATCTCGCTCATAACTGCGTGCAATCGGTCTGGCTGTATTGTTCAGCGATCGCAATCGGAGTCGGAGGCTCGGCGCTTTACGTGTGGCTGCGCGATCGAGTCACTCGAAGCATCGGGTAATCCGTCGGCTCGCGAAACACGAGACGGGAATGCCGTGATGGCAGGGAAAGAAAATTAGCATCCGGTGCACGCTAACGTTTCGCGAAGACCGCGTGAAGGCTGGGGGATTCCCTCAGCCTTTTCAACGTGCGCTGACAAGACGTTCTAGCGGCGAAATACGTCTTGCGGTAGGAACCAACCAAGCCCACCGGCAAAGGGGTCTCTGCAGGTATGCTTATTGCCCGCAAAAATGTTAGTTCTGGCTTCCATTTGCGCTTGACACCTGCTAATGCATCTGTGCTACTATCTTGGGAGAGTCGTGGCGAAAACGCCTGATCATGTGCGGTTGATCCTGACGCCGGACGAACCGCCGGCGGCGCAAATTGTCGAGCAAATTGAAAGACTCGTCGCGCTTGGCGTTTATCGTCCGGGCGACGAGTTACCGAGTGCAAATTCGTTAGGAAGTGACCTCGGGATCAGTCGCATCACGGTACAGAAAGCCTACGGCCTATTGATCGAGCGAAAGGTAGCCGAAACGCGCGTCGGCGCGGGGACATACATTGCGATTAACGCGGATACACGCACCGACGTCGTCCGACGAATGTTATCAGCGGTTATCACGCTTGGCCAGAATCTCTTTTTAGAGAAGACGGAGATCGTCAAAGCCTTTGAGCATGAAATCACTCGTCACTTCAAACGGGCGGACAAGCCCCCACGAAAACGCTCCGACTGACGATCCATACGTCGCGGCGCAAAACGCCGACCTAAGCGAAACGCAACGCGCATATAAAAGCGCCGACTTCGCGCGCCGCATTGCGAGCGCCCTCGGTCTGGCGGTGCTTGGCATGAGTGCGGCGTGTGTCGTTCTTGCATCGAAGAACCAGCACGACGTTCTCGTCTATCGCGACGGTTCGCGCGGACTCTCTTTTCAAGGCCAGGCCTTGCAAGCGCCCCCGCCGTCACAGGTCGCGATTCAAGCGCAGCTCGGTGCGTACGTGAAAGCCGTGCGAAACGTCCCCGGCGTCGATTATCCGCTCGTCGATCAGAACGTTACGCTTGCGCTCGAGATGACCGTGGATTCGGCGCCGGCGCATGCGCATCAAGACATCGTCGCGTACTTCACCGATAAGGCGAATAATCCGAAGCTGCTCGGTGCCGCCGGCGAAGTCCGGACGGTTCTCGACCCGGTGATCGTCTCACCGATCTCGCAGCAGACGTACACGATCTCGTGGGCTGAAGAGACGAGAATGCCGTCCCAAAAGCCAGTCCGCGTGTTCCATCAAGGCACCGCGACAATTCAGCCGGCGACCATCCCGACCGACCCGCAGATCGCCGTAATCAATCCGGCCGGGGTCCAGATCGTTCAAAGCGAGCTTCACCTATGAGGCGCCTCGCGGTGATGTTGGCGCTCGTCAGCGTTGCGGCGCTGCCGGCGACCGCGGCTGAAGCGACTTGGCGAACCGTTCAATACCACTCGCACCAGCAAGTGACGATCGACTGCGGCGTAGCGCTGTTATGCGAGATCGAATTGCAGGCCGGCGAGCGCGTACGTGCCGGGCTCGGCTCCGAAGTGCCGCTCTGGGACAACCATCTGGTGTATTCAGGCGATCGAGTTTCGACGCCGCATCTGTCGGTGAAGCCTGAGAGCGCGGGGCTTCATGAGAACGTCCTGCTGACGACGACGCGCCGCACGTATCGGCTCTATCTCAACAGCACCCGCGCGACCTCGACAATGCACGTCATCTTCAGTTACGACGACGAAGGGCGAGCGAGGGAGCGTGCCGTCGCGCGTCAGCGCGCACGCCAGGTCGCGTCGCACCCGGAACCCACGCCGACGGCGGCGCCGATCATAACGCTTGAAGCGGCGTGCGCCTCGATGACGCAGCCGGAATGGCGTATCGATGCGGCGCCACGCGAGTTCCATCCGCGCCAGATATGTGAATCGCCCGACCACACGTTCATCGCCCTTCCGCTAACGGCGACGCAACCGGGCGATCTGCCGATTCCACTGGCGGTTACACCAGATGGCGATCGGCCGGTAAACTACCGCTACGATGCGGATGCGCGCGTGTTCATGCTCGACGGCGCCGGCGCAGAGTATGCGTTCGTTGCGACGGCGGGACGGCACACGATTCGGCTTCGAATGCAGCGCGTCGACGGAGCGAAGAAGTAATGGCCGACGAGTACGAAGACGATCTGCAAGATCCCGGCGGCGTACCGCGCACGCTCTCGCACAACGGATATCGCTCGTTTAGCCCGGTTGCCGGATTCTCAGCCGTCGCGCTGCTCGTCGCGATCGTCGGCGCGGTGTTGTGGGGCGTCGTCGTTCGTCCGAAACCCTCACTCGCTGCGACGCCGCCGCCCGTTACGCGCGTTGCGGCGATCGCCGATCCGCAAACGGTCGTGCCCGATCCGCAGACGACCCCGCTCGGTGTGCCTCGGACGCATCCGCTCTTTGGTCCGCCCCATCACGCGGCCGCGACGAGTGCTCCGGAAGCAACCACGGCGGTAACGACGACGGCCACCTACGCCCAGCCGCAATATGTCGAGCATTCGGTTCCTCGCGTAAAGACAATAGCCGAAGTCGCCGCCGATTCGCAACCGCAACGTCTGAACGCAGCACGGGACTCAAGTTCTCGCATGATGATCGAGACGCAGGACGCCCAAGCGGAGCGCGATCTCAGGAATGCGGACACGCGACCGCCGAGTGGCGAGCCGACCTATCCAACGCGAGCCGCGCCACCCGCGTCGACTTCCTTCGCTTCGGACGACGCTCCACACGGATCGTTCGTCGCGCGCCATTCCGGCGACCCGGGCTATCAAGCTGCAACGAGTCGGTACGAACTCGTCGCTGGGACGTTCATTCCCGTTCGCCTGATCACGACCGTCGACAGTTCACTCCCCGGCGGCATCATGAAGGCCGCGGTGGTCGAAACGATCTTCGATAGCGCGACGCATTCGGTTGTCGTATTGCCGATCGGGACGATCGCCGTTGGAGTGTCGGACTCGGCTGCCGTCGGCGAAGCCCGCCTGGCCTCGTCGTGGACGGAATTTCTTCTGCCGAACGGTCGTAAGTTTTTCGCATCGGCGAATCAAGGCGCCGGCGTCAAAGGCGAAGCGGGAATGCCGGCCGCCGTCGATACGCATGCGGGCCGTGCATTCGGCCACGCCCTCGTAGGTGCGGTGCTTACGGCCGGCGTCAACCTTGCGAGCCGTGCCTCGACCGTCATAGACGTCGGGACGACGACGACGGTACAGCCACAACAAGCGGGACCGACGCTTCACGCGTACGCGGGCCAACTCTTTAATATCGTCTTAAGCCATGATCTGCCGCTCGATCGGTACGCGGCTCCGTGATTCAGGCAGCGTTGCTCGCCGCGCTCATCACGAAGTGTGCGCCGCAAACCGACGTTCGGACGCTCGCGGCCATCGTCGCCGTCGAGTCGTCGGGAGATGCGTGGGCGATTCGCGATCCAATCGCCGATCGCGCCGTGCATCCGACATCGTACGCGCAGGCCGTAACGACGGCACGCACGCTGCTACTTCGCGGAGCGCGCGTTTCGGTTGGACTTTCGCAAGTGCTGCTTCCGCGACGCGGATTGAGCTCTGCAACGCTCTTGGGATCTCCGTGCGCGAACCTTCACGCCGGCGCGACCATCCTTACTGAAGCGTACACGCAGCAGATTCGCTTGGTCGGCAATCCGTCGTCGGAGATGGGCCAGCAGGCGGCATTGCGACGAGCGCTGTCTGTCTATAACTCGGGAACGCCGAACGGGTCTCCTGAGTACGCGCAGCGCGTGCTCGCCGCGCTTGCGTCTCCGCTAGTCGAAGAGGTGACGTCGATCGCCGATGGCCGCCGCACGTCCGCCGCGGTTCCTCGCCATCCTTCCAGCCCAGTCGTCGTAGCCGCTTCGAAGCCGAAGCCGGTGATCCTTACTCACGCGTCGTCCGTGTTCTTCAGCGATGACGTTCGATGAAGCAACGCGCGGAAGCGGTCGTGTTCGGCACGATCGCACTCTGCGCCGTAATCGTCGCGCTGGCGGTGGCTGCCGCTCACGGGATCGCTGGGCCTCGGCTCAATCTCACGGCGAGCATGCCCATCGGGCTGTACTTGTACACGCCAGGCGCCGTCAAGCGCGGCGACATCGTGCAAGTGTGCTTACCGCCGCAGCTCGCCGCGTTCTCGCTCACACAGAAAATGGATTATCCCGTTGTCGGACCGTGCGCGAGTGGCGCCGCGCCGCTCGTTAAGGTGCTCGCCGCGGTACCAGGCGACGTTGTCGCCGTGAACGAGCGTGCGCTGCTCGTGAACGGCAAGCCCTGGCCGATGAGCCGCATTCGTTCGATCGACGCGCGCGGGCGACGCGTAACGATGCGGCTTGCGCCCGGGGCGTTTCGGCTCGCTCCTGCCCACGTGCTCCTGCTCGGCTTGCATCCCGACTCGTGGGATGGCCGGTATTTCGGAGCACTTCCATCTTCGGCCGTCACCGGCCGTTGGATTCCACTACTCGTTGCTCGCCAGAAAGACAGGTTATGAAGTCATCACACATTCGTAACGTCGCAATTCGTGCGATCCCGCTCTTCGTCGCGGTCGTCGCGGGCTCAATACATCCCGCATTCGCTGCAACCGGCGGCGCCGGTGCCCTGGCCGGCATCCAGACCGGTGCGACGCAGGTACAAAGCGCGATGCAAGGCATCGGCTGGGCCGGCGCGATCATCGGCGTCGTCTTCGCCGGTCTCCATCTTGCACAACATCGCGATGATTGGGCGGGAACCGGACTTCGTGTCGTTGGCGCGGTTGCTGCGGGCGTCGTCGTCGCGAATGCGCCGGCGATCGCCGCGATCGGCGGCACGGGCGCGCTGTTCTAATCGATGAGCAACAGCACGACCCCACGACGCTGGGCTTCGCCCGTTCATTCGGCGATTACACGACCGCGCCATAAGTTCGGCGTCGATGGGCGTCTGCTGCTGTGCCCGATCGTTTTCCCATGCCTCCTCGCAATTCTCTTCGGTCGCGACTTCATCCATCAAGTCGCGTTTGCAGCACTCACAACGATCCTCTGGCTCGGCGCAAAAGTGCTCTGGGAGATCAATCCCTATTTTCTCGACGACGTTATTTCCGAAGCGCGCTCGCCGCGCGTGCTTTCTGAAGATCTGTCGCCCGGCTCGCGGAGAAATCGCCGATGACGCTAACCTACGCGCTGTTCGCCCTCGCACTCCTCGCGATCGCGGGCGTTGTCGTCGCTCCCGAGCTGAAAGCGCGTCGACGCAACGGGATGTTCGCGGCTAAGAGCACGACATCGTCGTCGCTGGCGGATTATCTGCCATACCGCACGCTCGTCCGCCCGGCGGTCGTGAAGAACGTCAACGGTTCGTACCTTGCGGCCTGGCGCATTGCGGGCCGCGATGTCGGCGCGATCGGCGACGCGGACATTCTGAACAGCGCGTATCAAGTCGCGGCGACGATCGGCGCTTTGCAAGCCGGAACGGTGACACAACTCTACGCGCGCCGCGTCCCATTCCGCGAATACGACCGCGCGCTCGGTGCCGATCATCCCGTGCTCGCGGTGCTCGACGATCTGCGCGCTTCGTTCTTTCTTAGCACAGAGAAAGTGTATCGAACGGAGCGAACGCTCACGCTAACGTGGCAGCCGCCATCCGCGAACGCCGAGCGTGCGCGGGCGGCCGTATCAGCCGGCGCGGACGCGCAGCGTCGAAACGAAGATCAAACGATCGTCGAGTTCGAGGCGCTGTGCGATCGCGTCGAGTCCGCGCTTGCCGGAGCGGTGGACGTCAAGCGGCTCGGCGGGTCATCGAGGATGGACGCCGGCGGCATCACGCGCCACACGTCCGACCTCATGCAATTCGTCGCGTCGTGCGTGACCGGGGAAGATAAACCGTTCACGGTACCGCCGCCGGGGATGCCGCTGAACGGGCTCCTCTCGACGGACGTCGTTGGCGGGTTCGCGGTTCGAGTCGGGCGCGACGAGATCTCGTGCATCGAAATCAAGTCGTTTCCCGATGAAGTTATGCCGCGCATCCTCGATAAGCTGACGGAGCTGAAGGTCGCGCACCTTTTCGTTATTCGGATCGTGGCTCAATCGATCGCAGCTTCCCGCTCCGAACTCCGCGGCGCGGTCGTCGATTTTCGAGGAGCCGCGAACTTCAATTCCGGCTTCGTCGATCCCGACGCGATGGCAGCGTCGGAGCAGGCCGTCGCAGCCTACGGATCGGCATCCGGCGATTATACGCGCGTCGGCCGCGTCTCAATCGTGCTCGTCCTACGCGCACCAACACGCGAACTGGCGACGAAGGCGCAACGCGACGTGATCGGGGTTCTCGAAAATGCGGGGTTCCGCGGCCTCGTGCGAGACGTCGGGGCCTTCGAGACGTGGCTCTCGTCCCTGCCGTCCGATGCATCGCACGGGACGCGCAAGTACCCGCTCTCCGCGCTCGCGGTCGCCAAACTCTTCCCGATGCACGAATCATCGATGGGACGTCGGTATGCGGATTCGGAATCGCTTCCTGAGCGCACGCCTGCGCTCACGTACGCGCTACGTCCGGGCAATACGTTGTACCGCGTGCATCTCAACGTCGCGGATCTCTTTCACGGGTTCGGAATCGGGAAGTCTTCGTCGGGCAAGAGCGTGATGGCCACGTACCTCGCGATGGCGTTTCGAAGCCGGTTTCCGGTCGCCGGCATCACGACAATCGATAACGGGCGATCGGCGCGTCCGGGCTGTCTCATGGTGGATGGTCAATACCACGATATCCTCGGGCCGGCGTCTCCGGGATTCGCGCTGTTCCGGGACGCAGGCGACCCCGAAGTCGATCGGGAGCGGCTCGACATCCTCGAAGAAATGGTTGAGCTGCAGCGCGGGTCGCGCGTAACACCTGAGCAGCATGAGAGTCTTGCGAGCGCAAACCGCACGATCGCGTCGCTGCCGGCCGAGCATCGCTCGATGTCGGCGTTCTACGACCTCGTACAAGA
>JAABUQ010012223.1_pt1 | contig 10721 bp, 8 predicted proteins | sample 5560001 | NCBI WGS metagenome assembly JAABUQ01 (sample SAMN10711888, study PRJNA513371) | rock metagenome | isolation source: Antarctica rocks | place: Antarctica: Victoria Land, Finger Mt nord | collected 2015-12-18
CACCGTCTGCTTGAGCTCGAGCGGCTCGCCGATCGCGATCGCCCATTGCCCCGCGGAGAGCTTATTCGAGTCGCCGAGTTCAAGCGGCGGCGGAAGCTTGGCGTAGTTGTCGACCTTCACGAGCGCGATGTCCGCCGCCGGGTTGGTCGAATAGAGGTGACCCGTCACCCGGTCACCGTTCGCAAAGAGCACGTCGATCTTCGAGACGTTACCGCCGGTCGGCGGCGTAACGACGTGCGCGTTCGTGACGATGTAGCCGCTCCTGGAATAAACGAATCCGGAGCCGGACGCTTGCGCGCGGTAACGGCGCTGCGTGCCGGTCGACGGGCCGCCGAAGAACTGCGCGAACGGATCGGCCGGGACGTATTGTGTCCCGTTCACGCTCACGTTGAGCGCGACGACCGATGGCTGGTCGCGCTTAACCGCGTTCACGATGCGGTCTTGATCGCTCGCACCGCTTGCGATCGGCGCTGCGCTGACCGACGGTGGCTGATTGTTCGGTCCGGCGACGCTGGTGAAGTGGGTGCTCGCGAAAAGCATCATCGAGAAGCTTCCGACGATCGCCCCAACGAGGCCGGTCACGGCCGTACCGAAGAAGCGTGATCTCATAGTTCGACTCCTGGTTCAAAGGGGATTCATCGATCAATACAACGGCTGCCCCCAAAAAGTGTCGCCGTGAAAGGATCTTTCCCCGATCTTTCATCTTCCGTCGGTCGGCACCGGGCCCTCAACGGGCTCGTCGGCGACGATCAGGCCGTCGCGGACGCGGATGATCCGGCGTGCATGCCGGGCGACGTCTTCGTCGTGGGTGACCATGACGATCGTTCGTCCGCCACGGTTGAGATCGGCGAAGACGCCCATGATCTCTTCGCTCGTCTGGGAGTCGAGGTTCCCGGTCGGCTCGTCCGCGAGCAGCACGGCCGGATCGTTGACCAGCGCCCGCGCGATCGCGACGCGCTGCTGTTGCCCGCCTGAGAGTTCGTTCGGGCGGTGCGTGAACCTGTCACCCAAGCCGACCTCGGTGAGCCGCGCGCGGGCGGCCGCCGTGCGGGCGTTTTGCGACAGCCCGGCATAGAAGAGCGGCAGCGCGACGTTCTTTACGGCGCTTGTCCGCGCGAGCAGGTTGAAGCCTTGGAAGATGAAGCCGAGCTTCTTGAGCCGGATCTGCGCGAGCTCGCCGTCCGAGAGCGTCGAGACGTCGATGCCGTCCAGACGGTACGTGCCGGCCGTCGGCCGGTCGAGACAACCGAGCAAATTCATGAGCGTCGATTTGCCGGAGCCCGAGGGTCCCATGATCGCGACGTACTCGCCGCGCGCGAGCCGGAACGCGACGCCCCGCAACGCGTGCACCTCGAGCGCACCGGTCGCGTACGTTTTGGTGACGTCGCTTAATTCGATCGCGGGCGTCGCGGCTGTCATTGACGGCGCGTTCCGCGCGTTATTCATAACGAAGGGCATCGATCGGATCGAGGGCCGCAGCGCGGTAGGCGGGATAGGTGCCGAAGACGAGCGTGACGAGCGTTGCGAAACCGGTCGCGATGACGACGGATTGCACCCACGGGATCGGCGCGACGACACCCGAGAGCGCGACCAGACCGAACCGGTTGATCAGGTAACCCACCGTGAGCCCGAGCGCAAGGCCGATTGCGCAGCCGACCGCCGAGAGCACGAGCGCCTCGATAAAAAATTGGGCGAGGATCTGCATGCGCGTGGCACCGATCGCCTTGCGCAAACCGATCTCGCGCGTTCGTTCGGCGACGGACACCAGCATGATATTAAGGATCCCGATTCCCGCCACGAGCAGCGATACCGCTCCAATCAGCCCGACCACGACCGTGAGCGACGAGAAGATGCTGCCGATCCCGCCTTGTAACGATTTGCGATCGAAGGTTTGGTACGCGACGCGGCCTTTCTTGAGCGCGGTAAAATAGGCGACGGTGCGCTGCTCGGTGGCGACGAGTTGGTTCGGATCGCCAATGATGAAACGCGCGCCGAAAATCGGCCGCCCGCGGACGAAATCGCGTTCGTACGTTGTGTACGGAATGAAGATGTCGCCGCGCACGACGTTCGGCAGAATACCGGTTTTCGGCTTATCGAGGATCGCCGCGATGACGTAGCGCCGGTCGCCGACGCGAACGCTCGTGCCGGTCGGATCACCGCCCTCGGGGAACAGCCGCTCGTACGCGTTATCGGTCAGCATGCACACATGAGCGGCGCTCTCGACGTCGGCACGCTCGAGCGCGTGACCGTATCGTAGCGGCGTGGTGATAAACCGGACGTCGGATTCGGCGACGATCACGAGCCGCGCCCGCGCGTGACCGTTACGCACGAGCCGCGATGCTCCGCCCGCCGGTATTCCTTCGACAACGTTCGGAACGGCGCGCTTCGCACGATCGATCTCCGAAATCTTGATCGCCGCGCGCGTGAAGTCGGATTGCCGCCCGTTCGGGATCAGGATGAACGATCGTTCGCTCAAACTTCCGAGCACGCCGCCGACGGCGCCCGCCATCCCGGAGCCGAGCGTTTGAATCGCGATGACCGCGCCGACGCCGATAATGAGCCCGAGCGTCGTCAGAAACGACCGCATCCGGTTTGCGGAGAGCACGGCGAGCGCTTCCATGATGAAACCGCCGATCACGCGCGCAGCGCCTCGATTGGATCCATGCGTCCGGCCCGTAGCGCGGGATAGGTTCCGAAGACGGTGCCCACGAGCGTCGAGAAACCGACGGCCACCGAGATGATCAGCAGGTACGGGATCGGCGCCGGTCCGACGAAGCGCTGCACGACGCTATAGCCGGCGAGCGTCGCGAGAAACCCGAGCACCGTACCGATCCCGCCGCCGAGCGCTGAGAGCGCGATCGCCTCGAGCAGAAATTGCAACGTGATGTCGCCGCGGCTCGCACCGATCGCTTTGCGGATCCCGATCTCGCGTGTTCGTTCGGTAACGGAGACGAGCATGATGTTCATGATGCCGATCCCCGCGACGACGAGCGCGACGCCGCCGATCGCCGTGAGGCCGAGCGCGATCACGCCGAGCGACTTGTTGAAGCCGGCTAATTGCGCGGTCGCGTCTTGCGCCAAATAGCTCACGCGACTGCCGTGAATGCGTCGCAGCGCCGCGATCACCGCATCGCCCGCGGCAGCGACGCTCGACGACGGCTTCGGATATACTTGGATAAAATCCGCCGGGCCCGGCTTGAGTTGATGAAACGTCGAATAGGGGATCTCGATGTAGTCTTGGCCCGCGACGGTGCTCAACAAACTCGCTTTAAACTCGTCGTACACACCGATGATGCGAAAGCGTGAGCCGCCGATTCGCATCGTCGCGCCGAGCGCTGAGGCGTCGCCGTAAAATCGCCGCGCGAGCGGTTGCGAGAGCAGCGCAACGCGCGCGGCCGTTTCGATATCACCGGCGTTCAGACGCCGTCCTTCATGTAAGGTGAGCGTGTCGTCGTGGACCGCCTCGTTGGACGTGACGGTCGTATCGTAGGCGATACCGTTCGAGCGCAGCTTGTAGGTGCCGTTGAATTGCGGCACGACACGATCGACGACGCGCTCGGTCGCCGCTTCGACGGGCGCGATGTCGCGAAACTGAATTTGCGCGGACGCCGGGTCGTCTTGGTTCGGATCGACGGACACGATGATCCCGGGATCGCCGAAGGACGCGAGCGTGCCGGTGATCCCGCCGGCCGCGGCACGGCTGACGCCGAGAATCGCGATGATCGACGACGTACCGATGATCATGCCGAGCATCGTTAACAGCGACCGCGCGCGGTTGCGCCAAATCGCCTCGAATGCTTCGCGTAGATACGCGAGGATGCGCGTCATGAGGTGGCGTTCTTGACACCGCTGGAGGGGGTGGGGGCCGGCCGCACGGCGAGCCCGTCGCTCACCGCGAGCGTTTTATCGGTCACGATGCGGTCGCCGGCACGCAGCCCGCGACGAACGATCGTGAGCACGTCGTTCGAGAGCCCGGTCACGACCGGCACACGCTTCGCGTGGCCGCCGCGGACGACGAAGACGTAGGGTTTGCGGTCGTCGTCGCGCCGAATCGCATCGGTGGGGATTGCTAGCGCCCGTGCGATGTCGAGTGTTGTGATATCGACGTCGACCGTCATACCGTCACGCAAAAACGGCACGGTTTGATCCAGTGATACGGTCGTGATCACCTGTCGCGAGGTGTTCGCCACGTCGTCGCTCTTCTGCGCGACTTGCGAGATAGCGATCACGTGTCCGCGTAGCGAATGCGTGCCGAGATCCTCGCCGCTTACCGTTGCACGCTGTCCGACGCGGATGCTCGCGACGTCCTGTTCGTCCACCTTGGTTTTCACGACATAGCCGTCGCCCGCGGCGATCGTCGCGATCGCCGCACCCGCGGTTACCGCGTCGCCCGGCTGCATCGAGCGCAAGGTATCACCCGTCTGCGACGCGATCGTCTGGATCGTTCCGGCGAACGGTGCGCGGATTTCGGTGCGCGCGAGTTGGTCGCTCGCATACTGATAATCGTTGGCTTTCGCGGCGGCGTCGGCTTGCGCGCCTTGAAGGTCGCCCGCCTTCGAGTTTGCCGCGTTCGCTCGTGCGGCGGCGAGGGCCGCTTCCGCCTGCTGCAGTTGGTTTTCGGCGGCGCGCACGCGGTCGGCGAGGTACGGTTGTGTCCGCGATAACTGCTGGTAGGTGATTGCGCGATTGCGCCGCGCTTGGTCGGCGGCGACTTGCGTGTCGAGGACACGCGCTTGCGCCTGGTTGAGCGCGTCTTTCGAAATTGCGCCTTGGTCGAAGAGCGCTTGATCCGCGGCGTTGATGCGCCGTGCTTCACGGAGCGCGGTCTCGGCCGTCGTGAGCGTGGAGTTCGCGGCGACGCGTTGTGCCTCGGCGGTCGAACCACCGTAGCCTAGACCCGACTGCGCACCAGAAGCGGCATCTTGGCGAGCTTGCGTAACACCGGAACGCGCCTGTTCGACCGCCGCCTGCGCTTGCACGATGCTCGAGCGATTCTGCGACGGCAACGCGGCGTTCGTTTCGGAGATGCTGCGAACGTGCGCTTGCGCGGAGGCCATTGCCTCGCGCGCGCTCGCCGCGTTCGACTCAAGCTGCGGGTTGACGATCGTCGCAATAAGCGCGCCCGCGGCGACGCGTTGTCCCGGGCGAACCGAGAGCGTGCCGAGGTTTCCTCCGACAAGGGCCGCCAACGTTTGCGTTTGCGGCCGCTGCACGACCCCCGTCTCCGGCAGTCGCGTCGAAAAGTGTTTGTACGACACCGTCGTTTCCGCGACTGCGAGCACGCTTGCGTGCGGTCTCTTCGCGAAAAACACACCGAGGGCCACAACGACGATCAGCCCGCCGAGAACGATGAACGCGTTACGCGATCGTTTCATCGTGAAATCACCATCCTGGAATCTCTCTAAGACGTTGAGCGTGGATCGGAAATTAGGGCGAGAGCCCGGCGAACGCGGCGCTAATGCCGGCGGACGCGAGAACGAACACGACGCCAAGCGCGATCTGCACGCCACGCGAGAACCCGCCGATGATCCCCGCGCCCAGCGCGAGCAGCACGCCCGCCCACATCATGAACACGTTGATGGTCTGCAGGAAGACCGACGCCTGCTTGGCCGTGGATGGGATGATCCAACCGAGGCTCGGGATTACGGCGTAGAAGTCTTGCTGGTTGTTGAACGAGCCGGCACCGCGTGCGGCCGCAATGCCGCCCAACACGATGTACGAGATGCCGTAGCCGACGATCTCGACGTTGATGCAGAGTGCCCAAAAGTTCTTAAAGCGTCCGGTGCCGCGAACCATCGCGTTGACGGCGGTGAGAACCGCGGCTTGAATTAGCGCGATTAGGAGCGCGATGATGGGCACCACGACGAGCGCCAAGTAGGCGATGATTTTGCCGAAGGCGAGCTGCTGCGCGATCACCTTGGATCGCTGGGCTTCGGGCATCGCTAGGATCTGCTTATTGTGCTCGAGCGACACCGGCATGGTGACTTCGAAAATGTGTTGCGCGGCCGGGATCGCCAGAAACTGGCCGATCAGCGCAAGGACGACGACGATCAGATACGCCCAGGCCCATGTCGGAAACGAGCGCAGGGTGACAAACGCATCCCGGGGGGCAATGACGGTATTGAGTGCCGTCTGTGCTCCATGAGGGCGGGACTCCATGAATCGTTTCCTCCGGTGGGAAATGTTCGAATCAGGCGCTAGTACGCCCGAACGTTTCCGCGTGTTTCGCCGCCGGCCGAAATCCTACCGTGCGGGTGCCGGAGGATCGAGAAGATCCTTCAGATCGAGCCGATGCTCAACGACGGCTCGCGCACGATCGAGGTTCGCTTCGTGTAATTCAAGCAGGCGCAGCCGCAGGAGCGCCTGCAACCGGTGGCGTGCGTGGACCGAGTAGATCTCGACCCGCCGGTGGACGATGGGGGCAATCGGTCGCTTCGAGGGAACGGGGCTAGGGAACGCGACGCCCGCGCAAGCCGAGACGGCCGCGAGCGTCAAAGTACCGAGAATCATGGCAACCTCCGGGTTGCCTTCACGCAGAGAGAGGTCTTTGGAAAGCAGAAACGGGCAAAATCGCCCCGTCGATTCCCTCATCGTTCCGCCGCCGCCCGACGAGCCGTATGTGCGGATCATCCCGCTCGGCGGCTGCGGTGAGATCGGCCGTAACATGACGGTGATCGAAACAAACGAGGACCTCGTCGCCGTCGATTGCGGCTTGATGTTTCCGGACGAAGAGATGTTCGGCGTCGACATCGTGATCAATGATTTTACGTATTTACGCGAACGCGCGCATAAATTTCGCGCGGTGTTGATCACGCACGGACACGAAGATCACATCGGCGGCGTCGCATATTTGCTGCGCGAGTTCTCCGTACCGATCGTCGGGACGTCGCTCTCGCTCGCGCTCATTCGGGCAAAGATGCGCGAGCACAAGCTCGGCGAGGTCCGCTTCGATACCGTCTCGCCGGGCGACCGCGTGCGGCACGGCTCGATCGAAACCGAGTTCATCCACGTAAATCATAGTGTCGCGGGCGCATGCGCGCTCGCGTTGCGCACGCCGGTCGGCACCATCTTTCACACCGGCGATTTCAAATTCGATCAGACGCCGATCGACGGCGCGCCGGCCGACTTCGCCGCGATCGCGCGCGTCGGACAAGAGGGCGTGCTGTGCTTGCTCGCCGATAGCACGAACGCCGAGCGTGCGGGTCACACGCCGTCGGAGCGAACGGTCGGCGACGCGTTTGCGAACCACTTTGCCCGCGCGCGCGGGCGGCTCATCGTCACGTCGTTCGCATCGAATGTTCCGCGCATCCAGCAAGCCGCCGAACAGTCGGAATATGTTGGTCGCAAGATCGCGTTCCTCGGCCGCTCGATGACCAACGTCGTGCACTTCGCGACCGAACTCGGTCACCTCAAATTCGCGCCGAACCAAATCATTCGTTTGGAACAGATCGACGAGTATCCGCCCGACGGCGTTACCGTCGTCACCACCGGATCGCAGGGAGAACCGATGGCGGCGCTCTCGCGGCTCGCGGTTCGCGATCACCCCAAACTGCGCATCAACGCGGGCGACACGGTCGTGATCAGCGCGACGCCGATCCCCGGCAACGAGAAGAGCGTTTCACGCACCATCAATAACCTCTATCGCCTTGGCGCGAACGTGCATCATGGCGCCGCCTGTCACGTTTCGGGACACGCATCGCAAGAAGAGCTCTTGCTGATGCTCAATCTCGTGCGGCCCCAGCATTTCATTCCAATTCACGGGGAATACCGGATGCTCGTGACGCACGGGCGGCTCGCGCAGCAAACCGGCGTCCCCGCGGAGCGCGTTTTCGTTTCCGAAAACGGCGACGTGCTTCAGTTCACCGCCTCGCGCGCCGAGAAGATCGGCAAAACGTACGGCGGCGACGTCATGGTCGACGGCAGCGGGGTCGGTGATATCGGCCAAGCCGTGCTGCGCGATCGCAAACATCTCTCCGCCGACGGCATCATGCTCGTGGTCGTCAGCATCGACGCCGAAGAGTCACGGATCGTCGCAGGCCCGGACCTGATCTCGCGCGGTGTGTTCTACATGCCGGAATCCGGCGGCGTAATCGAAGAGCTCAAAACCGAACTCGTCGCCAGCCTCTCGACGATGTCGCCCGAAGCGCTGCGTAACGTCGCGACGGTCAAAGAGCAAATCCGCCGCGACATCTCGAAATCGATCTTCAACCGCTCGCGCCGCCGTCCGATCGTGATCCCTGTTGTGATGGAAGTATAGACTCGACGGCATCGTAACGGGCGGTTGTTTGCTGCTTGACGATCTACACGACGGTATGTGGCAACCAGCCGCGGCTTATGCGACGTCTCGTTGACAAAACGTTCGTGGAGAACCCGCGGCCTACCAAGAACTAAGCGATACGGCTTATACTCTTGTAGTTCTTATTAGAACTCGTTATACTTGGCCAGGTGGACGAGGTGGAGAATCCCTATCAACCGGGGGCGGGTACGCCACCGCCCGCGCTTGCCAGTCGCGGCGATCTTCTAAGGTCAGTTGAGGTGATGCTCGGCCGGCTCAATCAAGGCCGATATGCTAAGAGCCTCATTCCGACTGGGTTACGGGGTGTGGGCAAAACGGTGCTTCTGAATCGCTTCGCTGACGAAGCCGACAGGTTAGGCTTTCATACGACTATTATCGAGGCTACCGACGGTGGACAGCTTGCGGATCACTTAATTGGTAAGCTGCGACCAATTTTGTTTAAGCTCGATCGGAACAAGCAGGTCGGGCACGCCGCAAAACTCGCGCTTCGTATTCTCAAAAGCTTTAGCGTCACGTTCGGCGGCGAAGGTGTAAAGCTTGGCGTTGACGTGGACGCTGAACTCGGTTCAGCAGACAGCGGAGACCTTGCATCAGATCTCAGCGATCTGTTCGTCGCGGTTGGTAAGGCCGCAAAAGAGGTCGGGACGGCGGTCTTGATTGCGATCGATGAAGTACAGTATTTGAACGAAACCGAATTTTCTGGTCTTATTGTGGCCATTCATCGCATCTCACAATTGCAGCTTCCGCTTGTTATGATCGCCACCGGACTCCCGCAAGTGCCGGGCCTCGCGGGCGACGCTAAATCTTATGCAGAGCGTCTCTTTGAATTCCCAATCATTGGCGCGTTGAGCGAAGCTGATGCACGCGAAGCGATTGCCACGCCGGCTCGCGACCTCGGCGTCGATTACACCGATGAAGCGTTGGCGGAAATTGTCTCAGTGACCGAGGGCTATCCGTACTTCATCCAAGCGTGGGCGTATCGCGCATGGAATCAGGCGCGATCGTCGCCGATTACCATTGACGACGTACGTACCATCAAAGGTCTCGCAATTCAGAAGCTCGATGAAAGCTTCTTCCGAGTTCGTTTTAACCGCTTAACCGATCAAGAGAAACTGTACCTCCGCGCAATGGCGGAACTTGGGCCGCAGCCATGCCGATCGGCAGACGTAGCGGCCGAACTTTCGCGGACGCTTCGATCACTAGGCCCGCTTCGCGACGGCCTAATCAAAAAAGGGATGATTTTTAGTCCGAAATATGGCGATGTTGCGTTTACGGTTCCGCTATTCGACGATTTTATGCGGCGAGCGATGCCGGCACCTGAATATCGCACGTCGCAAACGCTCGGTGCCCGCCCGAAGAGCAAGGGCTCGCGGAAGTCAAACTAACGCCGTAGCTCAGTCACCAAAGACGGCGTTCAGGTCACACTAGGAATTGCGACCCGTGCGGCTGCAGGATTAGGGAAACGTGCGAAGCCGGCTCATGAATGCTTGGCTAGCATGTCGTTACTGATGTTCGAGTACGAGACGCCGACATGCGATTGCTCAGGTCGCACAGGGATCTGCCCGCACAGTTTTGTCGGCACCGATCGAGAGCGCGATACACGCGACGGGAGGACTTAGCTCACGGTCCGGGGACCGAGGATATTTCGGATCGCAGTCATGGCTTCGCGGTGACGGGTGTCGCCGTCGGTTGAGTGGGCGTTGTCGGCGACTAATCGATCGTACCGTTCACGATCTTCGCGCGCGCGGTCGTCGGCGGCGGGCGGTTCGTTGTTCATCGCACGTTCACTCATTGCGGTCCTCGCTTTGTTCCGATAGTAACACGGCGGCGATCAGCTCCGCAAAGGTCTCGGCGAAGAACGCGTGATCGCCGGTGAAGTACCCGGCTTCCTGGGCGTCGACCGCGAGGACGCCGAGGACGCGTGCGTTCACTGCAACCGGGACTGCTAAGACCGAACGATACTCGTGCGAGGTCGCCGCCAGCCGTTCGAACTCGCGCTCGTCGTAGACGTTATCGGAGATGGAGAGCTGCTTGCGCCGGTAAACCCATCCGGCGATCGAGCCGTCGATGCTCAGCCGCGCTTCGCCGACCGCATCGGGTCGAAAGTTGAACGCCGCGCGCATCGTGAGGTGTCGATCGTCGGCCGTTGGAACCCAAAGCGATGCGCGGTGGTAATCGTGCGGTCCGTCCGAGATCGCGGCCGCGAGTTCGAGCAACGTGTCGTAGAGCAATTCGGCACTCGATGCCGCTCGCCGATCGCGTGGAGCGGCATGCAACGCCGCAAGGTCACGCAAGAGGCGCCGTAACGCACGTATGACGTTGGTCTTGACGCGAATATCGAGATCGAGCTCGTCGATCGCGCCCTTGAGACGCCCGAGCTGTGCGTCGCTGCCGACGCGCAGTCCCGCAAACTCGATCGTATCCC
>JAABUQ010012224.1_pt1 | contig 10720 bp, 9 predicted proteins | sample 5560001 | NCBI WGS metagenome assembly JAABUQ01 (sample SAMN10711888, study PRJNA513371) | rock metagenome | isolation source: Antarctica rocks | place: Antarctica: Victoria Land, Finger Mt nord | collected 2015-12-18
GTCAAGCGAGCGAAACCAAGTCGGATTGAGCAGTTCTTGGCGGACCCGATTGTTGCACGATTCGCAGAAGGCGTTGTCAGGCGGCCTTCCGGGGCGCGAAAAGTCGAGTTTCACGACGTTCCAATGGGCCCACTGATCCAGATGCAGAGATACGAATTCAGGACCGTTATGACAATGGATTCGTTGCGGCTTTCCGCGGGCGGCGACAACGCGTCTGAGCACGTCAACGACCTGCGAAGCTTTGAAGCCATAATCGACCTCCAAGTGGACACTCTCGCGACTAAAGGTATCAACTATGGCCAAGAGCTTGATCTTGCGGCCATCAGCGAGCACATCATGCATGAAGTCCATTGCCCAGCTCTGGTTGGGCGCCGTCGGCACGGTTGGCGTTTCCCGAACGGCAGCGGCTCGACGACGACGCGGTAGCTTCGTGCGTATTGCGAGCCCTTCTTCGCGGTAGAGTCGGGCTACACGCTCGATGTTCACGTTCCAACCGTCACGTCGAAGCAGCACGTGGATCCGCCGCTGACCGTAGCGTACGCGAGCCTCCGCGATGGCTCTGATGCGTAGCCGTAATGCCGCGTTTATGTCGATGCGCACCGAGCGATAGCGGACGGCGCGGCGATTGACGGTAAGAATCGCGTGGCACGCCCGCGACACGCGATTGACCATGGACGGTCTTTAAAGCCGCCGCGTTCAACAGGTGCACAACGGCATGACCGTCGAGCACGAGCAGTTCCTTGGCGTTCTGCTGAAGAAGGCGACGCTCTCGGTCGAGCGTCGGTTACAGGGCTGCATCTCATACAGTGCCGCACTTAAGGCACCGTCAGTCCCAAGCGGGAGGAGTGCGCGGATACCGTTCGCTGCAGGCTCAGGACACCGCTCGCAGTGCTCGAGACGTGCGCCCGCTCGTGCGCAGGATCTCCGTCACGATCTCGCGGCCAGTCCACCGATGAAGCGCCACGGCTGGGGGCTCGACGCGCACGGTGTAGCCGATGTCATCTTCCGCCGCGTCGACGATCAGTTGATGCGCCGTGCTGGGAATACTCACCGTCGGTGCACCGCCGAGCGTCGACTCATGGAAACGGTGGATGTGGCCGCAGACGATTCGCGCAACCTGGGGATGCGAAGCAACGATGCGGGCGAGCTCGTCACGGCCACGAAAGCGATGCGCGTCAACCGGACCCGACGCCCACCTCAAACGGCGGATGGTGCATCGCAATCAAAGTCGCCGTCGTTGGCGCGAGAGCAAGCGTACGATCAAGCCATGCGAGTTGGGCTGCGTCGAGTTCGCCACCCGGCGCACGCCCGCGTCGTGTCGTGTCGAGCGCCACCAGCCGCACCGGCCGCGACTCGATCGTGTAGCAGAGTGGTCCTTTCGCGGGCAAGTACCAGTGATCCGGGAACGCATCGCGCAATGCGTCGCGGTCGTCATGATTGCCCGGGACGAGATAGACCGGCATCTGCAACTCGGCAAGGAACTTGCGGAGGCGCTTGTATTCCTTCGCTTTGCCGCGGTCAACAAGATCGCCGGTCGCGACCACGAGTGCGGGGCGTGGCGCAAGCGCATTGAGCGTGCCGACTGCACGACGAAGATCCCGCCCCGTGCGAATCATGTGGTGAAGCAGGTCGCCTTTACGCCGGACGTGCGTGTCGGTGATCTGAGCGATGAGCAGCTGCTACTCAGACATCCGAATCGGCGTAGCGGAGACAGAGTCCGTTCAATACACGCTCACGGAAGGACGGAAGCGGTCGAACCCGGGATCCGTTTCCCTCAGCGGTCATTTTCCGAAACCTTCATCTCGCTAACCGGAATGTAGCCGGCCTTTTGCATGAGCACATTGTTACTCTGCAGAAAGGCAAGAAAGCGCGCGATATCCTTATTCGGTTCGCCATTGGTGTACATGTGCTCGTACGACCAAAAGGGATATTTGCCAACCCTAACGTTGTTTTCGGTCGGCGCAGTGCCATCGATCGACAGTTCGTTGATTCCACTCTTGCCGTGCGTACCTGAGAACGCCGCATAGGACACCGCTCCGGCCGTCTGCTGCACTTTCTGAACGACGGTACCCGTCGCATCCTCCGTCAGCGTGTCCTTCGAGATTTCGGCCGTACCCATCAGCGTCTTCATAAACACCGCGCGCGTACCGGAATTGCCCGGACGGTTAATGACGGTAATCGATTGATCTTTTCCGCCAACGTCTTTCCAATTGGAGACTTGACCGGCGAAGATGTCTTGAATCTGCTTTTTCGTCAAATTCGTAACACCGTTCGCCGGATTCACGACGATCGAAAAGCCGATCACAGCGACTTTATGGTCGACTAGCGCCGGTTGATTCGTCGCGACAATATCCGAATGCCAAGGTCAACCGATTTCGAAGCGACGAGCGATAGTCCCGTGCGCGAACCGCCTCCGGTAACGCTGATCTTCACATCGGAGTTTTGCGACTGGTAGGCTTCGGCTGCGGCTTGGACGAGCGGCTGCAGCGCTGTAGAACCAGCAGCCGAAATGTTTATGCTCGCGAGGGCGGACGACGGCACGAGCGAGATCAAGCCAACCACGACGGCCGTAAGTTGTGCGAACCTGGACATGCTGAACCTCCTAGATCTTCGCGCAAATGGGATACGCGGCGAGAATGGCGGCGCAGCACGATCTGACGCTTGCGCGTTATCAGTATTGCGCCCTGACATTATCGTCCGGTTAACGCACGCTTAACGCACGCTAGGATCTCTACTTTCGAAGAGATGTTCGCAAATCCGCATCCTTTGTTTGACAGCCTCCGAAATGCTCTTCGCAGCGCTCTAAGGCGTGTCGTGGCCGTCGATCGCGTATAAATCACACGACCCTTGCGACGCTACAGAGCTCGGCTTGGTGAAGCCCGCGCGCGGAACTTCCGATGTAGAGGTCCACCGTCGGTAAACGGGAAAAATCGATGGCTGCTTCCGTCGCTCGACCAGTTTCAAGCAGCTCGGCACGTAGCACGCCCGCGAGCGCCCCATCGTCGAGCCGTGGCGTCAACAACACACCACCCGAATCGACGAAGATCGTCGTGCGTGCACCATCGGCGATATGGCCAGAATCGTTGAGCAGCAGCGCTTCGAAACAGTCATGGACGCGCGCGTAGCCCTCGGCGGCATCGTACGAGGACCGGCATGATGTCTTGTAACGCAACGCCGGATCGGCCGCACAGAGTCTGGTGGGTGCGATGCACTCGTGGCCGATATGGAGTCGGCACCAAGAAGCGGTGCCGCACCGTCATGGTCTCGAATTCGCTTCGAGGCGCAGCAACTCGTCGACGTCGCGCGGTGACCCCGCTGCAGACAGAATCGCGTGCTCGGCCTCCGCCATGTCGACGGCTAGACCGAAAGCAAAAGCACTTCGTTCCAGGCGTTCGAGATGTCGTCCGAGCCGTGGCACGCTTCCGTCAGGCCGGGCAAGCATCGTCTCAATCAAGGACGCACGATCGGCGGCACGGTCGAAGATTCGCCGCTTGACGAGAATCTCGGCCCATTCTTCGCTCGGGGTTGAATCGGCAACGATACCGCCACCGATCCGCACGGTGCCTCGCTCTTGTTTTGTGTCGATCGCAAGCGTTCGTATCGCGACGTTCCATGTGCCGCGTCGTTGTGCATCGCAGAAACCGATCGTACCCATCGCAATGCCGCGCGGAGCGGCTTCGCAAGCTGCGATCTCTCGAATCGCCGATCGTTTTGGGGCTCCTGTTATACTACCGCATGGAAACATCGCAGCGAAGATGTCGTCCAGACGCCGACCCTCCTTAAGCGTTCCTTCGAGTGTCGACGTCATCGTCACAAATGTTGGAAATCGTTCCACCTCAAATTGCCGAGGCACTCGAACGTCATCGCAGAGTTTGTGCAAGTCGTTACGTACGAGGTCGACAATTATGAGGTGTTCTGCGCGGTTCTTCGCGCTGCCGAGATCTCGGGCATCAACGCTCGTCCCCTTCATCGGCTTCGTCCGGATGCGTGTGCCGTCGATCTCGATGAAGAGTTTCGGGTGAGAGGGAGGCATACGCGCGAGTTCCGTGACGAACGTAAGCGGCGTATGGTACCGAGGCGCCGAGGCGTATCTCGTTGAAGAGCGCCAGCGGATCACCTGTGCAAGTAAAGTCAAACGGTACGGTGTAATTCACCTGGTACACATCACCGTTGTGAAGAGCGTGTGCGATGCGTGCGAGGTCGCTTTCGTAGCCCGCGACACTGCGGTCACCATGGGTCCAGTTTTAGCTCGAGCGCCGAGTTTGTCAAGCAGCGTCGCAGAGGGCCCGGCATAAACGCCGATAGCCAGTAAGGGTTCGCCATTTTTTAGAGGCGGAATCGTGATGCCTTCGAGCGCTACGCCAGCCTCGTAGGTGAGATAGCCGGCGATGCTATACCCTGCCTGCAAAGCGTCGTCCGCCTGATGTAATGTCGCAGCAACCGCCTCGGCCCGGTCCGTTTGTAGCACGTGGACCGGGACAGCATAGCGGCGAACCGTAGCCCCGCAAAAGATTACTCCAGTTTCGCATCACCGTTGCGCGACTTGATTGCTCTACGGCCACTGGCTGGCGTTTCGATGCTGGACGCGAGAGCGACGGGTGATTTGATTCGCACATAGCCGTCGACTTCACGTTTCCACTCCTCGTACCCCGTAGCGGTCAGGTAGCTTTGATCGAAACCGCCCTCATACATGTCGGTCTAGCTTTTCGCTTCGTACGGGTTTCACGTCAGCGGCCAGGTGCGGGGCGTGCCCGGCTGCTAGTCTGACTGGTCGACGCGTTCCATAACGTGATGAAACCCAATACACGTCGAATCTCCTTGAAGGAGTGGCGCATTCGAGCGAAGCCTGATCGCCGCGGCCGGTTCTACTTCGATCTTGCTGCGTTTGGGCGCAGTAGCGGAAGCGCGAAGAGGACCGGCGGATCGGTCACTTCGACCGGACGCATTCCAAGAAACACGGGACGATCGGCGACGCCACTGCGGATGCAAACGCAACCACCCTTGGCGACCCGCGCGCGTGCGTCCGGCGCGAGATATCCGTGCAACGTCGTCGTGTGCGGCAGCCCGAGCGCGAGCACGTGATAGGCGCCGTGGCGCACGCCTTCTATGCGAAACGGCCCGTTGCCGCGAACGACGATGCCCGCGAGCGGCGGACTATCGGGAATGCGCGACGATGCCCTCGATGCCGCCCATTGCCCGCCGGCCTCCCGAGTCCGCCGCTGCCGCTGCGCCGATCGGCGCTCCGTCGTCGCGCCAAAGCAGCGTTCTCAGCGTGCCGGGCGCGACGCCGACCGACCGGGAAAACCGCGAGACGAATGACCCCAGGCTCACGAATCCAAGCTCGAAGCAGATATCGGTGACGGATGCGTCGCTCGAGACCAGCAGCTGCTTTGCACATACCGCCGACGCCGTGAGCCTGGAGAAGGAGGTGTAACGTAGTCCTTTCGGCGATGCTTCTCGTTCGTATCGACGCTGGTGGTTCGCTGCACCCGGTCGACCCCCACGGCATCGGCACGTTCCTCCGTTCGGGGTGTACGAATGCGCGCTTCCTTAGATCTTCGCAACGCGTGGCCGGACGGCGCGGCCGCGCCGGCGAGCGTACGACGGACATGACACTCACGCCGCTGCCAGATGGCGCGACCGCGCAGTCCGGCGCGCTGCACGAGATGTGGACCGTCTTCTTCTGGGCAGGGGTCGGCGTCGCGATCGTCGTCTACGGCTTGATCGCGTGGTGCGTGCTGCGCTACCGGGCCGTCCGACGGACGAGGCATTTCCGCCGCAGTTCCGCCGCAACAATCGGATGGAAGCCGTATACACCGCGGTTCCGATTCTGATGGTGATCGGGTTGTTTTTCATTTCGAATGCGGCCGAACGGCACGTGGGGAGCCGCTGATCTACTATGCTGCGGTCGTGAAGGGCGCCGCGCATCCGAATGAGGCCGCTGCATTCGTAAAGTGGCTTGGGGATACTGAGGCGCAGGCGGCTTTCCGGCGCTATAGCTACGATTCCGCAGGGAACGCCGCGTCGCTCCACACCTAAGGCGCTCGGCGACGGCTTCGCTCGCTCGTCTCGGCGTAGGCACGTTCGCGCTCATGCTTCTCTATCCATTGGTCGGGCTCGTCGCGCCGATTGGACTCTGGCAATGGCCCCCCGACGTTGCGGACCCGTCGCTCGCTGCGGTAAAGATTTCGCTATTCCTCACCGCACTCGCGATGGTGATCGTCGTTGCGATCGATACCCCGGTCGCGCTCTACATCGCTCGCGCGGCAGCAAGGGAGCGGATCTGGTGGCAGGCCATCTTGCTCGATTCAATCCTCTTGCCGCCGCTCGCGCTCGGTATTCTGTTATCCCTGGCATTCGGTTCTCACGAACCAATCGGCGCGCTGTTGCAGCACATCGGGGTGCGCACGAGCAACAGCGCGAGCGCGTTTGTAGTCACGCAAGTCTACGTCAGCATCGGCTACTATATTTTGGCAGCGATCGCCGCCTTCGACGGCGTTCCACAGACTCTCGAGCTGCACGCAGCCCTCCTTGGAAAGCGTCCTCCGGACGTTTTCTGGCGCATAACGTTTCCACTCGCGCGACTCGGGCTTGCCGTTGCAGTGAGTATCGCGTGGGTTCGCGCACTTGGCGAATTCGGGGCGGTCGTGATTACCGCGTATTACCCGGCGGGCATGCCGGTCCAATTGTGGGTGAGTCTCCAGAGCTTCGGACTGCCGGCGGTGATGCCGCTGCTTGTCATTTCCTTATGGCGGCTCTGCCCTTGCCTTGGCTGGCGCACGTCTTCGCGCAGCGACGCCATGTTTAACGCACATATCGTCAAGCTTCGGCGCGATCTGGTCGTCGACGTTACGATTCAGTTGCCGGACCGATCGGCGATCGGCCTTTGCGGTGCTTCAGGAGCCGGAAAGAGCACCGTGCTCTCTTGTATCGCGGGCTTTGAAGAACCGGATGACGGATTCGTTCGCCACGACGGTCGGCAGCTGTTTCCGCCCTCGTCGCCGCTCTCGTCGCGACCTGTCGGCTACATGACGCAAGACGCGAATCTTTTTCCGCATCTCACCGTCGCCGAAAACGTCCGTTTTGGCCTCAACGGTGATCCGAGCGATCGAGAGTGGACTTCTGAGCTGCGGGACCGGCTACAGCTCCAGGCGACTTGGGTTTCGCCGGCGTCGCGCGTTTCTGGCGGTCAAGCGCGTCGCGTCGCGCCCGCGCGAATGCTTGCCCGCCGGCCGGCCCTCGTGTTGCTCGACGAACCGTTCGCGGGCCTCGATCGCTACATTGTGCGCGGCCTCCTCGAGGATCTCGTGCAGTGGCAAGCGCGGCTCGGTTTTAAGATGATCGTCGTCGATCATCAGGTGCATATCCTGGAACGCCTGTGCGCGCAAGCCGTCGTCATCGAAGCCGGTCACGTCGTGCAAACCGGGTCATGGGATGAAGTACACCGTGTGCCAGCCACACCGCTCCTCGAGCAGCTCCTGGAGCCGTTGTAAAAATGCTAGGGACGATGCGAGCTCATTCGGCCGAGCATTGCTCGCGTTCTGAGATATCACCGACGCGTGACACGAATATTACAATAGCGCTCGATTAAGTAGACTGAGCGCCTCGCCGCCGCCCACCTCGCGTGCCAGCGGCCGCGGCCGACACTACTCAGGACCATGGTAGTGATACGATCCATTTCGCGCGATAGCGAAAGCCCGACGCGCACGCGCAACCCGTCACGATTCCTTAACGTAATGTTAGTGTACCGGTCCTAGAATCGTCGCGTATGAGATTTCACGCTCTGGCGTGCGATTACGATGGGACGCTTGCCCGCGATGGCGTCGTCGACGAGGCGACGCGCGAAGCAGTGCGCCAGCTCCGCAGGAGCGGTCGGCGATTCGTACTCGTCACGGGACGCATTCTCCCCGATCTTCGCGCCGTCTTCGGTGAACTGGACCTCTTCGATGCGGTCGTCGCGGAAAACGGTGCGCTGCTATATCTGCCAGCCGACGATCTTCGGACGCCGCTCGCGCCCCCGCCGCCGCCGGCGTTTGTGCAGGCGCTTGGAGCCAAAGGCGTAACGCCGCTCGACATCGGCGAAGCGATCGTCGCAACGTGGACGCCGCACGAAATGACCGTCGTCGAGACTATTCGCGAGTTCGGCCTCGATCTGCAAGTTATTTTTAACAAGGGCGCCGTCATGGTGCTGCCTGCGGGCGTCAACAAAGCGAGCGGACTTTCGGCATGGTTGCAGCATGCTGGTATCTCCGCCCGCAGCGTGGTCGCGGTTGGTGACGCGGAGAACGATCTGGCGCTTCTTACGGCCTGCGAGGGATCAGCCGCGGTCGCGAACGCACTGCCGAGCGTGCAAACCGCGTGCGACCTCGTGCTCGGCGCCGATCACGGCGCGGGCGTGCGGGAGTTGATCCAGCGACTCCTTGCCGACGATCTGCGCAGCGTCATCTCGATCGATGAGCGACAAAGCATTCCGCTCGGGACCGCGAACCAGCAGCAGATCGTTCTGCCGGGATTCGTCGGCGGCGTTTTGGTCGCCGGGACGTCCGGAGGCGGAAAGACAACGATCGTCAGCGGGATCGTCGAGCGCCTGGCCGACGCAACGTACCAGTGCTGCATCGTCGACCCGGAAGGCGACTATGAAGGCCTCGCCGGATTTGTCACGCTGGGGGACACCGAGCGTGCGCCGCGCCTCGAAGAGATCATCGAACTCGTGCGTACCGGTGCGCAGCTTACTATCAATCTGCTGGGCATTTCGACCGACGATCGGCCTGCCTTCGCAACACAGTTGCTCGCGCAACTCGGCGAATCACGCGCGGCGAACGGCCGGCCGCATTGGATCGTCATCGATGAAGCGCATCACCTCTTGCCGGTGCAAAATGCCAACATTGCGATTCCGGCCGGTCAGTGGAACAGCGTGCTCTTCGTGACGACGCGGCCATCGCTGGTTGCGGCAAGCGCCCTCGAGAACGTGGACAACGTCATCGTCGTCGGCGACGATGTCGACGCGACGCTAAAAGAAGCAATCGCCATTATCGGTTTCGGCGACGTCCAGCCAGAGTCGTGCCCGGTATCGAACAACGGAGACGGTGCTCTGTGGAGACGCTCCGATCCGGGAAACGTTCGCAGCGTGGCCTTCAATCCGTCGAAGTCGAGCCGGCGGCGTCACCGCCGCAAATATGCAAGCGGCGATCTCGCACCGGAAAAATCGTTTACGTTCACCGGTCCGCAACATCGGCTGCACTTGCAAGCAAACAACTTGCAGACGTTTCTACGAATGGCCGACGGCGTCGATGAGGAAACCTGGACGTTTCATCGTCAGCGTCGCGACTATTCAACGTGGTTTCAAAACGACATTGGAGACGTCGACTTCGCCGAAGCGGCGGCAGAGATCGAGAACGATAAGACCGTCGACAGCGCCGAGAGTCGCAAGCGAATCGCGGCCCTGATTAACGAACGTTACACGGCTCCGGCTTGATCCATTGATTTCGCCGCGGTCGGTCACCGTCGCCATGGTCGGCGCGTCGATGGATACGAACCGGCGGAGCTACTTTGTTTTCTCCTATTTGATGTATGAACGCGCTGCCGAAGCCAAAACCGGGACGTCGGTCAGGAGGCCCGGGTCGGAATGGAGATGTTTTCTCCGCGCTTCGCGAATCACGCGAGGGCTTGGTCACTGAACTCATTACGATCGCAACTGTACTAAATATAATCATTATTTCATGATTTAGTTGCTACAAACCGACGGGCGCAACCCACTCAGAGAGCGTGTCCCGGGACGTGAGCTTGTACCGATTTCCCGGACACGTTGCTACGCTGCGATCGGCAGCGACGACTCGAATTCTTCCGGGCTGACGTAGGCCAAATTTTAGTGACGACGCTTCCTTATTGCACCAAACTTCGACGTATTCGAAATCGCTGCACGAGCGATTGCGCGGCTTTCCCAGATTGGATCACCAAGCTATCGTTTCATAGAGCCGAAGAAGCTCTTGACGCAGGCGTTGTCCTAACACTCGCCTTTGCGGCTCATAGTGGCACGCATGCCGCACGATTTGAGCAGATCCCGAAAATCTTCGCTTGCATATTGGCTGCCACGATCGGAGTGAAACAGCGTTCCTATGGTCGACCGGCGATTGCGAGTGGCAGCGCGAAGCGCGTCGATTACGAGACGTCGATCAATCGTCGTATTCATCGACCACCCAATCACGCGACAAGATGCGAGATCAATAACGACTGCGAGGTACAACCAGCCTTCGCCGAGTTGACCACGTCCGGATTTGTGTGTAACTTCAACGATCACGTTACAGGCAAATTAATTCTGAAGAACGAGTTCGAGGCTTTCGGGCGACATATATTTTCGCTCGACCATCCATTCTTCGCTCTGCTCGATAAGAATCATCGTCACGAGACGCAATGCCGATTCGCGTGATGGAAAGATGCCGATCGAACGCGTCCGCCGGCGGATTTCCTTGTTGAGATGCTCGATGGGATTCGTCGTCGCAATGCTCCGATGATGCTCGAGCGGGAAGCGTAAGAACGCAAACGCGTCGGTAACCCCGGCATCGAAAATCGCAATCGCCTTGCTTAAGGTCTTCCCAAATAGCCCACGAAACTCGCCCCGCTGACCGTTGTGCCGATTCCATCGACACTTGCCCGAAGACGGTTCGTAGCGCCGCGGCAACTTCAAGCTTGCGGGCCTGGGGAACGTGCGCAAGGATGTTAC
>JAABUQ010012225.1_pt1 | contig 10720 bp, 6 predicted proteins | sample 5560001 | NCBI WGS metagenome assembly JAABUQ01 (sample SAMN10711888, study PRJNA513371) | rock metagenome | isolation source: Antarctica rocks | place: Antarctica: Victoria Land, Finger Mt nord | collected 2015-12-18
AGCTGCTGTGGGTGACGGCCGCGCAGTTCACCACCTGGCCCTGAGTGCAGGCCAGCGGCACCTGCTCGTAGTGGGAGTAGGTCAGGTAAGCGGAGATCGCCAGGCCGCCCAGGCCGCTCAGCAGAACGGCGAAGGCGCCCCGGTCCCTCATCTCAGCTGCTGGTCGGCGGCCTTCACGCCCGCGCTGGCACAGACTGCCACCGGCTGGCCTGCAGCAGTGCGGCAGATGGCGGCCGTCAACACATTGGCGTGGCCCAGCACCGCCTGCGCGAGCGGGCCGTCGCCGGTGGTTATCGAGTTGGCGATCTCGTTCTGGCTGCGGCTCGTCAGCACGTCAGGCTGGAAGCCGGAGCCGACCTGCGTGCGTTGACCGGCGAAGTCCAGAAAGGGGATGGAGCCGTCGCTGTATGTGTCCAACAGGTGCTGCTGCTCGGCGCTCAGGCTCTGCAGTGGCTGCCTCTGCCGGTCGGCAGTCTCGACAGCCGTGAACTCGATGTACGAGCTCACATACCGGAGCTGGGTAAAGCTCAAGGTGGCTGTGTCGGGGAAGGCGTCGTCTGAGCCGGAACGCGTGAGCCTGACGCCCTGCAGCTGGCCGAAGCGACTCAGTGCCACCGCCAGACTCCAGCGCTCAGCTGCGCAGTAGGGGCAGTACTCGGCGCCGACGTAGAGGATCTGCGGCTTGCCGCCTGCCCCCCGCAGTGGGGGTCCGCTGATGGCCTTCGAGGCGCTCTTGCTGCCGCCGGCGCCCACGCGATCGAGGAGCGTCGGGCTGACGCCACCCAGCTTGGCGACCACGCTGCTGCCGTCGCCTGACTCCTGCCCTGGAGGCTGGCCGCCGGCGTGGTTCCGGGTGTAGACGACAAAGCCAGTGATGAGCAGCCCGAGGGCGGCCAGCGCGAGCACGACGGGCACCGGGCCGGACCAGATGCTCCGCGTCTGCCGCCCGTGGCTCGGCGGCAACCGCTGCTCGCTCCGCACCGGACGCGGGTCAGGTCCGGCGTGGGCAGGCTGGCGCTGCTGCCGGCGTCGGTGGCCCTTGCTCACTGGCAGCTGGCCGGCTCGGGGTTGGGCATGGCAGCTCTGATCGTAGCCAGCGCTCCGCCAGGGGCAGTGCCAGGTAGCGCGTGACCACCAGTTCCTGCGCTGGCAGCCGTCCCGAGTACGATCAGCTTGTGTTTGCCGGCGGCGACGCCCTCTGTTAGCCTGACGACCGGCCATGAGCGCAAGAGAACTCGCGCCTTCGACCCACGTCGATCAGTTCACCCGGCAGAACCTGCCGCCGGCCCAGCTCTGGCCAGAGTTCGTCTTCGGGCTACCCGAGCTGCAGTATCCCCAGCGGCTCAACTGCGTCGACGCGCTGCTGGACAGGCACGTCCGAGAGGGACGGGGCGAGCGGCGCTGCCTGCTCAGCCTCGAAGAGACATGGTCCTACGCGGAACTCCAGCGCCGGGCCAATCAGATCGCCGGCGTGCTTGTCAACGACTTCGGTCTGGTGCCGGGGAACCGGGTGTTGCTGCGCGGCTTCAACAGCCCCTGGCTGGCCGCCTGCTGGTTCGGCGTGCTGAAGGCTGGCTGTGTGGCGGTGGCGACTATGCCGCTCCTCCGCTCCGGCGAACTCCAGCCGGTGGGCGAGATGGCCGATCTCCAGCTGGCCATCTCAGACCACCGCCGCCTGGAAGACCTGCAAGCCGCCCAGCTCCCAGACGTGCCCATCCTGGCCTTCGGCGGCGGCCAGAGTGGCGACCTGCTGGAGCGGATGGAGCGCCAGCCGACGCAGTTCGAGTCGTTCGCCACTTCGGCTGACGACGTCTGCATGCTGGCCTTCACCTCGGGGACGACAGGGCGACCGAAGGCGACCATGCACTTTCATCGAGACGTGCTGGCCGTTTGTGACACGTTCTCCCGCCACGTGCTGAAACCGACCTCGAACGACCTCTTCACAGGAAGCCCGCCGCTGGCCTTCACCTTCGGTCTGGGCGGACTGCTGCTCTTCCCTCTGCACGCCGGTGCTGCCACGCTGCTGCTGGAGCAGTCAGGGCCAGAACAGCTGCTGGAAGGAATCCAGCGGCACCGGGTCACTACGCTCTTCACCGCGCCGACAGCCTTCCGCTTCCTGCTCGGCCGCCTGGCCGAGGCCGATCTCTCCTCGCTGCGAGCCTGCGTCTCCGCCGGTGAGACCCTGCCGGCGGCTACCTGGAACGCCTGGCAGCGAGGTACTGGCATCAGGATCATCGACGGGCTGGGCTCAACGGAGATGCTGCACATCTTCATCGCCGAGACGCCGGAGCGGATGCGACCCGGTTTCACCGGGCGCGCCATACCTGGCTATCAGGCTGAGGTCCAGGACGAAGATGGGCGGCCGGTGCCCGATGGCGAGATGGGAAGGCTGGCCGTGAAGGGCCCGACGGGCTGCCGCTACCTGCGTGGCGATCGCCAGACCGTTTACGTCAAGAGCGGTTGGAACCTGACCGGCGACGTCTACGTGCGAGACGCTGACGGGTACTTCAACTACCGCTCGCGCGCGGACGACATGATCATCTCCGCCGGCTACAACATCGCCGGACCCGAGGTCGAGGAGGCGCTGCTCCAGCACCCGGCAGTGCTGGAGGCCGCAGTGGTGGGGGTGCCTGACGAGCAGCGCGGCATGATCGTCAAAGCCTTCGTGGTGCTGGGGTCGACTGCCGGGGAAAGCGAAAGCACAATCAAGGAACTGCAGGACTTCGTCAAGTCCCGGATCGCGCCTTACAAATATCCCCGCCAGATCGAGCTGGTTTCAGCGCTGCCCCGCACGACCACGGGCAAGCTGCAGCGCTTCAGGCTGCGCCAGCCCGGCAGCTCGGCGTGAGGTCGCCGCCACTCAAGATCGGGATCATCGGCGGGGGTCCGGCCGGCCTCTACTTCGCTGCGCTCGCCAAGCAGCTGGATCCGCTGCACGAGGTCAAGGTCTGGGAGCGCAACGCTCCCCACGACACGTTCGGCTTCGGCGTGGTGTTCTCCGACGAGACCCTGGGCGGTATCGAACACGCCGACTCCCGGATCCACGCGGAGATGGCTGACAGCTTTGCGCGCTGGGCCGACATAGACGTCCACCACCGCGGCGAGGTGGTCACCTCGGGCGGTCACGGCTTTGCGGCGATGAGCCGCGTCAGGCTGCTGCAGATCCTGCAGCGGAGGGCAGCGGAGCTGGGCGTGGCCGTCGAGTACAGGACTCCTGCCCCGCCATTGGAGGATCTGGCAGGTTTCGATCTGGTGCTGGCAGCTGACGGCGTCAACAGCGCCACCCGCGCGTCGCAGGCGGCGAGCTTCGGGCCCAGCCTGGAGCAGGGCCGCTCTCGCTACATGTGGTTGGGGACGCACCTTGTCTTCGACTGCTTCAAGTTCTTCATTGTTGAGAGCCAGTACGGGGTGTTTCAGGTCCACGCCTATCCCTACAGCAGTGAGGAGAGCACCTTCATCGTCGAGACCTCTGAAGCTGTCTGGCGGCGGACGGGTCTGGATCGCGCCGGTCAGCTTCCGCCCGGAGTGAGCGACGAGGCGAGCATCGAGTTCTGCCAGGAGCTCTTCAAAGAGCAGCTGCAGGGCCTACCGCTCATCGCCAACAACAGCAGGTGGATCAACTTCGTGACAGTCCGCAACCGCTGCTGGCGGCACGGCAACACAGTGCTGATGGGTGACGCCGCCCACACGGCCCACTTCTCGGTGGGCTCGGGCACCAAGCTCGCCATGGAGGACTCACTGGCGCTGGCGGCCTGCCTGTTCGAGCAGCCTGACGTGCCGGCGGCCCTGGCGGCCTACGAAGCTGAGCGGCGGCCGGTCGTGGAGTCGACCCAACGCGCGGCCGAAGCCAGCCGGCGCTGGTTCGAGGAGCTGGAGCAGTACTTGAGGCAGACACCTCTGCAGTTCGCCTTCAACCTGCTCACGCGCAGCCGCCGGGTCACCTACGCCAACCTGCAGGTGCGAGATCCGGAGTTTGTGCACCGCGTGGCAGGCGAGTTTGCGGGCACGGCCGCCGGTGATTCCTCTGCGCCGCCGCCAATGTTCACGCCGCTGCACCTCCGCGGTCTGGAGCTGAAGAACCGCGTGGTCGTCTCGCCCATGGACATGTACTCATCCTGCGAGGGGCTGATCGGCGACTTCCACCTGGTCCACCTGGGCAGCAAGGCGCTGGGCGGAGCCGGCTTGGTGATGACCGAGATGGTCTGCGTCTCCCCTGAGGGCCGCATCACGCCCGGCTGTGCGGGTCTCTACGCACCACAACACGAAGCTGCCTTCCGCCGGCTCACCGATTTCGTGCACGCGAACAGCGGGAGCAAGGTGGGCATTCAACTCGGCCACTCAGGCCGGAAGGGATCGACCAAGCTGATGTGGGAGGGCCTCGACCAGCCGCTGGAGAGCGGCAGCTGGCCGCTTCTGGCGCCATCACCGCTGCCATACCTGCCGCAGAACCAGGTGCCGCGCGAGATGACGCGGGCCGACATGGACATGGTGAGAGACCAATTCGTCCGCGCGGCGAAGATGGCGGCCCGGGCGGGCTTCGACCTGCTGGAGCTGCACTGCGCGCACGGCTATCTGCTGGCAAGCTTCATCTCGCCCCTGACCAACCGCCGCCAGGACGAGTACGGCGGCTCGCTGGAGAACCGGCTCCGCTACCCGCTGGAGGTCTTCGCCGCCAGCCGAGTCGTATGGCCTGAGCCCAAGCCCATGTCAGTGCGCGTCTCGGCCACCGACTGGGCGGACGGTGGGCTGTCGCCGGAGGAATCGGTGAGGGTGGCCAGCGCCTTCGCCGAGCTGGGCGCGGACCTGATCGACGTCTCCACCGGCCAGACGACACCCGATGAGCGGCCGGCGTTCGGCCGCAGCTACCAGACGCCGTTCGCTGACCGGATCCGCAACCAGGCGGGGGTCGCCACCATTGCTGTCGGCGCCATCTCCAGCTTCGACGACGTCAACAGCATCATCCTGGCCGGCCGGGCCGACCTCTGCGCATTGGCCAGGGCTCACCTTTACGACCCGGCCTGGACGCTGCACGCCGCTGCCGAGCAGGACTTCGGGGTTGTCTGGCCGGTGCAGTTTGAGCGCGGCAGCCGCCGGCCGCCCGGCGCGCGCTCCGAGCCGCGTCCCCGCCTTGAACTCATCCGCCGTCGCGGCGAAGACCGACTGCACCAACGGTGGCGACTGGCGCTACGTTAGGCAGCGCCCTGGCAAGTTTCGGAAAGCCCCACGCCGAGTGCCCGGATTTCTCGTCCCGGCCCGGGCTCTCGGCGGCCCTCAGAGAGGCCTCAGTCGAATCAGCGACGCAGCCGGCATCGGCAGGTCCAGCTCCAGGGTGAGCTGGTCCGACCCCACTTCGATCGGTGCCGCAGCCTCCAATTCCTCCAGGCGATCGCGCGCCCGAAGCGCGCGCCAGCCTGCCTCATCCGGCCAGTCAGGAGCACCCAGCTGGTTCCAGGTGGCGACCACATTGGAGCACTCGGCATCCACCCGGTGGTGCGTGCGCAGGTAGATTCCTGACCGCAAACCGTCGAGGCGCACTGTGACCAGGCGCCTCAGCTCCTCGGCGCCATGGCGCTTCGACTGGTCGAGCGTGCCGTTCCACACCAGCAGCTCGACCCCACCGCCCGGGCTCCGGGTGGCCAGCGTCTGAACCAGGGAGCCGGCCCCGTCGCCGGAGACCTCCACTGCCAGCCGTTCAGGGCCGAGCAGCTCAAGCATCTTGAGCGCCCAGAATCGCGGCTTGCGCAAGTTGCCGACCGTGAGTAGCCCGAAGCCGCCGTGGAGGAGTCTCTGCGGCGGTCCCAGCTCCTCGAAGTGGTCGGAGAGCACCCAGTAGGCGAGAAGTCCTATGCGGTCCAGCGCCGAAACCATTCCGCTGAGAACGAACGGCGCTCCGAAGGGCAGGTCGTTGACCTCCGCCAGGTGGCGCGGCGAAACGCCCCACTCGGTCCACCAAGCCGGCACGCCCGGAAGACCGGCGCGGGCGGCAGTTACGCTGACGTCCAGCGGCAGGTTGCCGTAGGTGTGAGTGCTGAGGAAGTCGACAGGGAGCTGGTGTTGCGCTGCAAACTCCGCGAAGTCTTGGATCCAACCGGCTGCCGCAGTGGCCGGGCCGCCCACCTTAAGCCGGGCGTTCACCGACTTCAGCGCCTTGGCCGACTCCTCGTACAGGCGAAAGTAGTCGGCCTGGTCGCCGGCCCAGAAGGCCTCCAGGTTGGGCTCGTTCCAGACCTCGAATCCCCATTCGGCGACCTCATCCAGGCCGTAGCGCTCGACCAGGTGCGAGGCAAGCGCCGCCACCAGCCGCCGCCACTCCGCCCAATCGCGCGGCGGCGATACCACGCCGCCATAGTGGAAGATTCTCGCGGAGGGATTCGCCGCCAGGTCCCGCGGCATGAAGCTCAGCTCGACCAAGGGGCGCAGGCCGAGTTGGCGTAGCTGGTCGTAGACGCGATCCACGCCGGTGAAATCGAGCGCCCCGTTCCGGTAGACACCGAGCTCGTCCAGGAAGATGCCGTGGGCTCGCACCCGCTCAGCGCCCAGCTCAGCGCGAGATATCGCAAGGGCTCGGGCCAGCTCGGCGCCGACGTCGAAGCCGTGCTCATCGACGCCTCGCAGCAGCAGGCTCAGATGGTCTGAGCCAACCATTCGCCACGGCCGTGGCAGCTGGCCGGTCGGCAGCGCTGCGTCGACCGCCACCTCGACTTTTGCCGCCGCGCCAGATGGCGGTCCAGCCTGGACCGGCTCCGCGCGGGGCCCTGGTGGCCCATCCGGGACGGCAAGTGCGGCCACCGAGTACCAGGGCTGCCCACCCGCGCCTGCGGTGGTGTCGGCGTAGACGCAGCCAGGCACGGCGAGGACGTCACCGCCGCCGTGGTCGAGAATCGTAAAAGGTCCCTCCCTCCGCAGCGCCCGCAGGATGAGGTAGCCGGCCGCACCAGGCAGAGCTGCCCAGCGAAGGGTCACCTGTCCGCGGCCGGCCTCCGTCCTCAGGTCGGTCGGCGGTTGAACGGCGGAAGAGTCGGCGGCCGCCGGCCGCCGCCGCCTGAGCTGCGAGGCCAGATCCACCGGCGACAGTCTCACGACGGGCAGAACGCATGGCCGGGCGGGAGGGGCGAATCCCCAACGGCATGGCGCAACCAGCGACGGTATTCCCGCCATACGCCTTGCTGCGCGACCATGGTCATCGCCGGGTCAGGTGTCTGCTCTACCCGCTGGTGTTCCCGGTGCTGTCGCCGCCGCCGTCATCGCCGTTACCGGTATTGGCGATCGAAAGCTTCTCGAAGGAGAGATACCTGCGCGCCGCGGCACTGGCGGGGTCGGCGGCGAAGTGGCGCTGCAGTTTTCGCTGATTGAGTGCGTTGTCAAGGGCCGCCATGATCATCGACTGGTCGAGCACGAGATCGCGGTGACCTACACCTCCGGTGGTCGGATTGACGGCGTCATAGAAGCCGCCGTCGGGCCGGTAGAGGTCAGGGTAGAGCCTCCGCAACGCCTGGATGTTCGTGTATGCCCGCTGGGGCAGGACGTCCAGGGCGATAAATGACGCGTGGGGCGTGACGACATCCTCGGTGGCGCAGCCGTGGCACTGCGACAGGCCCAGGTTCGGGTGGCTGGCGTCCGCCCCGCTCCCGAAATAGGGGAACCGCAAACCCTCCACCCCATAGCCGCCATAGCCGCCGGTGTCGTCCGGGGTGCTGGAGGGAGACATGCCCCAGACCGGGTAGTGCAGCTGCTCGGTTGTGTACTTCACCTGAACCTGCGCCGCTCGGCGGTCAGCCAGGCCGAAGCTCTTGGTGCCCCAGGTGGTCTCGGGTACCACTAGGTTCGCCATCAACGCTTCGAACATGCCGCCGGCGAAAGTCGGGATGAAGGTGAGGTCGCTGCCAGGGTAGGTGTAGTGGCCTTCCCAGACGTTGAATCGCTTGCCTGACTGCGGGTCTTTGTAGACCTGCCAGTAGCCGCCCACCGGCCACTGTCCCTGCCAGGAGAAATCAGGATCGGTAGGGCATTGCTTGGGCGGAAGCGTGCGCCAACTGCGCCACCACACATCGCCTGGCATTTGATGCAGCCCCATCCCGATGTAGGCAGAGATGCGCGGGTCACTGTAGAGGGCGCCGTTGTGGTAATAGTGCTCCCAGTTGGTGCCCTGCTCGACTGGCAGCCCGACATAGTAGCCGCCGAACATCTGCCCAGTCGGTTGGTTCCCAGTTATGGCTGGGTTGACGTTGCATGCAGTCTGGGGACGACTGTCATAGAAGAGCCCGAAGTCCATTGGATTCAGGAGGGTGTTGACCAGGCCCCGCAGCTCCGGCATGGCGCTCCGGACCACTATCAGTCCCGACGCGTACCAGCCGTTGTCTACGTTGGAGATGAAGTAACAGTTATCGAATGTCGGCGTGGTCTCGGTGGTGCAATCGATATCGCCAGGATTGCGGATGACATGGCCGCTGGTTGTGTCGTACCACTGATGCAGAAAGCCGTGGTCTCTGGCCAGCTTCGCTACCTCAATCAGGGTGAACGCGATTTCTGCCCGCGCCCCCTCCCGGCTGATGAGGCCGAGATCGTGGGCGGCCACCACCGCCCAGAGGTAGACGCCTACGTTGGCGGCCGAGGTGTAGGTGCCGCGCTTCCCGTTGGGACCTATGTTGTCAAGCGGTAGATGCGTGTTGGGGTCGACGTCGGCGCTGTAGAACTTCCAGGTGTCACGGGCGATGTTGTAGAGGACTGCGCGCTGCTGTGCGTTGAGAGCGTTCTGTCCACTGTTGTTGTCCCCACCGCTTTGCTCGGCATACACGCCAGACGCCGGCATCGACGCAGTCAGCAATGCCACCAGGCCGACCACTAGAGCGACCCGGGTCCTGCCCGTCCAGCCTTGGCGCACCGACTTGGTCGCGGTCACATCTCGAACTTGCATAGCCATTGCCTCCTCAGCCTTTGATCCCTGTCATCGCGATGCCCTGCGTGAAATACCGCTGCAGCAGAAGGAAGACGACCAACACAGGCGCCACCAGAAGCACTGAGCCCGCCATCAAGGTGCCGTAGTCGGAGCTGTGCTGGCCGATCGAGAAGGTGGCCACCCCCACCGGGAGCGTGTACATCCGCTCGCTGGTGCTGACCACCAGCGGCCAGAGGAAGTTGTTCCAGGAGGCCAGGAAGGTGAAGATCCCGAGCGTCGCCAGCGGCGTTCCACAGAGCGGCATGACGACCGAGCGGAAGATGCGGAGCTCGCTGGCTCCGTCGATCCTGGCCGCCTCGATGAGATCCTCGGGGATGCTGCCGATGAACTGGCGCATCAGGAAGACGCCGAAGGGACCGGCAGCGAACGGCAGGATCAAACCTGCGTAGGTGTTCACCAGGCCGATCGCGCTCATCAGCACGAAGAGCGGCACCAGAGTCACTGTGCTGGGGACCATCAGCGTGGCCATCACCAGGAGGAAGATCTTGTCGCGGCCGGGGAAGTGGAGCTTGGTCAGCGCATAGGCCAGCATCGAGCAGAAGAGCAGGTTGGCGCCGACCACGAAGAAGGCGACAACCGCCGAGTTGAGGAAATAGAGCGGAAAGTTTAGCTTCTGGAAAAGGGTGTTGAAGTTGTCGAGCGTCGGCTCGGCGGGCAGGAAGGTGGGAACTATCCTGTGCAGCTCGGGCGCTGTCTTGAACGCGCCGGCGACCATCCAGACGAACGGTCCCGCCACCAGCAACAGCCCGATGGTGTAGCCGATGTAGATGAGACTCCGGCGGAGCGCCGCCCTTTCCCGCCCGCCCGTACGTCCGGCGGCGATAGCGGTCTTAGCAGCGGTGGTTGTGGTGCTTGCCATCAGTCGTTCCTGAGCAGCCTGAACTGCAGGGCGGTGACCGCCGCGATGACCACGAAAAGGACGTAGCCGATCGAGCTCGCGTAGCCCAGGTGGAAGTAGCTGAATCCCTCCTGGTACATGTACATCGAGACCGAGAGCGTCTTGTTCAGAGGGCCGCCCTGGGTCATGATGAACGGCTCCTCAAAGAGCTGGAGATAGCCGATGCTTGTGATCACAGCGACGAAGAGCACAGTCGGTCGCAGCATCGGCAGAGTGATGCGCAACAACTCCCGCCAGGGAGTGGCGCCATCGATCCGGGCCGCCTCGTAAACGTCTTCGGGGATCCCCTGCAGTCCAGCCAGGAAAAGGACCATCACGTTGCCGAGGTTCCGCCAGACGGCCATCGCGATGATGCAGGGCATGGCCAGAGTGGGGTTGCCGAGCCAGTTGGGACCGCTGATCCCGATCTGCTTCAGTGCTCCATTGATCAGGCCGAAATTCGGGTCGAGCAGGAAGCGCCAGATCACGGCTATGGCGACGATGCTGGTCACGGTCGGCAGGTAGTAACCGACCCGGAAGACTGAGCGGAGCCGCCCCAGCGCGCGGTTCAGTCCCAGCGCTGCGATCAGGCCCAGAACGAGTGTGGCGAGCAGCCCAACGACTGTGAAGTAGGCCGTATTGAGTGCAGCCTGTTTGAACTTGTCGTCGCTGAAGAGGTTGGCGTAGTTCTGGAGTCCAATGAACGGGGCGCCCAGCGGTGCCGTCAGATCGCCCAGGCTGAAGTCGGTGAAGCTCAGGATCAGCGAGGCCAGGATCGGCACCGCCAGGAAGACCAGGAAGAGGCTCAGGTAGGGAGCCGAGAACGCATAGCCGGTGAGCGCGGCCCGCATGTCTCCGCCCCGGCCGGGGGGCCGCGCCCCCACCCG
>JAABUQ010012226.1_pt1 | contig 10720 bp, 11 predicted proteins | sample 5560001 | NCBI WGS metagenome assembly JAABUQ01 (sample SAMN10711888, study PRJNA513371) | rock metagenome | isolation source: Antarctica rocks | place: Antarctica: Victoria Land, Finger Mt nord | collected 2015-12-18
TGGCAGAGCGGTAGATCGCCAAATTGAGGCGGTGATATGCGTCAAAGCGGTGATGTAATGAGTCGAACGGTTCTTTTTGCCTCATATCAGAGCTTTTTCTGGTGCAGGGGCCACCCACGAAATAGCTCAGTTTATGCAAAAGATATCCGCTTGGCTTCCAGACAAAGAAGCCGTGAAACAAGGATGGGCCTTGCTTGGGACGCTGACGCATAAAATCGCCATGTTTCGCTACTGACGCATTAAGCCCCGTTTCGGCAGGAAATTAAGTCAAATGACACTACCTTCATGATGCTGTGATAGTTCAATAGTGTTTGCTCGTCGATAACATTTATGTCAAAGCGCAAGATACTCTTTTCCGCACAAGCGTGTGCAAGTTGCTGTGCTTGCGTAGCTTCTTTTGCTGTAAGAAACGTTTCTTTGAAAAGGACATACACGTCAATATCGCTACCCACAACAGCGCAGCTATCCGCGTAACTACCGAGCAGATAATAAGCCCGAACGCGATTTGGGAACGCCGATTCATATTGCTGTATTGTGTGAGCAAGTGGTTCATCGACATATGATTTCCCAATGGTGTAGGGTGTGCCTATATTCATGTATTCCCCTCTTTTGTTTTGTTATTGCAGTGAAAACATAGCATGAGGGTGAAGTGATGTCAACAGAGTTGTTTGGATGATGAGGGACAATACAAGCAGAATTTGTCAGAGGAGCTTCGTCAGGGGTACCAGTGATATCGTGATCCTATAGCGGAACAATACATGATAGGTCTGCTTGTAGAGGTACAATATCACTAGTAGACGAAGATGCCTCTTGTGTGCTCTATTATTGGCGCGTGTCAAGCATGTGTTTGGCGATCAGAGCAGCTAGTCCAACACCGCCTGCCAGCATCACGGGATGCGCTAGAATACGTTGTGCCACATCGGGTCTCTCCTGGCTTGTTCGCGCCATTCCCTGAGCCATCGACGCAGGGTCATTGGGGTCCACGCCATACTCAGGCGGGAACTGCTGAGCAACTTGTGCGCGCTGATCGGGGGGCATCTGGGAAAAGTGCTGCTGAAACACCTGCTGTTGTTCGTCAGGAGGCGCATTCTGGACAAATTGCTGCAAGTTTCCTTGTGCCTCGTTCGGGTCAATATTACTATAGTCCCCTGTGTTGGATGCCTGTGCATATTGCTGATACATTTGTTGCCTGTTCGGATCAAAGGGCCACATACGTTTCTTCCTTTCCTGAAATAGCTTCATGTGAATGAAGGTAACATTGTACTCAGGTAATACGTTTGCCGTAGCAAAAGCGACTCAGCCGATAAATGCTTCGCAGGTAGAGGTCAACAAGCGAGTACATCGCTCCAAATTGCGCTTCGCTTATGCAAGGAGAAGTGCTTGTCTTCAAACTTGTTACTTACCGTCTATGAACGGTCATCAGCTTGTATGAGTATTAGTTAACCGCGACATCAAAGTTGTGTAACTCGTAGCCTGTGGTTAGTTCGTTCCAACGGATGCTAGGCTTGCTAACGATGCGTAGACCGTCGAGTGCGAGCAGGCGTTGCAGGAAAATGTCGGTCTCTTGAATGGCGATATACGCACCAGGACAACGATGCACACCGTCGCCAAAGCTCATCACCATTTCAGGTACATGATCCCCCTTGATTTCGCGTCCAGGGCAGACCGCTAGTGGTAGTTCTCCGACAACGGTTTGATCGGCATTCGATGCGTCAATCTCAAGCGTAATCATTGATCCCTGCGGAATGACGACCTGTGTACTCTCGTTCTCAAGCTCGATATCGGCAGTTGCGTGACGATAGAGACGTGTGACGACAGGCTCCACGCGCAATATTTCGTACAGTATAGCGTATCGCTCTTCTTCCGACGCGACAACGTAGCGTTGACGTAACTCTGGACGTTCCAATAGGTGCCATGCCGCGACGCTGATAAACTCGCGTGTTGTGACCATACCTGCGGCTGCGTAGGTGATGCGCTCTGTCAATATTTCAGCATTGCTATAGTTTTGGGCGAGCAGGTGCGAAATGACATCGCTTTGTGGCTTGCGTTTTCGTGCGCGAATAGCTGGCAAAACATCCAGTGTAAAGAACGCTAGTGTACGATACTGATTTCTGAGCAAGTTCGACAGAGCACGTGGACTTAATCCCATGTTAGTCAAGTCCCCTGAAAAGAATGCTTCCAGTCTCTGGGGCAGTCCTGGATAGCTATTGGTCAAGCCAACCACCTGCGCTGCCACGCGCACCGCCAGCGTAATGCTCAGCTGGCTAAGATCAACCTGCTTCTTGCGTAGTAGTTTTTTGATGAGTTGATCGGAAAGTTGCTCCATGACCTGACGATAGTTGTCACTGACCGCTTTAGGTGTGAAAAAGCGGGCGGTCTGTTTTCTCTGCTGCTGATGGACCTTGCCCTCTTGATACAGAATTGGCTGATTCATTGTGCTGGGCATACGTTCAAGCAGTTCTGCACCAAAGCCAGCCTGCTTTGTATCTGTGCTACGCAAAACCGCTCGTACTGCGTCAAAACTTCGTACATGCCAGAGACCAGCCTCGTCACGCTCGATTGCAGGACCCGTAGATGGTGCGGTAGGCACAGTTTTTTGCCATGATAGTGCCATATGATCGACTGGGCAGTGGCTAGCAGAAGGCTTTGTCTCTGCCGTAGTAAATGGTACATGCTGTTCTTTCATTTGCTCCATGTTATAGTTCGCTTTCAGTATGTAGGTTCTCTTTCTCAAGAGACTAAAGACATCGTTATGATATTGAGTGTATCATATTATATATACTATCTTACATGAGGCTGTGTTATGATAGGTATTAGATTTTTACACAGGTGTATTCGGCGAGGAAAACGGTATGGAGAGCCAGGATAGGCGCATTAAGCGCACACAACAATTACTAGCGAAGGCGTTGATTGCTCTGACATTGGAGAAGGGCTACGAGGTGGTGACGATCCGCGATATCACAGAATGGGCAGACGTAGGCTATGCCACGTTTTTTCGTCATTATTACAGCAAAGACGCTTTACTGCCTCCATTGCCTTGATTCAATGGTGGTTGGAGCATAATATGCCTTATTCTCCTGAGCGCATGGGTGCGATTTTTCATACCCTGATTATTCAACCAACACGTGCTGTCGCGTTCAATTCTGTTACAATGGAAATATGATGCTAAACACAAACACAACTCTGTTAAAACGTTTTGCCCCTTCGATATACGCAAAGACGAACACTGAAAAATATCTCGCGGCAAAGGCATCCGCTCGTACATTCACGTGGCTTGACGGTGCTATTGGCGTCGGCATTGTGTCAGATTTTGTGTTGTCGTTCATCAATATCACAACACATTGGGGTTATGTTGGGGAGATCGAGGTTGTTCTGTCGCTCTATTTACTCGCATTACTGCTTTTGCAAGGGATACGACCTCTTGTAGGAAGACTGTTACTAGCGGGGTTTATCGCTGGTATCTGCGAACTATTTACCGATGCCTCCGGTCAGTATGTTGTACATTCGCTTGTCTATCCAGCAGGTGAGCCAATGCTGTGGACCTCACCGCTGTATATGCCGCTTTCATGGATGGTTATCCTAACGCATCTTGGCTATATCGCGTGGCGGTTACGTGCATTGATCGGCTGGCAAAAAGCGGCGTTAGTGAGTGGACTGTTGGGCGCGGTCCAGATTCCGATCTATGAAGAGATGGCCTACTATGGTGGCTGGTGGCAGTACAAGCCAACACACTTAATGCTTGGACATACGCCACTCTATGTGTTGCTGTTTGAAGGTCTGATTGTCGCGGCATTACCTCTATTGTATGATCGTATTGAGCGTCGCGCATGGTCGCAGGTCGCGCTTATCGGTGTGATAGTTGGTGCGTGGATGCCTTTTGCGGCACTTTTCTCCTAGTTGCTGCTTGGCTTATGAACGACTCAAAAAGGTGAAATGAGCGTGATAAATTGTGTCCCTACCTTATTCCTCGTCGTCTTCAAATGGTTTTGCTTTTCTATCAATTGCAAGGTCGCTCAAACTATATATCTCTTTCGCTAGAGACATTGCTTGTGCAAAGTGTGTCTCAACATCCTTTTCACGGTAGAAGATTTTTTCATCATCTAGTAATGGGCGACCAAAGCGGAACATGCCATCTTGTTCGGTGTGCTCTACACGCGGGAGCTTATTAGAACGTGGCAGAAATGTCCTACCGAGTGGATAGGGCATATGAAAAGAGAAGGAAAGCTCAGGAAACAAGGCCGATGTAATTTGGAGCGAGTAGAGCGAGTAATAATTCTTTTCTATATTCACTGTACATTGTGGACATTGCCGAATCTCCCTGGAATGGTCCGCGAAAAATTCCCATTTGTCGTGATAAAGAAAATCTCTTTTCATCTCCATGTGCTCGTCACACAGCCAGAGTTTCCATCTATCAGGCTCCTCTGGTTTGTAAAAGGAGATGTGGACATAGGGTGTTTGTGCCAGGACGTGCAGAGCGTTATCTTTTCGTGTATACCATATATCGCGTCTCGTTTGATAAAGTTCCCGATATTTAATAGCGTTCAGACTCTTGACCTGATTTTCTTTGGCCCAACGTGAGGCCCATTGTGTCCAAAACGCAAGACGGAACGCCGCGACAAGTTGCGGGTTGCCATGTTTTTCCCAATCCTGCATCATCTCTTCTAACGCCGTGCGCGTGTTCTGTCTGGTCTGTTCATTAGCTTCTCTACTGACTAATGCCTTCTTGACCCCCGTTTTTCTGCGTAGTCGTACAAGTGATTGATGTTGTGTACGCCATTGCTCGATCTCTGCCTGTGTCAACATAAGGATGACACGTCTATCGTGAACGGGATACTGCAAGTCGCGCCCCGCTTTACGAAACGTGCGTGTGGCAAGAATGGGAAGTTTACCATCGCTTGTCCAGAGTTTGCGTTCTGTTTCTGTACATGCAAGGTGTGCCTCAACTTCCCCAGGACCAACCGCCAACTCTTGCACGAACTCTTCAAAAAACCGTGCTTTTGCTGACTCATCATTTGCTAGCAAGGTTAGCAATTGTTGTATAAGCACTTCTTTTGACTCTTTCGAGCTTTTCGCGAGTCCAAGAAATACCGCGATTTGTGGCTTCGAGAGAAGCGATGGGAGATGGTCAGGCAAGGTGAGCATTCTAGGAGCGTTCGTCATCTCCATTTGTGCGCGGTCCTGTTTTAGTTTTACAAGCCACGGTGGTAGATTTTGTTCCATAATTGGTGCCTGTTCCCTCAAATATTACATTGCTTCATGCATATCTTGCGTTGCTAACGCATCCGACTCCTCGCCGAGTGCTAATCTGCACCTGAGTTCTTGCGCACTTTCGATTGGAATATATCTTGCCTGTCTTGGTTTTGTGTAGAGGGCTGAATAGAGTACATATAGTGCTGTGCCGTGTAAACTGAACGCATATATGTACTTTAGCAGACCTCTATCGGGAACAGAAAATAGGAGACATGCAATGCCACCAGCGGCGAAAAGTAGACCAACGAGGATGTCTAGCGCAATACGCCAGGGTCGATAGGCTGTAGGAAGGATGCCTTGTGCTTGTTGAAATAAGCGCACACGCTCTGCTTGACGAAGGCGAGCAACGTCGTTGATAGTGATAGGTTTATAGGCGCGTCGAAAGCTTCGGAAGCCAAAGACTACAAAGATACCTGTTAGGAGTCCAAAGACGAAAGGGGAGAGTAAAAGAAATGTATCCAGTGAAAGGATGCCACGTATGGGGAGGAGGCCACCGACAAACAACCACAGCAACTGCAAAGCTCCACAGACAATCATCACAATCGTGCTGTAGTGGCGTTGCGCCTTTCGCCTCTCAACAAGAATATTGCGATAAAAGGCAGTCTCTGAGGTAATTGGAGAAGATTTCATGGTACTAATTCCCTTTTAGGCACGATATAGGTATCCATTTCTCCGCCATATTATAGCATGTAATTTGACAATGCAGCCACGACACATTATAATTAGGTTGGCTAATAAATTATATACCTAACTACTTTACAAATTTGTTATTAGCTGAGGTGATACATGGATATGTTTACGAATCCAACCGCGCAAAAGCTTGTAACGTCTTTTATGCAGTTTCACAAAGCCGAATGGCATCAACGCTCAATTGCGGGTTGTAAGCCTAGTGAGATTAGAGTGTTGTTCTGTATAAAAAAAGGGGCGCAGGCCGATAGTTCCGATGTAAAGGTGTCTGAGATCAGCAAACGGCTTCATGTGACCCCACCAACTGTTACGCAATTGATTAAGGGCCTTGAAGCGAATGGTTTCATTGAACGCAACATCGACCTAATCGACCGACGGGCAGTTGGTATTAAGCTCACTGAAAAGGGTGAAATCGTGACGCTGCGAGCGGCAGAAGCCTTTGCAGCCTCCATCAACGGATTGATTGCGTATCTGGGCGTGGAACAAAGCGATCAACTTGCCGAGCTTCTGGCTAAGGCGTCTCACTACTATAATGAGCAATCGCGCTCGAATGGAGATAATGAACTATGATACGACTGTTTCGGTTTTTAAAACCTTATCGCGTTCCTATAACGTTTGTTTTTGTGCTGGTTTTTTTACAATCCCTTGCGAACCTGTATCTGCCAACGTTGCTGGCAAATATTGTAGACACTGGAATTGTGAAGGGCGACACTGCATATATTCTGCGCATTGGCGGGTTGATGTTGATTGTAACCATCATCGGCACCATCTGCGCTATTGTGGCAAGTTTCTATTCTGCTAAAGTTGCAGTCGGCTTTGGACGGCTCATCCGTACCAAGCTCTTTACGCATATTGAAAACTTCTCATTGCACGAATTTGATAAGGTTGGCACCGCATCACTGATTACACGCACAACCAATGATACGAATCAGGTGCAACAAGTCTTAATTCTCATGTTGAACATGATGATCAGTGCGCCTCTGATGGCTATTGGCGGAATAGCTCTGGCGGTCTCTCAGGATGCTACGCTGTCATGGGTACTGGTTGCGGTTATTCCAGTCCTTATCATTGCCATTATTATCATCATGAGTAGAGCCATTCCGCTTTTCCAGATCATGCAGAAGAAAATTGATACACTCAACCTTGTGTTGGACGAAGGTCTTACCGGTGTACGTGTCATTCGCGCCTTTGACCGTATGGGGCATGAGAAAAAACGCTTTGACGAGGCGAACCTTGACCTGACGGATACTGCTATCAAGGTGAACCGTATTGTCGCGGCTCTCATGCCGATCATGATGCTTGTGCTGAACATTTCAAGCGTTGCTATTCTCTGGTTCGGTAGTATCCGTATCAACAACGGCGACATGCAGGTTGGTGCGTTAATAGCGTTCCTGCAATATTCCATGCAAATTTTGTTCGCCTTTCTGATGCTTTCGATGATGTTTATCATGCTCCCACGTGCGCAGGCGTCTGCGGTCAGAATTAATGAAGTGCTGGGCATGGAACCCGAAATCAAAGATGCAACAGAGGTAAAGAATGCTGACACAGAGCGCGGCTATGTTGAGTTCGAGAATGTCACTTTTAGTTACCCCGGCGCGGAAGAGCCAGCCCTCTCGAACATCTCTTTCCGCGCAGTCCCTGGCGAGGTGACAGCCATCATCGGTGGTACAGGGTCAGGCAAATCTAGTATGGTCAGTCTGATACCACGATTTTACGATGTGGATAGTGGGCGTGTCCTGGTTGATGGCGTCGATGTACGCGAGATAACGCAGGAACACCTACGGGCAAAAATTGGGTTTGTGCCACAAAAAGCGGTACTCTTCACCGGAACAATCGCGGAAAATATTCGCTACGGAAAAGAAGATGCCACTATGGAAGAGATGACGCATGCGGCAGAAACGGCGCAAGCCACAGAATTTATTACCGATATGCGAGACGGCTTCGACGGTGTGCTTGCACAGGGCGGTCTAAACCTTTCAGGTGGGCAGAAGCAACGTTTGTCTATTGCACGTGCTCTAGTGAGAAAGCCGGAAATCTACGTGTTTGATGATAGCTTCTCGGCACTTGATTTTAAAACCGACTCAAGGCTACGAGCCGCACTGAAAAAGGAAACGCTCGACGCGACTGTCTTTATTGTCGCGCAAAGAGTGAGCACCGTTATGGATGCAGATCAGATTATCGTTTTGGATGAGGGACGCATTGCTGGCATCGGCAATCATCGAGCGTTGATGGAGACCTCCGAGGTCTATCGCGAAATTGTCTCCTCACAGCTTTCATTGGAGGAAATAGCATGAGCGAAGAGCGAAGTGTACCAAAGCCAGCAGCGCAAAACGGCCCAGGCTTTATGGGTAGAGGTCCGATGGGTGGTGGCCCGATGGCGGGCATGGGTATGCCAGTGCAAAAGGCGAAGGATTTTAGTGGAACCCTCAAGCGGCTCCTCGGCTACTTTGTGCCGCAGAAATATCGTTTGTTGGCGGTACTGGTAGCAGCAGTGATCGGTACCATTTTTAACATCGTTGGTCCAAAAATCCTGGGCTTAGCGACCACCAAACTCTTCGAGGGTCTGGTACTGAAACTTCGAGGGGTACCAGGGGCGGGCGTCGATTTCACGTACATCCGTAACATCCTGCTCTTCCTGGCTGGATTGTATATCGTCAGTTCATTGTTCCAATACATTCAACAGTATATCATGGCGGGTGTGGCCCAAAGAACAGTGTACACACTGCGGCAGCAGGTAGAGGCAAAGATCGCACGCTTACCCTTGAAGTTCTTTGATGAGCACACACATGGAGAGATTCTGAGCCGTGCGGTCAATGACATGGATAACATCAGTAATACGTTGCAGCAGAGCCTGACGCAGTTGATTACGTCGGCGGTTACGCTTATCGGTGTGATCGTATTAATGTTGACCATCAGCCCAATCCTGTCGTTGGTGGTTGTAATCACGCTACCACTCAGTATAGTCGTCACTACTAGTATCGCGAAACGCTCACAAGCCTACTTTAAGGGCCAGCAAAAGGCCATTGGTGTGCTCAACGGTCATGTAGAGGAAATGTATACAGGCCATCGCATCGTCAAAGCGTTCGGACATGAGGGCCAGGCCATTGCTGAATTTGAGGCGTTGAACGAAAAGCTGTATGACTCAGGATGGCGAGCGCAGTTCGTGTCTGGTATGATTATGCCGCTCATGAACTCTATCGGCAACCTTGGTTTTGTCTTCGTCGCTGTAATCGGCGGTATCATGGTCACACAACGGGCGATTTCGATTGGAGATGTGCAAGCATTTATCCAATATGCACGTCAGTTTACGATGCCAATCACGCAGTTAGCCAGTATCACGAACATCATTCAATCGACGATTGCATCGGCTGAGCGCGTCTTTGAACTCCTTGATGAGCAGGAAGAGATTCCAGAAGAGGCTAACGCGAAAGTCATTACGCATCCGCAGGGCGAGGTGCAATTTCAGCATGTCAAGTTTGGCTATAAAGCTGATGCTCCTCTGATGGAGGATATGAATATTGATGTCAAACCTGGACAGACCATCGCAATTGTTGGCCCAACTGGTGCAGGTAAAACGACACTGGTCAATCTGCTCATGCGTTTCTATGATGTCAATGGCGGGAAGATAACCGTTGATGGTGTGGATATTACGCAACTCAAACGCGGAAATCTGCGCCGTATGTTCGGTATGGTGTTGCAAGACACATGGCTCTTTAATGGAACAATACATGACAATATCGCGTATGGACGTGAGGGAGCTACAGAAGAAGAGATTATCCAGGCCGCGAAAGCCGCGCAAGCGGATCACTTTATCAGAACTTTGCCGGAAAGCTATAACACTGTGTTGAATCAAGAGGCAACCAATCTCTCGCAGGGTCAAAAGCAATTGCTGACCATTGCGCGTGCATTCCTGGCTGATCCCGCGATTCTTATTCTTGACGAGGCAACCAGTAGCGTCGATACAAGAACAGAGGTCCTGATTCAAAAGGCGATGGGTGGCTTGATGAAAGGCAGAACCAGTTTTGTCATCGCGCATAGGCTCTCCACTATTCGAGACGCGGATTTAATCCTTGTCATGAATCACGGCTCTATCATAGAGAAGGGAACGCATGAGGGACTCCTTGCGAAGGATGGTTTCTATGCCGACCTGTATAACAGTCAGTTTACAGGCAGAACTCTTCTGAAGGAAGCTGTATAGAAGTTACTGGAATACGTATGTGGTGAAATGCCCGACGAACAAACAGCCTGATGGGCTGCTTGTTCGTCGGGCATTTCACTGAGTTCTCATTACGTGACATCTGCTGTAACTTTGCTTTTACGCATAAAGACAGCTTTAGTGACGGGACGCGCAGTCGTACAACTGCTGCCCTGCGTCCACGGGGGAAGGAGTAGGACTGTTCGCTGACGATTGCCAGACTGACGTTGGTACTGTGCCGCAATGAGTGGTGACCCATGTTGTGAGTGCGCCATTCCTATTTGAGCCACCTAAGCTGAAGTCTCCTTTCTCCGACTGCTCCAGAATTTGCGGAGGAAGTTCTGCGCGAATTTGCTCTGGTATCTCGTCGATATTGAAGTCTGTACCACCGGGGGTTTGCGTTATCAGGAAGATAGGAGAGCAATAAAGATATTATGAAGAAGCAGTCAAGACACTGTTAGCTTTGGGCCTCTCTGATGGGGAAGTCGAGCAAGGGTGCCCGCAAGGGAACGCCTTTCAATAGTAGGTTTTTGGGCAAGGAATGAAGAAAGGTCTGGTAGGGACCGCTTCATCGCGTCCTGCTGGCAT
>JAABUQ010012227.1_pt1 | contig 10718 bp, 9 predicted proteins | sample 5560001 | NCBI WGS metagenome assembly JAABUQ01 (sample SAMN10711888, study PRJNA513371) | rock metagenome | isolation source: Antarctica rocks | place: Antarctica: Victoria Land, Finger Mt nord | collected 2015-12-18
GCCATCGTCGGCGGCCTCCAGTCGGCGGCCCAGGCGTCGAGGTGGGTCTGGAACTCGGAGGCGTCCTCGGTCGGCAGGACGAAGTCCTCGGCGCGGAGGCCGTGGGTGAGGGCATTGAGCCGCGAGCGGGCCTTGCCCTCGGCGGTCCTCGGGCCGGTGGACTTCATGGCGTTCTTGCGGTTGGCTTCGATCCGGGCCTGGCTGGTCATCGGGGTCGTGCTCCGGTGCGGTTCTCGGCGACGAGGGGCGGGCGGCCGGCCCCGCGTCGGGCCGGCCTGCCCGGTATCATCGTGGCCGGGTCCCGTCTCGTTCCGGCAAAGCGCGACGGCGACCCGGCCTGACCGTCTCGTGGCCCGGCCGGCCGGTCCTGCGGCCGGGGTCATCCGGGAGGACCGGCCTCGAACGCCCGGGACAGCAAGGCCAGGGTCCGGTCGGCGATCGCGCCGAGGAACGCGTCGCGATCGCGGCCCGGGTCGACGACCGCGAGGTGGCCGTCGATCAGGAGCCCAGCGTACCCGTGGACGGCCGACCACGCGAACGCGACGGCGGCCGTCTCGTCGTCGCCTGCTGTGGCGTTCATCGCCGCCAGCTCGCGACGGAGCACGCCCAGGGCGCGGGCCCCGGCCGCGGCGAGCGCGGGGTCGGACTTGTCGAGCGGGAGGTGGCCGAACGCTACCCGGAACCGCGCCGGGTGGGCGACGGCGTAGCGGATGTACGCCCCGCCGATCGCGCGGAGGCGGGCCCCGGGCCCGTCGCCCGACCCGGCCAGCGCGGCCTCCTGGGCCGCGGTCAGCCCGTCGAAGCCGACCGTCGCGATCGCCGTCAACAGCCCGGTCACGCTGCCGAAATGGTGCGACGGCGCCGACGGCGAGACCCCGGCCCGCCGGGCACACTCCCGGAGCGTGAACCCCTCCACCCCCCGCTCCTCCAGCAGCCGCTCCCCTACCGCGATCAGGTGCCGGCGGAGGTCCCCGTGGTGATACCCGCCCCGCGCCACCGCCGAGTCGTCCGCGCCCGATTTCACGGCCCCTCCCGCTCGAATCTCGACAATGTTCAGATCGGATCTTGACGGTGTTCAGATCCCAGCGTACTCTGACCGCGGCGGCCTGGCAAGCGGGATCAAAGGGGGAACTGCGATGGACGGACGATGGTTCGCGATCGGCAGCGCGACGGCCCTGGTGGGATGGGCCTTGCTGGTCTTCGTGCCCCGATGGCGCGGGGTGGCCCAGGCGGTGGCGACGGTGGCGGTGCCGGCGATCCTGTCGGCGGCCTACGCGGCGCTGGTGGGGGCCTGGTGGAGTCGGGGGGCCGGGGGCTTCGGCTCGCTCGACGGGGTCCGGTCGCTGTTCGAGACGCCGGGCCTGCTCGTGGCCGGGTGGCTGCACTACCTGGCCTTCGACCTGCTGGTCGGGGCGTGGGCGGCCCGGGACGCGTATCGCCGGGGGGTGCCGCACGCCGTGGTCGTCCCGATCCTGATCCTGACCTTCGTGTTCGGCCCGGTCGGCTACCTGGCGTCGCTGGCGGTGGGTGCGGCCCGGCGGGTCGCGGGCGTCGGAGCCGAGGGGCGGGCGGGGGAGGGGCGGGTCGTCCGGGCGGTGCGGGCCTGGGTCCGACGCGAGCCGACGCTGGTGGCGGCGTCGTTCGTCTGCCTGGCGGCGATGGTGCCTACCGGGTTCGCCTGCCTGGTCGACGACCGGACCTTCGAGGGGTTCAACGTCTGGATCAAGCCGCTGAAGTTCGAGGCGTCGGTCGGCATCTACCTCGCGACGCTGGGCTTCTTCATGCCGCTGGCCCGGGCCGGGTTCCGTCGGTCGCCGGCCGGCCGGTACGTGGTCTGGGCGTCGATCATCATGGGGGCGTTCGAGGTCCTGTATATCGGCTGGCGGGCGTCGCGGGGGGAGGCCTCGCACTTCAACAAGGCGTCGACGTCGGCGGCGGTCCTGTACGCCCTGATGGGCGTCGCCGCCCTCGTGCTGGCGGCGGCCGGCCCGGTCCTGGCGTGGGGAATTGCCCGGTCGGAGGGAGCGGGGGTCCGGCCGTCGTATCGACTGGGAGTCATCCTGGGCCTGGTGCTGACGTTCATCCTCGGGGCGGTCGGCGGGGCCGTTATGTCCGCCGGCACGGGTCATCATGTGGGGACTCCCGCGGCGGGAGACCCGGGGCTCCCGCTCATCGGCTGGTCGCGGTCGGTCGGCGACCTCCGGGTCGCGCACTTCCTCGGCCTGCACGCCCAGCAGGCCGTCGCGCTGGCCGGGGGCCTGGCCGCGGCCCGGCTCGGGCGGTGGGGGCGGCCGACGGTCGTCGCGTTCGCGGCGTGCTACGCCGTCGCGGCCCTCGGCCTGTTCCTCCAGGCCCTCGCGGGCCGGCCGTTCCTGCCCTTCTGAGAGGTCCCGGACGCCGACCCGGTCCGGCGCCCGGGGCCCATGCCCATGCCCCGGGGGAGGGGTCGGCCTCGACCCGCGGTCGCCCCGGGGTGCCCGGTCGTCACGGGGCGCTGTGCAGGAGCTTCCCCTCGCCGTCGCGGAGCTGGAAGGCGGGGACCTCGCTCGGCCCGACGATCAGCGAGGCGTTGGCGGTGCCGACCTTGCCGTTGAGCAGGACGTAGGGGGAGTCGTCGGGATTCATGCTCAGGACGTTCCGGTCGCGGCCGTCGCGGTCGCGGAGGCCGAAGAGGGGGACGTCGTCGCGGGTCATGACCATCCCCATCCGGTCCTTGCCGTTGCGGTCCATCATCGCGACCACCGGGGTGCCGTCGGCCTGGACCTCGAGGCTCAGTCGGGGGGCGCGGACCTTGCCGTCGTAGAGGCCCAGCGAGGTGGTCCCGCTCGCCATCCGGCCGAGGTTGATCCGCGGCCGGCCCTCGGCGTCGTAGAAGGTCTGGCCGGTGCGGCCGTCGCGCGTCCCCATCCCGATCAGCGGCTTGCCGTTGGAGCCGAGGATGGTCAGGGTGGCCTCGGGGGAGGGGGCGTCGCTGACCTCCAGACCCAGCCGGCCGGTGCCGCCGGCCTCGTTCAGCGTGACGAACGGTCCGCGCCCGCCGGCCAGGCCGATCGCGAGCCTCAGCGACTTGTCGGCGCCGAAGAGGCCGAGGCCCGTGAGCGACTCCGAGTGGCCGAGGGTGTACCGGGCGTGGCCCGCGGGGTCGCAGGCGACGACCCGGCTCTCGCCGGTGGGCTCGGACTCGACGCTGAGCCGGCGGGTCCGCTTCTCGTCGAGCAGGTTCAGCGACGACCCGCCGTTGGCCTCGGAGGCGAGCCCGAGCCGGACCCTGTTCTCGGCGTCGCAGAGGTTGACGAGGGCCGGGCCCGCGTCGTTGGCCGCGAGGACGACGCGGTCCTTCTCGGCCTTGTCGCGGAAGAGGGCGATCGGCGAGCCGTCGGGCCGGGTGAGCAGGAGGAGCCGGCCCTTGCCCGCCTTGTCGCCGAGGACGAGGTAGGACTGGCCGTCGGGCTGGGCGTTGAGGCTGAGCCGGTTCTTGCCGCCTCGGTCCCAGAGGTTGACCGAGGCCGTGCCGTCGTGGGCGCCGGTCAGGCTGATCCGCGACTTCTCGTCGCGGTCCGCCAGGTTGATCGTCGGCGTCCCGTCGGCCCCGGTGGCGAGGGTGAGCCGGGCCTTGGCGTCGGCGTCGCGCTGGATCAGGTAGGACTGGCCGTCGGGCCTGACCTCCAGGCCGAGGCGGCCCTTGCCGGTCTTGTCGTAGACTTGGACGCCCGAGCCGCCGGCGGCGTCGCCGGAGACGGTCATCCGGATCTTCTCGTCCGCGTCGCGGAAGTTGGCCGTGGGCGCCCCGTCGGCGGTCATGCCGAGGACCAGCCGGCCCTTGCCCGCCTTGTCCTTGAGGGTGATCGAGGGGGCCGCCCCCTCGGCCTCCATCACCAGGCGGGCCTGGCCGTCGTTGTCGCGGAGGGTGATCTCGGGCCCGCCGTCGGCGCCGAGCCCGATGACGACCCGCTCCTTGCCGGCCTTGTCCCTGAGGACGAACCGCTCGGCCTCGACGGTCTTCGGGCCGTCCTGGGCGCGGGCCGGTCCGGAGCCCGGGCCGCACGCCGCCAGGAAGGCCGCGACGCCCAAGCCCCTCGCAACTGCCGTGCAACGCTCGATCATCGTGGACCTCCGCTCCGGGCCGACGGGAAGGGACCGACGCGACCGGGAAAGCTCCGGCCCGTCACCGGAGAGTAGCCGCCGAGGCCGGCGACCTTGCAGCGCCCCGGCGCGGATCCTCGATTCCCGCACGGGCCGAGGAACGCCCGTCCCGCGAAGGCGACGTCCCGGGCGCGAACCGATCGGGCGACGATCGCGCTCCCGCCCGTCGGCCCCGCGGATTCGTCCGTCCCGCGTCATCCCCGCCGGGGAAATTTCGGCGGCCCTGACAGAAGGGGGCGCAGCCGGGATATACCCGGCGAGTCGAACGAGCCGCGGACGGCTCGGCACCCTCTCCCCAAAAAAGGCGGTCCAGCATGCGTCTCCTCCTCCATCCGATCGGCCGGGTCGTCGGCGTCGCGGTCGTCCTCGCGTCGGGACCCGTCGTCGCCAAGGCCCAGGACAAGCCCGCGGGGGGCAACCCGGCCCCGACCAACGGCGCGGGGAACGTCTCCGCGACGCCGCCGAGCACTGCCGGGCTCTCGTACGAGTCGCTCGGCCGGGTCCTGGCCGCCAGGTACCCCAAGGAGGCGACCGAGACGAAGGACCCGAAGGTCCCGGGATACACCCTCACGACGGCTTATATGCCGCCCGGTTCCCCGAATCACTACACCTGGACCGTGGCGATGCAGGTCATGGAGCGGAGCGGCCAGGCCCCCGCGATGCGGATCTGGTTCAACTGCCAGGTCCTGCCGCCCGACGCCGACGCCGGCCGACTCCGCGACATGCTCGACTGGAGCGGCGGGCACTCCGTCAGCCGGGGCTACTTCAAGACCGCCCCGCACAACGGCGGCACGATGCTCTCCCTCGTGGTCGAGGTGCCCCCCGACGACGTGACCGAGGAGCGGCTCCCCCGCGTCGTCGACGCCCTGATGCTGATGGCGCACGAGACGCGGCACCTGTGGGCCGGCAAGCTGAACGAGCCGACGGCCCGGGCGGCGGCGAAGCCGGCCGCCAAGCCGTCGGCCACCGTCGCGGACCTCGTCGGGATGTGGGGAGGCAAGGTCTTCGCGGACGACAAGAAGGTGGGCGAGTATGCCGTCACGTTCCGCGAGGGGGGGCCGACCGGGGGCTTCTTGCTGGTCTCCCGGGCCAACACCACGGGCGAGGGGCCGCCGATGCAGATGCTCAGCGGCGGCTACTCGATCGTCGACGGCCGGCTGCAATTGAAGATGATCACCAAGGACAAAACCGACGGGTATGACGTCGACCTCTTCGACGTCGAGCTCGACGGCAAGGCGATGACGCTGACGATGAGGCAGGGCGAGTCCCTCCTCAAGATGCTGGCCACGACGAAGCCCCCCGCCGCCCTGAAGATCCAGCTCACGCGTCTGGATTGAACCCGATGCCCCCGGATGCTCGAGCAGGCGGCCCCGATCCGACCGATCGGGGCCGTAATCCTGCGCTTCCCCGGCGTAGAGCCCGTGAGCAGTGAGTACTGAGCACGGAAATTACCGCGCTGATTGATGTGCCCCAACCTCTTGGGCTCCGTGCTCTGCGCGCGGGGGCTCTCCGTCCGGACTCCGGATCAGAGCTGGGTCTGGGCGATCTCGATCGCCCTGAGGAGGCCGCGGGCCTTGCTCACGGTCTCCTCGTACTCGGCCTCGGGGTCGCTGTCGTAGACGATCCCGGCGCCGGCCTGGACGTCGGCCGTCGTGCCCCGCAGGACCAGGGTCCGCAGGGCGATGCAGGTGTCCATGTTGCCGGCGAAGTCGACGTAGCCGACGGCCCCGGCATAAGGCCCGCGACGGGTCGGCTCGACCTCGTCGATCACCTGCATCGCCCGGACCTTGGGGGCCCCCGAGACCGTCCCGGCCGGCAGCCCGGCGCGGAGGGCGTCGAACGCCGACAGCCCGGGGGCGAGCCGGCCCGTCACGTTCGAGGTGATGTGCATCACGTGCGAATACCGCTCGACCGTCATCAGGTCCGTCAGCCGGACCGAGTCGTACGAGCAGACCCGGCCGACGTCGTTGCGGCCGAGGTCGACGAGCATGATGTGCTCGGCCCGCTCCTTGGGGTCGGCCAGCAGCTCGGCGGCGAGCGCCGCGTCCTCGGCCTCGTCGCGGCCCCGGCGTCTCGTCCCGGCGAGCGGCCGGACCGTGACCGTGCCGTCTTCGACCCGGACCAGGATCTCGGGCGACGAGCCGACCAGCCGGAAGTCGTCGAACGTCAGGTAGAACAGGAACGGGCTCGGGTTGACGACCCGGAGGACCCGGTAGATGTCGAACGGGTCGGCCGTGGTCTCGACCCGGAACCGCTGGCTGGGGACGACCTGGAAGATGTCGCCGGCCTTGATGTACTCCTGGCAGCGGCGGACGACCCGGACGAACTCGTCGCGGGTCATGTTCGAGTCGGGCACGAGGGTCGCCGGGGCGTCGGTGTCGATGTCGGGCAGGGGGCGCTCGGCGTCGGGGGCGGGTCCGGAGAGCCGGTCCGTCAGGTCGTCGAGGCGGCCGCAGGCGTCGTCGTAGGCGCGCCTCGGGTCGATCCCGGGGCCGAGCCGGGCGTGGGCGACGACCAGGATCGTCTTGCGGATGTGGTCGAAGAGGACCATCCGGTCGTAGAAGGCGAACGAGAGGTCGGGCAGGCCGCGGTCGTCGGGCGGGGCGTCGGGTAGGTGCTCGATGTAGCGGACCGAGTCGTAAGCCGCGAACCCGACCGCCCCGCCGGTGAACCGCGGGAGGCCCGCGACGTGCGCGGCCCGATACTCGCCGAGCAGGGCCTCCAGGTCGCGGAACGGGTCGGCGCTGGCGAAGGCCCGGGATGCCCCGGGGTCGGCGGCCGACCGGACCGTGACCTGGTCGCCCCGGGCCTCGAACCGGAGGAACGGCTCGGTGCCGAGGAGGCTGTAGCGGCCGACCTTCTCGCCGCCGATGACGCTCTCGAACAGGAACGAGGGGGCCCCGCGCTCGATCCGACGGAAGGCGGAGACGGGGGTGAGGGTGTCGCCGACGAGCTGGCGATAGACGGGGACGAGGCGGGCGTCGCCGGCCGCCCGGGCGAAGTCGGCGAAGGCGGGCCGGTGGATGGCCATGATCGTCGGGTCTCGGGGGCCGGAGGCGAGGGCGGGGGCGCGGGACGGGCTCGTCGATCGGGCGAGGGGCGATCTTACCAGCCCCGGCCGGGGCCGGACAAGCCGCGGGCGTCGGCCGATGGCGGCAGGGTCGGCCCCCGTTACCCCGTCGCGGGCAAGGGCTAAGGTCGGAAGCGGGGGCCGGCCGGCCGGGGGCCGAGGGCGGTCCTCGGTTGCTTGACAGTCGGGTCCGCCGATTTACAATACAGTCTGCGGCCACGTCCCCCTGAGCCCGACGCGACGTCGGAGGTTCGCCGGCCCCGCCCGGCCTGGCCCGGTCCCGCCCCGTCGGGCCCGGTCAGGCGACGGACGTCGAGGGAGCGCCGACGGTCGGACGGAGGAGGATGGTGATGAAGTGCCAGAAGTGTGCCAAGGTGGCGACCTTCCACATCACGGACATCGAACGGGGCAAGCCGCACGAGTTCCACTTCTGCGACGAGCACGCCCGCCAGCACCTCTCCCCCTCGGCCGAGTCCCCCGAGAAGCCCGCGATGAGCGAGCTGGCCAAGACCCTGATCGGCGGGTCGACCGAGGCGGGCGGGGAGCCGACCCCGATCGACCAGCAGGCCTGCCCCGTCTGCCAGGTGACCTTCGGCGAGTTCCGGAGCACCGGCCGGCTCGGCTGCCCGCACGACTACGAGGTCTTCCGCGACGAGCTGATGCCGCTCCTGGAGAACATCCACGACGAGACCCGGCACACGGGCAAGTCGCCGAGGCGCGCCCCCCGCGACCCCAAGCAGCAGACGATGCTGATCCAGCTCCGCAACGACCTGAAGCGCGCCGTGGCCGCCGAGGACTACGAGATGGCCGCGCGGGTGCGTGATAAGATCAAGACGCTCGAACACGAACTCGGACGCTAGCGGCCCCCGCCTGAGTCCTCTCCACCCGGGTGGCCTGCCCATGACCTGCCAGCGCTGTTCGGACGAGGCGTCGGTGCACCTGACCGAGACCGACGGGGGCGGGCGCCGCGAGCTGCACCTCTGCGCCCGGTGCGCCCGCAAGGGGGGGATCGCCGTGCCCGAGCGGCCGCCGAGCCTGGCCCTGGACGCCGTCGTCCAGGGGCTGATCGTCAAGCACGTCGGCGAGCTCGTCGGGGAGCTCGCCGAGCTATCCTGCCCGGAGTGCGGCCTCCGGTTCATGGAGTACCGGGCGCGGGGGCGGGTCGGCTGCCCGGCCGACTACGAGGTCTTCCGCCCCGGCCTGCTCCCGCTGATCTCCGGCCAGCAGGGGGCGACCCGCCACGTCGGCAAGGCCCCCGGCCGATCCCGGGTCGCCGCCGACCGCGCCCGGCTCCGTCGCCGCGCGGCGCTCCGCGACGCGATCGCCTCCGAGGACTACGAGCGGGCGGCCCAGCTTCGCGACACGCTCCGGCAGAAGGACGCCGACCGATGAACCTGGACGAACTGACGCGGACCTCCGGCGAGTGGCTCCGCGGCTCCGGGCCCGAGAGCGACATCGTCATGTGCTCCCGGATCCGGCTCGCCCGGAACCTCAACGACTTCCCCTTCATCAACCGCGCCAGCCGCAACGAGAAGGGCGAGATCGAGGCCCAGGTCCGCTCCGCCCTGCTCGCCACGAATGAGGGCCTCTCCTACCTCGAGTTGAACCAGCGGAGCAAGCTCGACCTCCAGTTCCTCGTCGAGCGCCAGCTGATCTCGCGCGAGCACGCCTCCTCCGACTTCCCCCGCGGCGTCGCCATCGGCCCGCAGGAAAACGTCTCGATCATGGTGAACGAGGAGGACCACCTCCGGATCCAGGCGATGCACTCGGGCCTCTCGCTCCACGACGTCTGGGAGCGGATCAACGCGCTGGACGACCAGATCGAGGAGCGGCTCTCGTACGCCTTCGGCGCCCAGCTCGGCTACCTGACCGCCTGCCCGACGAACGTCGGCACCGGGATCCGGGTCGGCGTCATGCTCCACCTGCCCGCGCTCGTGCAGACGAAGCAGATCGACAAGGTCTTCCGCGCCCTCCAGAAGATCAACCTGGCCGTCCGCGGCCTCTACGGCGAGGGGACGCAGGCCTTCGGCGACTTCTACCAGATCTCCAACCAGCAGACCCTGGGCAAGAGCGAGCTGGAGCTGATCCGCAACCTCACCGAGGTCGTCCCCCAGATCATCGAGTACGAGCGGACCGCGCGGCAGAAGCTCGTCAGCGAGCGTCGCCAGCACCTGCACGACCAGGTCAGCCGCGCCTACGGCGTCCTCAAGACGGCGCACACGATCTCCAGCGAGGAGACGATGCACCTGCTCTCCAGCGTCCGGATGGGGATCAACCTCGGCCTGATCGACGACCTGGAGATCCCCACCGTCAACGAGCTGTTCATCCACACCCAGCCGGCCCACCTCCAGAAGATCCAGGGCTCCCCCCTGGAGGTCGACGAGCGGAACATCGCCCGCGCCTCCTACCTCCGGAGCCGCCTCTCCAACGGCCGCCACACCGAGGCCAACTGACCCGGGCGGTCCGGCCCACGGGCGAGGAGCCGATGCAGGTGGCCGGGGACGATGCCTTCCCGTCCGTGCTGCAGACCTGGCCCGTTCCTGCCGGACGTGTGGGCGAAGGAGAGCCGGCCCGCTCAGGCAGACGGGGCGATTGGCCCTGTTCAAACTCAAGCCGGCAGGCGGTCGGTCCCCCCTTGGAGTAACTCGCGAACATGGCCAGGGTTCTCGGCTTTTTGCTTGACATCTCCAACGGCGGCCGACTAACGTCACACGTGGGTTCGTCAAGTGCAAGAACCCTTTCGCCCTGTTAGAGAGAACCGACGCCGCGTTATGCGGAATCGGGATTCCGGCATTAGGCGGAAAGATTCTGCCGAATCACTGGTTAGGCGGCTCAGGCCCTCCTCTCGGCGTGAGCTTCGGGTATAATCGTGGCCACCCGCCGCACTTGGAGTCGGAAAGGACGGCACAAAGAAATGGCCGAGGAGAAAGAGGGCGGGCGCTCGATTACCCTTCGCCATCCGGAGATAGAAAGGACTTTCAATCAGATATTCAATATGATATTGGCAGAATCGGACATGGGAGCCGTTTTGATTAGCACATCGGTGCTAGACAACTATCTTCGAAAGCTGTTTGAGAAGGTCATGCCTTCTAGTTGCGCCAAGGGGACCAAGCGAAGTCTGCTGAACTATCCTGGCCCACTGAGTAGCCTTTCGGCAAAGGCAGACGTTGCCTACGCAATGCGGCTGATTGGGGACTCGATCCACAAATCTATCCACATTCTCAGAGAAATTAGGAACAAGGCGGCCCATCAGCCTGAAGTGTTCACGTTGGACGCTCATAAACATCGCCTCAAAGAAATGTACGAGATCGCGGAAGGGTTTTCGGAACTGGTTTTCGTAATGTCAAAAATCTACATATTCCAATCATTTTTTGACCGCTTGGTGGTCGTGTCCCAAGATTATTGAGGTAGGCCCAACTCCAAGTTATTTTGAGCGTTGCGATCAATGATCCCGTTTCCCGTCACCATTTCGGCTGGCCTCCTCCCATGGACGATCTCTCGCGCT
>JAABUQ010012228.1_pt1 | contig 10718 bp, 12 predicted proteins | sample 5560001 | NCBI WGS metagenome assembly JAABUQ01 (sample SAMN10711888, study PRJNA513371) | rock metagenome | isolation source: Antarctica rocks | place: Antarctica: Victoria Land, Finger Mt nord | collected 2015-12-18
TGAGCAGTTCCATGGCCGTCCTTCGCCTCGCGCCAGGTCCGATTCGATGCGTTCGCAGTCGATCGAAACATTCAGCTTACATTCAATCGCGGTGATGCGTCAAGGCGGGTCGGGCCACGCCACACCCCGACGCAGCCCGCCTCGCTCGCTTCTTCCGTACGGTATAGGACCGCACGCCCCCGGCCGTTCGCAACACGGGGCGACGACGGCTCGCCGGGGTCAATCCTCGGGCCCGAACAGCAGGATCGCCCACAGCAGCAGGAGCAGGCCGTTGCGGACGATCAACAACGCCAGGATGTGGTCGCCGTCGAGCGCCGCCAGCCTGGCGAAGGCCCAGGGGTAGAGGAGCGTCGTCGCAACGACCGCGGCCAGGAAAACGAACCGTCCCCAGTATCCGACCCGCCCGCCCTGAACCGCCAGGAACGGGAAAAGCCACGCAACATACTGCGGCGAGAAGACTTTGCCGAAGACCACGAACGCCGCGAGGGCCCCCCCCGCGAATCGCGGCACGTCGCGTCCGCCCCGGCGCCGAGACATCCAGACCGCCAGGGCCATCGCGGCCAGTTGGAGCGGAAACGCCAGGGGCGCGAGCCGCTCGGGCCAGCGCCCGACCAGCTCCGTACTGGTATGCAAGGTCGCCGTCCTCAGCGGTTCGCCCGTCAGCCGGCTCAGGACGATCGACGCCCCCGAATACAGCGAGCCGACTTCCAACCCCCGTTCCACATGATACCCGAGCGAAGCCCCGACCGCCCTTCCCCCCAGAGCGACCCAGATTGCCAGACCGACGGCCATCGTCACGCCCAGCGACAGCCAGCCGCGCACCTTCCCGCGTTGACTGCCGAACATCGCCGGCAGCACCGCCGCGCCCGGGAAGATCTTGATCAGGACGCCAACGCCCGCCAGGCCCCCCCCGAGGCCCGGCTTGCCTGCCTCCCAGGCGACGGCCGCCGCGAAGGCGACCGCCATCGGCGCCAGGTCGAATCGGGCCATCAAAAGCGGGCAAGTGACGGCCAGCACCAGCGTGTACCAACCGAGCCGCCCCGCCACCAGGTGGGCCCCCCCCTCGCGGGCGACCCGGTCCGCGACGAGCCACAGCGCCCAGGCATTGAAGGCGAGCATCTCCACCGCGAACACGCCCTGATAGCTTGTCAATGTGCTCGCGAACATGCGGGGAATGATGAAGAGGGGTAAGGCGGCGAGCGGATACTCGATCGGGTAATCGCGGTAGGGAACTTGGCCGTCGAGGAGTTTCGAGGCATACGTGAAGAACAGCGCCACGTCCGAGGCGAACTGGGTCGGGTTCTGCCGGCCGAAGAAGAACCGGCGGCCCAGGGTCATGAGGCCGAAGGCCCCCTGGAGGGCCGCCGCCGCCAGGGCCATCGCCGCGGCCGATCGGCGAGCGGTCATGGCCGCACCTCCGCCGGTTTGCGACGCCAGATCTCGATCGGGCCGAAGTGGGCGTCGGGCTCATAAAGTCGCTGGATCGTCGCGGTGAGGATGGTCAGCGCGAAGTTCGGGTCGGTCTGCTCCTCCGAGGGGATCCAGACGACCACCGAATCGGGCGTCGCTTCCAGGACTTCGGCGAATGTCGCCTGGTCCTCGGGCGCGACCATGCGGAGCCAGGCGAGGGACTCGGCGGGGAAGGCCGGCAGCCTCGCCGCGGGGCCTGTGACCGCCGGCAGGCCCTTCAACGCGTTCGCCACCCGCGTCCCCGGCGGGAGCCGATCGCGCAGATACGCCAGCATGTCGCGGTACTCCCCCCAGTCGTATTTCGCCGCCAGGCCGACCGCGGGGTTGGTCACGTACCCCAGTGGCCTGGGCACGGCCCGCCCGTCGCGGAGCATCGCGACCGCCTCCAGGGCCGCCTTGGGATTGCAGAACCGCGGCCGGAGCGTCGCCCCGAGGCCCAGGATCAGGAGGATGGCCGCAAGCCTCGCCGTCGCGACGAGCCCCGGGCCGTTCAGCAGCAGGCGGGTCGCGACCGCCGCGTTGATCGACCAGAGGATCATTACCGGATGCGTCAGATAGGCGTGCGGCAAGGGGGAGATGGGCCGGTAAAGGACCGCCCCCGCCAGCGCCAGGAGCCATGTCCTGGCCATTCGATGATCTTGCGTCGAGGCCGAGGGCCGCAGCAAGACGATCACCGCCGGGACCGCCAGGATCTTCAGTTCGAGCAGCGGCAGGGTCAGTTCCTTCGCGAACGACCCGACCGTGATCCGATTGTACTTGTTCCCGAATCCGGTCAAACGCACACCCGCGACCAGATCCCCCAGGACCCCGGCGACCGCGATCGGAGCGAAGGCGACCCCCACCAGCGCGACGACCGCCAGGCCCCAGAGCAGCCCGGCCCGCAGCGACTGGGAGAATGGCCCGCCCGGCACTCGCGCCCCCTCGTCGATCGCCGAGGCCATTGCCGGCAGCAAGAGCAACGGATGCGGGCGGATCGTCAACGCCGCCGCGAAGGCAAAGGCCGCCGCGACCCAACCCCCTCGACCCGGCCACGTTTGGGCCAGCAGCAGCGCCGAGGCCGCGAACAGCGGGGCATGCCAGTCGCGCTGGGCGACCTGGGTGTAATCCAGGCCGAGGTAATACGACAGCAGCAGAACCAGGCCGACCACCCCCGGCAGGCTGGACTTGAGCCGACGACGGCTCCAGGTCAGGACGAGCCCCGCGAAGGCCCCCAGCAGCATGGCGTCCGCGGCGAAAAGCGCGGGCGTCTTGCCCCAACCGAACGCCTTGCCCAGCACCCAGAAGGCATACGTCGTCCCCGGGAAGTTATTCCCGCGCAGGTCGCGATACGGCTTGCCCCCCGCGTCCCAGGCCTGTGCCGCGGTGGCGAAAACGTCGTGGTCGGCGAACCAGGGCCAGGTGAGGTAGTGCGGCAACCAGCACGCGACCTGCCAAAGAGCCAGGGCGATCAGCGCCGCCGTCAAGGGCCCCCGCAAGAGCCGGGCGGACAGGGCGTCGGAGCCGTGCCCCGGTGGTGGTTCCGATCCGTCGGTGGTCGACAAGGCGCCGCTCCGTCGTTGCCGTTCGGGGTCCTTCCATTGCGGCGGCATTGTAAAAGGAAGGCGGCCTGGCGTCCAACCCGCCCCCGCTCTTACTTACGGGCGTCGCGACGGGGGTCCGGAACCCGGAAACCGGATTCCCTTGACGGGGCGTCGCTCTCGATTCTGGAGTGGGGATGCGCTTGGGTGGGTGGCTGGGGTCGGCGAATCTCCCGAATCGAAAGCTGCACCCCCCTTGGCGTTGCCACCCTCCTCCCGAGGGGACTGAGGTCGCCCCGGCCGACGCGGGCCCGTACAATGCCTCGCTTGGAGGCTCGACCAGGACCCCGGGAGACGCGGGCGTGCCGGCGGAAGCGGAAGCGGATTTCGGGTCGGCGGGGACCCGTCGTCTGGTCGTCCTGGGCAGCGGCACGTCGACTGGCGTGCCGATGATCGGCTGCGACTGCCGGGTCTGCACCTCGACCGACCCCCGCAATCACCGCACCCGCCCCAGCGTCCTGTTGGAACTGCCCGGCGGGAACCTCTTGATCGACACCACCCCCGAACTCCGCCTCCAACTGCTGCGCGCGCGGGTCAAGGTCGTCCACGCGATCGCCTACACCCACCACCACGCCGACCACCTCTTCGGCCTCGACGACGCGCGACTCTTCCCCAAGGCGCTCGGCGGGCCGGTGCCGATCTACTGCGAGGCGGAGACCGAGCAGACGATCCGCACCGTCTTCCACTACGCTTTCCACGACGCGGCCTCGCGGTTGCCCGCTGGCGGCGTCCCGCAGCTCACCTTCCGCCGGGTCGCCCCCGGCGAAGCGTTCGAGGCGCTCGGCCAGCGCATCCTGCCGATCCGGTTGGTCCACGGCCGGTTCGCCGTCCTGGGCTTCCGCGTCGGCAACCTGGCGTACTGCACCGACGTCAACCGGATTCCCGAGGAGAGCTGGCCCCTGCTCGGGGGGCTCGACACCCTGCTGCTGGACGCCCTGCGGCCGGAGCCCCACCCAACGCACTTCCACCTGGACGCGGCCCTGGCCGTCGTGGCGCGGTTGCGGCCGCGCCGGACGTTCTTCACGCACCTTTCGCACGCCTTTGATCACGCCGAGACGGAGTCCGCCTTGCCGCCCGGCGTGGGCTTGGCCTACGATGGGCTGGCCCTGGATTTCTGAACGGAATCCGCACCCCTGGAATTGGAGCGGTCGCGACGATGCCTGCCGACCCGACCCTGGCCGCGCGCCTGGCCCAGCATGGGCAGGGGCAGCTCCTCCGCTGGTGGGACGACCTGGACGGCCCCGCCCGCTCGCAACTGGTCGCCGAGATCGACGAGATCGACTTCCACCGCCTCGACGGGCTCGTGCGCCAACTGGTGCTGGGGCGCGAGGAGGTCGCCGAGGCGACCGACCCGGCGACGGTGCGGCCCGTGGAGGTCCGCCGCCTGCCCCGGACCGACGGCGAGCGCGTCGCGCGGCGGCACGCCGCGGAGCTGGGCTCCGCCGCCCTGGCCGCGGGCGAGGTCGCCGTGGTCCTCGTCGCGGGCGGACAGGGGACGCGCCTCGGGTTCGACGGGCCCAAGGGGACGTACCCGATCGGGCCGGTCTCGGCCGCCAGCCTGTTCCAGATTCACGCCGAGAAGATCGTCGCCCTGGGCCGCCGCCACGGCCGGCCGATCCCGCTGTACATCATGACCAGCCCGGAAAACCACGGGGCGACCGCCGCCTTCTTCGCCGGGCACGGCGATTTCGGGCTCGACCATGTCCGCCTCTTCGTCCAGGGGCGGATTCCCGCCGTCGACCTCCACACCGGCCAGGTGCTGCTGGCGGAAAAGGGCCGCGTGGCGCTCAGCCCCGACGGCCACGGCGGCACGCTCGCGGCGCTCGCCGCCCCGGGGCCCGGCGGCACGCCAAGCTGCCTGGAGGAGATGCGCGAGCGCGGCATTCGCACCCTCTTCTACTTCCAGGTCGACAATCCCATGGTCCAGGTCGCCGAGCCGGCCTTCCTCGGCCTCCACCGGCAGGACGGGGCGGAGGTCTCGCTCAAGGTCGTCGAGAAGCTGGCCCCCGACGAGCGCGTCGGCGTGGTCGTTCAGGTCGACGGTCGCCCCCGGGTGATCGAGTATTCCGACCTCCCCGCCGAGCTCGCCGAGCGCCGGGAGCCTGACGGCGGGCTGGAACTCTGGGCCGGCAGCATCGCCATCCACGCCTTCGACCGCGAATTCGTCGAGCGGATCGCCACCGGCGGCGCGCACCTCCCCTTCCACCGAGCGTTGAAGAAGGTCAACCACGTCGGCGACGACGGCCAGGTCGTCATGCCCACCGCGCCCAACGCCGTGAAGTTCGAGACGTTCATCTTCGACGCCCTGCCGATGGCCCACCGCTTCGCCGTGGTCGAGACCGACCGCGCGGTCGAGTTTGAACCTTTGAAGAACGCCACCGGCCCCGACTCCCCCGCCACGGTCCGCCAGCGCATGAGCGACCACTTCGCCGGCTGGCTGGAAGGCGCCGGCGCCAGAATCCCCCGCCGTGGCGACGGCTCGGTCCCCTTTGGCCTGGAAATCAGCCCCCTGTTCGCCCTCGACGCCGCGGAACTCAAGGCGAAGGTCGGCCCCGGGCTTGTCGTCGAAGGGCCCCTGTATTTAAAATAATCTTGGCTCATGATGGATTGCGGGGTGGAGATTAAATGAGTCGTGATCGAGTGCCACGGGTTGTCATCAACCCGTGCCGCAAGCACCAGCCAAATCACGGGTTGGCTACAACCCGTGGCACCGGCATCGACGCCCGATCCGAGGATGCTGCCCACCACCCCGGAATCCATCATGAGCCTTGATGAATATGGGCTGGTCCGGGATGACGCCGGGAACCTATCGGGTGCGGCTGCGCTACACCGGCAAACGCGATGCGACGGTCTGGGGTTATCCGTCCAGGCCAAAGGATCTGGGCCCGGAGGAGTGGTTGAAAACGGTCTGGGAAGGGACGGCGACCTCGAACTGGATCACCGTCGTGATCGCCCCGAGGCCCTGACGGCCGCCTGCAATGGGATGTTCTCCCTTTCGGATCGTGCCCACACGGGCCCAGCAACCGCCTCGTCGGGCCTTTACATTTGCGAGGAAAACATGGGGAAGGAACCGATGGGGAATGTCCTCGCGACGGTCGCGATCGAGAACCTCGCAGATTTGTATGCGGCCAGGCGGGGCGAGATCCCCGCCGAGGGAACCCGGCGGATCGAGGTGGACGATGCGAGGATCGTCACCGGGGCGACGATGCTCGGCATCCCGAAGCGGCTGATCGGAACGCTCGGCCTCGTCCCGGGTCGCACCCACCCGACACGGACGGCCGCCGGTTCGGTGACGGTCCGGATTTACGGGACGGTACGCCTCTCGATCCAGGGTCGGGAATGCACATGCGACGTGAAGGAAGTCCCGGATGATGGCCCCGTCCTGATCGGGAAAGTCCCGCTGGGGTTGTTGGACTTCGTCGTCGATCCCGCCGGCCGGCGGCTGATCGGCAATCCGGAGCACGGCGGGGAACACATCCTCGAAATGTACTGACGGAACCGATCGTGCGGCCGAGCGGCCCCGCCCGCCCGCGGGGTCGCCGACGCCCTCGGCATTTGCTAGGATCGGGCCGCGGGTGGGGGCCGCGAGCGAACCCTTCCGGTCCATCCCAGGCGAGGCGAGACGACAAGACCCATGCTCCACGCCGTCATCATGGCCGGAGGCAGCGGAACCCGCTTCTGGCCCAAGAGCCGCCGCAACCTCCCGAAGCAGCTGCTCCGCCTGTACGGCGACGCGACGATGCTCCAGCAGACTGTCGCGCGGATCGCCCCGATGACGGCGCCGGAGCGCACCTGGATCATCACCGGCGAGGACCAGGCGGCGGCCGTGCGCGGGCAGTTGCCCGACCTGCCGGCCCGCAACGTCGTGGCCGAGCCCTGCCCCCGAGACACCGCCCCCTGCGTCGGCCTGGCCGCGGCGATCGTCGCCCACGCCGACCCCGACGGCACCATGATCGTCATGCCGGCCGACCACGTCATCAGCCCCCCCGAGAAGTTCCAGGCGACCGTGCGCCAGGCCGTCGCGATCATCGACGCCGACCCCCGCGCGTTCGTCACCTTCGGCATCAAGCCGACCCACGCGGAGACCGGCTACGGTTACATCGAGCGCGGGGAACCCCTGGGCCATCCCGGCGGCATCGCCCTGCACAAGGTCGCCCAGTTCCGCGAGAAGCCCGACCGCGCGACCGCCGAGCGATTCGTCGCCGAGGGCCGCTTCGCCTGGAACTCCGGCATCTTCGTGTGGCGGGCGCGTGCCATCCTCGACGCCCTGGCCGTCCACCGGCCTGAACTGGCCGCGGCCCTGACCCGGATGGCCCAGGACCTCGGTACGCCCCGCGAGGCCGCGACGATCGCCCGCGAGTATCCGGGCCTGGAGCGGATCCCGATCGACAAGGCCGTCATGGAGAAAGCCTCCAACGTCCGCGTCCTGGAGGTCGTCTACGACTGGAGCGACGTGGGCGACTGGCGCGCCTTGAACGCCCTGCAACCCCCCGACGGCGCCGGCAACACCATCCAGGGGCCCGTCCACGCCGTCGACACCCGGGGGACGATCATCGTCGCTGAGGATGGCGGCCTGATCGCCACCTTGGGGGTGGACGACCTCGTCATCGTCCAGTCCGGCGGCGCCACCCTGGTCGCCCGCAAGGACAAGCTCGACCAGCTCAAGGGCCTCGTCGAGGGGCTCGACCAGGCCGGCTTCGGCGCGACCCTCTGATGGTCGCTCCCGCGGGACCCACATTCGGGGGGCCGTCGATGGGCCGCGTCCTGGGCGTCGACTTCGGCCTGAAGCGCGTTGGAGCCGCGCTGAGCGACCCCCGCCGCGTGATCGCCACCCCTCTGGAAATCTACGAGCGGCGCGACCCGAACCGCGACGCCCGGCACTATCGCGACCTGGTCGAGGCCGAGGACGTCCGTTCCCTGGTCGTCGGCCTCCCCCTGCACACCGGCGGCGGCGAGGGCGACCTCGCGAAGCTCGCCCGCGCCTGGGGCGCCTGGCTCGCCCGCGAGACAAACCTGCCCGTCACCTTCTTCGACGAGCGTTACACCTCCGTCGGCGCCGACCACCTGATGCGCGCCCACGGCTTGAAACTGCGCGACCGCAAGGCCCGGCGCGACATGCTCGCCGCCCAGATCCTGCTCCAGAACTTCCTAGACGCCGGCTGCCCCGAGGTCGAGGCCCCCGCCGCCCCGCTGGCCGACCCCGAGTTCCGGGACGAACCCGAATCGTCATGACCACCACCCTCATCGTCGGCTGCGGCTACCTCGGCCGCCGGGTCGGTCGCCTCCTTCGCGCCCGGGGCGACCGCGTCCTCGGGACCAATCGCTCCCGGGCCAGGGCCGAGGAACTGGACGCCTGGGGCGTGGAACCCGTCCTCGCGGATGTCCTCCAACCGGACACTCTGACCTTCCCGCCCGCCGACCGCGTCCTGTATTGCGTCGGATTCGACCGCGCGGCGAAGGTCGCGATGCGTACAGTTTACGTCGACGGCCTCCGCAACGTCCTGGCCAAGCTTCCCGACATTCCCGGACGCTTCGTGTACGCCAGCTCCACGGGCGTCTACGGGCAGGATGACGGCGGATGGGTGGAGGAGGATTCGCTCACCGAGCCCCGCCATGAGGCCGGCCGCGTCTGTCTGGAAGCGGAAAACGTCGCCCGAGCGACCCTGCCGGCGCTCGTCCTTCGATTTTCCGGCCTCTACGGGCCGGGACGCATCCCGCGAAAAGCGAGCCTCGAACGTGGCGAGCCGATCGTCGGCGACCCGCGCAAGTTTTTGAACGTCATCCACATCGACGACGCCGCGGCGGCGGCCGTCGCGGCGCTGGATCGTGGCGAGCCGGGGGGGATCTACAACGTTTCGGACGATCGGCCCGTCGCCCGCTCGGAATATTACGACCGCGTCGCCGAATCCCTCCGTGGCCCCGCGCCCCGGTTCGTGCCCCCGGCCCCCGGCAGCGCGGAGGCCGCGCGGGAGGAGGCCAACAAGCAGGTCTCCAACCGGCGGATGCGCGCGGAGCTGGGCGTCGCGCTGCGATACCCCGACATCGCCACCGGCATCCCCGCCGCGATCGATGGCGAAGGCTCTTGATCGAACCGAGGAGGGTCCGACGATGGCCGCGAACTCCCCGATGGCCCGGACGATCGCCCTGGCGTGCTGGGCCTGGTCGATCGGATTGCTGTCCTGGGGCGTCTTCTGGGGCGCCTGGGTCGCCCTGGAGACCCACCCGCTCGCCGGCCGCATCGCCGACCCGCCGTCCGCGTTGAAACCGGAGGAGGCCGGTGGGATCGTCGTCATCACGCTCCTCTCGGCGCTGCTGGTCTTCCTCTTCCGCGTCCTCTTCGGCGCCCTGGCGGTCGTTCGGATCGTGTCGGCCCTGATCCTGGCCCGGGCCGCCGGCCGCTCCTGGGAGGGGCGTCCTTTCTCTCGCGCCTGGCTCGGCACCTGGGCGATCGCGACGATCCTCTACGAAGGGGCGATCCTGCTCGCGACCCGGGGAGGCGAGGCCGTCGCGTGCCTGGACCTCGGCCTCGCCGTCGTCGTGGTCACGGCCCTGATCGCCGGTGTGTTCCGCCCGGTGGTCGTCGAGGACGTGCCGGATGTCGTCCTGCCTCGGATCAAGGGGAAGTCGCTGGGGCTCCTTGATGACGCGGTCTAACTCTCTTTGCGCGAGATCAAGCGTATGTCCGGCTATGACCTGTCGGAGAGCAAATTCGCCAGCCTGGTCGGCACTGCGTCGCGGCACCACAGGAAGCAGATCGCCGGCTGGCTGTCGCTCACGACCCGCACCCGCCGAGGAGCGGTGACTTTCTTGACGGTTGAGGGAGACGAGATGCCCTTGAGTGTGGTCCACCACGCCATCCAGGCCGACACCGGGATGCAACGGTGGGCTTACAATCTATGGATGAACTATGCCCACTTCGGGTAGTCGTGCCGGGAGGGTAAAGCTCGTGCAAGGTCCCTCGCTAGGCGCCCGAAATCGCAGGGGACGGCGCCGGGCTTGCATGCCTTGCGGGGCGTGACCCTTCCGTCGAAGGGATGTTGCGACAGAAATCCCGTCGATCCGATCGAGGAGCGAGGCAGTCATGGCGATCGAGAACAACTCGGCGTTCGAGCGGGCGGTGAAACTGGCGGTCGTCACGGGCCTGCGGGCGGCGCTGGGGCCCGCGCTCCTGGCGGCGGCGCACAACCGGCCGGAGCGGAACCAGTTGGCAATGGCGGCCCTGGGCGAGATGGTGGTCGACAAGTTGCCGTTCGTGCCCAGCCGCTCGTCCCTGCCGATGCTGGTCCCCCGCGCCCTGGCCGGGGCCTGGGTCGTCCACGAGAGCCTCAAGCACGACGGGGTCGAGGAGCCCTGGGCGGCGCCCCTGGGCGCGGCGGTCGCGGTCGGCACGGCGACGTTCGCCCCCAAGATTCGGGGCGTCCTCCACGCGATCCTCGGCATTCCCCAGCCCGTGCTGGGCGTGCTCGAAGATTACCTGGCCTTGAGGCTCGGCGGTCAGGCTGTCGGCCTGTCCATGGACGACCTGAAGCAGATCGGCAGCCACTCCGTCGACGAGATCAAGGGCCACGTCCTGCCGGCCGTCGACGACCTCAAGGGCAGGCTGCTGCCGACGGGCTGAGAAACGAAGCTAACCACCGAGGCGCGGAGGACACGGAGAAGACATTCCAGAAA